>Ga0209088_10000039_pt1 | contig 104028 bp, 76 predicted proteins | sample S_140625_EF_Meta_FD_187324 | JGI IMG/M metagenome (GOLD analysis project Ga0209088, IMG submission 187324) | Freshwater microbial communities from Lake Simoncouche, Canada to study carbon cycling - S_140625_EF_MetaG (SPAdes) (version 2) | ecosystem: Environmental > Aquatic > Freshwater > Lake ... | reverse complement strand
TTTTAAATGCAACAGATATTTTAAATACGATGATAATCAAAAAAGAAATTCAGGGTCAGGGTTTCAAATATCTTAGTACCGATTATTACGAGACCCAAGTAATAAGGCTGGGGTATAATTACAAATTCTAACTTTCGACTCAACCCAATTACCCCCTTTCTGTCAATAAATATAATGCCGCATTATAAATGGGAATTATCCTTTTGGCGAAGGGATGGAAGTGTTTGGTAATTGCAAAAGTCACCAGACCTTATGAAACTTTTAATTTTCTATAAAATTATAAAAAATAATTATTTAAATTATTAGATATATCTAATTTAAATAGTTATATAGTGTTATAATTCAGATATTTGAATTAAAAATATAAGATAATCACGGGAAATATATTTTATTTGGGCTTTATATCTAACTATCTGACTGTCTGTAATGCTTTGTGTTTATTGAGAAATATTCATTTTCTATCAATTTACATGGCAGCATTTAGGGAGCATTATGGAATGAATAAGTCCAATGAAAAAATACAACCTCAAGTGTATCAAAATCATGATAATGACTAGACGGATAAAAAAAGTTATAATTGGGTGTATTTTATTTATTTTTTTAATTATTAACAGAACGTCTGTTTTTGCTCAATCACCGGATTTATATAGCTACCAGACGATTATTAGAAATAGTAATAATGAATTGGTAGCTAATACTTTTATTAGTGTTCGAATCAGCATTTTGGGTGGTACGGCGGCCGATATTTTATGGTACGAAGAAGAACATAAGGTAAAAACAAATTTAAATGGTCTGGCCTATATCCTGATCGGGAAGGGGACTATTCTGAAAGGAATAATGTCAGGCATAGATTGGTCGAAAGGGCCATTTTACATAAAATCTGAAATGGATCCGACAGGCGGGAAGAATTATACCTTGGTGGTGGTCTCACAGATATTAAGTGTTCCGTACGCTATTTTCGCTACATCAGCAGAGAAGTTAACAGGACCTATTACGGAGTTGGATCCTAAGTTTAATGCGAGTATCGCAAAGGGTATTTCTGCAGCAGACACCGCATTATGGAATACAGAATCGGATCCAGTATTTCTTAGAAGTATTTCAAGAGGAATCACGGAAAGCGATATTTCTTTTTGGAATAATAAATTAAGTAGCTTTGGAGAAACGGATCCTTCCTTTAATGGGAGTATTGCCAAAGGTATTACGGCCGTTGATACGGCTTACTGGAATAAGAAATTAAGTAGTTTTACAGAATCGGATCCTATGTTTAATGCGAGTGTTTCCAAAGGGATTACTGCCTTAGATACAGCCACATGGAACAGTATTTTGTATCTAACGGATACGATTTTACTTTCTGGTCGTATCACTGGAAAATTAAACATCCAAGACACGGCTTCTATGCTTTCCAATTACAGAAGGGGTATCACAGGTAAAGTAAATATCTCGGATACTTTGTTAATGTTGTCCAACTACAGCGTTGGCATTGCCAGCAAGGTAAATATCTCTGATACGGCCAGTATGTTATCACCCTATTTCAGTGATGTGGATACCATTTTATTAAACTTACAAAATAGGTTGTCTACTAAGGTAAATATTTTGGATACTTCGTCTATGCTAGCCAATTATAGAATTGGTTTTGCCAGCAAGATAAACATCTCTGATACCTCGTCTATGTTGTCTAACTACAGAACAAGTATTGCCAGTAAGGTAAATATCTCTGATACGGCCAGTATGTTATCTCCCTATTTCAGTGACGTGGATACCACTTTATTAAACTTGCAGAATAGGTTGTCTACTAAGGTAAATATTTTGGATACTTCGTCTATGCTAGCCAATTATAGAATTGGCATTGCCAGCAAGGTAAATATTTCTGATACGGCCAGTATGTTATCACCCTATTTCAGTGATGTGGATACCATTTTATTAAACTTGCAAAATAGGTTGTCTACTAAGGTAAATATTTCTGACACTTTAAATATGCTAGCTAATTATAGAGCTGGTTTTGCTAGCAAGATAAATATCTCTGATACGGCCAGTATGCTATCACCCTATTTCAGTGATGTGGATACCGCTTTATTAAACTTGCAAAATAGGTTGTCGACTAAAGTAAATATTTCTGACACTTTAAATATGCTAGCCAATTATAAAGCTGGTATTGCCAGCAAGGTAAATATCTCGGATACCTCATCTATGCTGTATAACTACAGGACTGCCATTAATAATATGCAGGGACTTCCCAATATAGGAAATTCGCCTGGGGATATTTTATATTGGAATGGAACTGCCTGGGTAAAAATTATACCTGGTAACCCAGGTCAGAGTTTGGTTCTTCAATCTAGCGTCCCAACTTGGGTTAACAGAGTTTCAGACGAACCTACTAATATTTCTGTAGTGGCAGGGAACACCCAAGCGACAGTAAGCTTTACCGCACCTGTATCAAATGGCGGAAGTGCTATTTCTAGTTTTATGGTTTTCTCTAGCCCGGGATATTTTACTGCTACAGGAACAAGCTCGCCTATTACTGTTACAGGTTTAACAAATGGAACAACTTATTCGCTTTCAGTATTAGCGAGGAATGCTGTGGGTAATTCTTCAGCATCGGTTGCCTCAAGCGGAGTAATTCCTACTAGGGTGCCACCTGGCGCACCCACAAGTGTAACCGCTGTTGCAGGAAGTACCCAAGCAGCGGTAAGCTTTACTGCACCAGTATCAGATGGAGGAAGTGCTATCACGGGGTACACAGTCACTTCAAATCCTGGGAATATTACGGGTACAGGAACAAGCTCACCGATTACCGTAACTGGCTTAATAAATGGAACGAGCTATACTTTTACTGTCGTTGCAACAAATGCATTGGGAAATTCTTCAGCATCCGCTGCCTCAAATGGGGTAACGCCGGCTACAGTACCTGATGCACCAACCAGTATCACCGCCGTTGCAGGCAACACCCAGGTAACGGTAAGTTTTACTGCACCGGTTTCAAATGGGGGAAGTGCTATTACTAACTACACCGTCACTTCAAATACTGGGGGTATTACAGGCACAGGATCAAGTTCGCCGATTACCCTAACAGGCCTAACGAATGGAACGAGTTATACCTTTACGGTCGTTGCCACAAATCCGGTTGGAAATTCGGTTTCATCGGTAGCATCAAATGTTGCAACGCCGGCTACAGTACCAGGTGCACCGACCAGTATTACTGCGGTTGCAGGCAACACCCAAGCAACGATAAGCTTTATTGCACCTTCATCAAATGGAGGAAGTGCTGTCACTGGTTATACGGTCACCTCAAATCCTGGGAGTATTACAGGCACAGGATCAGGCTCACCGATTATTGTAACAGGCTTAACAAATGGAACGACCTATACTTTTACGGTCGTTGCAACAAATATAGTGGGAAATTCTTCAGCATCGGTTGCATCTAGTGGGGTAACGCCAGCTACAGTACCCAGCACGCCGACAAGTATAACAGCGGTTGTAGGCAACACCCAGGCAACGGTAAGCTTTACGGCACCAGTTTCAAATGGAGGAAGTGCCATCACTGGCTACACCGTCACTTCAAATCCTGGGAGCATTACTCGTACAGGATCAAGTTCACCGATTATCGTAACTGGCTTAACGAATGGAACGAGTTATACCTTTACTGTGGTTGCGACAAATATAATGGGAAATTCTGCAGCATCGGCTGCCTCCAATGGAGTAACGCCGGCTGCAGTATCCGGTGCACCGACGAGTATAACAGCGGTTGCAGGTAACACCCAGGCGACGATAAGCTTTACGGCACCAGTTTCAGATGGAGGAAGTGCTATTACTGGCTACACCGTCACGTCAAATCCTGGGGGTATTACCAGCACAGGAACAAGCTCACCTATTACCGTTATTGGCTTAACAAATGGAACGACCTATACTTTTACGGTCGTTGCCACAAATGCCGTAGGAAATTCTTCAGCATCGGTTGCATCTAGTGGGGTAACACCAGCTACGGTGCCTGGTGCACCGACCACTGTAACTGCCGTTGCAGGTAACACTCAAGCGACGATAAGCTTTACGGCACCAGTTTCAAATGGAGGAAGTGCCATCACAGGCTACACGGTCACTTCTAATCCGGGGAGTATTACAAGCACAGGAACAAGTTCACCAATTATCGTTACTGGCTTAACAAATGGAACGCTTTATACTTTTACTGTCATTGCGACAAATGCAGTGGGTAATTCTGCTGCATCGGCTGCCTCCAGTGGAGTAACACCAGCTACAGTACCCGGTGCACCGACCAGTATCACTGCTGTTGCAGGCAACACCCAAGCAACGATAAGCTTTGCTGTACCGGTATCAAATGGAGGAAGTGCCATTACTGGCTACACCGTCACTTCAAATCCTGGGGGAATTAATGGCACAGGATCAAGTTCACTGATAATCGTTACTGGCTTAACAAATGGAACGAGCTATACTTTTACGGTCGTTGCCACAAATGCCTTAGGAAATTCGGTTTCATCGGCTGCCTCCACTGGGGTAACGCCTGCTACAGTACCTGACGCTCCGACTACTGTAACTGCGGTTGCAGGCAATACCCAAGCGACGATAAGTTTTACGGCACCAGGTTCAAATGGAGGAAATGCGATCACTGGCTACACGGTCACTTCAAATCCGGGGAGTATTACCCGCTCGGGAACAAGCTCACCGATAATCGTTACTGGCTTAACGAATGGAACGAGTTATACCTTTACCGTCGTTGCGACAAATATAATGGGAAATTCTTCAGCATCGGCTGCCTCCAGTGGGGTAACGCCGGCCACAATTCCCGGCGCTCCGACAAGTGTAACAGCAGTTGCAGGTAGCACTCAAGCGACGGTAAGCTTTACGGCACCAGTATCAAATGGAGGAAGTGCCATTACTGGCTACACTGTTACCTCTACTCCTGGGAGCATTACTCGCACAGGAGCAAGCTCATCTATTATCGTTACTGGCTTAACAAATGGAACGAGCTATACCTTTACTGTCGTTGCCACAAATGCGATTGGAAATTCTTCAGCATCGGCTGCATCCAGTGGGGTGACGCCTGCCACAATTCCCGGCGCTCCGACAAGTGTAACAGCAGTTGCAGGTAGCACTCAAGCGACGGTAAGCTTTACGGCGCCAGCATCAAATGGAGGAAGTGCCGTTACTGGCTACACTGTTACCTCTACTCCTGGGAGCATTACTCGCACAGGAGCAAGCTCACCTATTATCGTTACTGGCTTAACAAATGGAACGAGCTATACCTTTACGGTCGTTGCCACAAATGTAATGGGTAATTCATTGGCCTCAGTTGCATCTAGTGCGGTGACGCCAGTCGTATCATCTTGTGGTTCAATTACATCTGTTTCAGATATGGAAAGTAATTCATACGCTGTCGTCTCCATAGGAACACAGTGTTGGATGGCATCAAACCTGAGGGTTACAACCTATAATACCGGAGTCACTATTCCATTGGATGTTTCAGGTGGTTCAGATGGTACTGTTTCACAAACTTGGAATACAAAAACCACTGGAGCTCGCACAATTTATGCCCACAATAGTAGTAATCTGACTACTTATGGATATTTATACAATTGGTATGCTGTAACAGATAGTAGAGAAATCTGTCCCACCGGCTGGCATGTTCCAGCTGACACTGAATGGACAAAATTAACTACTTACCTTAGTGGAATAAGTGTCGCTGGCGGTGATATGAAATCAACAGGTACAACGCTTTGGATTACGCCAAACACAGGAGCAGACAACTCAAGTGGCTTTTCAGCTCTCCCAGGTGGTGTCCGTTGGACAGGTGCTGGTGGTGCTTTTGGCGGTATTAGCTATTACGCTTACTTTTGGAGTACTACGGCGAACGGCACCGCTGCCTGGTATCGTAGACTTTCCTACCTAGATGATGATGTGTTCGTGGATGATTGTGGCAAGCCGTGTGGATTCTCCGTCCGTTGTCTCAAGGATTGACGTTTTGACTTTTTAGTGTGTCAGCAATACAGGAGGAAAGCATTTTTTAAAAATGACACCTCCTTATGTAATATACCCATTTACCCCCGTTCCATCAATACAGATAATGCCGCATTATAAATGGTATGAATATTTGGAGATGATTCTAAGATTGTTTCTATCAAAACAAGGTGGTTAAAAAAACTGTCAGGTTCGTATTTAAACATGACATAATCAATAAGAAACTGTTTTTCCTCGAAAAGATCTTTGCATTTTATCAAATGAAATAATTCAGTTCTTGGATCAAAGGTTATCATTATATAGTTCGTGTCAGGAATAAGTAAGATCATTGGATATTCCAAATAATCACTTTTGCTTACTAAACCAAGGCTAACCAGATTTATTTCAAAAAAGGAATAATACATTTTTTGAGTAAAAATATTTTTGGCCCAAAAGAATTCCTTTATCGAATCAATCTTCTTCGCAATTTGAAAAATAGGGATTTTTTCGAAATCTAATAGCTTATAATCTATCCATTTTTCACTTTTCAAATCATAATATTCAACCTCACCAATGCGCAATTTATAATCAAATCGCTTGTTTCCCGGAACAACATATCCAGGATAAAAATAGGCGTAACCATGATTTATCGCATAATCTATCTCAGCAAGTAGCGTAAAATACCCCAAACTACATTTCTCGTAATCTGGATGATACATGGCAAATATACTGGCAATAGAAGTGAATCCTCTGTCAAAAAAACTACAAGCTATAAGCAATTCCTGATCATAAACTGCTATTTCCCAGGTATCGTAAATACTTTCTTCGGAAAATTCTAGCAACATATCATTTAGATTTGGAGCTAAATTTCCGTCAAAGTTTTCAGCATAAATGGCATACAAATCATCTTTTTCCAGGTCTATTTCTGCAGGTCGTATAACTATTTTGAATTGAGTAAAAATTTTGTTCATTAATTTACGGTTTCCTCCTTTAAACTGATAGTTTTGAAGGGGTAACCGAATCCATAAAGCAGAAAATACCTCTGATCCAAAAAATAAAAAATGGGTTGTAAAAATAACCTGCCCCATGCGATACCATCCCTTTTCAAGGTAATGGTCTAGTTCCCAAAGGTTTAAAATTTCCGGATAATGTTTATCTGCAAACATATTTATCATTTATCCAAATGCGGCTAACTCGCCACCTTTCTTAAAAAAGGCATCCACTTTAGCTGAAATTTTAGGATCTGTTATTAAAGGTGGGGCATGATGCGTTTTTACACGGGCATCAAATAAAAGACTTCCTTTACATCCCCAATGCTTATTTTCTATAAAGGAACGAACCCCATGTATGTCATGAGATGGATTAGTACGGGTGAAAGTCGCCCATATAAAATTAGAAATATTTTGACTCAAAAAATGACTGTCATCACAAACAATACATAGAGGAAATTCATCTAATTGATAATTTTCTATATAGGTAATCAGTTGGGCATTATCCTGATAATTTTCCTTACTCGTAAAGGGTGGTGCCGATATTGCCAGTATCCCTGGAAGTACCACTCTGGGTTGAGAAAAACCTGGTGGTAAAGCGTTAAATGGAGGTAAGGTAGTGCCTAAAGTTCTCAGTTTTGGTCCACAAGCGGCGATGATTACTTTCGAACCAGCATTCCAGCCATCACCTGAATAATCTAGCGTGTCTATAGTTGTTTTAGTCTGAAAATGTAAATCTCGGGTCAAGTCAATCCGCTCTAATATATGGGTTAGAAAGGGAATATAATCATGAGTATCTAGTTCTGGGGTATCGGAGCCATCAGCTATCAATAAAAATTTTGCCAGTGAGGTTTGTCCGGAACCTAATATGCGGTTTGCCTGAATGAGAATTTCTTCTGGTCTTTTTTCTCGGAATGGCATATATCGTTCACTACCAATGGCTAATAAAAGGGGATGAACACCTGCAGCATCAACAGCATGTATTTGTTTGACTCCTGGGAATTCACCTGCTGTTAAATCTTTTACTAATTCATGGATGAGATAGCCGAAACTTGAATCTTCCTGAGGAGGCCTTCCCACAACAGTAAAGTGCCAGATAGGATTTTTTCTGTGCCAAACCTGCTCTACTTCCATCACTGGAAATGGATGTTCCAAACTGTAGTACCCCAAATGATCACCAAATGGTCCCTCTGGTTTAGTTGCATTTTTTCTGATGATGCCCGTGATGACAAAATCTGCATCACCAGAGAGTACATAATCATCTTTCCAGGCATACTGGAATCTTCTGCCGGCTAAAAGTCCAGCAAACGTCATTTCACTTAAACCCTCTGGCAAAGGCATAATCGCTGAAAATGCATGAGATGGTAATCCCCCTACGAAAATAGAAACCCTGAATGGTTCCTCCCCCTTATTATATGCTGTATGGTGGACACCTATTCCTCTGTGCAATTGATAGTGAAGCCCAATCTCCTTGTCGGGAATATACTCATTTCCTGAAAGTTGAACCCTATACATACCGATATTAGATTTCATCATGTTTTTACCTCCGGGAGGTAAAGAAAATACCTGTGGGAGTGTAATAAATGCACCTCCATCCATTGGCCAGGATTTTATTTGAGGCAATTGGCTAATGGTGGTTTTACCCCAGGCACTAGCTGGAAACAAGGTTTTTTTAGGCAATGCGGTTAAAGCGGTAAGTGGAGCTTTCCAATATCTCAATGGATTTCGGAGAAAATTCGTGGGATCTGCTTTTAATTCAATGATTTTTTTGACGTCAGCAAAGGTATCCCTAAATAAAAACTCAGTTCGGCTGATGGTGCCATACAGGTTTGATAAGGCTGGAAAAGGACTTCCACTCACCTTTTCAAACAGTATGGCAGGACCTCCCTGATCATAAATTCTACGATGTATTTCCGCCATTTCCAAATTAGGGTCAACGGAAGATTTAATACGAATTAACTCTCGGTTTTTTTCAAGATCTGCCACGCATGACCACATATTCTTATATCCCATGATAATAATTTTAGATCACTTAGGTTTTTTTACGTTTAATTTTTCCGCTAAAAAAGGGGCTGTTGGGGAGTCCTTGCAGTTAATTAAATCTTCGGGGGTACCTTGAAAAACTAAATTTCCTCCCATTTTTCCTCCTTCGGGACCTAAATCAATCACCCAATCGGCCGATTTTATTATTTCCATATTATGTTCAATAACCAAAACGGTATGACCTTTTTCAACCAAAGCCTGAAGAGCTTCCAGCAGTTTTCTGACATCATGAAAATGTAGCCCAGTTGTTGGTTCATCAAAAATAAATAAATATTTTTCCGTCGTTCTCTCTTGTCCTAAAAAGGAAGCTAATTTGACTCTTTGGGCTTCGCCTCCAGAAAGGGTATTGGAGGACTGTCCGAGGGAAACATATCCCAGACCGACTTGCATCAAAGGCCTTAATTTGGTTATTATTTCTTTGGAGTCTTTAAAAAACTGTAAGGATTCTTCCACGGTCATTTGTAATATATCAAATATATTTTTTTCGTGATAACGAACTTCCAGTACTTCATTTTTAAATCTCTTGCCACCGCAACTTTCGCATTCCAGTCGCATGTCGGCTAAAAATTGCATTTCAATTACCTGTTCCCCTTCTCCTTTACAAGTATCACACCGGCCTCCGTCCACATTAAATGAAAAGTGCTTTGCTTTATAATCTCTTAGTTTTGATAGCGGTTGATTAGCCATCAGCTCTCTAATGGCATCATACGCTTTAACATAGGTAACTGGATTTGATCTGGATGATTTTCCAATCGGATTTTGGTTAACCATTTCTACCTGAGTTATTTTTTTGATATCACCACTCAGAGAAGAAAATGACCCAACCGATTTTACGCCAACCTCACCTAATGCTGCCTTTAAAGCTGGGTATAAAATATGTTTTACCAGGGTTGTTTTACCTGATCCTGATACCCCTGAAACGACCATAAATGTATTCAAAGGAAAGGTAACAGTGATATTTTTTAAATTATGGTGAGTGGCACCATTTACTATGATTTTATCGATTCCCTTCCTTCTATACGATGGAATGGGAATGGATAATCTGCCAGTTAGATATCCTGTAGTTAAACTTTCAGACGCTTCCGTATAAATATTCTCGTAGGAACCTGCAAAAATGACCTCACCACCATGTACCCCGGCGTGTGGTCCTATATCAATTAAATATTCCGCTTCCTTTATGATATCCTCCTCATGTTCAACAATAAGAACGGTATTTCCCAGATTTTTTAAATGCTTTAACACCTTAACCAATCTATTTGAATCTCTGGGATGAAGCCCCACACTGGGTTCATCTAAAATGTATAAGGAATCGGTTAAATTACTACCTAAAAGTCTGGTTAAATTAATCCGCTGCGTTTCTCCACCACTTAAGGTGGCAGAAATTCTATTTAAGGTTAGATAAGTTAACCCCAACAAATTCATAAATTTTAGCCTTGTTCTTAATTCGTGGAGTAATCGGGCAGATACTTTCGTATCAGTTTCGGAGAGTTTGATCGATTCAAATAATACAGACAACTCATCAATGGGCATTTCGACTAAATCACCTATTGTTTTCCCATCAATTTGAACATAAAGAGCTTCCTTTCTTAGTCTGGCACCTTCACAAGATGGACAATTAGTTTTCCCGCGAAAACGGGAAAGCATCACTCTGTTTTGAATCTTATAATTAGCCGCCTCTAATTCTTCAAAAAAAGCGTTTATGCCACGAAAGCTCTTACTTCCGGACCAAAGCAAATTCCTATGTATTTTTGAAAGTTCGGAATAGGGTTTATGAATTGGAAAATCAATGAGCGTTGCCAATGAAATAAACTCCTCTAGCCAGAGACCATTTTTTTCGCCTTTCCAACAAGTCACGGCACCTTCATAAATACTTAATGATTTATCGGGGATTACTTTTTCAGGATCAATGCCCATCACCATACTAAAACCTTCACAGTTTGGACAGGCTCCAAATGGATTATTAAAATTAAATAATTGTGGCGTTGGTTCTACAAACGTAATCTGATCTAATTCAAATCGATTATTAAAATGTTGGCTTATTTGATTTGACCCGAAAACAAAACATTCTCCCTCACTTTCAGTGAATGCCGTATTAATGGAATCAGCTATTCTACGCATAGATTCCTCCGTAGCATCAAGTTTAAATCGATCAATTAAAATGAGCAGATTTTTTTCCTTCAGTTCAAGGATTTTACTGTTTAGCATGGGATCTTCAGAAGATATAAAATTCTGAATATCAGTAAGTATATTATTATTTAAAATCCTTGTAAACCCTTTATTTAACAGTAGATCCAGCTCTTGCAACAAACTTCGCTCTCCATATTTATAGGGTAATGGAATAAATACCTGAACTGGACTGCCCTCTGGCAAAGAAAGTATAAAATCGACAACATCACTTACTTCATGTTTTTTAACTAGTTCGCCAGAAACTGGAGAATAAGTTTTCCCGATTCTGGCAAAAAGAAGCCTTAAATAATCATAAATCTCAGTTAATGTGCCTACTGTAGAACGGGCATTGGATACACTTACTTTTTGTTGGATAGCGATCGCAGGGCAAATGCCTTTAATACTATCAACTTCTGGCTTTTTCATTCTTCCAAGAAATTGCCTGGCGTAAGAGGATAAACTTTCAACATAACGTCTCTGGCCTTCGGCAAATAAAATATCCATCGTTAACGATGATTTTCCAGATCCTGAAACTCCTGTAATGACAATTAATTTATTCTTAGGTATTGAAATGTCTATATTCTTTAAATTATTGGCGCGTGCTCCTTTAATTTCAATCGAATTTTCAACGATTTTTTTTGTTACAATACCTTTATTTGTTTCAGTTGTAGGCTGGGTCATAAAGTGTTTTTCATTCTAAAATAACTCTGAGCGCAAAGCTAATATTAACTGATAGTATATTTTCGATAAATACAACAATGGATTTAATGAAAGGATTAATGAAACTGAAAATAATTCCTTTTTTATGCATAATCAATGATTTATGCTTCTTTTTATTGCCATCCGTTATTATTTTTTAAAAAATAAATAATAATATTTTGAAAAGTTAATTTTGTTTGTATATATTTGTGAATAATTGTTTCAAATCACTAAAACGAATTCTATCGGTTGCAAACTTCTACACTAAAGTAATTACGATTTTTAACGTAAACCAATTTAGGTATGACAGTTAATCCCATTAGTGATCAAGATCTCATTATGCTATATTTAGCAGGCAGTGAGAGGGCTTTCGAAGAATTATTACTTCGCCACAAGCAAAAAATTTACGGTTCAATTTATCTTTTTGTAAAGGATTCTACCCTTGCTGAAGATATTTTCCAAGAGGTTTTTATAAAAATTATAGATACCCTTAGAAAAGGAAAATATAATCACGAAGGAAAATTTCTTCAATGGGCACTCCGTATTTCCTACAATATGTGTGTCGATTATTTTAGAAGAAATAAACGCAAACCTAAAACAACGACAACTGATTCCTTTGACATTTTTGATGTCCTACCGCTATCCGATTTAAATGCGGAACAAATAATGGTAAGGGATCAAACGCATGACAAAATCAAGGATTTGCTTGACTTGTTACCTGAAGAACAACGCGAAGTTGTCATTTTGCGTCATTATGCAGATATGAGCTTTAAAGAGATTTCAAAGTTAACCCGTGTAAGCATAAATACGGCACTGGGCAGAATGAGATATGCTTTAATCAATATTCGTAAAATAATTGAAGAGAAGGAGTTAACCCTTGTCTAAATAAAAAATCGGGGCGAAATATCCTTTCGCCCCGATTTATATTTTTAATTCAGCTAGAAAATAAGCCCTATTTGTGAGCTATTGTTTCTGCATACTCGCGTGCAAAATACGTGATTATGATATCGGCTCCAGCTCTTTTGATGCCCATTAGCGTTTCTTCAATTGCTTTCTTCCTGTCTAACCACCCATTCTGTGCCGCAGCAATTAACATAGCACATTCTCCGCTCACGTGATAGGCAGCTATAGGAATATTGGTGTTGGTTTTTAATAAATGAATGACATCCAAATAATGAAGGGCAGGTTTTACCATGATAATGTCGGCTCCTTCAGAAATGTCCAGTTGCGCTTCTTTTAACGCTTCCTGTAGATTGGCCGGATTCATTTGATAGGTTTTTTTGTCTCCAGCTTTAGGTGCCGAGTCTAAGGCGTCCCGAAAGGGGCCATAAAAAGCACTGGCATATTTGGCCGTATAAGCCATAATACCTGTATTCGTAAATCCTTCTTTATCAAGATTTTCTCTAATAAATTGAATTCTTCCGTCCATCATGTCAGAAGGTCCGATCATGTCAAACCCTGCTTCAGCTTGTGCTAATGCCATTTTTGCAAGAACGGGTAGCGTTTTATCATTTAATATTTGACCTTCTTCCACCCAGCCATCATGACCGTCAATAGAGTAGGGATCCATGGCAACATCACTAATGATGCAGGAAGAAGGATATTTCTTTTTAATATTTTTTGCAGCCTTCAAATAAAAATTATCAGGAGAATAACTGTAAGAGGCACTTTTATCTTTTAATTCTTCTGGAATGGCAGGAAAAATTAGGAAAGTTTGTATTCCAACAGACATGCATGCGCCGATTTCCTCCAGTAAGAGATCTTCCGAAAAACGGAAAATTCCAGGGAGAGATTTAATCTCTAGCTTTATATTTTCTCCGGGCACTAAAAATAAGGGCTGAATTAAAGAAGAAATCTGGAGGTGATTCTCCTGAACTAAGTTCCTTAAAACGGGCGTTAATCGATTTCTGCGAGGTCTTTGTAACATAACTATTTGATTGATTTTTGAGGAACAGGATCATATCCATGACCACCCATAGGGTGACAACGCCCTATTCGTTTTAGCCCCATGGCAATCCCTTTGCCTGGTCCCCAAATCTCTATGGCCCGAAGCATATAATTGGAACAAGTCGGGGTATAGGAACATTGGGGGGGGAATAAGGGAGATATGAAAAGTTGATAAAAACGGATAGGCAAAATAAACAAGGTTTTCATGACAATACATTAAGGTATAAATGTAAGGTTTTCTTCTGTTTTGGCATTTGCGAAAATAATAGTTCCTTCTTTTTTATTTGGTCCAATAACATGAACGAGATTTTTTTGATCGTCGAACTCACCTATGAGTAAAGAATTTTTAATATTAAGGCTTTTCATCTTACTGGTCACAGGAATCTCAAGATAAATCCAAACAGCACTCATGTCAGAAGATCCCTCCTTCCCGACGAATATATAGGACGTTGATTTACCATTTATGGAAAATAACAGATGTTTTCTAAGGTATGATTCTATATATTTTTCTGCTTGAGCTGATTCTCTTTCCGTGCAAACAAACAATTTGGTGTGTCCTTCATTTTTTAAAGATTCTTCTAAATCATCGATAAATAAATGAACACTTATCTGAAGTGATTTTTCTTTTTCACTATATTCTACCATGGTTTTACTTACATGAAATGTATGTGCGAGGTAGAAAAAGCTACTTAGAAAAAGGAATATAGGCATATTTAAAATTAGTTTGGTATCCTTTCTAACATCAACATAAGGGCAATTCCTGCCGCAGCGCCAGAGATGAATATATTCCAGGAACGAATATTTAGCTTAAATAATATATTCAGGAGGAAAGAAATACTCAATATGATGCCCACAATAATCAATTGGCCTATCTCAACGCCTATATTGAAAGAAAATAATTGGGGAATTAAATTATTTTTCTCTGTTGGCATAGTCAATTGTCTAAAGAAATTGGAAAATCCTAATCCATGAATGAGCCCAAAAAATAAAGCAATCGCATATTTGAAAATCATAGGTTTAGAAAATCCTGGTTTTTCACTGCTGATCATGGCAGCTGGATGAGTATTCGATATGGCCGTAATGAAAATAGTTACGGGGATTAAAAATTCAATAATATTGGCGGGAATATTCAGGATATTCAAGGCAGCTAAAGCCAGCGTCAAAGAGTGCCCAAGGGTGAAAGCGGTAATAATGATGGCCACTTTTTTCCACGATGACCACTGATAAACGGCACATAAGGCAACCAAAAATAAAATGTGATCATAACCAGCTAAATCGGCAATATGCTCGAATCCTAAAGTTAAATAGGTGTAAAATAGACCATTCATTGGATAAAAGTTAAAAAGGCCGGCAAATTTGATTTGCCGGCCTTTTTTAATATTTAATAACGATAATAATCTGGTTTAAATGGACCAGTTACTTCTACGCCAATATAATCGGCCTGGTCTTTAGAAAGAGTCTCTAATTCAACACCAATTTTCGCCAAATGTAATCTTGCTACTTCTTCGTCAAGTAGTTTAGGTAACATATAGACTTTATTTTCATATTTGTCTGGATTGTTGAAAAGCTCAATCTGTGCTAAGGTTTGATTCGTAAATGAATTTGACATAACAAAAGATGGATGACCTGTTGCACAACCTAAATTTACTAATCTGCCTTCTGCTAAAAGAATAATGTCTTTACCGTTCAGGGTATATTTATCAACCTGTGGTTTGATGTTCATTTTAACGGCGTTAGATTGGTTGTTTAACCAGGCTACATCAATTTCGTTGTCAAAATGTCCTATATTACAAAGAATGGCTTTATCTTTCATTAAATAGAAATGTGCTTCTTTGATGATAGCACTATTTCCAGTAGCAGTCACTATAATGTCAGCACGTGGAATGGCTTTTGCCATCGTCGTTACTTCATATCCGTCCATCGCTGCTTGTAACGCACAAATTGGATCTATTTCGGTTACAATTACTCTGCAACCTGCACCACTTAAACTTGCGGCTGATCCCTTTCCTACGTCACCGTAACCTGCTACAACGGCTACCTTGCCAGCCATCATAATATCTGTAGCTCTGCGTATCGCGTCAACTAAAGATTCTTTGCAACCATATTTATTATCAAATTTCGATTTAGTTACAGAATCGTTCACATTGATAGCAGGAACGGGTAAAGTTCCTTTGATAACTCTTTCATAAAGACGGTGTACCCCTGTAGTTGTTTCTTCTGAAATACCCTTTAATTCTTTAACCATTTCAGGGTATTTATCTAATACAATATTAGTTAAATCACCGCCGTCATCTAAAATCATATTAAGGTGTTTGCCGTCCTTAAAAGATTTCAAGGTTTGTTCAACACACCACCAATACTCCTCTTCATTCATACCTTTCCAGGCAAATACTGGAATTCCAGCCGCTGCAATGGCCGCCGCAGCATGATCTTGTGTAGAGAATATATTACAAGAAGACCAGGTAACTTCCGCTCCTAGAGCAACTAATGTTTCAATTAATACAGCCGTTTGAATCGTCATGTGCAAACAACCGACAATCCTTGCATCCTTTAACGGTTTAGATTCACCATATTTTTCGCGAAGAGCCATTAGACCTGGCATTTCAGCTTCTGCTAATTCTATTTCTTTTCTGCCATAATCGGCTAAAGCAATGTCTTTAACTTTGTAGTTCAAGGCACTTGTTGCTGTACTCATTTTATTTTTTTTTAAATTACAGATAATAAAATTCACAAAAAGTCTGCAAATTTAAGAATTAAATGTATTCTGAAGTTAAAAGTTTAAGATAAATCCTTTTAATTCTTTTTGTTTGGAAAATCTTCTTTCAAGGATAAGACAAAACGAGACGCAGCCGCAGGATTGGTAGCGAGCGGAATATTATGAACATCGCATAATCGCATTAACATGCTGACATCTACTTCATGTGGGTGTTTTCCGAGTGGGTCGCGGAAAAATATAATCATGTCAACTTTACCCTCTACCATGCGACTGGCTATTTGCGCATCTCCTCCCAATGGTCCGCTAAGCATCCTTTCCACTTCAAGCCCTGCTTTCTCCAGGTATGACCCCGTTGTTCCCGTTGCGATAAGATGAATATTTCTCTCTTGAAAAAAGGCAATATGATCGCGCACAAATCCTACCATATCCACTTTTTTTGTATCGTGAGCAATAATAGCGATGGTGAAAGTCGTTTTTTCTGAATTCATGTTCAATATTTGCCTTGAAAAAAAAATAATAGTACAATACTACCCTTAATGTATTAATTTTGCAAAATAATCTATAAATCTTTAAAGAAAACCAAGTTATGAGTAAGAATTTCTTAGTTAAAGGTATGGTTTGTCTTTCAGTTTTGGTTTTTACCAATTCTTTGAAGGCACAAATTATGACACCTTCTGCAAGTGTAACCACTGAATTGAAAACGAAAGTGGGTCTAACGGATGTAACCATCCTTTATTCTCGTCCTTCAATGAAAGGTAGAGGTGTTTTTGGAAAGGAGGTTGTTCCTTTCGGTGCAACATGGCGCACAGGTGCAAATTCAGTGACTAAATTAAGCTTCAGTGAAGATTTTAAGTTGGGTGGAGCAGCTTTGAAAAAAGGAGATTATGCTATTCTTACCGTTCCAAACGCTACAGAATGGAAAATCATGCTTTACAAGTATGAAACGTCAAACTGGGCAAGCTATGTAGAAAAAACACCAGATGCTTCATTTATGGCAGCTTCTAAAGCTTTGGCTGAGAGTGTAGAATCATTTACAATGGATGTAAATAATTATACCAACGAAAGTGCAACCATCGAAATCAGCTGGGAAAAAACAAAAGTTAGCTTACCACTGATCGTAAATACGGATGCAAAAGTGATGGCTTCTATTGACAAAGTGATGGCTGGTCCTACATCTGCCGATCTATATGCTGCAGGTGCTTATTATCACGATGCAAAAAAAGATTTGAATAAGGCTTTGGAATTGGTGCAAAAAGCAAATGCTTCCAATGCTCAGTACTGGACTTTACGCAAAGAATCTTTGATTTTAGCTGACTTAGGCAGAAAAGCAGAGGCTATTGGCGTTGCAACTAAATCGCTTGAATTAGCTAAAAAAGCAGCTAATGATGACTATATTCGTATGAATGAAGCATCAATTGCCGCTTGGAAAAAATAATGGATCGGGATATACGAAAGTATATCCCGTTATCTTTTTCACCTTCTCATTGCTGACATACCGCTCAGGTTCATTTCTCCAAATAAATGTCGGCTCATCCATGCCTTTATCTTTAGATCTTTGTGGGTAAAATATCCCTCTGGCTGGATGTTTATCTGCGCTTATATTGTAAATTCCTTGCGGTGTATCATTCAAAATTATCCGCTTGATTATCTCTATGACATCTTTTTGATGCACCAGGTTTACCTGTATTTCGCCACCTGGAATATCTTTTTTATCTTTAAAAAAATTGGCAGGTTCTCGCCCAGGTCCAACTAACCCCCCTAGTCTTAAAATATAAACGGCGTAATCCTGCGATTTTTGTTTCAATAAGTTTTCTACTTCCGCTGAGACTTTCTCCTGGTTTGTTTGAGGTTGTATTTCCGTTTCTTCGGTCAATATTCCCTTCGCATTTCCATAAACACTGGTGGAACTCGTAAATAATATTTTTTTTAATTGAATTAAATGGCCTGTTTGATTCAAAATATGGGATAAAATAGCTTTATAATGTTCCAGCGTTCCTTTCTTTCCTAAAGAAGGAGGTATGGTGATGATTAAAATTTCAGTTTCTTTGGGTATTTCGAAACCCTCCAGGGTAACGTTTTGATCAAATAATAATATCTCCGCTAACATCCCTGAAGCGCTCAATTGGTCTTTTTTTTCTTCCTTGGTGGTGGTTGCAAATACGGTACATTGCTCCTCTTTTAATGCTTTAGCTAAGGGAAACCCTAACCAGCCTGCACCAATAATAGTCACAAAAGGAAACATCTACGCTTATTTTAATTGTTCAAAACATCCAATATCAGGATTTGAAGCATCTCTGTTTTTATTTAAAATATCAATCAAGATGGGGTAAGGTTTTAATAGGGGGATGCCCTTGTTTGCAGCAACTGAGAGAGAATCAAGCATGTAATTATCGTCCTCAGGTTTTTTGAAAACCTTACTTTGAATCGTTCCGTTGATGCAATTCTTACAATTATCTGTCAGGAAATTGGAAAATTGTTTGTTTTGTCCGGTTAGCAATTCTTTTACGCGAACCACACAATTTTCTAAAATAACATTAAACAAAGGTTTATTTTGACCACCCGAAATGTCTGACAGATTTATTTCATCCTGATCTGAGCCATAAATGATACTATTTCTAAAACTTGCATTTAGTCTATACTGGCTTCTTCGCTGACAAGTAACTGGATCATCATAACAAACATAATTAGTCATGCCTAATGCAGATGAATTACTTCCATAACTGGCTATGGTACAGAAGTTGAACTGGTAATCGCCCCCATTAATGAATTGAACTGCATTGCCTCCATTATTGTAAATCAGGCAATTATCTGCGTTTATTGTGGCTCGTACGCCTACTAATCCATTGGAGGAGGTATTAAAAATCCGGGAATTTTTAAGGGTACATTCCCCGGTCGAGTCAACATACAAACCAATGATACTATTTTTAATAGTGGTATAAGAAATCTGATTCCCCTTGGAGCCCCTTCCCAGGATAATCCCATACCACTGACCTGCAACATCTTGATATTCAGATTCAAGTCGATCTCCTTGGATGATAATTGGTTTTTCGGCAGTTCCATTCATTTTTAATTTCCCGAATGGGAGGGCATATAAAATGCCATCATTGAAAACACCGAATGTCCTGTTTTTAACAACTCCTCCATGAACATAAATGCGAGTACCCGGAGGTATATTTAAAGTGCAGCTATCGACAAAAATTTCGCCATAAAGTACATACGGTTTCGGGTCATTCCAGTTTATTTCCCCATTATTACAACTTAATACAACGGGAACACCTTGATTAAAACGAGATGGGAAATAATTGGCATTTTGTCCCCATGCCTCCAAAGTGACTGTTTGCTTGTTGCCATTGACTTCCAAAACAAGTTCCTCATTAAATATAAAGGGGCTTACGGAAAGTGGAGCATTCGGATTAATAGTCACGGTAGCAAATAGATAAATACTATCTTTGGGATAAATAGGTATATCTTTAAGTGCCTTTGTGCCAGGAAAACCATCTACATTTATCTGGAATTTACTGCTTGCGCCAGCTGCCAGATAAAGGGAGCTAATATTAATAGCATCTTTCGAAGAATTATAAATTTTTAATATTCTGGTAGATGAGCCAATTTGAGTAAATACAGTATCAAACCGTAAGGTATCACTGGAAAAGGTAACTTTATCCTCGGATGAGGTAGTAAAAACCCATTCTTTCTGACACGAGTATAACAAATGCAGGGCAATATAAATGGTTAAGCCTGAAAGAATGCGAAAAGTTTGCATGGTTTCTATTTAGAACACAAATATAAGGGAAGACGGTGTTCTTAAAGCTTATATTTTTACTTTTACTGCAATTCTTTATAATTTAACCAATATATGATACCCAATTTACCCCAAAATATCGTACTTATTATCCCTGCCTTAAATGAAGAATTAGGTATCGAAGCCGTTCTTAAGGGTTTACCTCCTTCTATTTTTTATGAAATAGTTGTTTGTGATAATGGCAGTACAGATAGAACAGCAGAGGTTGCAGGTCAATTTGGGGCCACCGTTATATTTGAACCAAGAAGAGGCTATGGTTCAGCATGCTTAGCTGCTATGGCCTATTTGAAAAATAATAAACGGACCCATCCAATAGATTTGGTTGTTTTTTTAGATGCAGATAATTCTGATAATCCAGCGGATATTTTTGAAATACTATCTCCTTTTGAAAAAAAAGAGGTGATGATGGTCATTGGCTCCAGGGTTTTAGGGAAAAGAGAAGATGATGCCTTATTATTTCACCAGCAATTTGGAAATAAGTTAGCTACTACGTTAATAAAATGGTTGTATGGGGTTAAATTTACGGATCTAGGTCCTTTTCGAGCCATTCGTTGGTCTGCGCTCCTAGCGCTAAATATGCAAGATATCGATTTTGGATGGACGGTGGAAATGCAGGTTAAGGCGGCAAAAAATAGATGGACTTGTCTGGAAGTACCCGTAAATTATAGGAAAAGACTCGGGAAATCAAAAATATCAGGCACTATAAAAGGAAGTTTTATGGCAGGCTATAAAATAATATGGACAATATTTAAATTATTGTAAATTTGCACACCTAAATAGTGACTTTTTATTCCAACTGACCTCTAATTTAGGAAGAGTTCTTTTTTCATCTACAACTTTTTTCCATTATGTCCATTTTGGCCTACGTTTTTATGGGAATTTATGCAACTTGCCTGTTGTATATTACCTTATATTGTGTTATGCAATTTGACCTTCTCGTGTTTTACAAGAGAGGTCTGAAATCAATTACCCTTAATCCGGATAATAACCCAGATAATGAGGTAAATAAACTTCCCGCAGATTATGTCTGGCCAATGGTTACCGTTCAATTACCTTTGTATAACGAACAGTATGTAGTGGAGAGATTGATTGACACTATCGCTGCTTTTGATTATCCTAAAGACAGATTTGAAATTCATATTCTGGATGATTCAAATGACGAAACGCTGGATATTGTTAAACGAAAAGTGGAAGAATATAAGGCAAAAGGATTTCAAATTGAGCAGATTTTAAGACCTATACGCCAAGGATTTAAAGCAGGTGCCCTGAAAGATGGAACTATTTTTGCCAAAGGAGAATTTTTGGCCATTTTCGATGCCGACTTTATGCCCAGAGCAGATTTCCTGAAAAAAACAGTGCCGTTTTTCCAAGATCCCAAAGTGGGCGTCGTTCAAACACGTTGGGAACATATCAATCAAAATTATTCTCTGATTACTAAACTTCAGGCGCTACAGTTAAATGTTCATTTTACGGTAGAACAAGTGGGAAGAATGCAAGGAGATTATTTTTTACAGTTTAATGGTACTGCCGGCGTTTGGAGAAAATCAACGATTGATGACGCTGGTGGTTGGGAGGCGGATACCCTCACGGAAGATTTAGACCTCAGTATCAGAGCACAAATGAAAGGTTGGAAAATTAAGTTCCTGGAGGAAATTGGTTCTCCAGCCGAATTACCAGCAGAAATGAATGCACTGAAATCGCAACAATTCAGATGGATGAAAGGAGGGGCTGAAACTGCCAGGAAAATGTTGCCCACACTTTGGAAATCAAAAACGCTGACCACCAGACAGAAAATTCATGCTACCCAGCATTTGTTCGCCAGTAGTGTATTTCTTTTTGTTTTTGCAACGGGTCTCTCCAGTGTTCCACTTCTCTATTATATGGAGCAATTTATCGCACGTGGGTTTAATAAAGATGTCTTTACCTATTTCTTTTTAGGAATGATGTCTGTTACCTCTGTTTATTTTGTTGCTAATATTCAATCCCCAGCAAGACAGAAACCATTGGCTGATGCTATCGTAGAATTTTTTCTATTGTTTCCCATCTTCTTATCCCTTTCAATGGGGCTTTCTTTCCATAACAGTATTGCGGTAATTGAAGGTTATCTAGGAAAAAAATCAGCTTTTGTAAGAACACCAAAATTTAATATCCAACATGCAGGTGATTCTTTTATGAAAAATAAATATGTCATTAGAAAATTAGCTCCATCTACTATCGTGGAGGGGCTTCTTGCGCTGTATTATATAGGTGGTATTGCTCTAGGAATTCATCTTGGGTTATATATCTTCCTCGTTTTTCATATCATGCTTGCGTTTGGCTTTGGAGCCATTTTCTTCTTTACGGCTAAACATAGTTTAAACGGTTAATAGGAATGATGAGGTAATAATCAGGTTGTTTATGTATGTAAAATACTTGATTGGCGTCTTGTTTGCTTTTTGCATTCTTTTTGCCGTTTGGATACCCTCCCAATCTGATTTTATTGCTATTGTCATTTTTCTGGTTCCGGCAAATATTGCCTATTTTTTATTGCTTTATTTCTCCAAAAGAGAGGATTATCTACTCTTTTACTTACTTCTTGCCTTGGCGATTAGAGTGGCATTAATATTTAGTTCCCCCAATTTATCTGACGACTATTTTAGGTTTATTTGGGACGGTAATATTTCCCTAAAGGGGGAAAATCCGTATGAAAAAACACCCAAAGAGCACATTTCCTCCACTGAATCTATGGGAGATTTATATAGTTTCGCTCACCTGAATAGTCCAAAATACCATAGTGTTTATCCCCCTTTTTTACAATACCTATTTAAATTTTCTGCTTACATTGGAGATAACAGACCAGATATTCAAATTTTAGTATTAAAGCTATTTTATGCATTTTTCTCCATAGGAATGGTATTTCTTTTGCCTCATCTGCTCAAATTATATCATATAAATTCTTGGCAGGCACTCATTTATTTGTTGAATCCATTAGTTCTATTAGAGGAAATGGGAAATTTACATGCGGAAGGAATAATGGTTTTTTTCTTAGCTTTATTTTTAGTTTTAATTAAAAAGTTTCCGCATTATGCCTTTTTACCCTTTGCGACAGCCATTGCGGTTAAATTAACTCCTTTGATGTTAATTCCCTCCATTCTTGTAAGATTAAAGTATAAAAGAGCCTTGTTTTTTGGCTCGGGTGTTTTAATTTTATTAATGCTATATTTTCTTCCCTTTGTCCATGGTATCTTGAAAGGAGGTTTTTTTGAAAGCCTTGGATTATATTTTAATAAACTCGAATTTAATGCTTATGGCTACAATATGTTTAAAATTTTTGGATATTTAACCCATGGTTATAATAGAATAAAAGTACTGGGTCCACTGACGGCTATCATTTCGACGGTGTTAATTCTATTGTTATCTCTTAAAAAGGGTAGGGTTTCTTGGGATACATTTCCATTGCAGGCATTAAGTTTATATTTTATTTATTTGTTTTTTAGTCCAGTAATCCATCCCTGGTATATTATTCCTCTCGTCTTCTTTGGTGCCTTTCTTAATTTGAAATTCGTTATCGTTTGGTCCGCATTTGCCATTTTAAGCTATAGCCATTATCAATATGGCATGGATAAGGAACAATATCCGCTGGTATTTATAGAATACTTTATGGTAACCGTATTTTTGATCATGGACTTATATCGATTATATAATAAAAAGGAGAAATTACCCATCTAAATCCTAAATCTGATTTAGAAGGGTAGGAGCAAAACTTAGGAAAATAGACTTGTAATTTGCCTCCAGGATCCAGCATTATATGCATCCAGGCCATTTTTACGCAATAACGAAACGGCCATACTGCTCCTGCTTCCAGATTGGCAACAAGCAATAATTGTTTTTTGCTTAGCTTTGAGGTCAGAAATTTTACCTGATAATTCGCTCAAAGGGATATTGACAGATTTCGGATGGTGTCCATTTTTATATTCTTCCTTTGTTCGAACATCAATAATAAGCGCGCCATTTGAAGCAAATGCTTTTAAGTCGGGAGCTGTAAATAGTTTTTTTAACCAGTTTAACATCGTTTATTTTTTTCAAAAATAGCGTTAGTTACTTAATTATATTGTGACAGTAATCACAGTTAAAATTGTATGTAAGGAAAATGGAAGGAATAGAGGAAAAAATAGGTGAGCTTGAAAAATGGCTGAAACTTGAAAAGCAGGAAGATCTAAGACAATTTCAATCTTATTTATTGCCTCTCTCATTGGCAGAAAAGAGGGAAAGAGGTTATTTGTGGTATCCATTAACTATTTTGCACCAAGGCTTTTCAATAGGGGAAAACATTAAAATTACGGTTGAAAGGACTAAAAATAAAGGGAATAACCATGTTTTTAGAGCTGGAAATCCTATCCGCTTATGTGAAATAGCAGAGCAAAAAGAAGGAACTTATCTGGTTGGTGTCGTACATTTTGTTAGAGATGATACCATGCAAATTATATTTGGACAATCTTATCTTCCAGATTGGGTCTTTAAATCATCCATTGCCATTCTTCCTGAATTTGATGAGAAATCATACAAAGAAATGGAAGCAGTTTTGAGGATTTTAAAAAATACAAATAAAGGAAGAGTTCAACATTTAAAAGAAATTTTATTTGGGGATAAAGTTCCTTCGTTTAGCACATTAAAGGGGGAAATAGTAAATTCACTGCTCAATAATTCACAGAATGAGGCTGTAAATCATATTCTATCCGCTCAGGATATTTCTATTATACATGGCCCTCCTGGAACTGGCAAAACAACAACCCTGGTATCAGCTATTACCCGATTATGTGAAATTGAATATCAGGTTTTAGTTTGCGCTCCAAGCAATACAGCAGTAGATTTGCTGACGGAACGAATCAGTAAAAAGGGACTTACGGTGGTTCGATTGGGAAATATTTCAAGAGTTGATGAGGAAATATTAATGCATACCCTCGATTATCAAATTTCTACGCATGAAGAGTCAAAGGCAATAAAAAGAATGCGCATTGAGGCCGATTCACTCCGAAAAAAGGCTAATTCCTTTCGAAATTCTTTAGATTATGGTCAAAAAAGGCAGAAAAGAGAATTAATAAGCGAAGCGAATGATCTTTCTACCTGGGTAAATCAACTGGAGAAAAGGTTGATAGAGCAGATTCTTGATCGTGCGCAGGTAATTACTTGTACTTTGGTTGGTTCAGCTCATTCATTATTAGCAGGAAGGAAGTTTAAAACAGTACTCATTGATGAAGCAGCTCAGGCACTTGAACCAGCTACGTGGATTCCGATAATGAAAGCTGAAAAAGTGGTCTTATGTGGAGATCCATTTCAGCTTCCTCCTACCGTAAAATCAAAAGATGCCAATAAATCAGGACTTTCTTTAACCCTAATGGAAAAAGTACTTCAAAAAGGATTTAATCATCAAATGCTGGAAGTCCAGTATCGGGGAAATGATATGATCATGGGTTATTCAAATCATTATTTTTATAATAATAAATTGATTGCCTCTCCATTAGTTAAAGATAAAAGATTACCCTTTCAAGATAATAATCCGTTAATATTTATCGATACAGCTGGAACAGGTTTTGAAGAAAAACCAGAAAAAGGTTCGGGTAGTCTTTTTAATGCTGATGAGTTTAGCCTGCTGAGAGAACATATTTATCGTATAATAAATGATATGCAGGCTTTGGTTAATGTGGAATTTCCTTCTATTGTTATATTATCTCCGTATAAAGGTCAGGTTAATTATATTGAAAGAGAGATTAGAGAGGATGAAAAACTAGTTAATTTACCTATTAGAGTAAAAACCATTGATGGCTTCCAAGGCCAGGAAAGCGATATCGTAATTATTAGTTTGGTTAGGTCAAATGGTAAAAATGAAATTGGATTCTTGAAGGATTATCGTCGCTTTAATGTAGCCATAACACGAGCTAAACTTCAGGCCGTGGTGGTTGGAGATAGTGCAACCATAGGTAAGGATTTATTTTTTATTGGCTTTTTAGATTATTGTGAGGTAAACAAAGCTTACAGGACAGCCTGGGAATATATGGCATAAAAAAAGGGGGAAGATTTAAACCTTCCCCCTTTTTTATGATCATTTAATGAATCCAAAGGTCATTTTCGTAATTGAAAATGGATTGTTTCAATTTTTCAGATTCCAATAGCATATCCCTTCCTGAACCAAACTGATTCTGAAGTCGTTGGTCGCCTACATTGGACACCTTAATAATATAGGAAGAGAAGTATCTCATTTCCATTAAATCTTCCCATGATATTTGAGAAGCATCATTAGCTGGATTGAATACAGATTCTCTCACAAGATATTCTCTTGCTTCAGGGTAATAAACCCAAAATAGGGGTGTTTCACCAATATTTGGGCCACCATCAGCTTTAACCGTAATGAGTGGAGCAATGCCCAGTATTCTTACTTTTTGAGTAGAAGATTGCTTATCAAAATACCATACCTCCTTTACTCTGTAGCGTTTAATATCAGCAAAGTCAATATCATTTTTCACGATTTTAACGCTGGTTTCGTAGGTTACAGGATCAGAAACAATCACAGAATCCATTTTAAACAATTGTTTATCAATTTGTTCTTGTGACATTTCTTGCTTGAAATCTTCATCTGCAAAAACGCGCATTGGTTTTTCTTCATTCTTAATGGCATCGATTAGAATCTGAAAGAAAGGTCTTCCTGGATAAGAGAAAGTTTGATTCATTTTCTCTCTAACGTCGATAACACGCCAAACTCTTTTTTTCCAAAAAACATCGGACTCACGAAGAGGCTCGTAAGGAAGTAATTTTCTGGTTTGCTTAATACTGGAACTCGTGATGTCATCTAGTGGAGCTTCCCTAAGAATAGTTCCCGATTCAGTCATTATATTGTCCGGCACCTGAGAAAACCCACTTAAGCCTAAAAAGGTAAGTAGCGACAGGGTTAGGAAAGGACGAAATTTTTTATTGAACATGGATATACTTTATTTAATTTGAAATACCAAAGAGTTGATTTTCCTTCCAGCTGCGTCACCCGGGCAACGTGCTCTTACATTATTAAAATAATAAGCATCGCCAGGTTTTGCCCTGTTTAACAAGCTTCTTGATTCCGAATTAAAGGAAGGGCCTACATTAGATACTACCAGTGGATCTTCCCTTTTAGGCGCATAAACAAGTTCAAAACCAGCAATATCACAGCGAGCATCGAAATCGAAGCCCGATAACTCAGCGATAACGCCCAGTTGCGCTTTCATAACACCATTTCCTATGTCACCACCTGTTGAACCTCCTAGTTTAGCAACCGGATCGGGAATGGGTTTAATTCTGAAATCAAAAGTAGTAGGATTCAGACCACCACCTGAAACAGTTAATTTAGCTACACCGCCGCCACCTGAAACTTTAGCGATATATTTTCCTGCTCCATTTGGTGTTAAGGAAGCATTAGAAGCTGAAACACGTAATTCATTACTGGAAACACCCGCCGCAACAACAGATAGAGGGTTATCAACACCAAGGTAGAATACATTCATCTTATCGGCGGTAACGGTTACAGATCTGCGGCCAACTTCATATTCAAATTCTTTTGAATATGTTTCTTGTTCACCTGTGGTTGGATTCTTTAGGCTCACATCTACTTTATATCTTTTTAAGCCTGTTCCGGAAGTTGAGGTCTTAAAATTTCCAATACCATCAGTAACACCTAATGGAGAGCCATTTACACGAATGGACATATTCTCTGTGATCGATTTAGAGGTTGCTCCTACAGAAATTTCCGCAGCATAAGTTTCCCCTTCAATTACGTAACTTTTTATGGCTGAAGCTATAGGAATAAAGTTATCTACCTTAAATGAGGTTAAACCAACCTGATTAACGAGGAAGTTAATTACCGCACTTTCCGAGCTTTTCATATCATTCTGGTAGGAAGTTAACAGTGGAAAAACAGAAGCTAATGGCATCTGCTTGAAAGTAAACTCTGCCCAGGATTTAGCAACTTTATCTTTTTTCCACTCTTCCGAAACATTTAAAGAGATAGAACTTGATAATTTTTCGATGCTTTCTGCATTAATTTGAGTACCAGAAAGACCTGAAAGTGTTTTAATTTTAGCAAGAATCTTTTCACGATCAGCTAATATTCTGGATTCTAAGTCATTACCTCTTTTTTTATCCACTAATAGTCGTGTGGTTACCTCTTTATTTTTATAACCTTTAGGGTAATTGGGATGATGTTTGTCGTCTGCAGGATAATATCCATCAGTTGCGTCTACCATTTCCGTTCTAATTGACTCCACATATACGTTGAATTCTTTTGAAATCTGGTGAACTTCTCTGGCTACATCTAAAAGAGGTTGATATTTTGCTTTGTCTTGTTCAACATTTTTTTCTAACGCAGTCATAGTGATTACATTAGAATCATCAAAAATGCTGTTACTATTCTTAATACCGTCATTGATTACAAAAAATGCGTTGATAATCTTAGCAGAAACGTTTAATGCAAGCATAGCCGTTAAGACCAGGTACATCAGGTTTATCATCAACTGCCGCGGTTCCTTTGGAATGGACATATAATTCTATTTTCAGAATAAATAAAAAAATGAAGTTCTTAATTTTAACCGTTCTGACGAACATTTGCCATAGCAGACAACATGTTGCCATAAACCTGATTTAAAGCAGTATAGGTGCGGTTTAAATCTCCTAAATTTTTATTTAATTCAGCTAATTTAACCTTGTAAGCCTTGGTTTCCTCCGTTGAATCTTGTAAGTCCATCATTGCATCATTAATTTTTGAGTAGAAATTGGTCATAGTACGCAATTGTTCTTTAGTACCAGAAAAATCTACCTCCTGTAAAGCTTTGAGTGAGGATAAACTACCTGAGATAACCTGTAATTCACCTATCATTGAACCAAGATATTTCTCAACCATTTCTTTTGATACGGATGGTTGCTGAGAAACTTGTCCAGTATTAGCAATTGGATTTACTACGCCAGAATAATCATCTAAACCTGGATATAATTTTTCCCAGTAATAATCTTTTTCTGGTCCAATTACACCTAAAAAGAAAAACAGACCAGCTTCTGTTAACATGCCGGCAATTAACAACTCATCAGCATAAGCCCAAGACATGATTTTAAACAAAGCACCAATTAACACGACTGATGCACCAACACCGATAAGAAGGTTTTTTAAATATTTGAAACCCTTACTTTTCAATACATTACTCATTTGAGAAAACTTTAAACAGGTTAATGATAGTTTAATTAAGACTTTTTATTAGAAGTCATTTATGGATCTACCTAAGAAGGTAAGTACGTTACGGAATCCAATATAAGATTTTGTTGTGTCTTGAAACTCGTAGGTTCTGGAACTATTTTGCAAAAAGAAATGAGAATCTTTCCAGGAGCCTCCTCTAATAACTTTTCTCTTATTACTGGGATCTTCCTTATCATCAGCGTCATAGCGATAATCAGGATTTAAGTCACTTACACGACTCAATATATTTTCAGCATAAGCGGTTAAAGTCCATTCAGAAACGTTTCCAGCCATATTATACAGACCATAATCATTTGGAAAATAAGCATCAGCTTTTACAGTGTACATACCACCATCTTCCGGATAATCACCTCTGCCTGGTTTAAAATTGGCAATAAGACATCCTTTTGCATTTCTTATATAAGGTCCTCCCCAAGGATACATTGCCTGTTCATGACCTCCTCTTGCAGCATACTCCCATTCGAATTCAGAAGGCAAGCGGAAATCTTCCGTATTAATCTGATCTTTCTCTAAACTTTTATTGAACAGGGAAGTACGCCAGTTTGCAAAAGCATTTGCCATATTCCAATCTACACCAACAACGGGATAATCATCATAATTAGGATGATCAAAATAATTTCTGGTCATTGGTTCATTATAAGAATAAGCAAAGTCACGCACCCAAACAAATTTGTCAGGATGAACCTTTACGGTCTTCTTTTTAATGAATTTATTTCTTGCACTTTGACCTTTATCATGAGCGGCTGCTTGCCAATCATACCATTCATAAGTATATTTATATAAGTCCACATTGTACTCTTTGGCTCCTGATAGCTTATTATTTCCCTGATAGTACATATCCTGGAGCTCTTCTGCTTCCCAGTCTATTTCCATATCCCAGTCAATTTCAGGGTCTTGTTCTTCAACAGCATCAGGATCGGCCTCGAGGAAATGCTCCAGCTTTTCATGGGCCATTTTATCTCTAACCCAATAAACGAACTGTCGATATTCATTATTAGTGATTTCAGTGTCATCCATGAAAAATCCTTGAATCGAAATTTGCTTTGGACGTTGCACAAATGTGGCACTAATATCCTGGTCACTTGGACCAATTAAAAGGGTGCCGGATGGAACATAAACCATTCCATAAGGTTGAATTCCTTTCCAGACAGGTCTGTCCTGAACACCTACTAATTCTCCTGTATCGCTTTTACCACAACCAACTATTGCGGCAAGCATCAAAAAGAAAATTCCTTTTTGCATTTGTTTCATGTTTATACTTCGGTTTTCCTAAAAAATTTTTCTTCTCAAAAAAGAAGTGGGAACAAAGATAGATTGTTTACGCGGACTACAAAAACAACTTATTTATTTTAGCATAAATTATTATATGCAACCCAAATTCTTAATACAAACGACATCTTATCAATCTTATTATAATTCTGTATTCTATTTTACAAATTTCTTGGATTGTAAATTATTGGAGGCAATATTCCTTTTCCTAATTTCTGATTAATAGTATATCTAATCATTATTTCATGACTTCCCGATGTGGAAGTCCGAATAGCTGAAAGTGGAATGGTATAAGTATAGTAAAAGGAAATATTTTCGGCAACCTGTATACCCGCCATCGTCATTAATCCATCCAGGGTGTTGGGACTATAACCTCTTAGTCCGCCACCTAAAGTGAATTTTTCTTTTATATTCCCAAGTACATAACTGTCTAGCTGAAGTGCTCCTTGAACATATCTCATGAGGATACCTGGTTGAATGATGAGCTGGGAATTGATAGGTAGAAATGCTCTCGTTGAAAAAGTGTAATGAGGCTTTAGGGTGATACCAAAGTTTTCCTGACTTAAGGAAAGTGGTAATAAATTTGTGCCAGAAATACCCACCTCAATGTAATTTGTTTTGAGATAAACCCCTCCTTCATAACTGATGCCACTCAAGGCAATTTCTCTATTGGTCAGTAAATTATCCTGATGATCAATATTGGTTGAACTGTAATTTCCATCAGGTGTTCGAAGCAATCCACCGTTTAAACTATATCTTAAATTACTGACGCCTAAACCAATAGAAAGAAGGCTGTTTTTACTTATATTTCTTGAATAACTCCAGTTTATTCCAAGGGATAATTGTTTAGCCGCTCCAAATTGATCTTCCTGAATCTTGACACCAACGCCACTGCCAAGTGCAGGAATAGGTGCATCTATAAGAAAGTATCTGGAAGAGGGATTGCCTGGAATTTTTAACCATTGATCTCTAAAACTTCCTTGTAAACTTATCTTTTCTTCTAATCCTGCATAGGCTGGATTATATTGAAATGGGGTAAATATAATTAAGGAATATGGATCTATTTGTTGACCTAAAGATCTGTAAGCCAAAAACATAAATGCACATAAGATGAAATGCTTATGATTCATTCTGGAAATTTTATTCAAAGTACAAAATTTATATGCTTTACTGTATGTGTAAATGTTTTTTTATCCAAAATGGTTTTTTTTTCTTTGAAATAAATATAAAATAAAATGTTTAAAATATTTGTTTAATTAAACATATTGTTTTAAATTTGTATCGTAAAGCTAAAATTATGAAAAAAGAACAAACTACTTACACCTTTGCTGCAAGGGAACAAAATGGTTATCAGGCAAAAGAAAAAGGGCAACAAACTTTTAAACCTCAAAATTATGCGGGTGGATTTTTTCTTCCACTATTAAATGCTTTAAAGGGTTTGATTCCTATTTTCTTTTATTCCCTAAAGAATCTATTGCCTCTTGGTCGCTTTAGTACCCCGGTAACCGTTTTTCAGTTCCTCGTTTTACTGTTGGGAACCTGGGCAATTTTTACTATGGATCTTGAAGATAATGGTGGATTTACCAGGGAGGTTTCAAAAGCTGGTTTTTTGCAACTAGCGGATAGAGATATTTCTAGTGAATTATATACCCCTTCTTCAAATAGTTCTATTGAATTTAACGAAGATGATGTAAATGCTTTAATTCATAGGTTTAGAAAAGTGGCTATGGATGAAAATAGAAAATTTAATATCCCAGCTTCTGTATTGTTATCTATTGCCATTTTAGAAAGTAGAGCAGGTCAGGCAGAAAAAGTGAAGGCCGCTAATAATTTTTTCGGATCAAAAATGGGGGATAAACATTATTCTACTGCTTGGGAAAATTGGCGCGCACATAGCATTTACCTATATAATTCAGCTAAAGGAAATATTGGAAATGTTAATGACAAGGATGAATGGATCTATTTTATAGCAAAAAAGGAAGAAGGAAATTCAAACCTTTATGCCTGGCAATTAAAAACTTTAATAGCAGAATATAATCTTCAATCCCTGGACTAAATAAATAATTCGTATTAGTTTTTGTTATGCCTCAAGTTAGGATTAAAGGAACTCCTGAAAATGTCCAGGGTTCCTTTAAACTTTTTAACATTAAATTAGCTACTTAGGAATTCCAGCTTTAAATAAAACGGCGATTTCTTCTCCCACTTGCTGGAAGTGAATGGGGGTATCATGGGGTATGAAAAAGGCTTCTCCAGCATTTAAATAAATTTCATCACTTAAATATCTGATAGAGCCTTTTAAACATAATAAAATGGCGGGACCTTTTGTAGGTTCTAATTTGAAGTCCTCTCCTTTGTTTAATTCGAATGCTGTAAGTTCAAAATCCTTTGACGGAACTTCAAATCTTTTTTCTTTTGGATTCTCCAGAAAAGACTTTATAATAACAGGGATAGTTGGACGAAAATCTAAATGATTTAAAAGGAGTGGGATGTCCATATATTTATCTGTCAAACCACCTCTGAAAACATTATCAGAATTGACCATTAATTCAATATTGGTTCCTTCCAGATAGGCATGTAAAAGGCCTGTATCTTGAAAGATGGCTTCCCCAGGTTGTAAATGAACTATATTCATGACATAAATGGAAAAAATGCCTCTGTCTAGATGTCCGTCTTGGGAAGGAAATTCATTAAATGCTTTTTTTGCCCAATAATCTGGAGAAGATTTCTTTAGATTTATTTCTGAAATTTGAGATAATTTATTTTTTAAGGGCTTTAAGTATTCATCGACTTCTTCTGATGGTAATTCCATCCATTTTTGATATCCTTTTTTAATTCCCTCCGATTTAAAGAGAGTGGAAAATGGATTTAAAGAAGGAATGTTTTCCAAATTTTTTGCAGCTTTTTCAGCAGGAAGAAAACCATGCAATAACCAAAATGGGGTTAGGGCTACCATCATTTCTGGTTTAGGATTTTGATCTTTAAATACCCTGTTTGGGGCATTCAATGGAATTCCTTTCTTATTTTCCTCTTGAAATCCGATGATAGCAGCTTCTTTTGAGGGATGAGCCTGAATGGATAACATTTTATGGACATCCAGTATTTTTAATAAAAAAGGGAGCCTTCCAGCATAATTTTTATCGGTTTCTTCCCCTAATAGGGAAAAGGAATCGGTATCTATATAATGTCGAAGATTCAAAGTATCATTATCAGGTTCTATGACCGGAGAATTTCCTCCAGCATGATCACCAAACCATAATTCGGCAAACGGTTTTGACTCCTTATTATCTATACCCAATAATTGAGGTAGATAATGAAATCCACCCCAGGCATAATGTTGAGTAAAGCCCCCAATACGTTTTATCATAATATCATTTTTTAAACACCTAAAATTGCTATAATTTGGTTAAATTTGCGAAAATTATTTGAATTGGCTAGAATTATTGGTATTGATTACGGTTCAAAAAGGATTGGCATTGCCGTTACGGATCCTTTACAAATAATTTCCTCCGGACTTTGTACAATCGGAAGGGAGCAATTTATGAAATTCCTGCAAGACTATATTCTTTCAGAAGAGGTTGAAGCCATTGTTCTTGGTGAACCATTTTATCCAGATGGTAATCCTGCACAAACACATGAAGAAATAATGAAGGTTGGAAAAAAAATACAACAACTTTTTCCTGAAATCCCTGTATTCCTTCAAGATGAAAGATTTAGTTCAGTGGAAGCAAAAGATATTATATTAAGCAGTGGTATTGGCAAAAAGAAAAGACGTGATAAAGGAATTGTTGACAAAGTTGCTGCAGCAATCATTTTAGAAGCCTTTATGGACAGGAAAAGAAATCTGTTCTCTTCTCGTAAACCCATACCTGCATTTTTAGAAAAATAAATTTATTTAGCATAATCATGATTTTACCCGTATTTGCCTTCGGACAACCTGTACTTAATAAAAAAGCAGAACCCATAACAAAGGATTACCCAGATCTCCAGGGAATAATTGATAGTATGTGGGAAACCATGTATGACGCTTCGGGTATTGGTTTAGCAGCACCTCAAATCGGTAAAGCTATCAGACTATTTATAGTAGATACCAAGCAGATGAAAGATAAAAAGAAGGAGGAAAAAAAGGAAGGCATTAAAAAGGTGTTTATAAATCCGGTAATTCTGGAGGAATTTGGTAATTTATGGTATTATGAAGAGGGTTGTTTGAGTATTCCAGATATCAGAGGGGAAGTAGAAAGAAAGTCTGGTGTGAAAATTAGTTATTTGGATGAAAATTTTGAGTCCAGAGAAGAAATTTTTGAAGGGATGGAAGCCCGTGTTATACAACATGAGTATGATCATATTGAAGGCAAGTTATTTATTGAATATTTGTCTCCTGCAAGGAAAATTATATTGCGGGGGAAATTAGAAAATATTAAGAAAGGAAAAGTAAGTTGTGATTATAAAATGAGGTTTGTCGTAAAATAAAAGACCTATTTCCTTCCAAAGTCTGCGGGAATTTCCCCCCATTTTTCCGTTTCCCATTTAATGAGCTGGTTTTTCCAGGTGTTAGTTTTTAACCAATCTTCAGCTCTGGCTATGGTTTCAAATAGCTCAGTAGTTTTATTATTTTTAACCAGGGTTGTTTTGCATTTTTTATTTTTAATCCATAATAATGCATTCACAGAATCTGAATAAATAGGAATATCACTGCCGTTTTTCTTTAAAAAGGCTAATCCATGGACGAGAGCTAAAAACTCACCTATATTATTAGTGCCCAGTTGATATTTTTTATGAAAGAGAACCTCTTTAGTGTGGGTATCTACTCCTTGATATTCCATTACACCCGGATTTCCACTGCAAGCTGCATCAACAGAGATACTTGGAGTTAGGATAACGGTTTTTTTTGAAGGGGGAGATGATCTTGATTTTGACTTTAGGCTCTGTACTGGGCTCGAACCTGAGCCAGATTTTGATCCGTAAGCATTTTCAGCTTCTATTAGAGAGGTAAAACTTTTAAAGGAAGCTCCATCGAAACCGTCCACCATTTGTTTACAAGTTGCCCAATCTATGTAAATTCCAGGCTTCCGTCCTTTCCATACCACATAATACTTGACCTTAGCCATTTTATTTTTTTTTGCAAAATGATAAAATTATTAATTAATTCATAAGGTTGAGGATAAAAAACAAGAGAATTGATTTTTACCTTCCATTTTTAATGGTTAGAACGGCACATTTATTCATATTTGCAAAAAAAAATAAAAATGGAATTAATTGACACCCACGCTCACCTATATGATAAGGTTTATGATTCAGATAGATCAGAAATGTTAAAACGTGCAAAAGAAGCAGGCGTATCTCTTATTTTAATTCCTAATGTAGATGTTGATACTATTGATATCATGTTAAAATTAGAAATAGAGAGTAGTGGTTTTTGTAAACCAATGATGGGAATACATCCTTGTTCCATAAATGCAGATTATAAATCAAAATTAGATATTGCGATGAAGTGGTTGGAAAAACATCCTTTTTTTGGCATAGGAGAGATAGGATTAGATTTTTTTTGGGACAAAACATATAAGCAAGAACAAGAAGAGGCCTTTTTAGAACAGTGTAAATGGGCAAAAAGGTATGATTTGCCTGTAAGTATTCACTCAAGAAACGCAACAGATGAGGCCATTTATATCCTTGAGCGCGCTAATTTGGGTATTAATGGTGTATTTCACTGCTTTTCAGGAAGTGTAGAACAAGCAAGAAGGATAAAGGACTTAGGCTTAAGTATGGGCATAGGAGGGGTAGCAACCTATAAAAATGTAAAAATAGGGGAGGTCATTGAAGAGATAGGGTTGTCCCATTTTGTGTTTGAAACCGATGCGCCCTATTTGTCCCCAGTGCCAAAGCGAGGCAAAAGAAATGAATCTGCTTATTTGACCTTTATTTTAGAAAAAATAGCAGATGACCTAAAAGTGAGTAATGAAGCCATTAGTGAGGCATTTTCTAATAATGCAAAACGGATTTTTAAGAAATGTTTTTGAAAATCTGTTTTTTTTTTGTCCAATTGCTTGTTTTCAAATTCTGTTTGATTATTTTTGTCAGGTGCGGAGATAAATTCCAGTATCTTGCTCTAGGGAGAGGTGCTCGAGTGGTTTAAGAGGCACGCCTGGAAAGCGTGTATACCTTTGCGGGTATCGAGGGTTCGAATCCCTCTCTCTCCGCTTTAATTTTTTAATTTTATTTTTGGAAAACAAACGTTAAAAACCTTATTGATTATGCGAAATTTGTTTGTTCTATTGCTTATTCTAGGATTGGCTTCATTCGCCACGAATAACGCAGTATTTGCGCAAGACGCTGCCGCGACCGAAACTACTGAACAAGTTGCACCAGCTGAAGAAGCTGCACCAGCTGAAGAAGCTGCACCAGTTGAGGAGGAAGCTGCAATGGTAGCAGAAGAAACTGTTGCTGAAATTGGTGGTTACCAATTGCTTAAAAAGTACTTCATCGACGGTGACTGGCGCTTTATGAGTATCATTTTATTCCCTTTAATTTTGGGATTGGCATTCTGTATTGAGCGTGTAATTACGTTAAATATTGCTTCTGTCAACACAGACAAATTATTAGGTAGAATTAATGAGAAATTAAAAGGAGGAGATGTTAATGGTGCTATGGATGTTTGTAAAGCAACTCCTGGTCCAACAGCAAGTATCCTTTACGAGGGCCTAAAAAACAGAGAAAATGGACCTGAAGGTGTTGAAAAATCTGTTGTAGCTTACGGAAGTGTTCAAATGGGACTTTTGGAAAATGGTCTAATTTGGATTTCTCTATTTATTGCGCTAGCTCCAATGCTCGGGTTCTTAGGAACGGTTGTAGGTATGGTTCAGGCATTTGACCGTATTGAAGAAGTAGGTGATTTATCTCCTTCTGTCGTTGCGGGTGGTATCAAAGTAGCCCTTTTAACTACAGTATTTGGTCTTGTAGTTGCGATTATTCTTCAAATTTTTTACAATTATATCGTTAGTAAAATTGACGGTATTGTAAACAAGATGGAAGATTCATCTATTGGTTTATTAGATATCATGACCGAAAACAATATTTTCAAAAAATAATTAATCCCCACCCTATGTATAAATTTCTAGCCAAAAACGGACAGGCATTGGCCTTTGGTGTGGGAACTCTGATTACGGTGATTTTCTTTGCTATTGCTGCCGGAGGATTAGAAGAATTCTCATCCCTTCCACTTGAAGAACAACGTAAGACTACTATTTTTGATTTTGGTTTGGTGGCTTCTTTGGTACTCACTGTTTTAGCAGTGGTTCTGCTCTTATTTTTTGGTGTATTTCAAGTTGCATTAAATTTCAAAGAATCTTTAAAAGGTCTTCTAGCACTTCTTGTTATGGGAGGTGTTTATGTGGCGACTATTGTAGCAGCACCGGGTGAGGTAACTGGTATCATGGCGGCTACAGTTGAAAAGGTTGGTGGTGTTTCACCATTTGCACTAAAATTCATCGGTGGTTCAATAACTACTTCATTGATTATCACAGTCATTGCCATTGTAGTTTTCGTACTTAGTGAGATTCGTAACTTCTTCAAATAATTTAGTTCATGGCAAAAAAGAATTCCAGAGAAAGAATGAGTAATGAAATCAATGCGGGCTCAATGGCCGATATTGCTTTCCTTCTTCTCATTTTCTTTCTCGTGACTACAACTATCGCAGAGGATAAAGGTATCACAGTTAAATTGCCACCTTGGTCTGAAGAAGATGCTGATGTAACTAAGCTCAAATCAAGAAATGTTTTCGCAGTGCTTGTAAATGCCCAAAATGATTTACTCGTAAGAGGAGAAGTAACTGATATTACTATGCTCAGAGAGAAAGCAAAGGAGTTCATCGTGAATCCATCCAAAAAGGAGGATTTATCAGAAAGGCCTACAAAAGCCATTATTACACTCAAAAATGACAGAGGTACCAATTATGAAACCTATGTCAGTGTTTATAATGAGTTGAAAGCTGCTTATGATGAACTTTGGGACGAAATGTGCCTTAGAAAATATGGCGTAAAATATAGTGAAGACCTGCCACTTGCCTGGAGAAAGTCTATTAAGGACGAAATCCCAATGGTATTATCCGAAGCTGAACCTACTAATTTTGGAGAAGAAAAATAATTAGATTTGAGCAATTTTATATCTGTTCAATCTCATTTTCCCGCCTTAGGGTGGGAACAAAATGATTAACTATGTCTAAGTTTTCAAAAGGAAAAAAGAAGCCTCAGCCGGCAATTAGCACGGCCTCATTACCCGATATCGTTTTCATGTTGTTGTTCTTCTTCATGGTGGTTACAAAATTACGTGATTCAGAATTGATGGTGAAAGTGTCAACGCCTTTCGCTACGCAACTTACCAAGTTGGAGGACAAGTCCCTCGTCAATTATTTGTATATTGGAAGGCCCGTGGAAAAGTTTAAAACTACCTACGGTACCAAACCAAGATTACAATTAGGGGATAAGTTTTCTAATGTAAATGAAATTCCTATTTTCCTGGAACGTTTCCGCGTTAAAATTCCGGAAGCACAAAGATCCAAAATTACGACTTCCATCAGAGCTGATGGAAAAATAACCATGGGTATTGTTCAGGATGTAAAAACGGAACTGAGAAAGGCCAACCAACTCAAAATAAATTACTCGGCTAAAAAGAGACCTGAGTAATTTCTGAGATAAAAGTCTTAAAAGCCTTGCATTTTATATGCAAGGCTTTTTTTTTATCTTAATCTGTTCGATTCCTGAACTATTTTTTCGTCTTTTCTAATCCTAATAATAGCAAAAATAGTACTCATTAAGCCTACAAAAAAACTAATGAATATACTCGTCTTTTGATTACCTTCATCGTAATGTCCTTCACTAAATAGTAAAATAAGCGTCAATCCTGCTAAATATAAGGGTACAACTATTGCAAGACCTAAATTAATCTGGAGTTTCCTTCGTTTAAATAAACTAATGATGATTAAACTTATAATCGATGCGAAGGCAAACGCAAAGTGTTCCCATATTCCAACGCTATTCATAGATATGAATCCAGCGGATATGGCACCCAATAATAAAAATAAGGTTTGTATTCTTTGTATCATATAAAAAGTAATTTAAAGATTAATAATAGATTTGTTTCTGAATGATATGAATATTCAGGCGCACAAAGTTAATACCCTTTGTTTTATTCTCTTTATATCTACTAATTTAAAATTTAAAACATACCTTGGTTTTATTTTAGGTGTAAATTGTTGTTTTGGGATTACTTCAAAAGTATATTTGTCCCTTATTTAATTTAAATGGGCGCAGCTAAATTTTTTATTTCTTTTTCCGATTTTAAACCTCTTTTATTCATCGTTTTTTTGATGTCTGGAAGTTGTATTTCTCACCTTGATGCCCAAAATGTAAATACTCAAGCCCAAGATAATAGGGTGAAAGTGTTGTTTGCTAAAGATTTTCTGATTTCTCAGGAAGGGGAAAATAGTATTCAAAAATTAGTGGGTCAAGTGGAGTTGAAACAAAAAAATGTCAGAATGTATTGCGATTCTGCTATTATTCAAAATGAATCCTTCGTCTGGGCTTATGGAAATGTTGTTTTTTGGGAAGGAGATTCTATAAAGGTCTTTGCTAATGCAATGGAATACGATAGTGATTCAAGTAAGGCTAAATTAATTGGCAATATTCAACTTAATAAAAATAAATCGAAGCTATTTACGGATACTTTGTTTTATGATATGAATAAAAAAATGGCCACCTATAAAGATGGTGGTATTTTCTATTCGGGTGAAACTCAACTCAGCAGTAAAAGTGGATCCTATAACACAGCGTCTTACCTCGCTGCTTTTAAGGACAGTGTGATTGTTATAGATACCGATTTTGCTCTTCGTGCCGATACCCTAACTTTTGATACAGAGAAGGAAATTCTTTATTTTCATGCTCCTACCAGGTTGAAAACGGATAGTGCCGATATTTATACAGAAAGTGGCTTTTATGAAACTTTAACGGGAAAAGCTGACTTTATTCAAAAAGCTCAATATAAGAAGGGAAATGAAACGGCTATTGCTGATACCATCAGATTAATTGAAGATCAAAAAAAATATTTTCTTTTAGGGAATGCTATCTTAAGTGATTCCCTTCGCTTAGCGACTGGAAACGTAATTGTTTTTTCTGAAATTTCTGATCAGCTGGATATTTTTGGTTCAGCCCATTATGAAGATTATGAAAAGATGCAAGATTTAAAAGCCGATTCCATTCGGTATAATAAAAAAGAAGGTACATATACGACTCGCGGCAGGTCTTTAATTAGTGATCCACCCCAATTTCTGGAAGCTGATCAGGTTGATTATCAGGAATCTACGGGATTTGGTCTCGCTTTTGGACATATTATTTGGAGAGATACCTCTGAAAATATAACGCTTTATAGCGATTCATTGCTGTATCAGAAAGATAAGGAATATTTTAAGGCCTATAATAAAGGGAATGAACGTCCTTTAATGATTGTACTCTTAGATAATGATTCCTTATATCTTAGTGCAAAAACGCTTTTTTCGGTAAGACCCGATACAACGGGCCTGGATTCCACTCGCATATTTGTTGCCAATGAGGATGTCAGAGTCTTTAAATCGGACTTGCAGGCTGTTTGTGATTCCCTTGCTTATAATCCTACGGATAGCCTTATTTCTATGTTTAAAAATCCGGTAGCCTGGACGGATACCAGTCAATTTTCTGCAGATACACTGATTTTGACTAATGGTAAAACAGGTATCAAGGAGATTAATTTGTCAGGAAATAGTATCATTATTAACGAATTAGATAGTATTTTTTATAATCAGATTCAAGGTAGAACCATAGATGCCTTTTTTATCGAAAAAAATCTTAATCAGATGACGGCCAAGGGAAATGCGGAGGTTGTCTATTACATTAAAGATGAGGAAAATGCTTATGTCGGGGTGGATAAGACTTCTTGTGGGTTAATGAATATTTATTTTGGCAATAATGAAGTAGAAAAAATCGTCTTTTATGTTAAACCTAAAACGCAGGTAATACCTATGCTTAAAGCAGAACATTTAAAAATAAGACTTAGTGGTTTTCGATGGAATGAGGAGGCCAAACCTAAATTTCCAAAAGATGTTTTGAATGTTCGGCAGGTTATTGTAGGCAACAACAGGCAACCAGATATTGAAGTTCAAAATTTTTTGTTAAATGAAAATTAAGCTTTTTAAACCGCTATACCTCATCTGCTTTATACATATCCTTTCTTGGGATTTTTTGTTTGCATATCAAATGCCTTCGAATCAGGAAATAGTTAAAATCAATCAACTCATGTCAAATGAAAAATTAGATGAGGCAATTGAAATGTATCTTTCCTGGATTAAATCTGGGTTCAAAAGTAAATCGATATTTTACAATTTAGGAATACTTTATGAAAGAAAAGGAAATGTAGGATTAGCTATGTTCTATTTAAAAAAGGCGGAGAAATTAGCACCTGTTGATCTTTCAGTTAAGGATAGAATCATTTCAGTTCAAGAAAAAATTAAAGATAGATTTCTACTTCCTATAGAACAAAAAAGTTCTATAGATTTGATTTTCAGCCCATGGCAATTTTGGACCCTTCAAAAATCTGGTATATTTCTTTTAATAGGAATATGGATTTATTTTATACACTTTATGGCTTATCGTTTTCTTACTATTTCTAAGAATAAATACTTTTATAAACAAATTCAATATATTCAATTATTAGCGATGGCCTTTTTACTGATTCAAAGTTTAAGAATTTTGAATTTCAGTAACAGAAATGAAGCAATTATCATTTCTCCGGAAGTAAAAGTTTATCAAGGTGCTGATAAGTTAAGTCCTATAATTCAAACAGTACATGCTGGATTGCCTGTACTGTTTGAAGATAGGATAGGAGATTGGATTAAAATAAAACTAAATAATGGCCAGATTGGATGGATAAAAAATAACCAGCTTTCTGCCAAAATTTAATTCAATTAATCTTCTTTTTTAGCTTTTGGCTTTCTTACTGCCTTTGGCTTCTCCTCAACAACAGTAGCTTCAGCCTTTGGTGTTGAAGACTTACTTTTACCTTGTGGCATAACTAATGCAGGTGCATTAGGATCCAAAATACTTACGTAAGTTCTGTTATCTTTTTTACGACGAAAAACGACGGTTCCGTCGATATCAGCATGTAAAGTATAGTCTTTAGATAAATATACATTTGCGCCTGGGTGAAAACGTGTGCCACGTTGTCTTACCAAAATATTACCCGCTCTGGCATATTCGCCACCGAATAATTTTACTCCCAAACGTTTACTTTTGCTATCCCGTCCATTATCGGAACTACCCGCACCTTTTTTATGTGCCATTTTTTCAGAAAATTAAAGGATGAATAATTACTTTGTAGAAATGTTAGTGATTTCAATTTTTGTAAAACTCTGGCGATGACCATTTTTTACTTTGAAACCTTTTCTTCTTTTCTTGCGAAATACGATTACCTTATCTCCTTTTTGTCTGTTTAAGACCGTAGCACTTACTGATGCTCCAGGAAGGGTAGGTTTACCCAATGAAACGGAACCGTTGTCATCGATCAGGAGAACCTGATCGAAATTTACAACATCACCGTTGTCGTTACTTAGCTGGTGGACATAGATCTTTTGACCTACCTCGACTTTGAATTGTTGACCAGCTATGGTTACAATTGCGAACATGATATTTCGTTTTTAATTTGAAAGGGCAAATATAACTCAAAATTATTAAAATCAAATATTTTCCTTAAGATTTTAAATGGCAAATGAAATACTTATATAATTTCTTGTAATCTGAATTCAAATATTAATATTTTCTGTTCCCGTAGTATGTGCAGGACTATTTTTTTACCCAAGGATGCTCGAAATTTATTATTAACCCCTTCCAAAGAGAGTAAAGTAGTAGATAAGCCATTAATCTTCTTTATTTTATCTCCTGCCTCAAGTCCGGCTTCTGAGGCAGGCGTATTTTCAATGATATTCATTATAGTGAAATTGTTTAAATTTTCACCAGATGCGGCTATGATCAAACCACTTCGATCGTATGGCTTTTGTTTAATCTTTTTATTATTATTGGCAACTATTAAATTCGAATTATTATAATCAAAGGTTATTTTGGAAAAGGTAGAAAGGAGATTATTCCCTATAATTCCATCTCTGGGGGTAAGGATCAATGTGTTAGAAAAATCGGGTCTTTGCTGGAATTTCGTAATAAGCTCAGGGAAATTTTTTGAGGCAAACTGTATGTTTTTAATCCTTCCAACATATCCCTCTAAATTGCCACCTAAGCCCTGTCCTATGGGGCTGTTTAGCATTTTCACCTTAGCTTCTTTTAAGGAATCTATGGCGGTGTAAAGTAAAAGAGATAAACCTGCTCCAGTGTCAATTAAATAATTTAATGTTTTAATTTCCTGGTCATAAAGATTTGTGGTACACCGAATATATGGTTTACTTTTTATGAGGGTAAAGGGAATAATTTCCTCTTTTTCTTTACGAATTTTTATTTTATTTTGAAAATAAGATGGGTTAAAAAAGGTAATTACCTGTTTTTGATAATCTATCTGTACGGTAAATCTTTTTAGAAAATCGGCGCCTAAGATGCCATGAATCTGAATTCCACTGTATTCTTCAAAACGAAAATAGTCCTCTTCCAAAACAAGTATTGATCTATGCGTGGCATGTAAATCGCCCATTTGTAAAGAAATGTTTTTTGTAAGATAGGCATAAAGTTCCTCCTTCATATCAGCACCATAAAGGGTGAATCTTCGCTGGTAATCAATATTTAAAAAATCTGCAATTTCCTTTTTTGTTAATAAAGAATATTCTGCTCCTGTATCAATGATAAAGGTTAACGGCAAAAGGTTATTAAAAAGAACAGAAACCAGAATGAAATTTCCCTCATAGCGAAACGGAATTTCTTCTTTTGCAAATGTTCTATGTTCTACTAAATCAAATATTTGTGCATAAGAACAAGATGCATAAAAAACCTTTATGCAGGATATTAAAATCAAATGCTTGGTAAAAGAAAAGAAATTTATTTTTCTTAAGAGCATACATCTTATTTGTTTGAACTAAACACTTTTATCCGAGAAAAGATGAATAGATAGAATTGAATTTTTTAATTACCATTATTAAGGCCAAAGTAAGTAAAGTTGATAGCAAATACTCCTCGTTTTTGTAGCTTTGTTAAGTTTAAAAGTTTAAGCTAATTTATATGGAAAATTATAAAGGATTTATTTCAATTTTGGTGGTCTTAAGTTGTTTGTTTTCCTGTAAGGTCGATGAATCATTGTATCTCGATAAAGTGTCAGATCCAGCCCATTTACATAAAGCACAAAAAATGCTAACGGATGTAATGGTTCATGATATTTTTTCGCCGCCTGTTGCCAGCAGAATTTATGTGTATTCAAGTATCGCAGCATTTGAAACGATGGTTTCCGGTAATTCCGATTTTAATTCGTTGGCTGGGCAATTAACCGGTCTTGAAAAAATTCCTTCCCCTGATCAGGGTCAACAAATATGTTTTCCAATAGCAGCAGTACATGCCTATGTGAAAGTGGGTACAAGGCTTATTTTTTCTGAAGATAAAATGAATGATTTTATAGCAGAGATGGATCAGACTTACAAAGAAGCAGGTGTGCCCAGGATTGTTTTAAATCAATCAAAATTATATGGAGATAAAGTGGCAGATCATATTATTGCCTGGGCCGATAAAGATAATTATAAGCAAACCCGAACTTTTCCTAAATATTCCATTGATGAAGATCCAACTCGTTGGCAACCAACTCCGCCAGCTTATATGGATGCTGTAGAGCCAAGCTGGAATAAAATACGACCCTTTTTAATGGAAAAGGCAAGCCAGTTTGCACCTCCTCCCCCTACACCCTTCAGCTCTGACAAAAGTAGCCAATTTTATAAGGAAGCGATGCAGGTATATATACTTAATAATGACACAATATCAGTAGAAGAAAAAGTTAATATTGCCAGTTTTTGGGATTGTAACCCCTTTGTAAGCCATTTTTCAGGGCATGTTATGTTTGCTACAAAGAAAATTTCACCAGGTGGGCATTGGATTGGTATTACAAAATTAGCCGCTTTAAAAGCAAAATTTGATTTTATGAAGACGGCTGAAGCTTATGCGAGAGTCTCCATAGGTTTAGCTGATGCTTTTATATCTTGTTGGGACGAAAAATATAGGTCTGAACTAATTAGGCCTGAAACCTATATTAACAGATATATAGATGATAAATGGATGCCTCTTCTTCAAACACCACCATTTCCTGAATATACCAGTGGGCATAGTGTAGCATCTTGTACGTCGGCTGAAATATTAACCCATTTATTTGGAGAAAATTTTGCCTTCGAAGATACGGTAGAAAAGGAATATGGCTTACCTGTCAGGAACTTTAAATCTTTTAGACAGGCAGCTTCCGAAGCCGCAATGAGTCGATTATGGGGTGGTATTCATTACATGCCTGCCATAGTAAACGGTTCAAATCAAGGTAGGCAGTTGGGTGCCTACATCGCACAAAAATTAAAAACCCGAAAGTAATGACCCTGATTAAGAAATATTTTTGGGTACTTTTAGGCCCTATTTTCTTCCTGTTTATGCAATGGTTTCCCGTGCCAAAGGGATTTACACCAGAAGCATGGAAGGTTCTTTCCATGGCTTCTTTAATGTTAATATGGTGTATCTCAGAGGCTGTACTTGTCCCAGCAACTTGCCTTTTGCCTTTAGTTTTACTAAATTCCTGGAAACTAAAATAAATTAAAATGGATGTTTCCTCTTCGGAAATTAAACAAATAGTTAAGGAAATTATAGCTGAAATTCAAGCTATTAGATTTTATCTGCACCAGCATCCTGAACCTTCCTTTAAAGAGTTTAATACAGCTGTTTTTATTGCGGAAAAATTAAATACCTGGGGTATTCCTCCTGTTACGGGTGTTGCAGGTACAGGTCTTTTGGTAATGATTGAGGGCGTAAATCCCTCTTTCCGAACGGTAGCTTTGAGGGCTGATTTAGATGCTTTACCAATTCAGGAATTAAGCGACGTTCCACATAAGTCTGTAAATGAAGGGTATATGCATGCCTGTGGTCATGACGTACATACTGCTTGTTTACTCGGAGCTGTTAAAGTACTTCATCATCTTAAACATAAATTTCAAGGAACTGTCAAGGCTATTTTTCAACCTGGAGAGGAACTTTTACCTGGTGGTGCTTCCCTGATGATCGCAGAGGGGGTTTTGAAAAATCCAGAAGTGAATGTCATTTTCGGTCAACATGTATTTCCAGACCTTCCTTTCGGAAAAGCTGGATTTAAAAAAGGCCAATATATGGCTTCTTGTGATGAAATTTATATGACCATAAAGGGAGTGGGGGGACATGGAGCTATGCCTCACCGTTGTGTTGATCCTATTCTTATCAGCGCTCACCTCATTATTGCACTTCAACAAGTGGTGAGCCGAACCATTAATCCTATTATTCCAGCTGTGTTGACTATTGGAAAAATAACGTCCGACGGTGGCGCAACCAATATTATTCCTGACCAGGTTTTTCTTAAAGGTACCTTCCGGACACTCGATGAAAAGGAGAGATTTGCAGCCCATGAAAAGATTAAAAAAATAGCCTTTTCAATGGTTGAAGGTATGGGTGGCGAACTTGATCTGAAGATAGATGTTGGTTATCCTGCTTTAATTAATGAGGAGAAGGTGACGGAATTGGCTAAACAAGCTGCCGTGGAATTTCTGGGGGCTGAAAACGTGGTCGATTTACCTGTCCGTATGACCGCCGAAGATTTTTCTTACTATAGTCAGGTCATTCCCAGTTGCTTTTATCGTCTCGGAACAGCTTCACCCAATGGAAATTTTAAGCACCCTGTACATACTCCTTATTTCGATATAGACCCAAATGCCATAGAAACTGGCGTAGGTTTATTTGTCTGGATAGCCTTGAAAAATTTGGGCAATCAAGGACTTTAAATCGTTTTTTAACGGAGGAGAAATTTTTATTTAACATATTTTAAAAAATTATAATATGTAGTTAATATTATATATTTTTGTAATATAAAATATGAGATTTAAATAGGAATAGTATGGCAACAATTTTATTAATTGATGACGAAGCAAGCATTCGCAGAACGCTTAAAGAAATATTAGAATTTGAAAAATATCAAGTTCTTGAGGCACCAGATGGGTATGTTGCGCTAGAAATATTTAAAAAATCACCCATTGATGTTGTTCTCTTAGATATTAAAATGCCAAAAATGGATGGGCTGGAAGTATTAGATTTCCTTCAGGAAATTAATCCGGAAATACCAGTTATCATGATTTCAGGGCATGGTTCCATTGATACGGCAGTTGAAGCTGTGAAAAAAGGCGCCTTTGATTACATTTCAAAACCACCCGATCTGAACAGATTATTAATTACCTTAAGAAATGCGCAGGAAAGACATTCTTTGGTAACGGAGACCAAATCTTTAAAGCGTAAGATTTCAAGAGCTGGACTACAGGAAATAATTGGTGATTGTCCTCAGATTTGTGCGGTAAAAGAAACGATTCAACAAATAGCGCCTTCCGAAGCAAGGGTACTTATCACCGGTCCAAATGGATCAGGTAAAGAATTGGTTTCCAGGTGGATACATGAAGGAAGTCAACGGAGTAACGCTCCTTTGATTGAGGTGAACTGTGCAGCAATTCCTTCAGAATTGATTGAAAGTGAGTTGTTTGGACACGAAAAAGGCTCTTTTACTTCCGCACACAAACAAAAATTAGGCAAATTTGAACAAGCGCATGGGGGAACCCTTTTTCTGGATGAAATAGGCGATATGAGTTTATCAGCTCAGGCTAAAGTGCTGAGAGTTTTACAAGAACATACCCTTACGAGGGTTGGAGGTGAAAAAGATATAAAAGTGGATGTTCGTGTTATCGCGGCAACGAATAAAGACTTACCTGAAGAAATTGCAGCAGGACGATTTAGGGAAGATTTATATCATCGTTTGGCTGTGATTGTACTTCCAGTACCTGCACTTTGCGAAAGGCGAGAGGATATACCAAATCTGATAGATCATTTTATAAAAATTATTTGTAAAGAATACGGTATTCCTTGCAAAAAAATAGATAAGGATGCAGTGAATTCATTATCGAATCTTCCCTGGACAGGAAATATAAGAGAACTTCGCAATGTGGTTGAAAGACTTATCATCTTAAGTCAGCATAAAATAACACAAATTGAAGTGGATAAATATGTGGTCCCTGTTTCTTTTACAAAAATAAGGAGCCAATCCTGGCTAAATTCATTTGCTTCTGCCGATGAAGCGCACAGATATATCGATAAACATTTTCAATGGAGCATAAAAGAATATTCCGCCTAAACCAAGGTAGCTATGATGATGTTTATAAATGTTGAGTTTAAAACATAGTTTATGACAGAATCACACGATGAAAATGAAAATCCATTGTTAAAAGAATGGAAAGAGACCATTAAAGCAGAAAATTCCTGGACCATGTTCAAGGTTTTATCTGAGTTTGTGGAGGGTTTCGATAGATTAAATAAGGTGGGCCCCTGTGTTTCTATTTTCGGTTCTGCCCGAACAAAACCTGAAGACCCAAACTATAAACTGGCAGAAAATATTGCAAAAAGGCTTACTGATGAGGGATATGGCGTCATTACAGGGGGTGGACCTGGCGTCATGGAAGCTGGAAACAAAGGAGCTTATGAAAATGGAGGTATTTCCGTAGGATTAAATATAGACCTTCCCTTTGAGCAAAATAATAATCCATATATCGATCATGACAAAAACATAGATTTTCGCTTTTTCTTTGTAAGAAAAGTGATGTTTGTAAAATATGCACAGGCTTTTGTTGTGTTACCCGGTGGATTTGGAACGCTCGATGAATTATTTGAAGTACTTACGCTTGTCCAAACAAAGAAAATTGCTTCAGTGCCCGTTATTTTAGTCGGTCGCTCCTATTGGACTGGTCTAAAAGACTGGATAACCACCGTCATGCTTGAAAAAGCTAACAATATTAATGCAGCTGACCTGGATCTTATTCCTATCGTGGACGAACCAGATGAGATCATGCATATCATTAATGAATTTTACGCCCAAAAAGGTAAACTTGGATTCAAATATCGGATGGATCAAAGATAATTGTTTGTTTCAGATGCTACATACAACCCAATATTGGATACCTATTTACCTTTGGACACAAGGAACCTCAGCCTGTTGGGTACTTACCTCATTAGATTTTTACTTATTTCCATAGGTCAAAATGAGCTGGATGCTTATCCAGCAACTACTTCAATGCCAAAATCAGATACCAATCCAATGAGTCCTGACGTAGAAAATTTCGCCTTTTTTATTTGATTTTTTAATGGATTTATTTGATAATTGACTGCGGTGGTGAAATCTGCACCCATTAAATTCGATTGTTCAAATTGGCAATCTAAAAAATCGCATTCCTCAAAGATAGCTTTTACAGCGGTCACTTCATTAAAATCAGATTGCTTCAAATCGCAATTTTTAAAATGAATATTTTCTAAATTTAGGGCATAAAAAGAAGTGTAATGCATTTGGCAATGACTGAATTTTATTTCCAGCATAAAGGAGGAACTAAATTCAAAGTGTATACCATTTAATTTACATTGATCAAATTTTACGCCTTTCAGGGCAGCAGCTTTAAATGAAACATTACTCAAATCACATTGGGTAAAGGAACAATCAATCAAAATGGTTTTTTCAAATGAAATTGTAGTAAAGTTACAATTTTCAAAATGACAGCTTTCAAATTCGTTGCCAGGAACTTCTACCCCTGCTATGTCTGATGGGGTAAAAGTTTCATTAAAATAACTTTCCTTCATTTTCTTTTTTCAATTGCACTAAAAAGGCGATCAAATCTCTGATTTGCGATTTATCGAGGGCTTCTTTCATATTCATCATACCCGATGGGAGCATTTCTAATTCTTTTATGGCGGATCTCTGAATGACTCGAGGTGCTTTATTCCCAATTTTTAAGGTTAGGGTAGTTTTATTTTCTGAAGTTAAAATACCCGATAATTCTTCGCCATCGGTTAAGGTTAGCATTACGACCCCATAACCCATTGAAATATTTGCATTGGGATTAATCAGGGAGGTTAATAATTCTTCCCTGCTCAAACGATCTGCAACATACTCCAAGGGAGGTCCTACCACGCCACCTTTTCCATAGACGGCATGGCAGCGAAGGCACTGAGCTGCCTCATTTCTTATAAATAATTCTTTCCCTTTTTCAGCATTTCCTCCAAACAATGTAGCCTGGTATGCCAGTAAATCATTCTTTCCCCATTTCTTTTGCTGGTTCTTTAAAGCAATCTTTAGGCTTGAAAAAGAACTATTTTCAACGGCATTGTAAATATCTAAGGGAAGGCCAGGATCTATCTTATTGGAAAAGGCCATGTTTAAGTATTTAGATAAAATCTGACCACTTTCAGCCTGTGTCATTTCTCCTAATGCGGCCACCGCATTTTGTTTCTCAGGAAGCTCTGTGGCACTATTAATCAGATTGGCAAGCATTTGTGCTTGTTTTACTGGGTTTAAATTTACTTTTCCTATGTTAGCCAATGCAATTCGTCTCAAATAGGATTGATTATCTGTTAATGACAAGGTTATAGCCTCTGGCAAATATTTACTATTCATAGCCAGTAAAGCATATAAAGCTTCCTGTCGAAGATATTTATCTGCCGACGATTTTTTAAGAATGGTAAAGATATAGTCTTCCCCTTTTTGATATTTTAATCTTCCTGCAGCTTTAATCAAAGGGGCACTTAAAAGAGTATTTTCTGTATTTTTAAAAGTGTTAAAAAGAGGTTCAAAGGCAATCTGTGCATCAGCTAATTGTTGCTTTTGGTTGGTTTGAGGCCTGTAATAATTATCTACCCGGTCTAAAACTGGAGGGTTTGCCCAGTATCCAAGCGCCCACAATGCATCCAGACGCATGGACAAGCTATTTTCTTTATTTGATACAAATTGACTCAATCTTTCAGCGCACTCTTTTGTTCCTGTTCTTAAATTGGCATTAATAGCTCTGCGTAAGTATATTTCGTTTTTGCAAGGGGTATTATTTAGGGTTGCTGCCAGATTGGGTAAAGCTGCAGGAATAGATAAATCGTCATTTATGGCTCTGGCTACTTCCATAAGCACTAAATCGTTTTTGTCACCTAAAAATTGGCTAATACCAACGCTTTTCAATGTTCTCAGGGCAACAACAGCTGCTATTCGAACCTCTTTTGAGGGGTGATTATACAGGAGTTCTATTTCTTTGTCTGCATTTATCCTTGACATGGCGTAAATAAGGGTATGTCTTAAATGCGGGTCTTTTTCTCCGTTTTCAGCTATTAGTTTTACTAAAAAAGGTAATTCCTTAGGGGTTCCAAGTTTACCGAGCGTCTCTATGGCTCGAGCTTGCACGATGGCATCTTGATCAAAAATCAATGATTTTATTTTATCTAAAGCGGGTTTAAAAGCAGCTTCTCCTAACACTTTGGCAGATTGAGCTCTTATTTGAGGTTCAGCATCGTCTAATAAGGGTAAAACTTTTTTCATTAAATAATAATCTTTTCTACCCAACTGACCGAGTCCCCATATACCATGTAAACGCCCCAAAAGACTGGCTTTTTTATTCCATGCCACCGTTAATAATTCTCCTGATTGTTTCCTGTTAACCAGTTCAAATTGTGCTGCCAGGCGGATTCTTTGGTCAGGGAAACTTAACCAGGCAACTAATTGTGAGACCTTTTTACCCGACATGCCTTGCGAAAGAATTTGTTGAGTTTTTTCTCGCAACGGGTGTTTTTCGTCTTTAACATCCATCACCCAGATCCTGCCTTCCGTTTTTTTATCATAACTATCTTTCCAGTCATTGACAAAGAGAGAACCATTGGGAGCGAAAGCCATTCCGGTGGGAACAATGCCACCGACAAGGTCCACCTCTTTTTCTAAGGAAAATGTGGAACCTTTAGGCTTCAAAGTAAAAGCCTGAATTTTTGAATTAGCGGAGGAGCCTGTAAAATAGGAAGCAAAAAAATGATTTTCCCATTTTTTGCTTAGGGCCGTTCCCGGATTAAATTTCAATCCTGCAGGTCCGTCATAAGCTAAGGCAATGGGAGGAAGCAGATAAGCAGCCTGACCCGGGAAATGAGGTAAATTCAATTTCTCATCCATCCAGACTTTATATTTTTCATTTGGCTGAACATATTTTCCATATTGCCAGTTTATTCGCCAACCAGTATCGGAACCCTCCAAAATATGAACATATCTCTCATTTTCTCCTGGATGGTCGCCATCATTATCGACACTAAACAGATTTCCAAAAGCATCAAAAGCAATTTCATGGGTATTTCTTAATCCATGGGCAAATACTTCAAAATCGGAACCGTCGGGATTACACCGCATAACAGCTCCTTCGTTTGGATAATGCCATTGTTTACCATCCGGGCCTTTAACATCTAATCCGTGATCACCAATAGACCAATACAATTTCCCATCAACACCTATCGTTAAACCTGACATATCATGTCCGGCAAAGCCTATATGTGTGCCAAAACCTTTGGCTAAGGAAGTTATTTTATCTCCTTTATAGTCTTTATTGTCATCGGAAACTTCCCATAAACTTGGGTTTGCCGTAACATATATTTTTCCATTGTGTGCTAAAACACCGCCTGCAACGCCACCTAACAGGTGATTGAATCCTTCTGCAAATGATTCAGAATGATCCGCCCTGCCATCTTTATCTTCATCCCAAATACGCCTTACCGTCTCTTTTTGAACTTCCAGGTCTTTATAATCGCGGCTACCGTCTTCATTGAAATCTTCCAGCCATTCGTTTTGTTCAGAAAATTTGGGAGAGAGAACTTTAAGATAAAATCGGGATTTATCAGCAGCCCACTGAAGAGCCAGATCTTCTATCATCCAATCCCAGTGTTCCCTGATATCGAGATAAGAACTTTTTCTTCTCGATGTTTGAGATACATAAACATTGCTCTGATGATCGATACTGATAGCTACTGCATTGGCGAGAAGAGGTCCTGGCGCCCATAAATTTAAAGAAATGGTGCTGTCAGTCGATGGTGAAACGGTTGTCATTTCACTTTCAAAATCGGCTGAACTGGCTTTAAAGACTTCTTTTTCTGGTAATGTCTCTGTGGTACAAGATGCAATGATAAAAAGAAAAAAGAAGGTATAACAAGGTGAAAATTTCATTTTAAAAGGAGATTAATTGCCTATTGCTGATATATTGATGGTCGGTTTTTCCAATTCATTTTCTGGAAGCTCCATTGATTTGTAAACCATTCCATGGAGTAATCTTCTGGTATAAAGTCTGGTTAATAACCCATTTCGCATGGTTGGAAAGGTGCGATTACTTAAAAAAACAAAAATTAAATCTTCTTTGGGATCACCCCAAACAACGGGTCCGGTAAAACCTGTATGTCCGAAAGTTTGATAGGAAGCCTTTGAAGACATGTGGGTGGTGGGTGTATTTGGCTGTTGCATATCCCAGCCAATTCCCCGGCGAATACTTTTTGGGTGGTGACTGGTGAATTTCTGAATCGTTTCTGGCTTAAAAAAGGTAATACCCCCATATTCACCTTTATATAAAATAACCTGCATGAGGATGGCTAAATCATGAGCATTTGAAAATAATCCGGCATGACCGCTAACACCCCCAAGCATAGCCGATCCCATGTCATGTACATAACCATGCAGTTTTTGACCTCTAAAATAATTGTCCACTTCGCTGGGAGCTACTCTATCTAAATCGGCCCATTTCCATGGATTAAATCCGGTAGAAGACAATCCTAACGGGGTGTAAAACTGATCTCTTACATATTCATCTAAAGGTTGACCCGTTTTTATTTTTACCATTTCAGCCAGTAAATAAAATCCTAAATCACTATATTGATATCTGTTAGGTTTGTCAAGTGCAGATGCGTAAATTTCATTCAGGACAGAATCTCTGTAATCTGTCCGTAAATATATGCTTTCTGTAACGGGAATGGAAAATGCCGGAGATGAGGTGGTCTGGTAATATTTTTCGTTTAGAACAGGTGGTTTTTTTGAGGTCAGTGTTTTTTCGAAAAATGGGATCCAGTTTTGTAATCCAGCACGGTGTGCCATAATATCAGCAATAGTGATATCCTTTTTATTTGTTTCCAGTAAGACGGGTAAATATTCGCTCAGAGGTTTTTCAATTTCTATCATTCCCTGTTCCTCTAATCGCATGATGGCCAATGTTGTAGCTGCTACTTTTGTGATGGATGCTACATCGTAAATATCATCAGTCTGAACAGGTCGGTTAAGGGTATAATCCTGATTACCAAAGGCTTCTTCGTAAATGATGTCTCCATTTTTTGCAACCAATACCACACCTCCAGGGGTAGCTCCAACTTCCATTGCTTTTTGAATGATTTCTTTAAGATGCCCCAGGGTATCGGGATTCATTTTATGAATTTCAGGCGAAGAATACCCCAATCTCATGCCTCCTTTCGTATTGATTCCATCCCCAAAATGGATGTTTTTTGTAACGGAAACAGGTAATTTGCCTTTTATGCCAAAAACACCAAAAAGAGCCTGAGCAGATAAATCCTGGGTTAAACTGTCCCCTTCATAAGCATTGACTAAAACCGGAATTTGTTCGAAATGAATCAAGCTGTATGGTGAGCCAAAAACCACTAAAATAAGCTTGGTTTTTTCGTTTAGTTGCTTTAAAAAAGATAATTCAGAGGAGGTAAATCCAAAATTTTTAGCTGAAAATGCATTCATATCATGTAAACCTACAATGACACATTCCTTGGTAGATAATTTTGCCAGCAAATCATTTTGTTGATCTACAGAAATTTCTTTTCCTATTTGAAAGTTTTCTATTTTTCCATAAGATGACAATCTTTTTTGAAAAGGCGTAATACTCTCAGCACCAATACTTAAGCTTGCCAGCGAAAGGGTGTCCATTCTTTTTAGCGGTAAAAAATTCTTCTCATTGCGAACCAGCGTGATAGCCTCTTTAATCAGTTGCACTCGGTTGGTTAAAGCTGATGGTTTATGTAAATCTTTATAAAGACCCTCTAAAGAAATGGGTTTAAAAGCTTGTAAACCAACCTTATATTTTGCTGAAAGAACTCTTTTAACACTTGCCTCCAGTTGAGTTAAAGGGAGGGTACCTTCGGCCAGATATTTTTCTATGAGGTTAATAGCAGCCTGAACATCTTCTGGAAGTAATAAAATGTCGTTCCCAGCAACGAGTGCTTCTGCCTCTGCCTGACCTTTTTCAAAAAATTTAGTAACACCTTTCATTTCCATGGCATCAGTAAATATTAAGCCGTCGAAGTTCATTTCGCCTCTGGCAATGCCCGTAATAATAGCATGGGAAAGCGTAGAAGGTCTATTGGGGCGATTATCCAAAGCTGGAATATTTAAATGTGCAACCATAAAACTGGCAATTCCCTGTTTAACAAGCTCTTTAAATGGGTATAATTCTATACTGTCTAATCTTGCTTTGGTATGGGTGATGATCGGTAAATCAAAATGTGAATCGACATTAGTATCACCATGGCCAGGAAAATGTTTTGCACAAGCCAGGATTCCTTCATCTTGCATCCCTTTCATATATGCGATGCATTTTTGAGTGACATTTTCCCTGTCTTCCCCGAAGGAGCGTGTATTTATTACCGGATTGGCTGCATTATTGTTTACATCAGCAACAGGAGCAAAGTTTACATGGACGCCAACTCGTTTCATTTGTTGTCCAATCTCACGTCCCATTTTGTAAATAAGATCATTATTTTGAATCGCACCCAACATCAATTGTCTGGGAAAGGACATTGTTTCTTTGAGTCTCATACCCAAACTCCATTCGCCGTCGATGCCTATAAGAAGGGGGATTTTGGACAGTTTTTGATACTGGTTCAGCAAAGTAATTTGCTTGCCAGGTGTCCCTTGAAAAAAACATAAGCCACCCACCTCATATTTGTTAATCAGTTCTTCCACCTGTGCAACATGATCTGGACCTTTATCGGAATGTGCCCGTATCATGATGAGTTGTGCTATTTTTTGCTTCAGGGTCAATTGTTGAAAAACGGAATCTACCCAATTTTTTTCGGCTACATTTTTGTTGCTGGAAGTTTCCGGCAGTTGTGCAACAACATTGGAGCATCCCAAGGATAGGATTAAAAGAAAAATCAATAATGGCGCTTTTGAAAAATGCAGCATAAGGTGAAAATTTTATCTATGAATTAATTTCTGTTCGTCATTCTTTCCATAACGTCAGGATCAAGACTTATGGCCTTTTGATGAAATATTAAACCGTTACTTGGATCTCCAGCCTGGTAATAAGCGGTTCCCAGATTGAACCAGGCGTCTGATAAATCTGGTTTCAATTGGGCAGCCCTTTGAAAATAGGAAATAGCTTCCAGCTTATTTCCATTAAATCCGAAGGCTATTCCTGCCAGTCTATGTGCTTCATAATCATCGGGAAGTAACGAAACAGCTTGCTTCAGATAGGCTGTGGCTTTTGGCAAATCACCAAAGCTTTCACCAGCTATTCTGCCGCCGTCCCGATAGGCAAGCCCCATGTTTTTTGAAGCATCGGCATATTCTGGGTCAATCACTAAAGCTTGTTTAAATGACGGTATAGCCTGATCGAAATTATTAAGATAATAAAAAGCATTTCCAAGTAATAACCAGGCATTTTTATAGGTGGGATGTATCGTTACCGCCTTTTGAAGATGTCCTACAGCTTCATTCCTGTACCTGAAAGCTGTCAATGAATCAACTTTTAAAGCCTGAGCCAGTAATTCACCTCCCGCGGCATTCCTTACCTTAGCTGATTCGGTTGAATTTTTGGCATCGGTCGTAAATAAGGTATAATTATCCTTCCATACAGGATTTCTTAACCAGGTTAAGGCAGCATAAAGGGCAATGATGGAAATGGCAAGACTGTTTTTAAGCGGTTGACTTTTTATGTTGGATAAAAGAAATCCCACGATCAACGTATAGCCTAATGAAGGGGCAAAAAGTAATCGTTCCGCCATGTTTGTTCCTATAGGAAACAGAATATTGCTGACAAGGGATAGATTTATAAGGTAAATGCTCAATCCAAAGGACAATATACTTTTAGATTTTAGTCCCTTTAGGGCATAAAATATCATGGTTAGATAAATAACGACGGAAATGATAGCCCCAAAGTTATCGAAAGTGATGATTGGAATATGTCGGGGGTAATAGTCGTGCGTCAGATGAAAGGGAAAAAATAACAGCCATATATAAAGGCCTAATGTATAAGCGATGGTAGCTACTTTTTCTGCGATATTAAAAGGTACATAAATACCATTTTGCCATTTTAAATAGGGATTGTTCATCAATTCGAAAGATCCGCCCCCGAAATCTGACCCAAGGATCGCATTTCTCAAAATTAAAAATAGCAGCGTAGCTCCAATATAAGGGATAGTATGAAGCGCTATATTTTTAAGCGAAACAGATTTTCCGCCAAAATAATAGATGGTTAATGGGATAATAGCTAAAAAAGTAATGGCACTTTCTTTTGATAATAATCCAAAGAAAAGGGAAATGGTGCCTGCCAGGTGCCAGATCGATTTATTTGATTTGAATGCAACAAAGGCCCAGTAAAGCGCCATGATGCTACCCAAAAAGGCTAATATTTCGTCTCTTCCTTTGATATTTGCAACCGCTTCAGTGTGAATAGGGTGTGCAGCGAAAAGAAAGGCGGTGAAAAGGGATATGATGGCTCCTTCAGGAACTTTCTGCAGTATTTCTTTCAAAACAAAGTAAACGAGGAAACTGCAAAGGGCAAATAATAAGGCATTGACCAGATGACTTACCAAAGGAGAAGCACCAAAAATAGAAATTTCTAATGCAAAGGTTGCCAGAGACAAAGGTCTGTAGCGGCCACCCGCCACTAACTTAGATTTTCCCTCTTCTTTAAAAAAACCATAAAAAGTGTCATAAGAAAATATGCCATTTAAACCAGCCATTCCTTTTTGTGTAAACTGGTTGTCTGTGATAACAATGGCATCGTCTAAAGCATAATCATGGGTAAAGGTATTGGCATAGATGAGGAAGCCAAACAAGAATAATAGCTTTGGTAAAAACGGAGAATAGGTAGTCTTGTCCTTTAGGCTCATAAGGGAAATCAAATGTTAAAAATTGAAAATATCATTAATCTACAAGATGTGCAAATTTTTGGTAAATACTTATAAAAAAACATTCAAAATGATTAAATATTGGAGAATATCCCTTAAAATGTGATAAGTTTTAATTTAATTAGAATTTAATTTTTATTTTTAACCCTTTTATGTCATTTTAAAACTAAGCAACTATATGATTATCAAAGACTTGATTTTCAGTAGGTGGATTTATCCCCTACTTAAAAAGGATAAAGTCACTGGTTTTTTTGCATTCATGCTTATAGGCAGTAGCCTGTTTGCGCAGTCAGGTATTCCTGAATTAATGCCAGTTACTCAAACTTATGTCCTTCAAAATGTTCAGATTGTTGTTCGCCCTGGACAAATTATTTCAGGTGGAACGGTTATTATTCAGGATGGGCTAATTCAGGCTGCAGGTAAAGATATAGCTATTCCAGCACATGCCAGAAAAATCAAAGCAGACTCTATGTTTGTTTATGCCGGCTTTATTGAGGGTTTATCTCAATCGGGTATTCCGCGTCCAGAAGCTGCCGCTGGTGCTGCTGGTCCAAGAACACCAGGGGGACAAGGTCAGCAAAGACCGAGAGTTTCAGATCCATGGAATCCTACCTATGAAGAAGCAGGTATTACGCCTTATGTCAGGGTTCGCGATGTGTTCAAAGCAGACGATAAATCGATCGAGGAGATGCGTAAATTAGGATTTACTGCAGCGCAGGTATTTCCCCTTGGTAAAATGTTGCCTGGTCAGGCTTCTCTCGTTTCATTGGGAACTGGAAAAAATGCAGACGAACTTTTGTTGAAGGAAAATACTGGTTTAATTGCCAGTTTTTCTCCAGCATCAGGGGCATTTCCAAGTACCATTATTGGAGTGATGTCAAGACTGAGAGAATTGTACAAGAATGCAGCCAGATTACAGGAATACCAGAAAAACTATAGCGCAAATCCGCTGAGTGTAAATCGTCCGGTGGCTGATAAATGTCTCGAAGCTTTCTTCCCTGTATTAGACGGAAAAGTTCCCCTGATTTTTCAAGCCCCAGATATGAAATCGGTTTATAGGGTTCAGGCGCTAAAAAATGACTTGAAATTTGGCGTTCATTTCGCCGATGTTAAAGAAGGTTATTATGTAGGTGATCTTTTAAAAGCTGAGGGAAAACCAATTATTATTTCATTGGATTTGCCGAAGGCCGCGGAAGAAAAAAAACCAGTAGCTGATTCTTCTAAAAGTATAGTGATAAAAGATGCGGAAATGGAGGCCTTGAAAGCCAGAACTGCGGAGGAAATGAAACGTCTGGAGAGTCAGGCCGCAAAATTAGCCGCATTGGGTTTACCATTTTCATTTTCTACCGTTGGGGTGAAAGCAACTGATATTAAGGAGACCATTCGTAGAATGATTAAAGCAGGTTTAACGGAAGATCAGGCTTTAGCCGCTTTAACTACAACTCCCGCTGCACAATTAGGTGTTTCTAATCGGTTTGGAACGGTAGAAAAGGGTAGAGCAGCAAATCTGGTTGTTTCTGATAAATCTTATTTCGATGAAAAATCATCTGTGCGTTATGTTTTTATAGATGGTAAAATATTCGAATATGAAGGAAAACCTGCACCTAAAGCTGGAGGTAATGCCAATGCAGCTGGTAAAGGTGCGGAGGCTCCTAAAGTGGCTGGAAAATGGTCTTATACCATCAAAGCACCTGGTATGAATTCGGAAGGGGTGTTAACCTTTAAAGGTAGTGGCAGTGATTTGACCGGCGAATGGACTTCTTCGCAAGTACCAGGAACTAATCCTATTTCTAATGTGTCGATAGATGGTAATAAATTATCTTTCACTTCCAATATTAGCATGGGCCCTCGTCAGGTTACCCTCGATTTTAACCTTATTGTAGATGGTAATTCCCTTTCTGGTACGGTAGGCGTGGGTACTTTTGGTACTTTTGACGTTTCAGGTGCTAAAATTGATGGCCAGTAATTTAACCCATAAAACGCAATCAAATGTTTAAAATACTTCATATATTAAATTTGCTTTTCTTGGTTAGCTTTGCCCATGCACAAGTTACCAAGGGAAGCATACTCATTAAAAACGGAACCATTCTGACCGTTACTAAAGGGAACATGGGAAATACGGACCTTTTAGTGGAAAATGGTAAAATAACCAAAATGGGGAAAGGGCTCGTAGCTCCTTCAGGTGCCCAAACCATTGATGCAACAGGAAAATTTATCATGCCTGGCATTATTGATGCGCATTCACATATTGGAATCGATGTGGTTAATGAAGCGTCAAGACCGAGCACAGCCGATGTTTGGGTAGGCGATGCCTTAGATCCATTAGATCTTTCTGTTTACAGAGCCCTCGCCGGTGGTGTTACCGCTTCCCATGCCATGCATGGTTCCGCTAATGCGGTAGGCGGTGAATGCGAAACGATTAAACACAGATATGGAACCTTGAATCCTGAAGAAATGAGGATGGAAGGTGCACCAAGAACCATAAAATTTGCCTTAGGCGAAAATCCAATGCGGGTACACGGTGAAGGGAACAGAATAGTTCCAGCTACTCGTATGGGCGTTGAACAGGTTTTTCGCAAAGGGTTTGAGGATGCTAAAGCTTATATGGCCAGCTGGGAAGCCTATGAAAAGGAGAAGGTTAAAAATCCCTCAGCAGTGAAGCCCGTTTACAACAAACGGCATGAAACAATGGCAGAAATTCTAAAAGGTAATATTATTATCCATTGCCATTCTTATCGTTCTGATGAAATTTTAATGCTTTTGAATGTATGTAAAGATTATCAAATCAAACGGTTGGTTTTTCAACATACCAATGAAGGATTTAAAGTTGCGCCTGAACTGGCTGCTTATGGTGCAATGGCATCTGTTTTCGCCGATTGGTGGGCTTATAAGTTCGAAGTATATTATTCAACAGCCTATAATGCAGCCATTTTAACGAAAAATGGGGTAGTAACTTCTATCAACTCTGATAGTGAGGAATATATCAGACATTTATATCATGAAGCAGCTAAAACACAACGTTATGGCAGTCTGACTGATGACGAAGCTCTTGCATTGATTACTATTAATCCAGCAAAACAATTGGGTATCGACCAAAGAGTAGGATCATTAGAGGTAGGAAAAGATGCTGATATTGCTATTTTTGATGGCCATCCACTTTCTATTTATGCGGTACCTCAATACACCATCGTAGATGGAGTGGTGCGCTTTAACAGATCAAAAGATGCGGCAGATCAAAGACTTCAGGCAAGTGCTACCCGCGCAGAAACTGGATTTTTTCTGCATAAAGAGCAGCACAATCACGATCGTTGTTTAGAAGGAGCTTTTGAAAATACCGCTTCATTCTTTGGTCTTGAGCGTGAGTAAATCCTATTTATCATTTGCAATTAACTTATTCACATGAAAATAAATGCATTTTTAACCCTTCTTTTTACCATGGCTTTCATCCATTCTTTTGGACAGGTAAAAAAATCTACAAAGGGTACTTTCGCCTTAACCAATGCAACGATAGAGACGGTTACTAAAGGAACTGTTTCAGGTACCTTAATCATCAGTGAAGGTAAAATAACCGCACTTGGTTCTAATGCTACTATTCCTGCCGGTGCCAATGTCATCGATTGTAAAGGCATGTTTATTTATCCAGGTATGATTGACGGGGGTACTCAATTGGGTATTGTGGAAGTTTCTTCTATCTCTCTGACAGATGATTCCGACGAATTGGGAGAATTAACTCCTCACATGGAAGCTATTACGGCTTTTAATACCAGTGCTACGGCCGTTTCTGTAACCAGAGTAGACGGTATTACCACTACCTTGGTGGTTCCTCAAGGTGGACTTTTCCCAGGTACTGCTTCTTTAGTTAATTTAGTTGGTTATACACCAGATCAGATATATGCTGGCTTTAAAGGGGTAGTTCTTAATTTTCCAGGCGCTGGCCGTCGTGGATTTTGGGACAGAAGAACCGATGAAGAACTGAAAAAGGAAGAGGAAAAAGCCCTAAAACAACTCAATGAGGTATGGACTGAGGCTTTATATTATGTTCAGGTGACAGACGCTGCCGCAAAAGATGCTACTATTAAGGTTGCTTCTAATCCGGAAATGGCTCGTATAGCTGAGGTTATCCGCGGCAAAATGACTCTGCTTATTGAAACAAATAAAGCGACCGATATTGAAGCTGCTATTAAATGGGCTCAAGACAAGAAAATACCAAAAGTCGTTTTAACTGGCGTTGCTGAAGGCTGGCGAGTAGCCGATAAAATTGCTAAGTCTGGTTTTCCTGTTATAACAGGACCAATTATTGCCTTACCTACCAGGGAATCTGATAATTATGATAAAGCTTATGCCAATCCAGGTTTGATGGCGAAAGCGGGCGTAAAAGTGGCTATTCGTACTAATGATCAGGAAAATGTAAGAAATTTACCTTTCCATGCCGGATTTGCCGCTGCTTATGGAATGAGTAAGGAGGATGCCTTGAAATCGGTCACCATCGTTCCTGCTGAGATTTTTGGCGTGGCTGATAAAATCGGTTCTTTGGAAGTTGGTAAACTAGCCAATATTATCGTTACCACAGGAGATCCTTTAGAACCTAAAACGCAGATAAAATATCTATTTATCGATGGTTGGATCGTTCCTCTTGACAGCAGACATATTCAACTATATGAGGAGTTTTTAAATCGTTCTCCAGGTCTTAAAAAATAAAAATGTCCTTTCTAAAGGAAAAGATTAATAACTTGTTTTTTTTCACCCATGTTCCTGTATTGAAAAATATAGGAATGTGGGTGATTTTTGTTTACAGCTTATCCTCTTGTGCTTTATTTAAACCGGTCATTCCAGCACCTGCTAACGCAAATGAACAAGTTTTTTTAAATGAAAAAGAGGAGGAAGTTGAAACGGAAAAGGAAATAGACCGCAAATCAATCATCCCCTATTGGAAACGCAAATCCATTGAATCTTCTCCAGAAAAGAAGGCTTCTCCCAATTTATCGTTAAGATATAATGTTTTAAAGGAGGCAGAAAAATATGTGGGAATACCCTATACCTGGGCGGGTAAAACGCCTGAAACGGGTTTCGATTGTTCTGGATTTACTTCCTATGTGCTGCGCAAATTTGATTATAATATCTCACCCTCCTCAAAAGATCAGGCAAAATTAGGCGTTTCCATACCTCTGGAACAAGGTAATCCTGGCGATTTGATTGTCTTTAGAAACGAGAAAAATGAGGTGTTTCATGTTTCTTTCATTACGAAAATCCATCCCCAGATGATAGAAGTCATTCATAGCGTAAACGGGGGAGTTAAAAAGGAAAACCTTTATCATAATTCCTGGTGGATGAACAAAAAAATGGAGGTACGTTCTCTTTTACCACAACCAGAATAATTTAGCCCAGTTCACCCATTCGGAGCGCTTTATAACGTCCTTTTCCAAATTTAGTTCCGTTAAATATTTTGTGTGGTTTTTGTATTTCTCTTTCTTCTTCCGTTAAGGCATTAAATGCTGAGCATTCCAGAGAGCAACAAGCCTCATATTTTGCTGCACAAGACTCACATTGTATAAAAAGCACATGGCAGGCAGCGTTGGCACAGTTTTTATGTTCATCACTGGGTGTACCACATTGATGGCATTTTGAAATAACATCATCTGAAATACGTTCCCCCAATCGTTCATCGAAAACAAAATTTTTACCAATAAATTTATTTGGTAAATGTTGTTCCTCACATTGTCTGGTATATTCTATAATGCCGCCGTCCACCATATAAACATTTTCAAAACCCTTGTGAAGATAATAAGCGCTGGCTTTTTCACAACGGATACCGCCTGTGCAATACATCACAATATGTTCCGATTTTTTATCAGCTAACATATCTTCAACAATAGGGAGAGCCTCTCTAAAAGTTTCTACTTCGGGACAAATGGCTTTTTCATAATGCCCAACTTCACTTTCGTAATGGTTGCGCATGTCCACCACGATGGTATCAGGATTGTCGAGCAGTGCATTGACTTCAGGAGCAGAAAGATGTTTCCCCCTCTTGGTTACATCGAAAGAGGCATCATCTAAACCATCGGCAACAATTTTATTTCTTAGCTTAATATTTAATTTAAAAAACGATTTTCCATTGTCATCAACGGCAATATTTAAGCGGCATCCATTTAACCAAGGAATGCTATACAGGTAGGCTTTAAAATCATCAAACGTTTCGGTTACAACTGAAATTTGACCATTGATACCCTCTGACGCAATATAAATACGACCAAAGACCCGTAAACTATCCAGTCCTGCATATAATTCATTTCTAAAAGAGGCAGGATCACCAAGTTGGTGATACCTATAGAAGGAAAGGGTTGTTCTGGGTTCCTTACTTTCTTCCAGCTTCTTTTTAAGTTCAAGGCTATTAACTCGGTTATATAATCTTTTCATAACATTTAAAGGTAAATAGGGGTGCAATTTACCTATTTTGATTTATCCAAAGAATGCCTTTTGTCATCTTTTCCATATTGGATAGGGTATAAATATAAATACCCGGTGGCAAAGAGGGTAGATTTAAGGTAGAAATGGATGGATTTACCTGATTATTCATCATTTGTCTTCCATAAACATCGAAAAGGGAAAATGAAAATATATCGCGTTCTATGGAAATATAGAGCTGCTGGTGGCCTGCAAGGGGGTAAATTTTTATGGATGGGTCTGTCGTCTCATAAACTGGCGTTATAGAAAGTGCTTTTTTTACCGCAGCCAGGGCATCTACTCTGCCATAACCATAAACTGGGTTAGGATAACTGCCTCCGCTGATGTTGGAACAAACCTGGGAACTGTAAAGTGGAAGGGAGGTTTCCCGAATGATTTGTTCCACCTTGTCAACCTGACCTATCAAAGATGGGTTTGCTGAAAAAAGAAGAGCTGCCAGTCCAGCAACATGAGGTCCTGCCATACTTGTACCACTTAGCGAGCCATATTTTCTTCCAGGAAAAGCCGATTTTACACTAACACCAGGCGCCGACACATCGGGCTTTATTTGCTTTTTACCTAAAATGAGGGCAGGACCTCGAGAAGAAAAAGAAGCAATGCTATCATTGGAACGCGTGGCACCTATGGAAAATGCACCGCTCACAGTCACTGGTATTTCATTCATTGTTTCGCAGCTACCTCCATCATTTCCCGCAGAAACCACGACCATAATACCCGCTTTTCTCAATAAAGAAATCGCTTTTTCGAAAAGTTCGATATGATTGTCGAGGCAACCTTCCATGGTCGGACATGACCAGGAGTTATTGATCACATGGGGCGCTAAGGATGGCCTGGGATTTTTTCCTGCTAAATCGCGCGGAGCTAAAAACCAGTCAAAACAAGCTAAATAGGAGAATGGATTACCATATCCCCGCTCCATATTTCGCGCGCCAATCCAACGCGCACCTGGTGCAACTCCAATAGAAGTGCCTGAGCTGTCCTTGCCGATCATCGTACCCATGGTGTGTGTGCCATGAACATCATCATCACATGGAATTTTTATATTATAACCACAAGGGTTTAAGGAATCTTTATTTAAAGGCGATGCCTTGTCTATGGCATCAAACCATTGATAATCGTGCCGGGTTATTTCTTTAGAATATCCACGGTAAGAACTTATTAAATCAGGATGTGTCCAATCATATCCCGTATCTTGCCCACTAATAACAATACCTTTACCTGTAATACCCATAGCCCACACGGCAGGCGCCTTTATTTTGTCAAGGCCCCATTCTGAGGCACTTCTCAACGAATTATTTTCTGTCGTCCGAAGTTCAGGATTTACAAATATTTCTGGGTTATCATATAAATAGGCAACTTCCGGGCGTCTGACCACAAGGTTGATTTGCTCTTTGTCGAGAGAAACCAAAATGGCATTTATCAATACATTTGACTTAAATGGGATGCCTTTATTATTAAACCATTTTTGAACTTCATTTTGAGAAATGCGGGTGTTTTCCTGCAGGGCATTGAAAATATAGGAGCCCTTTTGCGTTTTATCCCAATTTGATTTATAGCTGGAAAGATTCAGATTAAGGTCATGGAACTGAATAATGACGTCTATTTTTTCGCTTTTTAATAGCTCATTCTTTACCCCATTGCTTAATTTTTCCTGATAATTTAAGGATTGAGAAAAAACCAAACTGACGTTAATAAAGTAAAATAGAAGAAGTAGAACCTTGTTTTTTAACATAAACTGGAATTTTGTGGCAAATTGCATTTTTTCTGCAATTTTTTACGATTTATTAACCTAAATAAATTGCAGTTATGAATAAAAATATCCATATTTGTAACTAGAGCTTTAAAAAAATCTATTAACGACTGATTTTCAGTCACTGAGAGGCAAACACACACACATTATGAACCCATCCATTACGGTTTACAATGCTTTCACAGGTATGTCCATATCTGAAAGGCAACAACTCCTTCTATTTATGAAGGCTCATGTCGGAGAAAACGGCGATACCCCCTATGAATTGGCTTTAGATTATGCCCTGAAATTGATTCCCTCCTTTGGCGGCTTTGTTTTAGTAGCCTATCAGGACATCTTCCCAATCGGCTGTTTAATTGTCAACAAAACAGGAATGGAAGGATTCGGTCCTGCGCACATTATTTCTGTAGCTTATCAACATCCTCAGTTCAAGGCTTATCCTGAAATTATGGAGAGACTATTAGGCAGGGCAATGGAATTTACGACTGGCGATATCAGCTATTATGTCAGACCGGGTGGATTTCAAACCGAATTTATCCATCAATTCAAAGAGGCATCAGATCTGCTTCATTTTAAAAAATCAATGCAAGCTGAAGCAGCTATTGCCTAACAATTTCAACTGTTGACAATGCTATTCATTTTATCTTATTAATTTAAAAAAATAAACGACATTTGCAAAAAAAAATTGACTGTTAAACCTTCTTCAAACCAGTTAGACCTGCAACTGTTAAAACGTGTTTTAGCAGAAGCTGCCCCTTATAAATCATTGTTGTTAAGTACTACATTAATGGCCGTTTTATTGGCGCCATTAGCTACTATAAGACCGTGGTTAGTTCAAAAAATGGTGGACGAGCATATTGTTTTTTTCGATTTGGAAGGCCTGTTCAGATTAGCGGTTTTGTTTATTGTAGTCCTGTTTCTACATGCTTTTCTAACCTATTTATTTACTTATTTAAGTGGTGTATTGGGACAAGCTGTTGTAAGAGATTTACGGATAAAAATTTTCAATCATATAAATAGATTTAACCTCTCCTATTTTGACAAAACGCCCATAGGAACTTCTACCACACGAACTATAAGTGACGTGGAAACCATTAATACTGTTTTTTCTCAAGGTGTTATAACCATTTTAGCGGATATTCTGACCTTATTCGTTGTTCTTGGAATCATGTTTATTACCAGTTGGGAATTGACCTTAATTGCTTTAACCACTACGCCATTTTTAGTACTTGCCAGCTATATATTTAAAGAAAAAGTAAAATCTTCCTTTCAGTCTGTCAGATCAGAGATTTCAAGAATGAATGCCTTCCTTCAGGAGCGTATTTCAGGGATGCGCATCGTCCAGATATTTAATGCGGAGAAGGCTTCGATGCTTCGATTCAAAATTATAAACAAGGAATATACCAAGGCAAATTTAGATTCTGTTTTATATTATGCCGTTTTTTATCCCGTCGTCGAAATTATTTCTGCAGCTTCTTTAGGCTTAATGGTGTGGTGGGGTGCAAAAGGCGTCATTGGAGAAAGTGTCTCTATGGGCGCATTGATTGCATTTCCCATTTACTTAAATATGTTGTTTAATCCAATCAGAATATTAGCCGATAAATTTAATACCCTGCAAATGGGCTTAGTAGCTTCGGATCGAGTATTTGCCTTGTTAGATAATCAGGTAGAACAAGAGATTTCCGGGAAGCTGTCCCCTGAAAAATTTAAAGGGGAAGTCGTTTTTGACCATGTAAACTTTGCCTATCAAGGAGAAGAATGGGTCTTAAAAAATATTAATTTTCATATTAAACCAGGGCAAACGCTGGCCATTGTTGGTGCAACGGGTTCAGGAAAAACGAGTATCATCAGTTTAATAAACCGATTTTATACCCATCAGTCCGGACTTATTTCCATTGACGGTATCGACATAAAAGAGTATCATTTACAAGCGCTGCGTCATAGAATTGCTTTGGTTCTTCAAGATGTTTTTCTATTTTCAGGTTCTGTTTTGGAGAATATTACTCTCCGTGATAAATCTATTAGTAGGGATAAGGTTATTTCTGCCGCTAAAATGATTGGAGCGCATGATTTTATTGCCAAATTACCGGGCGGATATGATTATCAGGTGATGGAGAGAGGTGCAACCCTTTCAATGGGTCAAAGACAACTTATTTCCTTTGTCAGGGCACTCGTTTTTGAACCCGATATATTAATTCTGGATGAGGCGACTTCCTCCATCGATCCAGCTTCTGAGTCGATCATTCAAAAAGCAATTGAAACACTAATTACTAAAAGAACCTCCATTATTATAGCGCATAGATTATCAACCGTTATGCACGCGCATCAAATTTTGGTTATGCAGAGAGGGGAGGTCATGGAATCGGGTTCCCCCGAGGAATTATTGAAAAACGAAGAGGGACTCTTCAGAAAATTACATGACATGCAGTTTATACAGGTTGAATCTTCTGTCTCTGAAAATTAAAAGGTACCTTCTTTTACTTATATCGATAAATTTGGCCTGTTTATATGTTTTTTAGAATGTATTACCAAATCTTTTATAATTTAACAGAAAAATAAGCTTTTCATGACTCAAATAATTTTAGATCTTCAAGAAGTCGTCAAAGATTACGATAAAAAACGTGCCGTAGATAAAGTAAGTTTTCAGCTTCCTAAAGGGGCTATTTTCGGATTATTAGGTCCCAATGGCGCCGGGAAAACCTCACTTATCAGAATTATCACCTCTATCACAAGGGCTGATGCTGGGGTGGTGCTTTTTAATGGGGAACCTCTACAGGAGAAGCATAGTGAAAGAATGGGTTATATGCCTGAGGAGAGGGGTTTGTATAAAAAAATGAAGATTGGAGACCATTTGCTCTATCTCGCGCAACTTAAAGGCCTTTCATATCAGCAAGCAAAAAAGGAGCTTACCTATTGGATGGAGAAATTTGATATCATGGACTGGTGGCCCAAAAAAATAGAGGAGTTATCGAAAGGGATGCAACAGAAAATTCAATTTATTGTCACCATTCTGCATAAACCGGATCTAATCATTTTAGATGAACCTTTCTCGGGCCTCGATCCCATAAATGCTAATCTTATCAAAGATGAAATTCTAAGCCTTAATAAAAATGGGGCAACGCTTATTTTTTCTACCCATAGAATGGAACAGGTCGAAGAAATATGTGAAGAAATTGTACTGATAAATAATGGCGCCAATGTCCTTCAAGGGAAGGTAAAGGATATTAAAAATAGCTATAAGGAAAATATTTTTAATATCGATTTTAATATGCCTACCCAGGTGATGTTGCCAGAAGAATTTGAAATGAAACAAATAAATGATTTTAAAATTCAGGTTAAATTAGCTGAAAATCAATCGAGTAATGCCCTTTTGCAACTTTTATTGAATCAAAATCTCCATGTATCTGGATTTAATGAAATATTACCGTCTCTTAACGAAATATTTATTCGCAAGGTAGGACAATCAAATAGTTTTTAAAAAAAATGCATCTTACGATCTCCAGTACTTTTCTAAGCCGTTCCTTCAGGTTAATTTCCTTTCTTTTAGGAATTTTATGGCCTATTTTGGTGGACGCTCAAGAAGGTCCTGGAAGATATATTAAAGACGTATTACCCTGTAATGGCTGTGAGGTGCTCACCCTGTTTCCAGTGGTTCAATGGCCTATAAAAAAAGGAAAAAATATAGATTACGAAGTGGAATTAGATAGGGACACCCTGCTTAATACCCCACCATTGATACATAAAACAGCCTTCCCGTATAGTATCCTTCTTCCTTATACCTCCCTCGAAAAAGGCATTTGGTATTGGAGATATAAGGTGAAGGGAGCTAACTGGTCACCTTATTTTTCTTTTTATATAAAGCAGGATCATTCGAAAAATATTCCTCCTGATTTTACCTTTTTTACGTCTAAAATTCCCGCCGGCCACCCTCGATTATTAACCAATCAATACCATCCATTATCGGAAATAGCGATTGAAAATGAAGATAGAGGGGCCATCCTTTCAGAAGCAAATGAAGTTTTAGGCCTTTCCGATATAAAAGATACCGTTGACCTTTCGGGGTATTCCAATCTGACGGAAAATCAGAAAAACAGAATCGAAAAAGATGTCGCTTACCAAATTGGATTTCAGGCATTTCACCGTATTAATTTACTTTGCCAGGCCTATCTGCTCTCGGGCGATGAAAAATATTATCAAGAAGGAAAAACCATTGGTTTGGTGGTCGCTGGCTGGGATAGGAATGGTTATTCAGGTATGGTCGATTTTTCTGATGCAAAATGCATGCTGGGAATGGCTTTGGTTTTTGATACCTTTTATGATAAACTAAGTGCAGCGGAGAAAGATGTCCTTTTAAAGTCGATTCAAATTAGAGCAAAATATTTTTATCAGCTATATAAAAATGATATTGAAACTAAAATATTGAGTGGGCATTTCTGGCAACATATTTTGCATTTTTTATTTCAAACAAATCTTATAATTTATAACCATGTCGATGAATCTCACGATTGGCTAGCTTACTACTATGAGATATTCTTCGCGAAAACGCCTGTTCTTTCGGGTGAAACGGGAGGTTGGATGGAAGGGTTATCCTATTTCACTATGAATATGGAAACGCTCCTGGATATTCCTTTTATCGTAAAATCATTTACCGGTTACGATTTTTTTCAGGTTCACCCTTTTTATAAAAATATGGCTCCCTGGTTGGTTTATCATGTGCCACCTGGGTCTGTTGGCGACGGATTTGCAGACAATGCAACTCATTTATACGCGCCTGGGGCAAAATATCAGGCTTTTGCACTTGAAATGGCAAAACTGACGCAAGAACCGCTTTTTAAATGGTATGCTGATAAATGTCACGAATATGAACCTCTGCCTATTTCTAAGGAACCTACCCTTCGTTGGTTCAGGCTGGCTAAATCGAACCTGATCGCAATGCCCCCAAAGGAGGAAAAATATGAATTCCCTTTAGCTAAACTTTTTGTAGATGGAGGTGCAGGTTCTATGCAAACCAAGGCGGGAAAAGTGGAGAAAAATCTGGCTTTATTTATGCGCGCGAGTCCTGTTGGGGCTTATGGTCATCTTTTAGCAGAACAAAATACGTTCAATATTTCCCACAAAGGAAAACGGATTTTCTTTAAAACAGGTTATAAACTGGGTATGGATGACCCACACAGAACGGGTTGGTCACAGCTGACAAAGAGTGCCAACGGAATTTTAATCAATGGGAACGGACAAGTGATTAGTACAGAGGGAAATGCTTCTTTTAAGCGTTTATTGCAAGGTTTAACCCTAGCTTATGTCAAAAGTGATGCCTCAAACGCCTATAAAAGTGAGGAAACGAAAGAAAATTTTGGAGTTAAAAAGTTTATCAGACATTATCTTTTGTTACCTCCCGATATTATCCTGATTTATGATGAACTGGAAAGTGATAAACCTGCCCAATGGCAATGGTTATTGCATGCGGAAAATGATATTTCGGTTGGTAAATTGAGCCATCGCTTTTTTTCTGCTGATTCTTGTATCATTGATGTTTTTTCTTCTTCTCCCATGTCTGTTTCCAAAAAGGATACCTTCGATGTTCCATTGGTCAATTTTAGATTTGTATATGAAGATGGAGAGAGCGCTGCCTATTTTGATACCGATCAAAAACATATCACCCTTCAATCTATTTCACCTGCTGTAGTTCAACGAATTGCCAGTGTTTTTTCCTTTGGAAATAAGGTAGTGAATGAAAATTTGAAGGAGAAAAATAATCAATCTATCAGATATTTTCAACTTGGTGATTGGGAAATGAATATGGTAACAGATCCTTCTAAGGAACCTTTGCTGGAACTTTATAATCGTAAGATGCGTACCTATTTTAATATGTTTGGAAACCAAACAGCCTGGTCTGAAAAATGGGGCTTAGTACTTAAATCTGGAAATAGCTATTTATTGGAGGGAGATAATTCAAATAATCTAAAACGTATATCTGATGAAGATTTCAAGAACAAGTAGTGCAATCATAAGTCTGGTTTTATGTTTGGTTTCTATGTCTTCCATCAGATTCAATAATACAAAACAGGTTAATTTTTTATTTGCCATTGCAGATGATCAATCTTTTCCTCATGCAGGCATTTATCAATTATCAACCTTTAATACCCCTATATTTGATAGTCTGACTAAAGTCGGGGTGCATTTCACCCAGGCATTTGCAGCGGCACCTCAGTGCAGTCCTTCTCGTGCCGCTATACTGACAGGAAAAAATATATGGCAATTGGAGGAAGCAGGCACGCATGGTAGCTTTTTCCCTTCTAAATATGAGGTTTTTACAGAGATTTTAAGGAAAAGTGGTTATCAAACTGGGTATACAGGAAAGGCCTGGGATCCTGGTAACTGGGAAGATGCGGGTTGGAAAACCAATCCGGTAGGAGAGGAATATAACAGTAAAAAGTTGGTAACTCGTATCAATAACGATATCAGCGAAATTGATTATGTGGCAAATCTGGAAGTCTTTTTGAATGAAAAACCTGAAAATACCCCTTTTTTCTTTTGGTTTGGAGCAAACGAACCTCATAGAACCTATACCTTCGGATCGGGTTCAAAGTCGCCCAATGAAAAAATAGATCTTCCTGCTTTTTTACCCCGAACAGATACCATCGAACAAGATTTTCTGGATTATGCCTTTGAAATTAATTATTTTGACCAGCAGCTGGGCAAAATGATTCAATTATTAGCAGAAAAGGGAGAATTAGAACGAACTTATATCATAGTGACTGCCGATAATGGCATGGCATTTCCAAACGCAAAAGCCTCCATGCACGAATATGGCATTCACGTGCCATTGCTCATTGCAGGCCCAGAAATAGATCGTCCGGGTCGTGCCAATCATTCTTTAGTCAGCTTAATCGATCTTCCAAATACGATTTTGACTTTAGCCAACGTAAAAAACCTGGCGGATGCAGTTGGTAAAAATCTTATTTCTATTTTAAAATCTAGTAAAACTAAATTCAATACCCCTGTATTTTCAGGAAGAGAAAGACATACTCATGCTCGTCCTGACAATGTTGGTTATCCGTCAAGGGTAATTCGGACAGAACAATATTTGTATGTAAGGAACTTTAAACCTGACCGTTGGCCAGCTGGAAATCCTGCTCCTTTTCCAGATCCAAAAGGAATATTGGGTTATGAAGATATTGATGATTCTCCTACAAAGACGCAAATGATGAAAAAGGCTGATCAGTGGCCTGATTTATTTCAAGCTGGATTTGGGAAAAAAGGGGAAGAAGAATTATACGACATTAAAAAGGATCCTGCCTGTTTAGTCGATTTAGCAACGAATAACAAGTTTACAACGGTTAAAAATCAACTAAGGAAACAGCTGGAAAATACCTTAAGGAACCAACAAGATCCTAGAGTTATGGGAAATGGAGACATCTTTGATTCTTATCCCCGGTTCGGAAAAATGCGACCTTTTCCAGGATTTAAAAGTCAGGGTAAGTACAATCCCGATTTTATTCAACAACAAAAAAACAAAGAATAACGCTATATGAATAAGCTCAAGTTAATCATTCAACGCGAATATATTTCTCGTGTTACCAGTAAAAGTTTTATCCTTACTACTTTACTGACTCCTTTAGCTATCGTCCTATTTACAGCAGTAGTTACGCTCATTTTTTCCTATGAAACTGATGAGATTCAAAATATTGCTGTTGTTGATGAGGCAAAAATATTAGATGGCAGTATTAGAGATGAAGAAAATTTATTTTTTCATTTCGAAAAGAAACCGTTAGAGGATGTTATCTCGGGGATGGAAAAGAGTTCTTATTCCGGTGTTTTATATATACCGGAGATTAAGGAAGTGATGGAAAAGCAGTATACGGTTTTCTATTATGCTTCCAAACAACCGGGATTATCCATCCAGTTTAAAATCAAAGATAGGGTTGAAGATGCACTTCGTGATTTTAAAATTGTAAAATTAAATCTGGATAAATTGCAAATTTCAGCACTGGATACCAAGATTATTTTGGAACCAGAACCTCTTTCTAAAGATGATGCCGATTCATCCCGTTTAACCAGCGCCATTGCCGCAGTTATTGGTATGTCAATGGGATTTATCATGTATATGACGGTATTTATCTATGGCATGATGGTCATGAGATCGGTTATGGAAGAGAAAATGAACAGAATTGTTGAGGTGATGATTTCATCGGTAAAGCCATTTCAGCTAATGCTGGGAAAAATTATTGGCGTCGGAGGAGTTGGCCTGACGCAGGTACTGGTCTGGGTTATACTGGTTCCCTTGTTATTATTTATTACCCGTCTGATAATGGGCATTGATTTAACGACAAATATGTCAATGGCACAAGGTGCTGGTCCGGAATTTAATCCCGATGACATGCAGGCTATGGTAGTTTTAGCTATGAAAGAATTCAATCAAATTAACTGGTGGCTCATAGTTCCTTTGTTTATGTTATTCTTTTTAGGAGGATATTTTCTATACTCATCTCTTTTCGCCGCTGTAGGCTCAGCCATTGGTGATGACATGGGGGAAAGCAGTTCTCTGACGCTGCCTATCACCATACCCGTTATTCTGGCCCTATACATTATGATGCAAAGTGTTGAGTCACCTGATTCCAGCCTGGCTCGCTGGTCATCTATGTTTCCATTATTTTCCCCCATTGTTATGCCTGCCAGACTTGCATTCAATCCACCATGGTGGGAGGTGGCCCTATCCTTAACCATTTTAATAGGAACAGCGATGTTTTTTGTCTGGATTTCAGGACGTATTTATCGGGTAGGCATACTACTTTACGGTAAAAAAGCAGGAATGAAAGAATTGGTTAAGTGGGTATTTATGAAATAATATTTTTTTCAACATATAGGGGAAGAATGATAGAGAAAGTAGAGCCTTTATTTTCTTCCCCATACTTTACAAATATTTTTCCCTCGTGATAATCTTCAATAATTCGCTTAGCTAAAGAAAGTCCTAAGCCCCAGCCTCTTTTCTTGGTAGTGAAACCTGGTTGAAAGACTGTTTTATGGTTTGAAGGTGGAATTCCTTTTCCATTATCAGAAATATCAATATGCACCTGATTGGAGTCTACACTAATATGGGCAGAAATGATACCTTTTCCATCCATGGCATCTAGGGCATTTCTCAGTAAATTTTCTATAACCCAATCAAAGAGATGGGCATTTAATCCAACATAAATGGGTTTGAACTCCGTAACGGAAGGAAATTCAAAGGATACTTTCCGGGGCGCTCTTCGCTGCATATAAGTGCGGCAAGCATCGAGTTGTTCATAAATATTAACAGGTAGTAATTGAGGAGCGGAACCTATTTTTGAGAATCGGTCTGCAACCAGCTCCAGTCTGTTTACATCTTTTTCGAGTTCAGTGATTATATCTACAACCTCAGGGTCTTTAAAGTCTCTTGTTTTTAATAAATCAATCCAGGCAACAAGACCTGATATGGGGGTGCCTAATTGATGGGCTGTTTCTTTGGCCATTCCAACCCACACCCTGTTTTGCTCCTCTCTTCGCGCGGAACTAAACCCAATATAACCGAAAAAGATAAAGGCGGCGATAAGACCTAATTGCATTAAGGGAAAAAACCTGAGTTGTCTTAGGGTGACTGATTCTTTATAGTAAAGCTTATTGCCGTAACTTTCTATAGGTTTAATACCTTGACGTTTCAGACGGGAAAGTTCCTTTTCAATAACTTTAGGATTAGAAGTATTGAAATTTCTGGAATCTAGAATGGAGCCTGAAGGATCCACTAATATAACCGGAATAGTCTTATTATTTTTAATGATATCAAAAGGAATAGTCAAATCCTGACAAGAGCTACATTCCTCATTTACCGGATTATTTAGTTCTGCATAGGCTTTTGCCCACAAATCGGCCTTTTGTTTTTCCTCCTCTGCCAGTCGTTGACTTAAATATTGGGCGTAAAATTGAGAAATAAGGATGAGAACCACCCCGATGGCAGCCAGATATTTTTTCCAATGAGATTTTCGCTTGTAAATATCCATTAAATGATTAAGGGTTTCGAGGAGTATGATTTAACTGGTAGGAAGCCACTCTGGAGAGAGCATTTTCGCGCACATTGCTATAGAACAGATTGAAATCGGCTATATGATAATTTTTATTGTTATATAAAAAACTCCATGGAAATTTCGGGTGGCTTACCTCCAGATAGGCACCTTTGATGGTAGCGTCACAAATAGATGGTAAAATTTTATCGAAATTTAGAAGTACTGCTCCTTTGTTTAATTCCTTGGGTGCTGTTTCTTTTGAGCGGGTCCAGGTTAGCGGATTTACTACTACAATTTCATCATCTCCAGCTTTTGAAGCAGGTGAATTTTCCGCCTCCCAGGTTCTCCAGGTAACAAAACAACCTGTTTGGGTCGCATTTTCGCAGGGTACAATTTGTTGAAAAGCATTTTGTTTGATTGGCATACCGATTAAATAAGCAGCTACCAATTTTCCAGCTAACGGCTTGCCATCAAAAAACTCTTTAATTAAACGCTCCGCATGATTCGTACCTTGGCTATGTGAGGCAATTATGATAGGTTTATCATGATGGTAATGCGCCAGATAATACTTAAAGGCTTCGCGTATATCCTGATAAGCTAATTCAAATGCAGCTTTCGATTTTTCTTTCTCACTGGAAAAATAAGCACTCAAATGGGCTTGTCTATAAAAAGGTGCGTATACATTACCAGCTTGATTGAAGATAGAAGCTTGAAATTGAAGCGTTGAACTTTCTGTTTTTTCCCTTAGTTTCTCATCTGAAAAACTGCCATTCCAATATGCAGCTTTTTTCTTTTCGGTATAAGTGGTAGGATGAAGAAAAAATACATCTACGTTTGGCATTAAACTTTGAGTTGCTAAACCTTCAGGTGTTTTATCCGTAAAATCGACTTTACCGGGTAAAGCACCCCAAAATGATTCTTTGCTATAATCGGGGGAACTTCCTGTTTGTGAGTCCATTAAAGGTCTTGAAGAACTGCAGGAAGTCAATAATACTGCAAAAAATAAAAAAGTAATCCACTTAATCATAATACCCGTTTTAAAGATAACCTTTATAATAACTATTTTATTGGAACAAAAGAACAGAAAATTATTTTTAGTATAACATAACGGTTAAAGCAGACACAATGTTACATAAAATTTAATAGTTAATAAGCTATTATTTTTGACAACAAACCCTTACTTTAGATTTTTTCAATTTTATGTTCAAATAAATTTTCTTAAATGAGTCCTAAATTTTTATTGACCTGCTGGATATCCTTTTATTGTTTACCCATCTTCTGTCAACAGCATTCAGAAGAAATTTCGGTTAGACAAGCCATTTACGAATTATTTGAAGGAATGTATCAGTCAGATAGTGCCAGAGCACATCGTGTTTTTCATCCGGAAATGCGATTAATGACGGTAGCAACCGATAAATCGGGCGTTCCCATGGTTCAGGCAACTGATATTCAGAAATTTTTAAACAGTTTAGGTACGCCAAGGAAAGAAGGACCCCTGGATGAGCGTATCTGGTCGTATAAAATACAGGTTGACGGTCGGCTTGCCTCCGCCTGGACTCCTTATTCGTTTTATGTTGGCAGTCAGTTTAGTCATTGTGGTACTAACACTTTTCAATTGGTAAAAATGCAGGATGGCTGGAAAATTTTGCAAATAACTGATACCCGGCAAAAAGACAATTGCCGCACAGGTATGCCCGTCAAACCTGAAGTTTTGCCGAAATATTTAGATGAAATGATTTCAAAATGGCATAAAGCTGCCGCTACGGCCGATGAAAATACCTTCTTTGGTATGATGACGCCCAACGCCATTTATATAGGTACCGACACCACAGAACGATGGTTAAGAGATACCTTTAAAACCTGGTCGGCCTTTGCTTTTGATCGCGAAGTAGCCTGGGATTTTACCGCAAGTCAACGTAATGTAGTAATATCAAAAGATGGCAATATAGCCTGGTGGGACGAACTTTTAGTTACCTGGATGGGGCCATGCCGGGCAACAGGTGTTCTTACAGATACTCCCGAAGGATGGAAAATTAGCCACTATCAACTTTCTGTGACCGTACCCAATGATTTAATAAAACCATTTATTGAATTAACCAAACCAAAATAACAGACATTTTTCAATCTTAAAACCTTAAATTTTATGAATTATCTTTTAACAGGAAAAACCATTTTATTAGGAATCGTTTTTCTAACTTTTTCATTATTTAACATTTCAGTAGCGCAAACCAATACTGGAAATGATGCCATGTTAAATAAATTGTCAAAAGCTGAAATTAAAAAAGGCTGGAAATTGTTATTCGATGGATCTACCCTGACAGGCTGGAAAACTTATAACCGCACAGATATGGCAACAAGCTGGAGTGTAAAAGATGGAGCCATTTTTCTGGACGCAAAAAAAGGTAGAAGTGAAATAGCGAAAGGCGATTTAGTTACACTGGAAGATTATGATGATTTTGAACTTTCTCTGGAGTGGAAAATTTCAGATTGTGGTAATAGTGGTATCATGTATCGAATTGTAGAAGATCCTAAGTACAAACAGCCTTATTTAACAGGACCTGAAATGCAAGTGCTAGATAATAAATGCCATCCCGATGCTAAAATAATAACGCACAGATCAGGTGACTTTTATGATGTGATGGCAAGTAAAACCGAAAATGTGAAACCTGCAGGCGAGTGGAATACCGTGCGTATTGTTATGAATGATTTCAAACTGGAACAATGGCAGAATGGAGTAAGACAGGTTAAATTGACCCTTGGTTCGGAAGAAATTAATGCACTGGTGGCAAAAAGTAAGTGGAAAAATCAACCAGCTTGGGGTAAAGCGGAAATAGGCAAAATTGGTCTTCAAGATCATGGTGATGCTGTTTGGTTCCGCAATATTAAAATTCGCAGTTTGTAATTGTTAGTTAGTTAAATTTTTGGCGTATGCGTAGAAAAATAAGAATGGGCATGGTCGGCGGTGGCCGGGGTGCCTTTATAGGTGGTGTTCACCGTATGGCTGCTGCTTTAGACGGCCATATCGATTTGGTTTGTGGTGCTTTTAGCAGCGACTCGGAGCGTTCACGTCTTTCAGGACAAGATTTTTATCTTCCTGAAGACAGAGTCTATGATTCTTATTCTGAGATGATTTTGACAGAAAAATCCCTCCCTGCTGATGTTCGTATGGATTTTGTATCCATTGTGACGCCAAATCACATGCATTTCGGGCCAGCTAAAATGGCGCTGGAAAATGGTTTTCATGTGGTTTGTGATAAACCCCTCTGTCTTTCCAAAAAGGAAGCCGAAGAATTAGTCGCTTTGGTTCAACAAACAGGACTTATTTTTGCCCTTACCCACAATTATACGGGATATCCAATGGTGAAACAGGCAAAAGCAATGATTCGCAAAGGTGAATTAGGTGCCATTCGGAAAGTGGTTGTAGAATATCCTCAGGGATGGTTATCTACCCTTTTAGAGGCCGATGCAAGTGCAAAACAGGCCATTTGGCGTACGGACCCGAATCAGTCGGGTGCAGCAGGTTCCATGGGTGATATTGGAACCCATGCCGAGAATCTGGCAGAGTATGTTACCGGGCTGAAAATTAAAGAAATGTGTGCCGATTTAAGCATTTTTGTTCCGGGTAGAAAATTAGATGACGACGGGAATGTGCTCCTTCGATTTGATAATGGAGCAAAAGGGGTTTTACATGCCAGTCAGATAAGTAATGGCGAAGAAAACAATCTAAACATACGCGTTTATGGCGAAAAGGGAGGTCTAGCCTGGCGGCAAATGGAACCTAATACCCTAACTCTTATTTATCAGGATAAGCCTTCAACCGTTTATAGAACGGGTTGGGCTGGTCTTGAAAGAGAAGCCATTGCCCACACCAGAATTCCCGCCGGACATCCGGAAGGGTATCTCGAAGCCTTTGCCAATATTTACAGAAATGTAGCTTTTTGCATTCAGGCAAGACTAACAGGGGAGGAAGTAGATCCGTTATATACCGATTTCCCTTCCGTCGAAGATGGTTTAAGAGGAATGAATTTTGTGGAAAAAGTGGTCGCTTCGAACGGCCAGTGGGTTAAAATGTAATTTTAAAATACCTCATAATGAAGCATTTATTGTTATTTGTTATCCTTGGTTTCGTTGCCATTTCCTGTAACAAAACTGAAAATAAGTCATTACCCTTGATGAAAGTTACCTATCCTGCCTCAAAAACAGTAGATCATACCGACACTTATTTTGATAGTATCGTCGCCGACCCTTATCGATGGCTGGAAGACGACCGCTCTGCAGAAACTGGGGAGTGGGTGAAAAGCCAGAATGAGGTTTCTTTCGATTATCTGAATAAAATTCCATTTCGCAGTGCTATCAGAGAAAGACTGGCGAAATTGTGGGATTATGAAAAGTATTCCGCGCCCTTTAAAGAAGGTGATTATACCTATTTTTATAAAAATGATGGCTTGCAAAATCAATACGTTTTGTATAGACAAAAGGGTGAGGGGACCCCAGAAGTTTTTTTGAATCCCAACGATTTTTCAGCCGACGGTACAACTTCTTTGGCAGGCATCGATTTTTCCTTAGACGGGTCAAAATCTGCCTATCAGGTTTCAGAAGGTGGTTCCGACTGGCGTAAAGTGATTGTTTTAGATGCAACTTCCAAAAAAATACTGGAAGATACTCTCACTGACGTAAAATTTTCGGGCCTTTCCTGGAAAGGTTCTGAGGGCTTTTACTATAGTTCTTATGAAAAACCAAAAGAGGGTAGTGCCTTGTCTGGAAAAACACAATACCACAAATTATTCTATCATAAACTGGGTACTGCCCAGTCTGGTGATGAGCTTATTTTTGGTGGAGAGAAAACGCCAAGAAGATATATTGGTGGATTTGTCACAGAGGATCAGCAATTTTTGGTTATAACAGCTGCCGTTTCTACTTCTGGTAATGAACTGTATATCAAAAGTTTAAAAGATAAGAATGCGCAGATAGTACAGGTAGTGAACAATTTTGAAAAGGAGCATCAGGTGGTTCTTGCTGAAGGTGAATGGTTATTTATCTATACCACCTTAAATGCTCCAAATGGTCGCTTAATCAAAGTAAAAGCAGCTAATCCGGCTCCAGAAAACTGGATAGATGTCATTGCCGAGCGAAAGGAACCCTTGAGTATATCTACGGGAGGAGGATTTTTCTTTGCCTCTTACCTGAAAGATGCCCTATCGTTAGTAGAGCAGGTTGATCTGTCGGGTAAAGTGGTACGCACCATTACTTTACCTGGTAAAGGCACTGCTTCAGGTTTTTCGGGTAAATGGAAAGAACCCATCCTATATTTTACCTTCACCTCCTATATCCAGCCTTCGACCATCTATGCATTAGATGTTAAAAGTGGGAAGTCAACGATTTATAAAGAAAGCAAGGTCGATTTTAATCCTGCCGATTTTGAATCTAAGCAAATTTTTTATACCTCGAAAGATGGTACAAAAGTTCCATTGATTATTACCTATAAAAAGGGATTGATCTTGAATGGTAAAAATCCGACCTTGTTATATGGTTATGGAGGATTCAACATCAGTTTAACGCCAGGCTTCAGCACATCGAATATCGTTTGGATGGAAAATGGAGGTATTTACGCCGTGGCCAACTTACGTGGTGGCGGAGAATATGGAGAAGAATGGCATTTACAGGGGACAAAAATGCGTAAGCAGAACGTATTTGATGATTTTATTTCGGCGGCGGAATATTTGATCAAAGAAAAATACACGGCAAAGGAATACCTGGCTATAAGCGGCGGTTCAAATGGCGGCTTATTAGTTGGAGCTGCCATGACCCAGCGTCCCGACCTGTTTAAAGTAGCCTTACCAGCTGTTGGGGTATTGGACATGTTGCGCTATCACCAGTTTACGGCAGGAGCAGGCTGGGCGTTCGATTATGGAACGGCGCAAGACAGCCCGGAGATGTTTAACTATTTGAAGGGCTATTCCCCATACCATAATATTAAAGAAGGGGTATCCTATCCGGCCACTTTAGTAACGACGGCGGATCATGACGATCGGGTCGTACCGGCACATTCCTTCAAATTTGCTGCACAATTACAAAAGGCACATCGTGGGGAATCACCAGTATTGATTCGTATTGAGACCAACGCAGGTCATGGAGCAGGCAAGCCCACGGCAAAAATCATAGATGAGCAAGCAGACAAATGGGCATTCACCTTTTATAACATGAATGTTCCCGTAAAGTATTTAAAAAAATAAAATGTAGACAGGGCAACTTTCGAGTTGCCCTTTTTTGTGTGCCACTTTTGATTTTTTGTTTTCAGACTGAAGCTGAATTTAAAGGAAAAGAAGAAAGAAGTATGGAAATTACAAAATCAACGGGCTTGACTATTATGCAACTATATTATTTAAAATTAAAAAATAAAAACGTTTTTAATTAAAAAATGACGAGCAATTATTATAAGATAATTATGTTCTTTGAATTTAAATAGACCAAATTCTTTGCATATCGTTTTTTGGCGTCTTTCATATATAATATTTCCATTTTTTAAATTTTCTGAACGAATCACTGGAAATAAAATCTAAACCTATTATGGGTGATTTTTAGATAAGTTTATGAAACTAATGTTGTTTTGATTACCTTCATTAAATACATCTTTTTTGACACCATTACGCAAATTAAATGCATTTTTTAATTAAGTCTATTTGTATATTACTTTTTTGCAGTAATTTCTGTTTTGGTCAGATTGGCAATGAATTTTGGTTTGCTGCACCCGATTTACAGGAGGCCCACGGAGATGATCCTATTATTTTTAGGTTTTCAGCCTTTGAGGAAGATGCTGGTGTTACCATATCCCAACCGGGTAATCCATTGTTTAAAAAAATAGAATTTACCGTTAAAAAAAATACTTCAAAATCTATTGATCTTACCTATTTAAAAAATCAAATAGAATGTAATTTAATTAATACACCTCAAAATAAAGGAATATATATTAAGGCTTCTTGTAAAATTAGTTGTTATTACGACATAGCAGATCATTTAAATGGAGACATATTTACCCTTAAAGGAGAAAATGCCCTTGGTTTGAAATTTACCATTCCACAACAGATGAGTCTTAGTTCTTGGAATTATCCTCTTTATACATCCACTTTTACCGTTTTAGCGACAGAAAATAATACAAATATTAAAGTTCTTCCAACTAAAAATTTAGAAGGTTTTCCAGATAAAAAGGAAATTTTAATTACCCTTCAAAAGGGTCAAACTTATACCTTTCAAAATATATCCTCTCAACCTAATAAAAGAGCTGGTGGCACCGTGGTTTTGGCCGATAGACCCATAGCCATTACCATAAAAGATGATTCTATTCAATTGCCGGGATATGGTTGTGCTGATACAGCAGGTGATCAACTTATTCCCGATGATTTAGCAGGAAAAGAATTTATTATAATGAAAGGTTATTTTTTTATTCCAGACCGTTATTATATCTATCCCATCGCTGATGCTACAAAAATTTACATTAATGGTATTTTAAAAGATACCCTGAACCTTGGAGAGTATTATGAAGGATTTCTATCAGATGCTTCTTGTTATATAACGACAACTTCGCCAGTACAGATTTTTCAACTTTCTGGCTTTGGTTGTGAAATAGGGGGTGGTATTTTGCCGGGTATAACCTGTACCGGATCAAATGCAGTCAATGTGGCAAGAGCAACCCAGCAAGCATTCTTTATTAACATTATAACCGAAAAGAAAAATATTGGTTTTTTTACTTTTAATGGGCTTAATAATATCATAGATAGCACTGATTTTGAGGAGGTAAAGGGAACTAATGGGAAATGGATGATTTGTAGAAAGAAAATTCCTGTGAATATATTAAAACCTGGAGAATCTGGCAATGTGGCCAATGAAAATGGATTGTTTCACTTAGGAATTATTCATGGGGATGAAGGTTCAACCACCAGATTTGGCTATTTTTCAAACTTTTCAAATAGCATTATAAAATTTGAAAATATTCTGGAAACAGATTGTGAAGTAAACAAAACGTTGTGCTACGGTGCAGCTATAAATTTAAAGCCAATTCTTGATTCTACCGTTACCTATAAGTGGGATGGACCAAATGGGTTTCAGTCTACTAATTTAAATTTAGCCATTAATGAATTTAAAGAGTCAGACGCTGGGTTTTATACCTTAACGGTGAATGGTGGTATCTGTGGGGTCGCTAAAAAAAGAATTTATCTTTCAAATCCTGAAATAAATCCATTAAAAGCTGATTTTGATATAAATAAAGATACCCAATGTTTGGATAAAAATCAGTTTGAATTTATGGATAAATCGGTCTCCTTAAATGGTTCAAATATTATTAAGAGAGAATGGTATGTTTCAGGAGTTAAAAAAAACGATTCGGAAATACTTAAATATTCAGCCTCCGATACCGGAAGTTATAAAATTATGCTTTTTATTCAGGATGAAAATAAATGTGTCGATAATATGGAGAAAATGGTCAGTATTTTGCCGGCTCCAAAATTTAAAATTGATTTAATTGGTAAATCTAAATTTTGTGATGGAGATTCCACCGCGTTACTATTAATGACCACTGAAAATATTAATTCTTATCAAATTAAATGGTTTAAAAATAAAATTATTTTGCCAGATGAGTTGAAAAATCAAATAACAATTAAAAGTTCTGGCGATTTTAGGGTCGAAGTGGTAAATGAATTTAATTGTACCTCTCTTTCAGAGATTTTACCCATAGAAGTTTATCCTAAACCCAATATTAGTCTTGTTCTTACCCCAACTAAGTATATCTGTGACAGTGTAGCAGTTACCTTAAATGCATCCAGTAATGGTTTGGTTTATTGGTATTTAAATAATTTACGGATTTCGGGAATGGTAGGTAATCAAATTAAAGTTAATCGCGGAGGTGAATATTCAGCGGAAGCTATTTCGGTAAATGGTTGTACCACAGTAGGGGATAAGGTAATTGTATTGGAGAATATAAATATAGCCAATCCTTTGTTTAGCTTTAGCAACACCTGCGTTAACAAAGAAGTTTTATATCAAAATCTTACTAAAGATAAATTTCAATCAAAATACTTTTGGGTCTTTGGAGATGGTAACTCATCAACCGAAAAATCTCCCGTTCATGTTTATAACAAGGCAGGAAACTACAATGTCAGTTTGACGGTTAAAATAGACGAATGCCCTAATCAGTTTCAAATTAAAACAGGAAAAATACAGATTGAAGAGGCTCAAAAAGGTATTCGTTATCCAGTAATAAATGTTAGCCGAAATCTACCTCAAATTATAACAGCCAGGAACATTGGGACATCTTACCAATGGAGGCCTGGAACAGGTCTTTCTGACCTTTATATTTTTAATCCAACCTTTGATTCCGGAGAAAACAAGGATTATCTCATTGATATTTCCACCGTTAATAATTGTCTTTTTACCGATACGCTCCAGGTTTATGTTTTTGATCAAATTGATATTTTAGTGCCCGAAGCATTTTCACCCAATGGGGATGGGCGTAATGATAAGTTGCAATTTTTTGCAGTGGGCATTTCATCTTTTACGGTGTTTAGAATATTTAATAGATGGGGGCAATTACTGTTTGAAAGTTTTGATGAAAATAATTATTGGGATGGTACTTTTAACGGCATTTTACAGCCTATTGACTCTTATGTCTGGATAGCAGAGGCGATTGGAACGGATGGAAAACAGCTTAAAAGAAGAGGACAATCCATTTTAATTCGTTGAATATGAAATATTATTTAATAAATATTTCCTTTATTTTATTTAGTATAACTAGCATAAAAGCTCAAGATCCCCATTTTTCTCAATACTTCATGTCGCCTCTAACTATTAATCCTGCGTTAGCGGGAACAGGTTATGGTAAATTTAGACTGATGAGTAATTTTAGAAGTCAATGGCAAATAGGAGGAACGCCCTATAGCACTTATACTTTGGGGCTAGATGCAAATTTATTTGCAAATAAAAAATTAAAAAAGAATATACTTGGCATTGGTGTTTTATTTTTAGGTGATCAATCAAATTATGGTTTACTAAAAAGTTCTTATGTAAGATCAACGATTGATTATCACCAGGCTATTAATAAAAATAGTAGTATAGGTGTCGGATTTCAAACTACGATTGGAAGGAGATATCTGGATAAAATTAATTTATCATTTGGAAATCAGTTTGGTAAAAATGGTTTTGATTTAAGTAGCTCAAATGGAGAAAATAATTTAATAAATATGCCTTTATTTTATGCCTTAAATGCTGGAGTTGTTTATAGTTATAAGTCTACCTATTCTCATTTTGATGCTGGATTTTCATTTTTCAATTTAAATAAACCAAATCAATCTTTTTTAAATGATAAATCACAACTTTATCCCATTGAATCGGTATTTCACACAAATTATGATGTTAGTCTGGTTAACAATATATTTTTTAGTGGGAATGCTATTTTTAGAATACAATCGAAGCAAAATTACTTTGCAGTTGGGGGTGTTTTAGGTTTCGATAGGACGAAGGGTAATAATTATCAAATTTTATACTTTGGGAATTGGTTTAGAGAGGGCGATGCTGTTTATCCATATTTTGGCCTGTTATTAAATAACATACAGATAGGTATAAGTTATGATATTACCATTTCAAAACAAAATCTGGGATCAATAAGCCCTCAGAGTATGGAAATATCTTTTGTTTGGCGAGATATGACCAGGCAATTTGGTAAAATAAGATGTCCCTGGAAGTAGTAAATTAGGTACAAAACTGCACCTTTCTCACAAATTTATTTATCTTAATATCATGTTTTATCTAGCTTGAAATTTCAGCTAATAAAATATTAACAAAATAATAGGCTTTAACTTATACTTTATAAAAATAGTGGCCGTTTCTTCCTTGATGTTTAAAAATTAGTATATCCTTTATAATTATAATTCTAAACAAAAATGAAGAAAAATTTAGTTGTATTTTTATTTTTAATTAACATGTCGTTTGTTTTTTCTCAAAGTTTAAATAATGACGTATTTACTATTAAACCAAAGCGTTTTTCTATTTATGACACACCAGATGGAGAAATAGGTTATTGTTTATCAGGATCGGGTCCTTATGTAGAGTATGATAAACCTATATTTGAAGTTAATATACCCGAAACTCTTCCGGAAAAGGAGCAAATACCTTATGCTAAATTACTTTTTTCCGGTATTCATAGCTTACTCTATGAATATAAAAATTATGATGGAAGATTTCCTAAAATATCGCTTTCTGTTTTTGCTTTAGGCAATTATAGAGCGTTATCAGATGAGGTGCTAGAAATACTAAATAAGTCTATCCTACCCAATAGAGGATATTTGGAAACAATCTATCAATGGGTTAAACCCTATTATATAAAAACGTTTAATTCACTCACCTTTAAGGAACAAGAAACTTTATTGATTAAATTAAGTATGGCTGAAAGATATGTCTTGAATGTATTGAAAGAGAAAAACGAGAAAAAATATGAACAATGGTTGGAGGTAAATGGGTATAAATCAGATGAAAAATTAGTGGAGTTTTTGAAACGTAGAATAGATAAAAAACAATGGAAAATAGCTGATTGCGATTATTGGATAAATGAGCTAAAAATTCAATTTACTCCTTTGCTTAAAAATAAAAATGTATTAAAATCTCATTATCAGGTTATAGGTGAGATTAATGATAAGTATATGATTGCATGTAATCATAATGCACGTTACTATATTATGGATAAACAATATAATAAGTTGTTTAAAGATGATTTTTCATTAATTCAATGGGAGGAAGGTAATACTTTAATAGCCTACCCTGAAATTTATTATAAAAAATTTCAAACATTTGTCATCGACAAGCAAGGAAATATTAGTAAAGGCGTATATAATAATTGATTTTTATAAACTGTTTTTAATTCATTCAATCCAAAAAAGGGGTGGAAAATTATTTTTCCACCCCTTTTTATTTTAGAGTGCTATACCTAATAATGCTATTAAGACTAATACACCTAGACCTAGCCAAGCGGATCTTTTCATTGCTTTATTATTAGAGGCTAACAAAAACACCAATAAAACGCCTAAAAAGGCAAGTAAAAAACCAGCTAAAAATCCTATAAGATTAAAGCCGCCTTCTGTGTTAGCAAGTTCTTCCTCAAGATTTATGGGTTCAGTACTAGCTGTTTTTCTTACCTCTTTCTTCAAAAGAAGTAGAGCAAGTTTTCCTTTTAAGCCTAATTTTTCACCTGTTAATTCTTCGTATTTTGCCGGTGTCAGGGTTAATAAATCCTGAGATGACAGTTGAACAGCAGAGGGGTTTGTTACATTTGATCCAACCACTGGGGGTAAGGCAGCTTTCATAGCAAATGTAGTGAACATTAAAAGGAATAAAATGAGATGAGATGCTTTCATAATAATCAATATTTGAAATGAATAAATTGGTTTAAAATTATTTAAGCTTTTACTGGTTCTTTAACCAGTACTTTCTTTTGAAAAGTGACAGTCCCTTTTTTACAGGTGGAAAAATTATTTCGAGGAATATATTGACCGCTTAATTTATTTTTATCGAAGGTAAGAAAAAAGGAGAGTAAACATAAAGCCTTTTTATTGGCATAATTGGTTTGAATAATTTTTTCTTCTATGATATTGATTTTATGTTTAGTTATACTTCCTTTGACACTGGTTTCACAATAAAAATTTTCGCCATTAGAATAGGTCGTTCCGTAGAATACATGGTCTTTTAATTTTTCAACGATTAGAATATAATCAAAAACCTGCGTTGAATCATTTAGGTTTCCTTCCCAGGCACCCAATATATCCTCCTCATTTTGAGCTGATAGCCAATCCAAATGGCTAAAAAGCAAAAGAAATAAAAGGCTAATTCGATACATCAGTTGTTAATTTTCTAAAATCCTTAATTTACCAAATATACTAAGTTATCTCAAAAAATGGCTCTTTCTAATGGGGCATTAAATTTGAAGGGGCAAATAAAAGATATTTTCGGTATTTTCCACCCTCTTTTAATGGTTGAAGAGCTACTACGAGCAATAGTAAAAATAAACCGCCAATACCTAGCCAGGCGGATTGATTTATTTTTTATCGAATAATTCATGGTAATTCATACCTATCATGTCAAAAGAAACCTTTAGATGAGTTTCGAGGGTATCATTGGTGGAAAAAGTCTCTGTCTTGGAAACATATTGTGAATTATAGGATATGAAGAATTGACTATCTTCTTCTGCAAAAGAAAAATATCCTAAAAGGCATATACCTGATAATTTTTCTAAAATTTGATAAAAGTCTTTTCCTGGTTCTTTAAATGGAATGAGGTAGGTGCATATTAAACGCATAACAATGATATCATCCAATGTCTGATAAATTAAATTGACAAGAAAGATTTGATTATCAATCTCTTTTTTAAAAACAATGACATTTTCATCAGGAATTATTTGATCATTATAATCAGTAATTTCAAATTTTTTTAACTGTTCGTAAAAAATATCATTTATTGATTTTTTCATAAAATTTAATCTAATTTCATTTCAAGTTTAAACTTTTTTACACTTTTCGTGAATTTAATTTTTTCACTATCAGCAACAGCATCATATACTTCTTTATCTTTATATTTTTCAATCATATAGCCCTTAATTGTATCATCATCGAACTTTGTTAATAACATTTTCTCCATCATATCTAGTCTTTCATTTGATGAAATATGTTTTCTATTACTTGCGGTTCTAATAGCTATTTGTGTTTTTTCAAAAAAATAATCTTGATGGGCTGGATCAAGTTTATGAATATCTTTTAATTCTATATCACCATTGGCCAGAAATATTCCATCTACCTTCATTTTTTTTATGATTCCTTCTTTTTCAGGAATATGAAATAATCTAGAAAACTTTAGAATCCTAGCTTCATCTTTTTTAACCTCAGCAGCAATATTATTTATAGCTTCTTGTTCAAATTCAAGAAAGTTTTCTAAATTTCCTTCCGTAATTAATTCATCGCCACTTTTATTTTTATTAAGTTCTTCAAGGCTTGCTCTTAACCCCTCTTTCATATTACTTATGTTTTGTATGTCTTCCGGGCCTTTGGGATTTTTATTATCAAGTTCTTTTAATTTTGATAAAATTATAATCGCATCTTTAAATCCAACTCTTCCAGATTTTTCTTCAATTTTATCTATTTTTAATTTTTCTACATTTATGTCTCCAATTCTTTCCGACCTTTTTTTTTCCTTGTCGTCTTGATAACTAATATATTGTTTGTACCCAAATTTAAACATATTTACACCCACATGTATTATAGCAATGAATACTTGAGCTGGTGGATAAATCATGGCAACTGCTTCAGCTGCATTTAGTAAGAAATCCACTCCTATCTCTCTTAATTTCCATTTAATAGCAGACCTATATTTTTCTAAAATTTCTTTTTCCTTTGCTTCAAGATGCCCGGATATTTCTAATAATTCATTTAAGGCTATTTGTTTTAGTCTACTTTGATATGCCTCAACACCATTTTTAAAAGCACCTAAACCAGCTTTAATTCCTGGCAACAAAGAAATTGAGGTAGAAAGTGCCTCACCAATGAGTCCGCCTTCCATAGCAGTATTAACACCATCAACAACTCCAGTAACAAATTTACCAACAGTTAATCCTAATAAACCTAAATCAGCAGGTTTTTTTTCACTGTTGTAAAATTTTCCAGCAGTTGATAAAAGTTCACAAGTATCTGCTAAATTGCCTAAAAAAGCTCCTTTACCTACATTAGCTTCTAGGAGTTTTCTATTTTCAGAACCAGCTTCCATATATTTTGCCACTGTATCCATGGTTTTTCCTGGTAAACTTCCAAAATCCATGATATTTCCGATGGTACTATCTCCATCTAAATAATCACCTAATTTCCTGCCTACTTTTTCGGCTAGCGTTTCTGCCTTATTTAAAGCAGCTATCGCTATATTTTCGGCAGCTATTCTCGCTGCCTCTGCTGCAGCTGCAGTTGCAGCTAATCTCGCTGCCTCTGCAGCTGCAGCAGTCTCTTTAGCTATTCTCGCTGCCTCTGCAGCCTCTGCAGCTATTCTTGTTGCTTCTACTGCAGCTATTCTTGCTTCTTTTTCTGCAATTTTTGCGCTTTCAAGAGCCGCTTCTGCTTCGGCCATTCTTGCTTCTTCGTCTTTTTTTGCTTTCTCTTCTGCCTCTTCTTTTGCTTTTTTTTCTTTAACTTTTTTAATACTAGCTGATAAATCTATTATTTCAGAACTAACAGATTCTAGTCTTTGATTTGTTGAAGATTCTTTTGGTGTTGCATTTATTTTTTCTAAACGGTCTGCTTCAAAATCGGCTTTCATGGCTTGATTTCTTTTAGCATTTGTTGCTTCATCCACCTTTTTCCATTCTGGAGTTTCATCTGGAGCAAGCTCTGGTAAAGATGGACTTGTTGAGGTATCTATCTCTCTTTGAACTACTCCTTTTCTTTGAACTGATTTTTCCGTCTTATAATCCGAAAGAGAAAAGGGTTCCATTTGCAATGCTCTTGCGCCCATAACATCTGCTTCCTTTTCCAAACCCTGGTCGTCATTAATGGGAACTTTTGCCTTCATCATGGTCGCTGGCCTGACTCTCCCTTGTTTCTGCTGCACTACATGCCAGGCCTCATGAGGCAAATGTTTTTCCTGGCCTGAGGCAATATGTATATCTGTTCCTTGTGCATAAGCATACGCATTTAATTGAGCTGGTTTAGCAGAATTATAATGAACTTTTACATCGTCCATTGAAATGCCAGAGAGACTTTCAACACCATGTTTTACATTACCTGGTAAACTATGACTGTCCTTAGAGAGCTGACTGACAGGTTGATTCTGAATGTTGTTGTTTGCCAGTGATGTTAAATGTGCATATCGTTGACTATGTGAACTATTATCAGCCATTTTTTGAAAAGTAGCTAATTTCTGGTCTCTCGAATTTAGCTGTACCGTACTTTTGGGTGCGATGGGAGAATGGTTGGAGTTTAATGATTCAGTATTGCTTTTACCACTAAACTTATTCCCATTTACTTTTTCCGGCATTCTATAAAGTTTTAATCTTTAGAGCAAAAAAAGCTATACTATTTGGAATATCCAAATTTCAAGAAGATATTTTAGTGTTTTTTAAAGGTTATTTTTTATTCATTCAATTGTATGAGGGAAATACTTTAATAGCTTTCTCGGCAAAAAAAACTTTATGAAATTTCAAAAATTTATTCTTTATATATAGGAAAATATTTGTAAAAGCGCGAATAATTATTGATTCCTCTAGCTTGTTTTTAATTCAATCAAGTGCTAATCTGAGTAATAGTATCTATACTAATACGCCGAGAACTAGCAAAGCGGATTAATTTATTTTTTATCGAATAATTCATGGTAATTCATCCCTATCATGTCAAAGGAAATCTTTAGATGAGTTTCGAGGGAATCATTAGTGGAAAAAGTCTCTGCCTTAGAAACATATTGTGAATTATATGATATGAAGAATTGACTATCTTCTTCTGCAAAAGATAAATATCCTAAAAGGCATATACTGGATAATTTTTCTAAAATTTGATAAAAATCTTTTCCTGGCTCTTTAAATGGAATGAGGTAGGTACATATTAAACGCATAACAATGATTTCATCCAATGTCTGATAAATTAAATTGACAAGAAAGATTTGATCATCAATCTCTTTTTTAAAAACAATTACATTTTCACCGTGAATTATTTGATCATTATAATCAGTAATTTCAAATTTTTTTAACTGTTCGTAAAAAATATCATTTATTGATTTTTTCATAAAAGCTATATTTTTTTCAATTCAAATTTGTATCTTTTAACAGCTTTTGTAAATTTTTCTTTGGGAGTGTCAGTTGCTTCGTATACTTTTTGACCTTCATACTTTTCAAGCATATAACTATTGATTACGGCATTGTTTTGTTTTGTTAATAATGACGTCTCTATCTTATCAAGCCTTTCGGAAGCTGAAATATGTTGTCTATTACAAGCTACTTTGATAGCTTCCTGAGTTTTATCATAAAAATAATTATGCATTTCAGGTGAAAGTTTATGAATATCTTCCAATGTTATACCTTCAAAATTAAAATGAGGTATTAATTTCATTTCACTATAAATTTGATCTTTTTTTTGAGAAAGTCTAAAACTTAAATAAAACCTTTTCTTAAATGCTTCCTCTTTTTTAAGTTCTGCAGCAATATTTTTTATCACTTCTGCTTCGATTTTTAGGAAGTCTTCTAGATTTTCTTTAGTAATTAATGAATTACTACCTGCATAAACTAACCTTAAATCATTTATCTCTCTAAGATTTTTATCAAGGTTATCTTGTGCCTCTCTAATTTTATCCGCATCTTTAGGAACTTCATTTTTCAAACGTTTTAAATTATATAAATCAGCAACAGCCGACTTAAAACTTACATTTTCAGATTTTTTATCCATTCTATCACTTTTAAGTTTATCCACACCTATCTCCCCAATTCTTTCCGTTCTTTTCCTTTCCTTATTATTTAAATAACTTGAGTAATTTCGACATGCAAATTGATATAAGCCTAAAACAAGGTGTAAACCTTTGACAGCCATCGCAGCTGGTGGATAAACCATACAAAGAGCTTCTATAACATTTAAAATAAAATCAACTTTTATTTTATTTAAACTATCATCTAAATCAGTTTTATATTGTTCAATTAATTCAATTTCTTTAAGGGTAAAAGGTGATTTATCACTGTCGTTTTTTAAAGTTGATAATTCGTTTATTTTGTCTATTTTGATATAAGTTTGGTATATTTCAACACTATTTTTAAAAGCCATTAAAGAAGCACCAATACCTGGTAATAAACCGATTGAAGTGGATAGCGCCTCACCAACAAGTGCATTTTCTTTTGCAGTATTGACTCCATCAACTACAGCATTAACAAATTTTCCAACTTGTAATCCTAATTTTGTTAAATCAGCAGGTTTTTTTTCACTATTATAATAACTTGTGACCGATGAAAAAGCATCGACGAGATCTGCAATAAAACCTACAGCAGCACCTTTACTTGCCGATTCTACGAGACTTTCATTACCTGTTATTACTCCAACTTCTCCCACTGTTTTTGCCGGAAAAGATGCAACCTGCGACGCAATTACAACAGTACTATTTTCTCCAATACAATTATCCACTAGTGTTCTCGCTTCTTCTGCTTTTTCTGCTGCTACATTAATAGCTAATAGTGTTGCGTTTTCGGTTGCTTCTGCTTCGGCCACTAATCTTGCTTGTCTTGCTTGTTTTATTAATCCTTCTTCTTTTGCGTTTTTTGCTTTTTCTACTTTTGCTTCTTTTTTTGCTGCTGCTTTTGCTTCTTTTTTTGCTGCTTTTTCTCTTTTTTTTGCTTCTAATGCATCACCTTTAGCCTTTTTTGCTATTTCAAGCTTCGCTTCTGCTTCGGCCATTCTTGCTTCTTCGTCTTTTTTTGCTTTCTCTGCTGCTTCTTCTTTTGCTTTTTTCTCTTTATATTTTTTAATATTTGTTGTTAAAGCTATAATTACAGAACTAACAGCATTTAGTCTTTGATTTGATGAAATTTCTTCAGAAGATTTTTCTCCCATAGGATTTTCTGTGTCCTTAACTATACCATTTTCAGGATAAACATCAGCTTCAGTAAATTCAATATCGGCATTTTCAGGATAAACACCATCTTCAGTAAATTCAATATCGGCATTTTCAGGTTCAAGCCTATTAATTATTTCTCCAACTTTTTCCCCAGGTTCTTCTCCTTTAGGATAGACAAAAGGCGCTCTTTGTATTATCCCTTTTTTCTGAACCGATTTCCCCGTCTTATAATCCGAAAGAGAAAATGGTTTCATTTGTAAAGCCCTTGCACCCATAACATCAGCTTCCTTTTCTAAACCCTGGTCGTCATTAATGGGAACTTTTGCCTTCATCATGGTCGTTGGCCTGACTCTTCCTTGTTTCTGCTGCACTACATGCCAGGCCTCATGAGGCAAATGTTTTTCCTGGCCTGAGGCAATGTGTATATCCGTTCCCTGCGCATAAGCATGCGCATTTAATTGAGCTGGTTTAGCAGAATTATAATGAACCTTTACATCGTCCATTGAAATGCCAGAGAGACTTTCAACACCTTGTTTTACATTATCTGGTAAACTATGACTGTCTTTAGAAAGCTGACTGACGGGTTGTTTCTGGATACTGTTATTTGCCATTGATATAAAATGTGCAAATCGTTGACTATTCGGACTATTATCAGCCATTTTTTGTAAAGTAGCTAATTTCTGTTCCGTCGAATTTAGCTGTACCGCACTTTTTGAATCGATTGAAGTAGGACTGGAATTTAAGGATTCAATGTTGCTTTTACCACTAAAATTGGTACCATTTACTTTTTCTGGCATGATGAATTACTTGAAACCTAAATTATAAATAAATAATATTTTAATGATAAAAACTAAATATAATATTTTAAATCGGTTTTATTTTTTTATTTAACATTTTATTTTAAACAAATTATTCATTCTTAAATAAATACCTTATTTTGTTGCTGTATTTTGAATTATACTTTTTACGATAAATTTCAAGTGATGAAATATCCTTTTTTACTGGCTTTATTCTTTTTATTTAATATAGGCTATATTCATTCACAAGAGACAACTAATTCAGCTGGTGATACTTACAGTACTTCAAATAACACTGTTACCTTTACCATCGGTGAATCGGTAAATGATCAATATTCTACTTCTTCCTTTTCGCTCAAAGCAGGGGTCATCCAATCGGCTGCTTCTTCTTTGGCATGTCCCATTCCAACTGTTTATAACTTTTTGCCAGTTAACGACTTATGTGTTCAGTCCGGCGCATCAAAAGCTATCGTTCTATCGAGTTCACAAATAAGCGTTCGTTATCAATTGCTTTTTAACGGAGTATCAGTGGGAGATAGCCTGATTGGAACTGGCGCTCCATTGACTATAACGAATGCTACTGCAGCAGGCGTCTATTCCGTCAGAGCAAGATATTCTGGTAGAAGTTGCTACGTAGATATGCCACAGCAAATTACCTTAAATTCGGTACCTTCCGTGACGGCTAATGTCTCCGGATCGCTTTGTGTTGGTGGAAATACCTCCATCCAATTATCAGCAAATGAGCGCGTTAATCTTATTTATAATATTTCAGGCGGAACAACACAATCGATTGAAGTAAATGGTTCTGCTTCTTTACCTATCGTAAATGTCCAGTCAAATGCAGGAATAAATCTCCTTTCTGTTACATCCCTGACTACTTCTTGCGTAAATGCTGTGCCTCAGCTGTTCCAAATTCCTGTTTCAAATATTCCATCCATTTCGTTTAGTCAAACAGTAGTTCCTTGTGAAGGCCAACCGGTTTCCATTTCCTACCTTGCCAACGAACCGCTCTCTTTTACTTATAGCTTAAATGGGGAAATTAAAACCTCAACGATAACTGCTGCATCAGGTAATCTTACCTTTAATTCATTGTTAAGTGCCTCGACTTTAACTGTTTCAGGCATCGTTTCTCTTCAATCGAGCTGTGTAAATGCAGTTTCTAGTTCGATTCCTATAAACATATCAGCTAAGCCGAGTTTGTCAGCACTTAATCTGGATATTTGCAGTAAAGATGCATTTTCCTTACCTCTTTCTTCGTCTTCCTCGGTAAGTGTGAATTGGACAGCATCCTACAGTGGATTAATTGGGGGACAGGGCGCTGGCCAATCATCACTTTCGCTAAATGAAATACTGACGAATAATACATCGGCTCCTTTGACAGCCTCCTATGTTCTTATCCCTTTTGTCACCAATAATTCATCTTGTCAGGGTTCTCCTGTTATTTCAACCGTAACGGTTAATCCTGCGCCTGAAATAATTATTCCATCGGTTAATACGACCTTTTGTAGTGGAGAACTTATTTCGGTTCCTGTCGTTGCAAATGGCAGTGGCACGCTGGTCTGGAACAGAGATAATGGTGCAAGTATTGGAAGTGGCGCTATTTTAGAATCGATTGAAAATAAAACCAGTCAGTCCAGGATTGTAAATTATTCGCTTTCGGTGGAAGGGGGTAGTTGTAAAAATGTGCCAGGAAAAACGCTTTCGCTGACAATTCTTCCCTCTCTTGTATTAAATATAAATGGTATTCCGGCACTTTGCGATGCTTTTACTAATATTACTTCGAATCAAATAACAACTGGATCTACACCCAATCTTACCTTAAGTTATTTTCAGGATGCTCAGCTTTCTATACCTTTGGTTAATCCGGATAAAGTTAGTCAGGGTACTTATTTTATAAAAGGTCAAATTGGTTCGTGCTTGGTTTCTGCCCCTATTTCTATCAAATCTCAATTAAAATTAAAAGTAAATGATCCCGAAACAGCGTGTCCAGGCCAGAAAATTGACTTAACACAAGCTGCTGTAACGGAGGGTTCATCAGCCAGTTTAAATTTCAGCTATTGGGGAAATGCAGCGGCAACACAACCTATATCTTTGCCCAATGCGGTAGATGAAGGTACCTACTATATTAAGGGGGAAGCGGTAACTTCAGCAGGAAATTGTGCCGTCGTTAAGCCAGTCATTGCAAAAACGTTTAATCCTGTTTTGTTAAATCCACCTGCCAATCTCTCTGTTTGCAGTGGAAGTGTTTTTTCTTATATTCCTCAGTTAAAAGATGCTACTTTCAGTTGGTTTAGAAATGCAAATGGTGCTCTTGGATTAACCAATAGCTCAGGTTCAAGTCAAATTAACGAGATGCTAAATATAAAATCACAGGATGCATCGGTTACTTTGACCTATGGTTATTCAATAACTGCCCCCGGGTGTTCTCCAAAAGTAGCTACTTTTGATGTTGTGGTTACGAGTGGACCTACTTTTACCCTGGTTGATTCTGCTCAAATATGTGATTCTTATGCTGATCTTACCAAATTAGTAAAGTCAACTTCAGGAAATATTTCTTTTAATTATTTTCTAAATGATTCGCCAGTTGCTGATGTTACAAAAGGTATTCAAGGGGTTTATCGGGTGGAAGGGTTATCTGCTGGTGGATGTAAAACATCGAAATCGATAGAGGTTAAACATAAACTGACGGTACCAACACTCTCTCCGTTTAATGTTTGCCCACCTCAAACTTTTGATCTCAAAGCAAAGGCAACGGATTTATTTGCTACGAGTTATAACGTTTCTTTTGAGGCTATTTCTACACCGGAAAAGATATCTGAAGGAAACTATGCTATTGGTTTAACTGAATTGGCGGGGAATTGTAAAATTATTTTACCAGTTTCTGTTGTTTCAGCACAGCCTAAATGGCTAAATGCTATTTCCTCAGCCATTGTTTGTAGTAGTGAAAAGTTAATTTTAGAACCATTATTTGCTTCTTCAAATGTTACTTATTCCTGGACTTATGCCAAAGTAAAGAGTACAGGTAAACTGGAAGCCGTTTGGACAAATTCATCTTCCACTTCTATCATTGACTCAATCAAGATGGAAGCAACAAGTGCTTTGTGCAATCAATCAGCTACGTCCTTTGTAAAAGTGGAGGTTTTGCCCGGACCGCCTTCCTTGCAACTCACCGTAAATGAAGTTTGTGCCGATAAATTACTGACTATCGGCGTTGCTGGCATTCCAGCTAATCCGCTGGCTCGATTTAAGTGGTCTGCTGATTATGGCTTAGCCAAAGGGGGCATTGGGGGTAAAGAGTTAAATACATTTGGTGCAACGGCAATTCAGGAAACCCTTTTTCACGAGGAAGATTCCATCGTAAAAGTTAAATATCTATTACAATCTTTTCTTTCTGGAGCAAAATCCTGTTTTGGTCCAGTTGAATCCATTCAGGTTTCTATTCTACCCATCGGGTTTGGGGCCTGTTCAGCTAATATTGCCGGAATTATACAAACTATAAACAAACAATATGTTGAAGGAGTAAAAGTACAAATTTCAGGATATCAAGGGGACAAATTAGTGCTGACCCGAAAGGATGGTTTGTATAAAATGTCCGGATTAGAAATAGGAATAGATTATACCATTTATCCAGAATTAAATAAATTGCCGCTAAATGGGGTATCAACGTATGATATTTTATTGATTCAAAAACATTTATTGAACACCAGGAAAATAACAAATCCTTATGAACTTATTGCCGCCGATGTTAATAAATCGGGATCTGTTTCTATAACAGATGTATTACAAATGCGCAAATTAATATTAGGGGTCGATCGTGAATTTCCGCAAAATAAAAGCTGGCGTTTTATAGAGGCTCTTCATAAGTTTCAAGATGAATCAAAACCATTTACCTTTCCTGAAATTCGGAATATCAATGACTTAGCCGGACCTACGGAAGTGAATTTTATTGGCATTAAAATAGGGGATTTAAATGGTTCTGTCGTAGCCAATTCAAGTGGCTTGGGAGATACCAGGGAAAGTAATTATTATACTTTTCAAGCAGAAAATAAAAAGGTTAATTCCGGAGATTTAGTAACATTAAAACTCCGTGCCGATGAAAAGTTGACTGCGGAAGGTCTTCAATTTACGCTTCAATATGATAAGGACAAACTATCTTTTGTTTCTTCCATGCTCGATGCTTCCCTACTGCAATCTATGGGTATTTTTGAAGACGAAGGCTTAGTTACGTTGAGTTGGGCTAATCCAGTTAACATAAATGAAATGTTCCTTTCTTTTCCATTTAAGGTTATAAAATCGGGAGAATTAGCTAATATGTTTTCAGTAAGTGATAGAATAACCAGAGCGGAAGCTTATGTGGGAGGTAAGATTTTACCCATGTCCATTTCCTTCCTTTCAAAAGAAGAAACCTCGTCCGTCCTCTATAATCCTTATCCAAATCCATTTATTGAACAGGTTACTATTCCTTATTTTTTAACAACAAATAAAATGGTTTCCATTAAAATAATGGATAATTCAGGACGGTTAGTCAGATCAATGATGCAAGAAGGTCGTGCAGGCAGGAATCATTTTATCATTACTAATTTAGTTTCAGGCTCAGAATGGACCTTTGAAATAAGTACGGATGACTGGAAGTCAACAGGAAAATTAATTTCTGTTTATTGAAATAAGCCAATACGCCATGGCTTCCATAACACATCAATGACAGAAAGAGTGTGTCTTTCTCCATACGGGGCCTTTCGGGGTATAAGTATGCCAAAGTGTAATAAATCAATTACGTGAAAATGGGGGTATTTTTCTTTAATAAACTGCCAGGTTTGTTCCATATCTTCAGACCAGTAAATATCTGAAAGAATAATCATTCCATGGGTTGAAAGAAAAGGAAAGCAAATATTAAGGTAGTGAAGTAAGGGCTGCCCCCTGTGATTTCCATCAATAAAAAGTAAATCTATTGGATGACATTGAGGTAAAAAAGAAGGAAGCAGCTCGTCAAAAGAACCAATTTGCTGGTGAACCCGATCTGTAAGTCCTAATACTTCAAAGGTTTCAGTAGCAATTGCCGCCGTTTGCGGACACCCTTCTATGGTAAATAACCGCGCATTTTTATTGAGAGAAATAAGATAAGCTCCTGAAAGACCAAAATGGGTTCCTAACTCCAATACGGTTTTTACATTTTGTGTATCGGCAAGAAGGGCAAGCCAGGAACCTTCTTTGTTGGAAACAGGACTATTGGCAGCCATTTTATGGACAAAAAGCCTTTTTCCTTTATGAAAAGAGGAACCAGCTCCATATTCTGTTTTAATGATCTGTCTTTTGTCCTGACATAACGATTTTCTTCGTTGTTCGATAGTTCCCAGTTTGGGTTGTTTCCCATAGAACAATGGGAGTAAAATAGCGGATAAAAAAGGAGAGTGTACGTCATAAATGGTCAGTGCACGGCGATAAAAGGACAAGAAATAAGTTAATTTTTGTAGTAAATGCATAAGGACAAAATTACCTAATTAAGGTAATAGTTCCGCTTTTTGTTTCAACATACGTTTTTCCATTCCTCCGATACCCCTCCAAGGTGGCCATCCATACGTAAACTCCCGGATCGGAATCGACTCCTTTAAACTGACCATTCCAGCCCATTTCAATATCATTGGATTTAAAAACAATATTTCCCCAGCGATCTGCAATGGTTAAATCGAAAGAAATGATGTCTTTCCCGTACAATAAAAATTGGTCATTAAAACCATCTTTATTTGGACTAAATGCGGTGGGTGCATACACTTTAGTTGGACACTTTCTGGACAAAACAATGGAGTCTGTTCCTGTACAACCCCATTCATCCCAAACCCGAACGGTGTATGTTGACTCCTCCTCGACATCAAAATAGGGGAGGGTACTTTTATCTTGCCATTGATATTTTGAGAAAAATCCACTCTGAAGTCGAAGGGAAAAAGTGGGTTCGTCAGGGCAAATAAAGGCATCGACACCTAAAGACGGCTTTGGATTAACTTTTACACTCACTTTTGTTGAGGCGGGTTGCGTATTACAGCCATCTAAAAAACCAATCACGGAATAATTTCCAGACATGGTCTTATTTACATTCGATATCATTGGATTTTTATCGGCACTGACAAAGCCATTTGGACCATTCCATTGATACCATTCTGACAATTTATCGTTAACCGTTAACTTTAAAGTGTCTTTTTCACAAGTAATTAATGCACTAGGCGCTGAAAGTATTTCAGGAATGGTAATATTAAGGACGCCGTTAATGGTGTCCAGTTTTTTTAAACACTGATCATTAATAACTAATTTGACATACTGCGGTCCAACCTGATTATAGGAGCGTTTTAATACATTTAATCGTGAAGTATCCTTATTGCCAAAATCCCAAAAAAGAGAAAACCTTGGCGCTGCCAGACCAACGTCAAAGAGAATGGAATCATTTAAGCAACCACCTTCTGGTAAAGGATTGGCATTAATGGGTTTAAAACTTGCTCCGCCATTATAGGCGTACGATTCTGCATTTCCATATCCATAAGCAGTTACTGATATGCCACACCCATTGGAAATGAGGGTATGAGAACCTGCATTTACTTTAATCCTGGCAAAAGAATATTTTGTATTTCCAGCAACAGTACCTATAACTCCTGGTATATTTCCTAAAGGAGTTCCATCGAGGGTAACTTTTGCGATATCAGCGGAGAGAGCCACCACATTTAAATAATTTTCAACGATTTGCTGAAAACTGGAATTATAGAGAGTAACGGTATCTCTAATTTGCTCGATACTGTTTAACAGCACCATGGAAGGATCACCCAACTTCGATGGATTTCCGCCACAAGTTCCCCCAACGTTATATTGGGCAACAGCAATAGGTTTATTAGCCGAAATATAGGTAGATTCCCCTTTTTGATATTCTACAAATTGACCCTGATTGAGTTTAAAGGTATCTGTTTTTGACCCTTGGACTAAAACGGTTGTATTATTTTCGGAAGCCATAATTCGAAAAACATCGAGGGTAACCTGAGCACTTAAAACCGAAATAAATTCTTTGCCCCAGGTTGAAATTGGATACATTTGTTCCAATAAATTATCTCTGGTATCACATATCATGGGTGTCCAGGAATTTCCTGCAAATAATGCAAAAGGTTTATTTCCCGAAACACGGGTTCCTGTAATATCACTGCTCCCTAAGGATGTTTGAACCTGATAGGTCTGGCCAGGAGATAAGGTAATCTTAATGGATTCATCTTTTTTTCTGCCTCCCTTCGTTTGGTCACTTAAAATAATTTCAATCTCCGTGTCATCCTTAACGGCAACAATCAGGAGTTCACTAGGATAAACAATATTACCTTGCTGAAAAGCTTTATAGGCTATCGCATA
>Ga0209088_10000036_pt1 | contig 106126 bp, 88 predicted proteins | sample S_140625_EF_Meta_FD_187324 | JGI IMG/M metagenome (GOLD analysis project Ga0209088, IMG submission 187324) | Freshwater microbial communities from Lake Simoncouche, Canada to study carbon cycling - S_140625_EF_MetaG (SPAdes) (version 2) | ecosystem: Environmental > Aquatic > Freshwater > Lake ... | reverse complement strand
CGATGTCGGTTCGTCACATCCTGGGGCTGGAGAAGGTCCCAAGGGTTCGGCTGTTCGCCGATTAAAGTGGCACGTGAACTGGGTTCAGAACGTCGCAAGACAGTTCGGTCCCTATCTGTGGTGGGCGCTAGTAAATTGAGTGGACATGACCTTAGTACGAGAGGACCGGGTTGTACGTACCGCTGGTGTATCTGTTATGCCGCCAGGTGTAATGCAGAGTAGCTATGTACGGCAAGGATAAACGCTGAAAGCATCTAAGCGTGAAACCTTCCACAAGATGAGTTTACTTTTAAGGGTCGTCGAAGACTACGACGTTGATAGGCTATAGATGTAAGGCTAGTAATAGCGAAGTCGAGTAGTACTAATTGCCCGTAAGCTTTATTTTTTTTCTTGTTATTATTTTTCCTTTCCAATATGTAATTTATTGTTTTATCAGTCTAATTAGTTTTAGACACCGATAAAATTACCTTCTTATGGTGATTTTGCCGGGGGTGTTCACCTCTTCCCATTCCGAACAGAGAAGTTAAGTCCCCCATGGCCGATGGTACTTGCGTTTCGCTGGGAGAGTAGGTAGTTGCCATATTTATTAAAAAGCCTCGTATATCTTAACCGATATTACGAGGCTTTTTTGTTTTAGGAATCTCCTAACTTGGTGCCAGGTTATTATTCTATAATACAATGGAAAGTCACCTTTAAATCTTTGCGTATAGGACATAAAAAAAGTCCCGCAATAAATTGCAGGACTTTTTTTATGTAAGCTTAAAAATTTAGTAGATATTAATATCTGTTAAATCCTCCGCCTCCACCGCTGTTTCCACGATCACGGTTGTATCCACCGCCGCTTCCGCCGCGATTTCCACCACCACCACCGTATCCACCGCCACGGCTTCCGCCGCCGCCGAAGCTCTTCTTTTTGAAGTCGCCTCTTTCGCCTTCTGGACGTGGAGTTGATTCATTAACTACAATCTTGCGCTCCATAACATCAGTATCGTGTAATTGGCTGATAGCAGAACGAGCTGCTTCATCATCTGCCATTTCTACGAAACCAAAGCCTTTGCTGCGGTCATTGTTAAACTTGTCTGTAACGATCTTTGCACTTGTTACTTCACCAAATGGAGTAAACAAGTTTTGCAGGTCTTCACTGGACATATTCCAGTTTAGGTTTCCAACGTAAATGTTCATGTTCTTTAAAAAAATTAAGTGATCAAAAACCAACGATTGAACTGAACCAAAAACTAAAACATTTACGAAATAAACGTTCTGAGAATAGGAAGAACTTTCATTGGACAATTCGAAGGTATGTAATTTGTGGGAAACCAATTTTTTTTTATAACTTTTTTACCATGTAAGTCATACAAAAAACCCGGCCAAAGCCAGGTTTTTTGTATAATAGGTTGATTATCTGATGGTTATTCGCCTACCACTTCAAGATCAATTTCAGTAACATTACCGTTACCAAAGTCGATAGAAGCTTTATAAGCACCTAATTCTTTCACTTCCTCTACAATTGAGATACGCTTGCGATCGATTTCGTAACCTTTTTGGTCACGGATAGCACGTGTTAATTGTAATGAAGTAACTGCACCAAATATTTTACCGCTTGTACCTGTTTTAGCAGTTAATTTAACTGGGCTAGATTTTAGTACATCGATTACTTTATTGATTTCAGCTAACATTACCGCTTCTTTTTTAGCCTTAACTTTTAACTTTTCTTCTAGTTGCTTAAGGTTAGAAGGGCTTGCTTCAACTGCAAACTTTTGTGGGATTAAAAAGTTACGCGCATAACCGTTTTTAACAGTTACGAGTTCACTTTTTCCACCTAAGTTGTCTACGTCTTGAATTAAAATTACTTGCATGTTTTTTTGTTTTAGTCCCCAAGAGCCCAGCTACTGCTGTCTCTCGCCCGTTGCGAGATTAGGGAAGGTTACTAATTAGGGTATTACTTTAATAAGTCAGTAACGAAAGGTAATAATGACATTTGACGTGCCTTTTTAACTGCGTCCTGTACTTTACGTTGATACTTTAGTGAGTTACCGCTCAAACGACGTGGTAATAATTTACCTTGTTCGTTGATGAACTTTTTAAGGAACTCAACATCCTTGTAGTCTACGTATTTGATGCCGTATTTTTTGAAACGACAAAACTTTTTCTTTGGTTTCTCCTGCTTTATTGCGGTCAGGTATTTTATCTCATTCTTTGCCATGTGATTAAGCCTCCATTTTTTGTTTTACCGCAAATCCGCCATTTCTTTTTACGTAGTTATACTCAACGGCGTATTTGTCGAGTTTCGTAATCATGTGACGCATAATTTGCTCGTCACGTAAAATTTGAATCTTAAGTTTTTCGTTAAGATCAGTTGGGCCGCTGTATTCTAACACCCAGTAAATACCAGTTGTCTTTTTTTGAATAGGGTAGGCCAGTGATTTAAGACCCCAAGGATTAGAATGCACAGTAGCTCCACCGAAGCTAGCAATCATATCTTGGTATTTTTTCTGAAAAGCTTTAAAGTCTTCTTCAGAAAGAACCGGAGTGAAAATCACCATCAATTCGTAATTACTCATTACTTGAATTTTTAGGTTTAAAATTGGGTTTACCCAGTGGACTCCACCGAAATGGAGAATCTGCCAAATACAGATTTGGGGTTGCAAAAGTACGTAAAAGTGTTGATTCTACTGCATTTTTTGATCTATTTTTTCGAGTAAAACCACAAAAGTTGGGAAATGATCGCTAAATCCATCCCTAAACTGGTTTCCATCCCAGGTTCTAAGCGGATATCCCTTAAAACGGCCATGTGTAAGCTAACCACCAGTTTTAGACTCGATAATATTACCGTGCAGGGCAATTGCCCCATTTTTTGTGTCATCATGTCAGAAAATACCCCAAAAATGGGCCTTGGTACTTTATTTGTATAAATGCTATACAAATAAGTGAACTATGCAAAAAGGACAAATACGCGTACAAACGGAAAACATCTTTCCAATTATTAAAAAATTCTTGTACAGTGACCACGAAATCTTTTTACGTGAGTTAGTGAGTAATGCGGTAGACGCTTCTCAAAAAATTAAAACATTGTCTTCTATTGGTGAAGCCAAAGGAGACCTTGGTGAACTTCGTATAGACGTGGTATTAGATGCCAAAGAAAAAACATTGTCTATCATTGATAGAGGGGTGGGTATGACTGCCGAAGAAGTGGACAAATACATCAACCAAGTGGCTTTTTCTGGTGCCGAAGAATTTATGGATAAATACAAAGACGCCAATATTATTGGTCACTTTGGTTTAGGCTTTTACAGCGCCTTTATGGTGAGTGATAAAGTTGAATTATATTCTAAATCTTTTAAAGACGCTTCTGGTGTTTTTTGGGGATGTGATGGTAATCCAGAATTTGAATTATACGAAGTAGACTACGCACAGCGTGGAACTAAAATTGTTTTACATATTAGTGAAGAAAGCAAAGAGTTTTTAGAAGCATCTCGCGTAAAAGCTATTTTAGATCGTTTCTGTAAATTCTTGCCAATTCCTATTTATTTTTCTGAAGTAGGGGCACAAGAAGAAGGGGAGAAAAAAGACGAAATAGTTGAAGAAAAATCAATTAATAATCCAGATCCAATTTGGGTTAAAAAGCCAAGCGAATTAACCAAAGAAGATTACGAAAAGTTTTACAAAGAATTATATCCATTTGGCGAAACACCTTTATTTTGGATTCACCTCAACGTAGACTATCCATTTAATTTAACAGGTGTTTTATACTTCCCTAAAATTAAGCAGAGCTACGAAATCCAAAAAGATAAAATTCAATTGTACTGCAATCAAGTATTTGTTACCGATGAGGTAAAAGATATTGTGCCAGAATTTTTGATGTTATTGCATGGTGTAATTGACAGCCCAGATATTCCGCTAAACGTTAGCAGAAGCTATTTACAAGGCGATCCGAATGTTAAAAAAATTAACGCGCATATCACTAAAAAAGTAGCCGACAAATTAGAAGAAATATTTAAAGCAGACCGTCCAGCTTTTGAAGAAAAATGGGAGAGCTTAGGCTTATTTGTGAAGTACGGCATGATGACCGACGATAAGTTTTTAGATAAAGCGGGTAAGTTTATTGTTATGGAAGACACTACTGGTAAATTCCATACCCTAGAAGAGTATAAAACGTTAACCGAGGCTACGCAAAAAAACAAAGACGGTAAACAAGTAATACTTTACACCACCAATCCGGTTGGGCAAGACGCTTATATACAAGCGGCTACTAAAAAAGGATATACCGTTGTTAAAATGGAAACCCTGGTAGACTCGGCTTTCATCAACAATATGGAAATGAAGTGGGAGAATGTCACTTTTGTAAGAGTTGATGCAGATATCGTAGATAATTTAATTGACAAACAAGAGTCTAACGAATCAGTACTTAGCAAAGACGACGCCGAAAAATTAAAGGAACTATTTAACCTTCAAATTGCTGATTTACACGTTACAACGGAGGTGAAAGGGTTAAGCGCCGATAGTGCACCTGTAGTAGCCACTAGACCAGAGTTTATGCGCCGTATGAAAGACATGGCCGGCGTAGGTGGGGGTATGACTGCTTTTTATGCGCAAATGCCAGACGAAGTAACCTTAACGGTAAATGGTAATCATCCAATTTATCAAACCCTATTAAAGGAAGGCAATGCTGAACTTCTAAAAAGTCAGGTGCGCAATTTAGCAGACCTTGCATTACTATCGCAGGGATTATTAAAAGGGAATGATTTAACCAACTTTATTAATAGGAGTGTAGACCTGTTACAAAATAAATAACAATTACGCAAAACATAAGCGCTTTTAAGCACTTAGTCGGAGGTCTATCATTTTGAGCTGAATGGTTTTTTCATTATTCCATTCGTTTTCGTCGAGCGTAAATACAATATCTAATGGCTGATTCATTTGTAGTAATGCAAATTTATCAGCCATTTTAAATCCAATACCTGTTAATATTATGCCGTCTTGTTTTAGTACAAATCTAATATGTTGCTCCTTTACAATTTTAGAGTAAGCCGTATTAGAAACGCCCCTTGCAATAAACACGGGCTTCATATTTTCGGGTCCAAAGGGTTCCATTTGTGATAAAATATTATAAAATCCTTGGTTGATTTCTGTAAATGAAATAGGTGCGTCAATGACAATTTCTGGAATGAGTAAATCGTCTGTAATTTGAGCTGATACAGCTGCTTCAAATGCGGCCGCAAAAGCCGTAACATTATCTGGTAGCAGGGTCATACCTGCGGCCGCAAAATGCCCGCCATAGCCAATTAAATGTTCACGGCATGCGTGTATGGCTTCATATAAATTAAACCCAACCACACTGCGCGCACTGCCTGCTGCAATGTCTCCGCTTCTTGTTAATACAATGGTGGGTCTATAATAGGTTTCTATCAATCTACTCGCAACAATGCCAACTACTCCTTTATGCCAGTTTTCGCTATAGACAAATGTTGTTTTTTTACCCGCATGCGATGGATCGTTGATGATTTGCGCAAGTGCATTTTCTGTAATGGTACTATCTGCTTCGCGTCTATCCAAATTATCGGATTGAAGCATTTGTGCAAATTCAAGCGCTTTGGTGGCATCTTTTTCAATAAAGAGTTGCACTGCTTTTTTTGCATCGTCCATACGTCCTGCTGCATTGATACGCGGTGCAATCACAAATACCAAATTATTTAAAACCATTTTTTTCTCCACCTTAGAAAGTTGGAGTAATGCTTTAATGCCAGGACATGGATTTTGATTTACTTTTTCAAGTCCGTAGTAGGCTAAAATTCTGTTTTCGCCGGTGAGTGGAACAATATCAGCAGCAATGGCTGTAGCAGCTAAATCTAAATAGGTAAGATAGCTATCGTCTGGTAGTTCTAATTTTTGCGCAAGCGCCATCATTAATTTAATACCCACGCCGCAACCACATAGTTCTTTGTACGGATAGGGGCAATCTATTTGTTTGGGATTTAAAATAGCAACTGCTGGCGGCAATATAGGATCTGGTAAGTGGTGATCACATACAATAAAATCTATCTCTAGCGTTTTTGCATAAGCAATGAGATCTGTAGATTTGATACCGCAGTCGAGTGATACAATTAAGGTACAACCTGTTTCTTTGGCGTAATCGATCCCCATTTTAGAAACACCATAACCTTCTTTGTATCGGTGCGGAATATAATAATCGGTATTGTTATGGAAGCCACAAATAAACTGATACATACTTGCAACAGCAGTAGTTCCGTCTACATCGTAATCACCAAATACAAGTATTCTTTCATTTGTATCTCGCGCCGTTAAAATGCGCGCAACAGCCTTGTCCATATCCTTCATGAGCCAGGGATCATGAAGGTCCGAAAGTTGTGGTCTGTAAAATTTTTTAGAGGCCTCAAAGGTTTCTAAGCCTCTTGCTACCAAAATACTACAAATGGTTTTATTGATATGCAGGGCAGCTTGTAAGGCCTCCGTTTTTACTGCATCGGATGTTACTATCTTCCATCTTTTTTCCATTAGTATTTTCTATCGGTTGTATATCTAACAAGTTCTTCTAGAGCTTCGCGCACATCGGATGTAGGGAAGCTATGGAGTATTTCGAGGGCTTCGTCTCTAAATGCAAACATTTTTTTAGTTGCGTAAGCAATACCGCCAAAATTTTCTACCGCATCTAATACAAAATCAACTTTATCTTTTTGGGTATTTTGATTTTTGATGATGTAGATTATTTTTTTACGCAGCGCGGCTTCGCAATTATTGAGGGTATAAATAAGTGGTAATGTTAATTTCTTTTCTTTGATATCATTGCCCGTTGGCTTGCCAATGGCTTCGCTGCTATAATCAAATAGGTCGTCTTTGATTTGAAACGCCATGCCTATTTTTTCGCCAAAGAGACGCATTTTTTCAATGTCATCGTCGTTTTCAAAAGTGGTTGAAGCGCCCGCTGCACAGGAAGAGGCAAGTAGTGACGCTGTTTTGCCGCCAATGATTTCGTAATATATTTTTTCGTCTAAATTGAGCTTGCGCGATTTTTCTAATTGCAATAATTCTCCTTCACTCATAAGTCTTACTGCGCTAGAAAGTAATTGTAAAACGCGGTGGTCTTTATTGTCTAATGAAAGAAGTAGTCCTTTAGATAAAAGGTAATCGCCTACTAAAACGGCAATTTTATTTTTCCATAAAGCATTGATTGAAAAAAAACCCCTGCGTTCGTTGGCTTCATCTACTACGTCGTCATGAACTAGGGTTGCCGTATGTAATAATTCAACCAATGAAGCGGCACGGTAGGAAGCGTCATTTATTTCACCCCCTAATTTTGCGCTTAGTAATACAAACATCGGACGAAGCTGCTTTCCTTTTCGGCGCACAATGTACTGCATGATGCGGTCTAGGAGCGCAACCCTGCTTTTCATGGCTTCTCTAAAGTGAACCTCAAACAGGGCTAATTCTTTTGATATTACTTTTTTGGCTAATTCCATTGCTTAATGGGTTGCAATATAGACAGGATTGGGCAGAAATAAACGAACTAAAAGCACCGAAATCCAATCCGAGGGCCTCTTAATAGCGTATTTCTCGGTGTATATGTACTTTTAACAATTTCTAAATCACGGTTACTTCCTCTATCTGTATTTTTTAGAGTAAATTTGTATTATAATTAATCTTTAAGTTATGGCAAGCATGAAAAATGTTTTAATGGGCGCACTAGCACTCCTAGTTAGTACCGTTGGGTTCGCACAAACAGATTTTGGATGGGATTGGAGAGATTCTTCAAAAGTGGCAGTAAAAAATCAACCACAGCGTAATGAGTTTATCAATAACGTATTTCCTTATCCAGCAAAACCGCGCAGTCAGTGGGAGCTTGGTTTTGGTTTAGGCGTTGCAACCATGTCTGCAGATGTTGCATCTAAAGCAGGCTTTGGCGGATCTGTATCTGTAAGAAAAGCACTCAACCACACTTTTTCACTACGTGCAAGCATTGCCGATTTAAATAGTTCTGGCGAGCCAAATACCTATCAACTCACTCAAAATAGAGTGCCGTTTAAAACCAGAACGCGTCAGTTAGGTTTCGATGTTATTGCATCGCTTAATTCGCTCAATTATTACAGAGCCAACCCTAAAACAAATGTGTATGTTTTAGCAGGGTACAGCCTTACAGGTTCCAAAGTAATGAACAAAACAACGCAGGCGGGTGACTTCCGTACCTTTTATGGTACTGGACTTCCTGATATCGAAGAAGGCTTGTTAACTACTGGTTTAGGTAGTACTGTTAATAGTAGACAATCATATGCCATTTACAATAGCTTTAGTGCTGGTGGTGGTATCTCATTTAAACTAAGTGATGTTATCAGTGTAGGTCTAGAACAACGCTTTACTTTTTCTGCTTCAGGATATGATTATTTAGATGCTGTAAAAGCAGGCAATAGCAATGATTATTTAGGACAAACAAGTGCTAGAATTAATATTAACCTAGGCGACCGTTCTAGAAAAGTAGCACCACTTTGGTGGCTTAACCCTAACAATTATTTATACCAAGAAATCAATGCGCCTAAGCACATGAAATTACCAAAGGTTAAATTACCTGACGTAGACAATGATGGCGTAACTGATCAATTTGACTTGGAGCCAAATACACCAGCTGGTGTTGCAGTAGATGCGCACGGCCGTGCAAAAGATACTGATGGTGATGGTGTCCCTGATTACAAAGACAAAGAGCTTATCACACTTCAATCTTGCTTCCCAGTTAACAATGATGGCGTAGGTACTTGCCCAGAGCCAGCATGTTGCAAAGAAGTAAAAGAAATGGTGAGTAACTTAAAAACAAATGGCGGATCACTTTGCGAAATAGGTGAATTATCTACCATCATTTTTGATAAAAATAAAGCCAAGCTTTCTAAAGAAGCTACTGAAACACTAGCCGCTGTTGCTGCTAAAATAAATGCCAATCCAAACTGTAATATTCGCGTATCAGGTTATGGTCACACCTCAAAATCTGCACAGCAATTAAGTTGGGACCGAATAAACGCAGTTGTTAAATACTTAACGGAAAAGCAAGGTGTTTCTGAAAGCCGTTTTATTTATAACGCTGGTGTCGTAGGTAACGAACTTATTGTTACACTATTTGGAACTACTGAAGCTGGAACCGGTGCAACAACTGCACCGCATCCTTACTTAAAAAAATAAGGCCCAAGAAATTTTTTATAAAATGCAAAATGCCCCGCGTAGCGGGGCATTTTTGTTGGGTATATTTTTTTTCGCGCGCGTAAAAATTTTAAATAGCGCGCGAAAATATCGAATGGTTGCGCGCAAAAATCTAGCTTACTAAATTTAAATGAAGCTCACCAAAATTTTGAAGCGAAGAAATTTTTAAATCAGCGGCACCAAAGCGCTCGTCTTTTTGTTGGGTAACATGCGGCACAATTACGCATTTCATGCGTGCTGCTTTTGCGGCCACCAGTCCATTAAAGGAGTCTTCGAAGCAAAGACAGTGCGTTGGGTGGGAGCCGAGCATGCTCGCGCAATTTAAATAAACTTGTGGGTGGGGTTTGCCGTAAGGCAGGTCTTCGGCAGAAGCCGCCGCTTTTACATAAGGTCCAATGCCAGTCATTTTTACAACCAGTTCAATCAGTTCTGGTGGTGAAGAAGTAGCTAGTCCAATTTTAAAATTTCGCTTCTGAAAAAAATCAAAAATATAAGGAACACCTGGCATCATGTTGCCAGTAGATTCTATTTTTTGTAGTACTAAATCTACAATCTTTTTTTCCACGACTTTTAATTCGGTGTCGCCAATATTAAAATAGTTAAACCACCATTGCACAAATTCTTTTGTTCTTAATCCAGTAGTTGAGTTGTATTGTTCTTCGGTTAAATTAACACCATACTGTTTAAACACTTCTGCAGCTGCATGATTCCACAATGGTTCACTATCTACTAAAAGCCCATCTATATCAAATATTACGGTGTCTAGTTGCATACTGTAAATTTACAGCACAAAAATAGGTTTACTGCCCTGTATATTAACCTAAACCACTATAATTTTAAAGAAAAGCATAACAATTTGTGAACATTCCTTAATTTGCATCACATGTTTAACGTGATGCTATGAAATTAATTGATCGATTTAGACATATTCGGGTAATTCGTACGGTGCTATATGCGGTGGTTGGGTTTATTACATATCCTGGTTTGGCTTTAATAAATAAAGTAAAAATAGAGGGCACCGAAAATTTATTTAACCTACCTAAAAAGAATGTTTTATTTGTAAGTAATCACCAAACTTATTTTGCAGATGTGATTGCTTTCGTTCATATTTTTTGTGCGGTAAAATGGAGAAAGCACAACCGCCTTGGCCTTCCGTTTTATTTACTCAATCCATTTACCAATGTATACATGGTGGCTGCTGCAGAAACTATGAATACGAATTGGCTTACTAAATTATTTAAGCTTTGTGGTACCCTTACCGTTAAAAGAACATGGCGTGCCGAAGGTCAAGATGTTTCTAGAGAGAGAGATAGCGCAGATACCCAAAAAATTGATCAGGCGTTACATCATAGCTGGGTCATTACATTTCCACAAGGAACAACAAAACCTTTTGCCCCGGGCAGAAAGGGTACAGCGCATATTATTAAAAATAACCACCCCGTTGTAATACCTGTTGTGATCAATGGTTTTTGGAGAGCATTTGATAAAAAGGGTTTAGCTTTTAAAAAGCGCGGAACCATATTATCGGTTCGTTTTAAAGAACCTATGGTCATTGACTACACTGCGCCTGTAGAAGAAATACTTTCTCAAGTGATGGACGCTATTGAGCAAAGTAAAGAATACATGTTAAAGGGAAGACACCATTTACTTGCGCAAGTAGGAAAGTAATTAGTCCTTAACAAACAACGCCCTTAATTCATTCGCATCATCAGGCTTCATTTTTCCGCCAAGTATCAAACGTAATTGTCTGCGTCTAAGCGCACCATCAAACAATCTTTTTTCAAAATCAGTTTCAGGAATTAATTGAGGAACCGCAGTAGGTCTATTATTAGGGTCTAGTGCAACAAATGTAAAATAGGCTTCGTTGCTTTCGTATTTCTCTTGCTTTTGTAAATCTTCACCCCACACTTTTACATAAATTTCCATGGAGGTAGTAAAGGACCTACACACATGTGCTTCTATATGTACAATGTTGCCTAGCTTAATTGGATTTTTAAAACTTAAATTATCTACAGAAGCGGTCATGCTAGGCAGGTTGCAATGTTTACCTGCGGCCATACCGGATGCAATATCCATCCAATACATGAGTCGTCCGCCCATTAAATTACCAAAGGTGTTGGTGTCGTTTGGAAGAACCAGTTCGTTCATTACAATAAAACTCTCACTCGCTTTTTTTGCTTCCATGGTTGATTGTATTTATCGTAAAGGTAACAAAGCCTATGCGTAATTTGATCAACATAATTAAACTAGATAACAACCTGCTCCAATGTTTGCAAAAATGCAGGGTCTACATCGGCGCCAATGCCATGTGCATCACTTAGTTCGAGATGCATGCCTTTATAGATGGCCCCACGGGTAACAGGATCTATTGTATGCCCAAGTAAACAAGTATCTAAATCGTAAAATTGAATATTATCAAGGCTCATGGCTAGATGCACTTTTGCACTGAGCGCTAGCCTGCTTTCTAGCATACCACCTAGCATACAAGGAATGCCTGCAGTTTCTGCCACTTTATTAATCGCAAGTGCTTCTTTGATGCCTCCACTTTTGGCTAATTTAATATTGATAGAAGCGCATGCTTTATTCGCAATAATTCGTTCGGCATCATGGTGGGTATACACACTTTCATCTGCCATAATTGCAATCGGAGAAATGGAGCATAGCGCGGGCAATAAATGATCATTCCAGGTGCGCATGGGTTGTTCGCAAAACTCAATATCATATGCGCCAAGTCCGGTAAGTGCAGTAACCGCATCATCATATGTCCATCCTTGGTTGGCATCAATGCGCAGTATAATACCCGGCCCTACTGCTGCTCTAATTTTTTGAATGCGCGCAATATCTGTGGCAGGATCTTTGCCTAGTTTTACTTTTATCATGCGCACGCCATCTGCAACAAATTTTGCAGCGGTCTCCGCCATGTTTTGTGGTGTGTCTATTCCAATGGTTAAATCACTTTCAATATCTTTTATGTTTCCGCCTAAATACTTGTACAAAGGAAGTCCTGCATGTTTAGCGGCCAAATCATAAAGGGCCATATCAAATGCACTTTTGGCGGTATAGTTGCGCGCTGTAAATAAATCAAGTTCTGCAAGCCTTGCATCTATGTCAAGCGCATTTTTGTGTTTCCAAATGGTGGCAAATTCTTTTGCCATTTCGTAGCATGTAGCCTGCGTTTCACCAACAATCATTGGAAAGGCAGAGCACTCGCCAACTCCAATATGCTCTGTGTTTGTATGTATGCGAATAAGTAAGTTTTGTGCAAAATGCATGGTGCCCGTTGCAATGGTAAACGGCACCATCGGAATCGAATATTTATAAACTTCTATTTTTAAAATTTCCATGCCCCAATTTCTGCAATTATTTAATACGGGCCTTATTTTATTGATAGGCAAACAAAATAGGCCATGTCTTGTTATACTCAAAAACAAAGTCATGGAAACGATAAAAGGTAAACGCGTACTCTTATTTGGTGCAACAGGCGGTATTGGTGCTAAAGTTGCTGAACTATTAATTGGCGGGGGCGCTACCGTGTTTCTATTGGCTCGAAATGCGCAAAAACTGCAAGACTTGGCGGTTCAATTATCTGTACCAGAAGGCCAGTATTTTACAGTCGACATTACAGATGCTGCTGCTGTCGATGCTGCCGTAGGTCAAGTGGTAGCTGGCGGTGGGGTGGATATCCTTATCAATGCATTGGGCGTTGGCATAATTAAGCCCATAGAAACGCTTACCCATCAAGACTTTATGGATTCCCTTCAAATTAATTTAGTGGGCAGTTTTAACGCCGTTAAAGCGGTAATGCCTGCCATGAAAGAAGCAAAAAAAGGACTCATTATTAATATTCCGGGCGTTTTGGGTAAAGTCCCAATGGCCGGTGCGGCTGCCTACAGTGCCAGTAAATATGGTATTGTTGGTATGATGCAAAGTATTAGAGAAGAAGTGAAACGTACCGAAATCAGAATCACCAATTTGTTTTTGGGTGGTGTGGATAGTCCTTTTTGGGATACTATCGATCTTCGTGTACAAAAAGATAAAATGATTGTGGTAGAGGAAGCGGCTAGGGCTATTTGGTTTTTGTGCCAACAGCCTAGATCTGGGGTAGTGAGCGAAATGGTGTTGCAGCCATTTAACCACCAGGCCATTTAGCGCTCCTAGGCTTTCTTTTTAAGCTACCTGCTATAAATTATTTTTTATATTGCGACCTGTTCCGATATTCGCGGTCACGAACAACTGTTAGCGATGAATATTTCATTTGAGAATACCCAAAATGCATTTGCCTATAAGTCTACAAAGGCTTTAAAAAGCGCAAAGCTTCTATTTGGTTTTATGGGTTACCCAACACTTGTTCAGATGGGTACAAGATTAGTTCCTGTGCTATTAAAAGCAGGGTTACCTATTAAAGGGATTATTCGACAAACAATATTCAAGCAATTTGTTGGTGGCGAAACACTAGACCAAACCGTTCCTGTTGCTCAAATGTTAGCGGAGTATGGAGTAGATGTTATTTTAGATTATGGGGTAGAAGGAAAAGAAGGGGAAGATAATTTTGACAAAGCAACACAGGTTTTTATTGATGTGATCAATCATGCGGCTACGCAAAAAAATATTCCATTTATTAGTATCAAAGTAACGGGTCTTGCAAGTCATGAACTGTTACAAACACTTCATGAAGCGCCGCGTTTAAGAAGTGGTATTCATGACAACGAAATTGAAGAAGCGGCATGGGACCGAGTGAGAGAGCGCATGTACGCGATTTGTGAAGCCGCTGCCGAAAAAAATATTGGTGTATTAATTGATGCCGAAGAAAGTTGGATTCAAGATCCCATTGACAGATTAACCATGGAAATGATGGCGGTGTTTAACAAACAAAAAGCAGTTGTATTTAATACCATTCAACTCTATCGTCACGACCGCCTACATTTTTTACGCATCTCTCATCAAATTGCAGAGGCGCAAGGTTTTGTTTTGGGATTAAAATTAGTGCGCGGTGCGTACATGGAAAAAGAGCGTGCAGTAGCCCTCGAAAAAAATAGACAATCTCCCATTCAAGTATCCAAAGAAGCCACCGACGCTGACTATGACGAAGCGGTTCGCTTTTGTATGGATCATATTCATTCTACCGCTGTAATTATTGCATCACACAATGAGCAAAGTAATTTATTAGGCGCTAAATTATTAGATGAAATGATGCTGCCGCACAATCATCCGCATGTACATTTTTCGCAACTATATGGCATGAGCGATACCATCACGTTTAACCTTGCTAAAGAAGGCTTTAACGTTAGTAAGTACCTTCCTTTTGGTCCTATACAAGATGTTATTCCTTACCTCATGCGTAGGGCGCAAGAAAATACGAGTGTAAGTGGTCAAACCGGCCGTGAATTATTGCAATTAAAGCGTGAGTTAGCAAGGCGTAAATCCATGTAAACACTGCGGTGTAGCCGCTTTTGTCTATAATTCACAGATTCTCCCCAAATTCTATTTTGGTTGTAAACATCCCCGTTGATGGCGTAATTTGCAGCCATGCAGCAATACTTACAATTACTTCAACATATTTTAGATAACGGCACCGAAAAAACGGATAGAACGGGCACTGGAACCAAGAGTTGCTTTGGATACCAAATGCGCTTTGATTTACAAAAAGGTTTCCCAATGGTTACCACAAAAAAGCTGCACGTAAAAAGTATTTTTTATGAGTTGCTTTGGTTTTTAAAAGGTGAAACAAATATCAAGTACTTAAAAGAAAATGGTGTTTCTATCTGGGACGAATGGGCCAACGAAGCAGGTGAACTAGGGCCCGTTTATGGTGAGCAGTGGCGCAGTTGGAAAGGAGCAGATGGTGTGGTAGTAGATCAGATCACACAGCTTATTGATCAAATTAAAAAAACACCAGATAGCAGACGACTTATTGTAAGTGCTTGGAATGTTGCAGAGCTTCCAAAAATGGCGCTCATGCCTTGTCATACACTATTTCAATTTTATGTAGCAGATGGTAAATTAAGTTGTCAATTGTATCAGCGCAGTGCCGATGTGTTTTTAGGCGTTCCTTTTAATATTGCATCCTATGCGCTCTTAACAATGATGATAGCGCAGGTTTGTGATTTAGAATGTGGCGATTTTGTACACAGTTTTGGCGATGTGCATTTATACAACAATCACATGGAGCAGGCCAAATTGCAATTAAGTAGAACACCATTTGAACTTCCAACTTTAAAAATCAATCCGGCTGTAAAAGATATTTTTAGTTTTGATTTTTCAGATTTTACCATAGAAAATTATCAGTGCCATCCGGGCATTAAGGCGCCGGTTGCGATATAGTGTAGCGATAAAATATTTATTTACTTTTTAACAACTACTATGATTGTTTCTTTAATTGTTGCGGCCGGCACTAACAATGCCATTGGAAAAGACAATCAGTTGTTGTGGCACTTACCCAAAGACCTTCAGTTTTTCAAGCAAACAACCTGGGCCATGCCTGTGGTGATGGGTCGGAAAACCTTTGAATCCCTTGGTGGAAAGCCCCTCAATGGAAGGGTAAATATTATTATCACCAGACAAAAAGATTGGTCGCATGAGGGCGTTGTTGTAGTTCATTCTTTAGCTGATGCACTATTTTTTGCAAAAGAATCTGATTATAAAGAAGTGTTTATTGCAGGTGGTGGCGAAATATATGCGCAGGCAATGTCTCAGTCAAATAAGATATACATGACAAGGGTTGATACGGTTATTGAGGGTGATACTTTTTTTCCTGAAATAGACAATTCGGACTTTGCTTTATCAAATGAAGTATCACATGCGCCGCATGAAAAACATGCATATGGTTTTTCTTTTCAAACCTGGCTTCGCAAATAAAAACGCACTATTGTATTTATGTATGGACACTTTACGTTAGCACTAAAATATCTACGCTATTTATGTACAGCGGCTAACGGAAAAGGACATGGCGTGCATTCTCCATTTGTTTTTGAATTTATTACGCGGGTGTTAAATGACCGTAAAAACTTTTATGCTTTTGATGCCATCGAAAAAATTAGAAGTCAGTTGCTGTCTAATCATAATATTATTGAAATTCAAGATTTTGGCGCAGGTTCTCGCGTTGCAAAAACCAATACCAGAAAAATAAGTGAAGTTGCAAAAGGGTCTTTAAAGCCCGCTAAATACAGTCAGCTTTTGTTTAGAATGATTGATTTTTATGCGCCAAAGCAAATTATTGAACTGGGCACTTCGCTGGGTATTACAACCGCTTATTTAGCATCAGCCAACCCGGCAGCCAAAGTAACTACTTTTGAAGGGTCTTCCACCATCGCTGCGATAGCAGGGCAGAATCACCAATCTTTGTGCCTTACAAATATCACTTTGCTCGAAGGGAATTTTGATGAAGAGCTGCCCAAATGGCTAGGTCACAACAAAAGCATCGACTTTGCTTTTATAGATGGAAATCATGCTTTTAAGCCAACCATGGCTTATTTTGAGGCCCTTTTAGAAGTGGTTCATGATGATGCTATCCTTGTTTTTGATGATATTCACTGGAGTGAAGAGATGGAGCAGGCATGGGCTCAAATAAGTGCACACCCTAGGGTTACCCTAAGCATCGATCTGTTTTTTATTGGGGTTGTTTTTTTTAGGCAGGAATTTGCTCAAAAACAGCAGGTTTCTATCCGATTTTAAGAAGAATTAATAAAAGGTCTATTTAATAAATAAGTAAATTTGCGCATGATTCTCGGAATATTAAAAGAAAATAACGGCGATAAGAGGGTATCCTTATTGCCAGAGCAAGCAGCTGTTTTGGTTGCAAAACAAGTAAATGTAATCGTAGAAATGGGTGCAGGCAATACAGCTTATGCTGCAGATGCCACGTACACCGACAAAAACCTGTCCGTTAAAGACCGTGCTACCGTGTTATCAACTTCTGATCTTGTACTTTCTATCAATCCACTTTCAGCTGCAGAAATGGCGCAATTAAAACCAGGTGCTGTAGTACTTGGAACATTTCAGCCACTCTTCAACACAGATCTTGTAAAGCAAGCCATCGATAAAAAAGCAAGCTTGTTTAGTATGGATATGATTCCGCGTACCACACGTGCACAAAGCATGGACGTGTTAAGTAGCCAAGCAAATATTGCAGGCTATCGCGCGGTATTATTAGCGGCTACTATGTTTCCTAAATACTTCCCCATGTTTATGACAGCGGCAGGAAGTATTCCGCCGGCTAAAATGGTTATCATTGGTGCAGGTGTTGCGGGACTTCAAGCCATTGCAACGGCTAAGAGACTCGGCGCTGTTGTAGAAGTATCAGATACCAGACCACAGGTAAAAGAAGAAGTAATGAGCCTTGGTGCAAAATTTATTGAAGTAGAAGGCGCCGCCGACGCATCTAAAGCAGGTGGTTATGCAGTAGAGCAATCCGATGAATTTAAACAAAGACAACAACAAAGACTTGCAGAGTCTATTGCTAAAGCAGATATCATTATTACAACGGCACAAATTCCTGGTAAAAAAGCGCCTATATTAATTACTGATGCTATGTTAAAATCTATGAAGCCAGGAAGTGTGGTCATAGATTTAGCAGCTGCTACAGGAGGTAATACCGCTGTTACAAAAAACAATGAAACCATTGTTTACGAAGGCGTAACTATTTTAGGTAATAGTAATTTGGCTTCTGATATGCCATCTGATGCAAGTAAATTATACGGAAAAAATATTTTAAACTTTTTACAACTCATCATCAGCAAAGAAGGTGCCCTCGAATTAAATTTTGAAGATGATTTAGTAAAAGGTTGTTGTATGGCACACGAAGGAGCTGTAGCAAATGAGCGAGTAGCAGCACTGATCAATTAATTTTTTTGAAAAAATAATATGGAAGCAATTTTAAACTGGGCACAAGCGCATATCGACATCATATATATTGTGGTGCTCTCGATTTTTTTAGGCATCGAAGTAATTGGCAGAGTACCAAGTGTATTACACACGCCACTTATGAGTGGTGCCAATGCCATTCATGGTGTTGTTATTATTGGGGCCATTATTGTAATGGGCAAAGTAGAGCCAGGGCATTATGTAACGCTCATCATTGGGTTTTTAGCTGTGGTGCTTGGTACATTAAATGTAGTGGGTGGTTTTGTGGTAACAGACCGCATGTTAGAAATGTTTAAGAAAAAGAAGTAATCAAGGTAGCTGCAATTGTAGCATCAAATAAATCATTTATGGAATTAAGTATACTTACAATTTGTTATTTAATAGGGTCCCTTACATTCATTATTGGACTTAAAATGTTATCACATCCAGAGTCTGCACGTAAGGGCAATATGGTTGCTGCGGTAGGTATGTTTATTGCCATTTTTGGCACTATATTTTTATACCAAGAAAACGGCGTTGGTTTACATAACTACGGATGGATTTTTGGTGCGTTGGTTTTAGGTACTGTTGTTGGAACACTTGCTGCAAAGCGTGTAAAAATGACTGCTATGCCAGAGCTGGTAAGTTTATTTAATGGAATGGGTGGTGCTTGTGCCGCTTTAATTTCTGTTATTGAGTTTGGTCATATCGCTGCTTTATATAGCGGCGAACATCCTGATCAAGCAGCTCCAACACAAGGCACTTTGCTAACTATATTTTTAGGCCTTATTATTGGTGCGGTATCTTTTGCAGGAAGTATTATTGCATGGGGTAAGTTAAATGGTAAAATCAAAGATTTTTCTTTTAAAGGACAACAGGTATTTAACCTTGTTTTATTTTTTGCAACACTTGCCGTTGCGGGTTATTTAGTAGTAGCTATTGATAGCAGCAACTATGTATTATTTTATGGCATTTTAATTGCGGCACTAATTTATGGTGTACTATTTGTACTTCCTATTGGTGGCGCCGACATGCCAGTTGTTATTTCATTATTAAATTCTTTTACCGGCGTAGCCGCAGCTTGCGGTGGATTCTTATACGACAACAGCGTTATGTTAACGGGCGGTATCTTAGTAGGTGCGGCTGGTACTTTATTAACGGTGCTTATGTGTAAAGCCATGAACAGAAGTTTAACCAATGTGTTAATTGGTTCATTTGGTGGAAATGCGGCTGGCGCTGCTTCTGCAGCTTCTGGTTCTCAAGGAGCCTACAAAGAAATATCTATTTCTGATGCAGCTGTGTGTATGAGTTATGCCAACAAAGTTATTATTGTTCCAGGTTATGGCTTAGCGGTTGCGCAGGCCCAACACGTATGTCACGAGTTAGAAAAATTATTAGAAGAGAAAGGTGTTGATGTGAAATACGCTATTCATCCAGTGGCAGGTCGTATGCCAGGTCATATGAACGTGTTATTAGCAGAAGCTGATGTGAGTTATGATAAGCTAATTGAAATGGAACAAGCCAACGACGAATTTAAATCTACAGACGTTGTACTTATTTTAGGTGCCAACGACGTAGTTAATCCAGCTGCAAAAACTGATCCTGCTTCTCCAATTTATGGCATGCCAATTTTAGAAGTAGAACAGGCTAAAACAGTGATCGTTAATAAAAGAAGTATGAAGCCTGGTTATGCTGGTATCGAAAATGAATTATTCTTCCAGCCTAAAACTTCTATGTTGTTTGGTGATGCAAAAGCTGCGCTACAAAAATTAGTAGCCGAAATTAAATCTTTATAATTTGTCTTTACCTGCGCCATTTTTACAAACTTTAGAAGGGGTAGTAGGATTTAATAAAGCTGCTTTTGAGGCAGTGCATGATAGTGGCGAAACCGTTACGGCTATTCGTGTTAATCCAAATAAATATCCAAAGCAAAATTTATTTGACAATACAAGTCGGGTGCCTTGGTGCATGCACGGGCATTATTTAGAGGCTCGTCCTTCTTTTACACTAGATCCAAATTTTCATGCTGGCGCTTATTATGTGCAAGATGCAAGTAGTATGTTTTTATGGCAGGCGCTTACGCAAGTTGTAGGAGATAGTGATGGTTTAAAAGTGCTTGACTTGTGTGCTGCTCCTGGCGGCAAGTCTACACTGTTAAGCACGTATTTTTATAATGGGCTTGTTGTTTCTAACGAAGTAATTAAGCAGCGCGCAGCTGTCCTTGTAGAAAATACGAGTAAATGGGGTGCGCATAATATGGTCGTTACAAATAATGATCCATCGCATTTTCAATCACTCCCCCAGTTTTTTGATGTGATGGTAGTAGATGCGCCTTGTAGCGGGAGTGGACTTTTTAGAAAAGATCCTACCGCAATAGATGGCTGGAGTAAAGACCTAGTGGATCTTTGCGCGCAGCGCCAACAACGTATTTTAGCAGATGCATTACCGGCACTGGCACTCGGTGGAATACTTATTTATGCTACTTGTTCTTATGACGTTCAAGAAGATGAACAAATTGCAGACTGGTTGGTAAACGAAATGGGTTTGACACCACAAGCTATTAATGTAAATAATTACACAGGCATCGTAGAAACTGCCGCGCCTATTTCTAAAGCTCCGGGTTACCGGTTTTATCCAGATCAAATTAGGGGAGAAGGTTTTTTTATCGCGGTCTTTAAAAAAGAAAAAGAAGCAGGTACTGCACTTACGAGTTTTAAATCTAAAGAGGCAATCCTAGAAAAATTGACAAAAAAAATGCAGGAGCAACTAGTCCCGCACATTGCCTTAGATGCTGACACTACAACCTTTTTGCAATCAGGTATGATTAAAGCAATACCTGCTGCTTTTGAATCTAGTATTGTAGCGTTGGCCACACAGTTATATATTAAAAAGGCGGGTGTATCTGTTGGTGAATTAAAAGGGAAAGATTTTATACCTGCCCACGAATACGCACTAAGTTATTTGCCACTCAAAACATTTAACAGGGTTGATTTAGACAAAGAGCAGGCGCTTTCGTATCTTAGAAGAGCCGAATTTAGTTGTAATGGTGAAAAAGGTTGGAATTTAATGCGCTATAATGGACTTGGGTTAGGATGGGCAAAAATTTTACCTAACCGAATTAATAATTATTATCCGCAAGAATGGCGAATTTTAAAAGTATAAATCATGCATATGAAAAATAGATTTTTTTGCATACTAACTGCTGCATTGTTTTTTTTAGCTTGTAATTCTAACGCACAAAATGTAGATGTAAATGCATTTGAACAAAAAATAAACGCAGGTGGTGTGCAAGTGTTGGATGTAAGAACTGCAGGTGAATATAATGGCAGTCATTTAAAAAATGTAATGCTAGCAGACTGGACAGATAAAGTCCAATTTGCTGAACGTGTTAAATATTTAGATAAAAATAAAACACTCTTAGTTTACTGTGCAGCTGGGGGTAGAAGTGGGCAGGCTGCTGTTTGGTTGAAAGAACAAGGCTTTAAAGAAGTGGTTAATTTACAAGGCGGCATAACGGCTTGGAATACAGCAGGTAAGCCAGTTGTAAGAGAAGGAGGCGCAGTAGAACTTTCTAGTGCGGCATTTAATGCAACGATCGCAAGTAGTGGCATAGTACTAGTAGATATTGGAGCTGCGTGGTGTCCGCCATGTAAAAAAATGGAGCCTATTTTAGATGAACTTTCAAAATCTATGCAAGGAAAGTACACGCTTTTAAAAGTGGATGGCGGTAACGATGTTGCTGTTATGAAAGAAATAGGCGCAACTGCGCTACCAACTTTTATGGTATATAAAAACGGAAAACTCAGTTGGAAAAAAGAAGGGATTGTAACTTTAGAAGAATTAAAATCAGCGCTTACTAAATAAATCTATTCGCTTTCGCTTATTTTATAGCCCCTTAAAAAATCGGCTACTTTCATTCTTTTTTTACCTTCTAGCTGTAAATCAAGCACATGTACATAGCCGTCTGCGCATGCGAATTTTAAGTAGGTTTTACTGTCTGTACTAATAGATCCTATTTTGTTTGTATGGTTATTTATCTCTTTGGCAGATTCAAAAATCTTTAAAATTTTATCGTCAAGTTTAGTAAGTGCGCCCGGAAATGGAGAAAGTCCTCTAATTAAATTATAAATGCTTGTTGCGTCCTCTGTCCAATTAATGGTACAGGTTTCTGTAAATATTTTAGGAGCATGTTTAAGCAGGGTCGGGTCATTGTCAATAATCGTTTCCTGGTCTTTTTCAACTAATGTATTATTGACAAGCCCAGTTAGTGTCGTTACTAAAAGGTTAGCGCCAAGCACCATCATTGTATCATGAACAGAACCAGCAGTATCCTCGTCAGTTATTGGTAATTTGTCTTGCAATAAAATATTACCTGTATCAATGGCCGCCTTTAATTTAAATGTGGTTACGCCTGTTTCTTTTTCGCCATTGATAACCGCCCAGTTGATAGGTGCTGCACCTCTGTAAGATGGAAGTAATGATCCGTGTACATTAATAGTCCCCATTGGCGGCATGTCCCATACAACTTCGGGTAGCATTCTAAAAGCAACTACAACAAATAGCTGTGCATCTAAAACTTTTAATGCCTCTATAAATGCAGGGTCTTTCAGTTTTGTAGGTTGTAGTACTGGCAAGTTGTTTTCTACAGCATATTTTTTTACTGCGCTTTGTTGTAATTGTAAACCACGGCCAGCAGGCTTATCAGGCGCCGTAACTAAAGACACAATACTAAAGCCAGCTTTTACTAGTGCATCAAGCGATGCTACCGCAAAAGTAGGGGTTCCCATAAAAACAATACGTGTATCCTTTGGATTCATAGCGCTAAACCTTATTCAAAATCTGTATAGAGTAAATATTTTTTCCTAATTTTCTTAAAAGCATTGAGGCCTTCTGCCCAGCTATCTCTAATTTCTTTTTCTGAAGTGCCTGCAATCATTTGTTTTTGTAGCGCATCATTGCCAGCGAGTTTGTTAAAGAAATAATCGGTAGGCTTGCCTGATTTTGGCGTAATAAAAAACTTCTCTTTTTCTGGAAATAATTTATAGGCTTCTAGTAAGTAACTCAATTGAATTTTACCATCTACTTTTTGTAAAATGGTTTTATCTGTGCCTGATAAATTCCATCCATAACAAGTTTGATCTTTTAATTTAGGTTCTTTTGCACCATCTCTACTTGTTGGTGTAAACGTGTATAAGGTTTTTGGTAAGCTAGGATGTCCAAAAATGGCAAACGGAAAATCTGTACCTCGGCCTTCACTTAAAACAGTCCCCTCAAACAAGCAGTTGCTGCCATACCAATACACAGATGACATAGTACCTAAGTTTGGAGAAGGCTTAACCGGTAACACGTATTTGCTTTTATGGGTGTAGTTTTTATTTTTAATGATGGTGATGTTAGGTAAACTAGTAGCTGTAGCTGCTGCTTTCGCCCATTTTTCTCCAATCAACATTTTAGCATATTCGCCCATTGTCATGCCGTAAACCATAGGAATTGGCTGCATACCTACAAAGCTTTTGTAAGCTGTATCTAATACAGGGCCGTCTACATAAAAGCCGTTGGGGTTGGGTCTGTCCAAAATGATAAGTGGCTTGTTATTTTCGATCGCCGAATTTATAAATTCCTCTAACGATGATATGTAGGTATAAAAACGAGTGCCCACGTCTTGGATATCAAAAAGCATCACGTCTACATCTTGTAAATCGTCGGTACTAGGTCTTCTCTTTTTGCCATACAATGAAATGACAGGAATGCCTGTTGTAGCATCTTTATAATCACCCACTTTTTCACCAGCATCTGCAGTGCCTCTAAAACCATGTTCGGGGCCAAATGCTTTGGTAATATTCATGCCTAAACTTACCAATGTATCCACTAAATGTTTGTTTCCAATAGTAGCGGTATGGTTGGCAAATAATCCAATTCTTTTACCTTTTAACGCAGGAAGGTATTCACTGGTTTGATATGCGCCAGGCTTAATTTCTTGGCTAAAAGCGCTAAAACTAAAGCTGCAAACTAGAAGAAATAGGTAGATTTTTTTCATGGTCGTGTTTTTTAGGACATTTACGCACGAAAGTTACTCAAAAATACTTGCCAAAACTTCGTTTTTGGTTTGTACTTTTGCCGTTCGGCCCTGCCGAAATCTTTCAATTACAAATAAATAACATGCAACAAGTTAAAAAAGGTGATACTGTAAAAGTGCATTATCATGGTAAGTTAACAAATGGTTCTACGTTTGATTCTTCGGAAGGAAGAGAACCACTTGAGTTTGAAGTTGGTGGCGGTATGGTAATTCCAGGCTTTGATGATGGCGTTACAGGTATGGCTATTGGCGAAAAAAAGACAGTAACCATTCCTGCAGATCAGGCTTACGGACCTAAGCAAGAAGAAATGGTCATGGAGTTTCCAAAAGACCGTTTTCCAGAAGATATGGTTCCAGAAGTTGGTATGCAATTAAATATGAGTAATGGCAGCGGACAAAATTTCCCGGTTGTTATTGTTGAAGTAAAAGAAACATCTGTAATCTTGGATGCCAATCATCCATTAGCAGGCGAAACACTTATTTTTGATTTAGAACTAGTGGCTATCAATGGTGCTGCTTCTATGATTATTATGCCATAGTATATTTTTACAATTTCTTATAAAAGAGCCGCTCTATTTATTATAGAGCGGCTCTTTTTCGTACATTTAAAACCATGATTACAGCTTATCATTTTACGGTTACCGAACGGTTTTTACGTTATGTGCAAATTGATACACAGAGCGATCCTGCATCAACATGTTTTCCTAGCACGGCCAAGCAATTAAACTTAGCGGAACTGCTGTTGCATGAATTGCAGGAGATGGGACTAACTGATGCATTCACAGATACAAATGGGTATACATACGCAACCATCCCTTCCAATATTGATCATGATGTTCCTGTTATTTGTTTTTGTAGTCATATAGATACGGCGCCCGATTGCAGTGGCACAGGCGTGAAGCCCATACTGCATAAAGGTTATACGGGTGCGCCGATTATTTTGCCTGATGATAATAGCCAGGTCATTACCACAGAAGCGTATCCTTATTTAAAGCATCATATTGGTAAATCAATTGTCACAGCTAGCGGCAAAACATTACTTGGAGCCGATGATAAAAGTGGCGTGGCTATTATTATGGATATGGCACATTATTTAATGACGCATCCAGCTATTAAACACGGCGATATTAAAATCTTATTTACACCTGATGAAGAAGTAGGTAGAGGTACCGAAAAATTAGACCTATCAAAAGTGGGTGCTCATTTTGGATTTACACTTGATGGTGGTGAGGTTGGAACATTTGAAGATGAAACCTTTAGTGCAGATGCTGCCACTATTGTAATTGATGGTGTTAGTGCGCATCCTGGATATGCAAAAGGCAAAATGATAAATGCCATAAAAATTGCAGCAGAAATAGTAGCTGCGTTACCAAAAGATTCTTGGTGCCCTGAGGTCACCAGTGGCAGAGAAGGCTTTGTACATCCAGTAGATATAAACGGTATTCAGGAAAAAGCAACACTGCAATTTATTGTGCGTGATTTTGACACCGCAACGCTGGCAGTTCATGAAAAAAAATTATTTGATATTGCACAAAACGTTGTTTCAAAATACCCAGGCGTAGCCATTACTTGTTCTGTAACGGAGCAGTACCGCAATATGAAAGAAATTATTGACCAGCACCCGCATATTACAAGCCTAGCAAAAGCGGCCTACGAAAAAGCAGGGCTCAATATGGTTAAAGAACCCATTAGAGGTGGCACCGACGGCTCCCGATTAAGTTTTATGGGCCTTCCTTGCCCCAATGTATTTACGGGCATGCAGGCTATTCACAGCAAACATGAATGGGTGGGGGTAACTGATATGGAGAAATCAGTAGAAGTACTCGTAAATATTTGTAATTTAAATACCAATAGCGTTAACGAAAAGTAATTTTATGTCTTCAAATACATTTGATGCCATTGTAATAGGTTCTGGTATTAGTGGTGGATGGGCTGCCAAAGAGCTCACCGAAAAAGGATTAAAAACAATTGTACTTGAAAGAGGTAGAGACGTTGTTCATTTAAAAGATTATCCAACTGCCACTAAAAATCCTTGGGAGTTTGCGCATCGAAATAAAAAATCTGCTGCATTTAAAAAAGAAAATCCCATTGTTTCAAAGTGTTATGCTTTTGGTGAATCCTCGGAACATTTTTTTGTAAAAGATGCAGAGCATCCATACGTGCAAGAAAAACCATACGACTGGATAAGGGGTTATCAAGTAGGTGGTAAATCTCTTTTATGGGCAAGACAAACGCAGCGCTGGAGTAAGTATGATTTTGAAGGGCCAAAGCGTGATGGCTTTGCAGTAGACTGGCCTATTAGATACGAAGACATCGATGCATGGTATACCCATGTCGAAAAATTTGCTGGTATTAGCGGTAATAAAGATGGGTTGGACACACTTCCTGACGGCGATTTTTTACCTCCTTGGGAAATGAATTGTGTAGAGGAAGTGTTGGTCAATAAAATTAATAGTATCTATAAAGATAGGCGCGTTATTCAAGGGCGCTGTGCGCATTTAACAAAGCCAAACCCTGTGCATTTGGAGCAAGGGCGCGGACAGTGTCAGGCAAGAAGTTTGTGCGAGAGAGGTTGCCCTTTTGGAGGTTATTTTAGTAGCAATGCATCTACACTTCCGTGGGCACAAAAAACAGGTAATTTAACACTACGCCCTAATTCTGTGGTGCACTCCATTATTTATGATGATGCTACTAAAAAAGCAACAGGCGTAAAAGTGATTGATGCGGTTACCAAAGAGGAAATTATTTTCACTGCAAAAATCATTTTTGTAAATGCGGCTTGTATCAATACCAATTTGATACTATTAAATTCTGTATCCAAAAGATTTCCAAATGGCCTTGGCAATGATCATGGTTTATTAGGAAAGTATATTGCTTTTCATAATTATAGAGGTAGTATTACTGCTAGTTATGAGGGTCATTTAGATCAGTATTATTATGGCCGTAGGCCAACGCAGGTAATGATGCCTAATTTTAGAAACGTGCATAAGCAAGAAACTGACTTTTTGCGCGGATACATGGTTTTTTTTGGTGCAAGTAGAGGAAAGGCAGGTGCCGACGGTGTTGGTGCTGATTTTAAGGAAGCAATTACAGAGCCAGGTCCATGGAGTATTTTTATGATGATGCAAGGCGAGACAATTCCGAAAGAAAGCAACCATGTTCGTTTGCATCCCACATTAAAAGACGCATGGGGTATTCCGCAAATAATTACCTCGGTAGATTATGATGATAACGATGAAAAGTTATTGCAGGATTTTTTAAAGCAAGGCAAAGAGATGTTAGAAAAAGCGGGTTGCACCAATATTGGGACTTATGATAGTAAGCAGGCGCCCGGGCTTGATATCCATGAAATGGGTGGTGTGCGTATGGGTAGAGATCCAAAAACATCTATGTTAAATGAGTGGAATCAAATGCATTTGTGTCAAAATGTTTTTGTCACAGACGGCGCTGCCATGACATCAACTAGTACACAAAATCCATCCTTAACATTTATGGCGCTTACCGCGCGCGCTGCCAATTATGCAGTGGAGCAAATCAAAAATGGGAAACTTTAATTTTTAAAAAACAAATACGATGTCAGATACTGCTTACCTAAACACAAAAGCCGCTGCTGGTAATACCTACGACGCCATTGTCATTGGATCTGGCATTAGTGGCGGATGGGCTGCTAAAGAGCTCACCGAAAAAGGGCTCAAAGTTTTACTATTAGAACGAGGTAAAGATCATCAGCACATTAAAGATTATAAAGGCGTAAATGATGATCCATGGGATACGCCACATCGTGGAAAAACCACCAAAGAGCAACAAGAAAAATATCCTGTGATACATAGAGGTTGGGCTGCAAGTGAAGCAGTCATGGACGCCTGGACCAATGAAGAAGATTGTCCGTACACCGAGGTAAAACCATTTACTTGGTGGAGAAGTTACAGGATGGGAGGTCGTTCATTATTATGGGGTAGACAAAGCTACCGCCTTAGTGATTTAGATTTTGAGGCCAATGGAAAAGAAGGCGTTGGCGTAGACTGGCCTTTGCGTTACAAAGACATTGCACCTTGGTATGATCATGTAGAAAAATTTGCGGGCATTAGTGGCTCCATAGAAGGGCTTCCACATTTACCCGATGGTCAATTTTTGCCACCCATGGATTTAAACTGTGTAGAAAAAGATGTGGCTGCAAGAATCAAAGAAAAATTTAAAGGGGATAGACATTTAATTATTGGAAGGGTTGCCAATTTAACAAAAGCCATTGAAGGCCGCACCAATTGTCAATTTAGAAATAGGTGTTGGGAAGGATGTCCTTTTGGTGGTTATTTTAGTACGCAATCTTCTACCATGCCCGCTGCATTAAAAACACGCAATTTAACGGTAAGGCCTTTTTCAATTGTTACTAAACTTTTATACAATAAGAATACTAAAAAAGCGGATGGCGTAGAAGTACTTGATTCGGAAACCAATAAAACATACACGTTTAATGCTAAAATCGTTTTCTTAAATGCTTCTGCTTTAAACTCGGCATGGGTACTATTTAATTCGGCTACAGATATTTGGCCAGGCGGCTTGGGAAGTAGTAGTGGAGAGCTCGGACATAATGTGATGGATCATCATTACAATTTAGGTGCATCTGGCACCATTGAAGGATTTGAAGATAAGTATGTGTATGGTAGAAGGCCCAATGGTTTTTACATTCCTAGGTTTGTAAACATGGGTAACGATAAAAGAAATTATTTGCGTGGGTTTGGTTATCAGGGTGGCGCCGGAAGGCAAGGTTGGAGTAGAGAAGTTGCAGAACTTTCTATTGGTGCTGCATTTAAGGAAGCCCTTACAGAACCTGGTTCTTGGACAATTGGAGCAACTGGGTTTGGTGAAATTATGCCGTACCATGAAAATAAAATTTCGTTGGATCCTACTAAAAAAGACAAATGGAATTTGCCGGTTCTGTCTATGGATTGTGAGCTCAAACAAAATGAACTTGATATGCGTAAAGACATTGTAGCCGAATTAAAAGCGATGTTAGAAGCAGGTGGTGCGAAAAATATTTCTAGCTACGATAACGGTCACGCTATTGGGCATGGCATTCATGAAATGGGCACGGCCAGAATGGGCAGAGATGCTAAAACCTCTGTATTAAATGGTAACAATCAGGTGTGGGATGCAAAAAATGTTTTTGTAACGGATGGTGCATGTATGACATCAAGTGCCAATCAAAATCCTTCACTTACGTATATGGCATTAACAGCGCGCGCTGCAAACTTTGCAGTAGAGGCATTAAAAAAGGGAGACATTTAGTAGCTCCCTTTTTTAATAAGTATTTTATCTGTTCTTATTCAATGATCTGATCCGATATTTTACCTGTGGTCTTGTGTTTAAGGATTAATTTTTTAGCACCATAATGCGTCATCTCTTCTTTAATTAAATAATGATCCGCATCATATTCTACCAAATGACTTTCTTTGGTAAGACCTGTTTGGCCTCTCCATATATCTAATACCACGGGCTCCCATAATTTAGTTTTTGCAGACTTGTAAGCCGAGTCAATAATAGCATTTACTACATAGCCATCATAAAATGTTTCTTTAGGATCAACACCTTTTTCCATGGCATTAAACATATCCATAAACATGTGGTTGTAGCCAAGTTCATTTAATTCGTCACCTACCGGAAACAACCAGCCACTATTGCTTTCTGCTTTTTCTGCAATATAGTCGCCACCTTTTCCAGTGGTAAACATGTCAAAGCCGGTACGTAAAAAACTATTGATCCAAATAGTGCCTTCGGTACCCATTACTTCATCCCTTAAATCGAGGCCACCTCTAAAAGTCCAGCTTACTTCAAATTGACCAATGGCGCCGTTTTCGTATTTAACGAGTCCAATGGCATGGTCTTCTGCATCAATGGGTTTTACTTGTGTGTCTGCCCAGCACATTACTTCTATGGGCTTAATGTCTTTACCAATATAACCACGTGCAATTTCAATACAGTGGCATCCTAAATCTAAAATACAACCACCACCTGCTTGTTCAATATCCCAAAACCATTCGCTGTGTGGGCCAGGATGTGTTTCTCTAGATTTAGCCCATAATATTCGGCCAAGTGCCCCTTCTTTAACAGACTGTGTGGCTTTAATAAATTTTGGTGTATACACAAGGTCTTCGAGGTAGCCATTAAATATGCCCGCTTCCTCTACGGCGATTAACATACGTTTCGCCTCTGCTGCATTACGGCCTAGTGGCTTTGTAGTCATCACCGCTTTTTTGTGTTTACAACAAAGCATGACTGCTGCTTCATGTAAATTATTGGGTAATGCAATACATACAATATCTACATTTGGATTTACTATCGCTTCCTCCATTTCTGTAGTCCAATGTTCGCAAGCGTAATCTTCGGCAAACTTTTTAGCGGACTCTTCTCTGCGTGAGTATATCGAAACTACTTTATCTCTACTTCTATAACCTTGCAGTGCTTCTGCATAAAAACGGCCAATAAAGCCGGAACCTAACATAGCAATCTTCTTCATAATTTTTTACTGTGCAGCGAGCTGCTTTTTTTCTTTAAAAAATAATATAAACAATACTAAAACAACGCTTGCAATGAGTGCAGGATATAACCAAATGGTTTCCCAAATATGTTGTTGTGTTGTAACGCCATTAATAGTAGTGCTTTGGTTATAGGCATTTGCTACATAGCCACTATAATTGGTGCCAATAAACATGCCCACACCGTAGGTGGCAAATGTAAATAAACTTTGTGCTGCATTTTTGATTTTTTCACCGGCCATTTTTTCTGTATACATATAGCCTGTTACAAAAAAGAAGTCGTAACAAATGCCATGTAAAATAACGCCAGCATACAATAGCCACTCCGCATCCATGCTGCCATATGCAAAACAGATATAGCGAAGCGCCCATGCGGCCATGCCTAACACAAGCATTTTTTTAACACCCAATCTGTAAAACAAAAAGGGAATAGTAATAATAAATAAAGCTTCTGACATTTGTCCCATTGTCATTTTAGCAGCCGTATTAGCACCCCAAAATTCACCTAAAAATGAGCCCGCAAATCCGTAGTAAAAAGAAAGCGGAATACAAATTAAAATGGCGGCAATAAAAAAGAGTAAAAAAGATCTTTCCTTTAAAAGAACAAATGCATCGGCACCAAAAATAGCGCCAAATGAACTATTGTTAGCCGTAGATTTTGGTGGCGTATTGGGAAGTATAAAACTAAATACACCCAGTAATGCAGATGCACCAGCAGCAATAATAAAAGTGGTTTCTCCATTTCCTATAGCTAATTTAGATATGACCAAACCGGCTACAATCCAACCCAGTGTTCCAAAAACACGAATCCATGGAAACTGTTTGCCCGGATCACTCATTTGTGCAAATGCAACACTATTGCTTAATGCAATTGTTGGCATGTATAGTAAAGAGTAGGCTAATATTATCCAGTAAAAACTTGCGGTACCTGTCATTTTAGTAGCATACAATAGAAGTGCTGCACCAATAATATGTAAGATGCCCATGATTTTTTGGGCTGCAAAAAACCGGTCTGCAATCATGCCAACAAAAAAAGGAGATAACATGGTAGCAATAGCGCCTGCGCCATAGGTAGCGCCTTTTGCAAGGTCTACAACGTTTTGACCTTCTGCTTTAAATAAAGTATCCATATAAGGCCCCATTGTCACATACCAGGCACCCCAAATATAATATTGTAAAAACATCATGGCGGCAAGCATGATTCCTGTTTTCATTTTCATAGGCAAATTGTTAATCGTTTTTCTTACATTAGGGTTCAATTTAAGTAATTTTCAAATGTTATGTATGAAAAATAAATCAAACCTTTTACCCATTGCTTTCTTATTCATTGCACTTGGTATTATGGGTGCTGTTTCAGCGACCGTAAATCCTCCAAAGCAGGTTAAAATATTGGTATTTTTTGAAACAAAAGGCTTCTACCATAGTTCTATTCCGGTAGCTGTTGCAGCACTCCAAAAATTAGGTCAAAGTAATAATATGTTAGTTGATACGACATCCGAGTCGTCTACTTTTTTACAACCAGATTTGGATAAGTATGGTGCTATTATTTTTATGAGCACCACTGGCGATGTTTTTAATGAAGCGGAGCAGGTGGCGTTTAAAAAATACATTAACAATGGCGGAGGTTTTGTGGGGATACATGCAGCTACCGATACAGAGTATGGATGGCCTTGGTACAATCAGTTGGTGGGGGGTTATTTTAAAAGTCATCCCAAACAGCAAGAAGCGGTACTCAATGTTATAGATGGTAATCATACGTCTACCAAACATTTACCAGCGCAGTGGAAACGTTTTGATGAGTGGTATAATTTTAAAGACATGCAACCAGGTTTACATATCCTCATTAACATCGATGAAAAATCGTATGAAGGTGGTGACATGGGCGCTTCGCATCCAATGGCCTGGTACCATAAATTTGATGGGGGTAAAGCTTTTTACACAGAGCTTGGGCATACCAACGAATCATTTGCCGACCCACTATTCATGATACATATACTAGGAGGCATACAGTATGCGGCTAAATAGCGGTAAGGGCCTGTAAAATATCAGCTAAAATATCATCTCTGTGTTCAAGTCCTACACTGATACGAATAAGTCCGGGTGTGATATTAACGGCAAGTCTTTCAGCTTCCGACAATTTTGCGTGCGTAGTGCTTGCAGGGTGAGAAGCAATACTTCTGGTATCTCCAAGGTTAGCGGTTAGCGATAACATTTTTAAGTTGTTTAAAAATGTTTTACCAGCGTCTAGTCCGCCCTTTAATTCAAAACAAACAATGCCACCACCATTGGTCATTTGTTTTTTAGCAATCACATGTTGTGGGTGGCTTGCTAAAAAAGGATAACGCAGTGTTGCAATGGCTGCATGATTTTCAAGGGCCTCTGCAATAAATAAAGCATTGGATGCATGTCTTTCCATACGAACATCTAACGTTTCTATACTTTTGCTTAAAAGCCAAGCATTAAATGGAGATAGTGCAGGTCCTGTGCTTCTGCAAAACAAGTAAATATCTTTTATTAGTTCTTTTTTGCCAACTACCACACCACCTAAAACACGACCTTGTCCATCTATCCATTTTGTTGCAGAGTGTACCACTAAATCGGCACCAAAGTTTATGGGACGCTGGTTTACAGGGGTTGCAAAACAGTTGTCTACATTATAAATGAGGTTGTATTTTTTAGCAACTCTGCCAATCATTTCTAAATCTAAAATATCAAGTCCTGGGTTGGTAGGTGTTTCTAAATAAATCATTTTAGTGGCAGGCGTAACGGCAGCTTCCCACTCAGCTTCTGTTGCAGCGGCTAACACATAAGATGTGTTAATGCCATAATTAGGAAGGTATTTTGCAATCACGGTATGGGTACTTCCAAAAATAGAATTACAAGAAAGTAAATGATCGCCTTTTTTTAATAGTGCCATAAAAGAACCAAATACTGCACTCATGCCAGACGCAGTTGCATACCCAGCTTCGGCACCTTCTAGTGCACAAATTTTATCTGTAAATTCCTGTACATTGGGATTGCTAAATCTACTATAGATATTATCATCGGTTTCATCGGCAAAAGCAGCGCGCATACTTTCTGCATCATCAAAACAAAAGCTGCTCGTCAAATAAAGTGGACTACTATGTTCCATTTCATTTGTTTGCGTGGTTCTTATTCTTATGGCGTCTGTTTGCGGCTTTGACATAGTGTTATAGTGTGCTTTGCAACAAAGGTAAGGTTCGTAAACTAGCTACCACCAATCGCTTTCTAAAATATTTTATGTCTAGTGATCAACTTGTAGTTATTTTGTGTCACATGCAGTCTCAAATCCAATACCTAACATACAAACAGCCGTTCGTTTTAGAATGTGGTGAGGTGTTGCCTAGTATAAATATTGCCTACCATACCTATGGAACGCTTAATGCAGCTGGCACCAATGCGGTATGGGTGTGTCATGCATTAACGGCAAACGCTGATGCGCTAGATTGGTGGAAGGGGTTAATAGGGAATGATGCACTAATTAATGAACAGGATCATTTTATAGTGTGTGCAAATGTTATTGGCTCTTGTTATGGATCTACAGGGCCGTTAACTGAAAATCTAAATACGGGGGCTCCGTACTATTCAAGTTTTCCTGCAGTAACCATTAGGGATATGGTAAAGGCGCATGTTATTTTAAGGGAAGCATTGGGTATCCAATCTATTGCACTTTTAATGGGTGGAAGTATGGGTGGATATCAAGTGCTTGAATGGGCTTTGCTTGAACCTGCTGTTATTCAAAAATTATTTTTAATTGCAACATCGCCTTCAGAGAGTGCCTGGGGTGTTGCTATTCATACAGCGCAGCGTTTAGCGATTGAAGCAGATGCAACATGGATAGGTATGGATGAAAACGCTGGCGCAGCTGGATTAAAAGCGGCGCGTGCTATTGGCATGTTAACCTACCGTAATTATCAAATTTTTAAGGAGTCACAAACCGATCCTGATTCAGAAAAAATAGATGGTTATAAAGCGTCGTCGTATATCAATTACCAAGGTGACAAGCTCGTTCAAAGATTTAATGCTTATTCTTATTGGTTGCTCACTAAATCTATGGATAGTCATGATTTGTCTAGAGGAAGAGGCATGGATTTAATGCAAACCTTAAAAGGTATTACAATTCCTACACTTATTATTGGTATTAAAAGTGATATTTTATGTCCACTAGATGAACAGCGTTTTATGGCAGCTCACTTATCCAATGCGCAATTAGTAGAAATTGATTCTAATTATGGGCATGATGGTTTTATTATTGAAACCAAACAAATCACATCGCATCTAGCACCCTTTTTGAAGTAGGTCTTTACTGCGGATGATAAAGGCTTTTCGCATTTTTGTACACTTCTGCTTTATTCAAGGTCATCTTTTTTGTTTGCTGACGCGTAAACATTTCCATTTGATCGGTGTAATGTGGTGAATCTTTTTTTGCAGAAGCGCCATACACATTGAGTGATTCAATTTGTGGACCATCTTTTGTAAACCTTACCAGTTCTATATAAGCATCACCTTGATTGCCTTTCCATTTACCATCTTTGTATGGCACGGAGTACATAGGGGCAAGAACATCAGGTAAGCCGGGTAGCGGAATTTCTTTTGTACCACGCACCAATTTTTGTACTTCACCTATTGCAATATTTGTTTTGCCAAAATCTTGTAACATGGTTTGTTTGGCTTCTCGTAAAAGTTGAGCGGCGCGTGTTTTACTGATAAACTTATTTTGTAAATAAAGTGCTTTGTTTTTATTAGCAGCGGCCTGTACAAAAAAGAAAGTGCCTGCGCCAATACTTTCTGCATCTGAATTTCTATTCCAGTTATTTAGTTGCGTAATAATGTCTGCAATATCCGGGAATTCGGTGCTGTTTAATAAAAATACGCTATCTATTTTGCTCGGGTAATAAAAGGAAGAAGGGAATTGCCTATCAAATTTGATGCGTTTAAAATCTTCATAGCTTACTTTATGTAAGGGGCGTACAAGTTCTTCAAAACGCATGCTCCTGTTGTTTTCCAGGGTTTCGTAACCCATGGTAATATCTTTTACTACTGGATTGTCTATGCCTTCTGTGCTATGAAAAGGAGAGTGATTGGTATTGTAAACGTATCCGGATTTTGGTTGTAGTACCTGGGGTAAATTGGATAGTGGGTGTAGTTCTGTCCAAAGTGTTTTGCTCGTATTACCAGGTAATGTTGTTTTCCAATTATAACTTTTATCTCTTACCGGGATGCGTCCGTTACTAATATAAAAAATAGTATCGTATCGGTCTGCATAAACAATATTATAACCTGGAATGGCTAGCATGTCAAGTGCTTTTTTAAATTCCGTAAAGTTTTTAGCCTTGTTGAAAGCATACCACTGCTCAAGTCCTCTAATGTCCATTTGAGCAGGCATTCGAATAGAAAAAACGCCTCTAGGTGTAATGATAGTTGGTCCGTATTTGCTCCAATATGCTTTTTTGCTAAGTGGTACAGCAACGCCTGCAACTTTTACTTTAAGGGGCGCTGTTTTTACTTCAAGCGTTTCCCATTTGCCATCAAATTTGTATTGTAATTTATTGGCAGGATTCATTTCTAATTGATACACGTCTAGTTTGTCTGGCGCATTTACGGTGTGTGCCCATCCTAAATATTCATTACAGCCATGTAAGATGCAGGGGGCACCCGGAAAATTAGCGCCAATAATATTCCAGCCGTCTTCACTTGATAAATGCGCTTCATAAAATGCGACAGGCCCTTCTAGTGGTTGGTGTGCATTGATGTCTAGGTATACCTGTCCATCGGTGGTTTTGGCGCTATTAAATGCAAACGCGTTACTACCTGCCGTTTTATAATTTTCGAGAAGTGGCACAGTGCCGCCAAAAATGGAACTTAATGCTTTGTCTGCCCCAGATAGCACACAAAGTTGGAGCACCGAATATTGTACCATATCTTTTGGAGTAACTGGAAATATTTTTTTAAGCAGTACTTCTTTAGGGTGTGCAGTTGCGTATGCATTGAGCCCGGCTGCATAGCCTTCTAAAAGTTTTTTAAATGCAGGGCTAAGGTCCGATTCGTATTTTTCTTCTACAAGTTCTGGAATGCGTAATAAATGAATGATATAATCTATCGAAGCCCCTTTTTTACCTTGGTACTGCGCTAGCATGGATTTTCCAGCCATTAATGATTGTTGAATGGTTACAAAATCATCTTCTGCATGTGCCCATGCAAGCCCATAGGCAACATCTGGATCTGTTTTACCAAAAATATGCGGCACGCCAAAGCTGTCTCTGATAATATCAATTTTAGCAGGGTTTATTTGTGCGTTTGCCCAATTATAGATGAGTATTAAGCAGGTAACTAGTAGTGAGGTACGTTTCATAAGGTATAGTCTAAACAGTATAACAACAATACGGCTAAAGTGTTTATTATTTAATAGCGTTGTATCTTTGTGTCAAATTAATGGTATGAGCATTTTCAAACAGTTAAAAGAGTATCTCTTTATTTCAAAAAGAGACCCTAACGAGCCCCGCACTCAGTGGATGAAGTATATGCATGGCATGAACCGTATTTCACTTCTTATGTTTTTGGTAGCAGTACTTATTATTTTGTTTAAGTCACTGATTTTACCCCTCCTGAATAAATAATTTTGGTTCTGCAAGTGCCATAATTTCTTGGGCAACTTTTGCAGAAGCGTCTCCACCGCCCGCAGCGAGAAGTGCATGTAATGACTTGTAGTTATCCATCAATTCATTTCTTTTGGTCTCATTTTCTGTGATGTTACGTAGTGCAGTTGTTAAATGCTGTTCCGTTAGATTTTCTTGAATGATTTCTTGGACAATTTCTTTGTCCATAATCAGATTTACTAGTGATATGAATTTTATTTTCACTAGCCACTTTGCTATTTGATACGAAAACTTACTGGTTTTGTAGCACACGACTTCTGGGACTTTAAATAAGGCTGTTTCAAGTGTTGCAGTGCCACTGGTTACTAGGGCTGCGTCAGCTATTGTGAGTAGTTCGTACGTGCTATTTTTAATAAGTGTTACATTGGAGTAGCCCATTAAAAAGCGGTTGTAAAATGGAGCATCTTGTCCTGGCGCTTGCGCCACCATAAATGTATAGTTGGGAAAATGTGGTGTTACGCTTAACATTATGGGAAGCATTTTAATAATCTCTTGCTTTCTGCTTCCAGGTAATAGTGCAATTACTTTTTTATTGTCTGTAACAAGTGGGTTAGTACTTTTAAAGGAAGCAATAACAGGTAGTAGCGGGTGGCCCACGTAGGTCACATCCCAATTCCATTTATTTTTAAAATAATCTTTTTCGAAAGGCAGTATGCAAAACATTTTATCGATGCACAGTTTCATTTTTTTAACCCTGTTTTCTTTCCAAGCCCAAACCTGCGGTGCTATATAATACACCACTTTGAATCCATTTTTTTTTGCCCAATCGGCAATGCGTAAATTAAAACCTGGATAGTCAATTAATACGAGCACATCGGGTTGCCAAGCATCTATATCTTGCTTGCAAAATTTTATGTTTTGTAAAATGGTGGGTAGGTTTTTGATCACTTCTAAAAATCCCATGAAGGCGAGGTCTCTGTAATGCTTTACAAGAGAGGCACCTGCGTCCTTCATCAGGTCTCCGCCCCATGCTCTAATGCTGGCCGCAGGATCTAAATGTTTAATTTCCTTTATGAGGTTACTCCCGTGTAGGTCTCCACTGGCTTCTCCTGCAATAATATAGTACTTCATAGGCTCCTTGCAATTTACGTTAGATGTTGCAGTTCTTGTTATCTTTTTCTCAATTTTTTCATTATTTTTATCCATAACTATCAATCTTTCACATGCATTTAATTAAACAAAAAGCGTTTTCCAATTATGTAAACCGCTTTATACATCTCTCCCTGTTATCAATTGTTGTTTTATTATTTTCTTTTAGAACAAAAGAAGAAAAAATGACGAAAGCCGTTTCAATTAAAGACACCACTAAAAAAGTGATGATTGTTCAAGGCTATAAGATTTCGCCAGAAGACACTTTAATTGCATCAAAAGGGAATAATAAATCTTCTGTTGTTATTACACTGGATGCAGCAGGTGGCGTTGGTAATGCGCAAAAGCCGCTATTTATTTTAGATGGAGAAGTTATTTCTGAATCTGTAATGAGTTTGATTGATCCTAGTAAAATTGAATCAATTAATATTTTAAAAGAAGCTTCTGCTGTTGCAGTTTTTGGAGAAAAAGGTAAAGGTGGTGTGGTGCAAATCACAACAAAAAAAGGTGCAGGTGTAGAAGCTACCGCAACTGGTAGGATTGTTGTCAGGGGCATGCCATTGGATAATTCTAAGGTAATTATTTCTGACACTGTTCAATCAAGTGGGAAAACTATTTTATTGAAGTCCAATAATTTGAAAGATCTAGAATTCATGGCAAAAAACTTTGATGGCGATGGTAATGTAGTTGTGGAGACAAAAGGTAATGGTAAAAAAAGCGGCATTACATTTTCTGGAAGTCCATCTGGTTCAACACCTGGTTTAATTTTAATTGATGGCGAGAAAAAAACAAAGAAAGAACTAGATGCTCTTTCTCCAGATCAAATCAAATCTGTTGAAATATTAAAAGGCGAATCAGCAATTAAAGCATATGGTCCAGACGCAAAAGACGGTGTGATTAAAATTACGACCAAGAAAAAAGTAAACCTATAAAAAAAACTTAACGGCTAAGGACGCTAATGCATACAAACAAGTTGCAATAAATACGCCCTTAGCCGTTTTATCTTTTTGCGCATTAATATATAGCGTAAATACAACTGCGTTACAAATTAAGCAAAGGCTTACAATCGCTGTTAGTAAAGACTTTTGTAAAATAAGTACTTCAAAAAATTCGGCTAAAGTAAAACGGCTAAATTTATAAAAGTAATACCCAAATAACCCTACAATAGGTGCTAAAAAACCTAGTAGGATGCCAAGTTTTATATCGTCTCTTTTCAATATCATAATTTCCATTTTGTTTCTAAGGCTTTTTTAAGGCCATAATGAGTAAGGTCAAATTGTACAGGTACCACACTTACATAATTGTGTTTGAGTGCCCATGAATCGGTGTCTTTGCCTGATTCTAAATTTTTAAATTCGCCGGTTAGCCAATAATATTTTTTTCCGTGTGGATCTTTTCTTTGATCAAACTTTTCTTCGTATTTTGCATACGCTTGTCTGCAAATTTTTATCCCTTTAATTAATTTTTCATCTACAGCAGGGATGTTTACATTTAAACAAAGGTGTTTGTCTAGTGGTTTGCCAGCCAACATTTTTTCTACTATAATGCGCACGTATTTTTGTGCACCAGAAAAATCGGCTTCGATACTATAATCTAGTAATGAAAATCCAATACTTGGAATGCTTTCGATAGACGCTTCGAGCGCTGCCGACATAGTGCCAGAATAAATGACATTGATAGAGTGGTTGGCGCCGTGGTTAATGCCACTCAGGCAAATGGTTGGCTTTTTGTGTAATACAACGTCTACAGCAAGTTTCACGCAATCTACTGGCGTGCCACTGCAGCTATAGGTTTCTACGCCATCAAACATATGGAGCTTTTGCAGCCTTAGGGGGTGACCAATGGTTATAGCGTGCCCCATGCCACTTTGGGGCTTGTCTGGGGCCACTACTACAATGCGTCCTAGGCCTTTTACAGCTTCTACCAGGGCTTTAATACCCGGAGCTGATACACTATCGTCGTTGGTTATTAATATAGTAGGGATTTCCTTGGTTTTTCCTGATTTTGCCATGGGTGCAAGATACAAATAGAAAAAAATAGTAAAAATAAATTTGGTAATACTAAAATTATTAGTATTTTGCAGCTAAATCAATTAGTTATGTCAAACGCCGGAAAAAATTTACGTCACTTGCGCAAGCAGCGTGGTTGGACCCAGGAAGAATTTGCAAACAAGCTAAACATCAAAAGAAGCCTTGTTGGCGCCTACGAGGAAGAGCGTGCCGAGCCTCGTTTAGAGGTAATGGAAGCCATTTGTTCTTTGTTCAAGCTCAGTTTAGAGGACTTCTTATTTCAAGACCTTACGGGTAGTACGCCAAAGGGCATTTCTTACCTTGAAAGCCGCAGGCAATTAAAAATGATAGCCGAGTCTGCTCAAATTAGTTTTGTACCGGTAAAAGCGGCAGCTGGTTATTTAGCGGGCTTCGCAGATCCTGAATTTGTAGACGAGCTAAATACCTTCACACTCCCTATGTTAGCGCCGGGTCAATACCGTGCCTTTGAAATAGTGGGGGATAGTATGTTGCCAACACCTAGTGGTAGTGTAATTGTAGGAGAAAAAGTAGAAAACTTTGATGAGGTAAAAAATAGTAATACCTACGTGGTGCTTTCTAAAAGTGAAGGTGTGGTATACAAGCGTATTGTACGCGACAACGAAAAAAAGAATAACCTCACGCTTATTAGTGATAACCCGCAGTACGAGCCATACCATGTAAATGCAGAGGATGTATTAGAGGTTTGGAAGGCTGTGTATATTTTGCAAAAGGCTAGTGCAGTGCCTAGGTGGGATGTAAACCAGTTAGCCGGCATGGTTAATAATTTACAAGAGCAGGTGAGTACGCTTAAAAGTAAACTCAATTAAACTAGGTCCTTTAGTTTCTTTATTTTAACCATTGGTACTTTTTTTAATGGGGCAAAGGTAGATTCGTCTATTTTTGCCCCATTTTATATATATGCGCAAAATAATTATAGTTTTTCTTTTGGTTTTATGGGCGAGTGCTGGCTTTGCGCAACCTAAAAAAATTAGTGCCCTTAAAATTAATTCAGCTATTAAAATAGATGGTGCATTAGATGAGCTTATATGGGCGCAGTCTGATACCGCTGTTAATTTTATTCAATTAAGTCCTCAATTGGGTGCTGCTGCATCTAATATGAGTAAGGTTTCTATTTTATATGACGATCAGGCAATATATGTTGGTGCCTTTTTGTACAACAAGCCTCAAAATATTAGAAAGCAATTAACAGCAAGGGATGGAGAGCAGCGAAAAGACGTAGATTATTTTGCTGTTTTTTTTGATACGTATAATGATAATCAAAATGCAGTTCAGTTTTTAGTAACAACCCGCAATGTTCAATCAGATGCAAGACTGCTTCCTAATTTAAGTAGCCAGTTTGGACCACCTTCCGATTATTCTTGGGACGCCGTTTGGGAAAGCAAAGTTCAAATGCATCAAAATGGATGGTCGGTAGAAATAAAAATACCTTATGCGGCACTTCGTTTTTCAAAAAAAGAAATACAAGACTGGGGTGTAAATTTTGAACGCTATGACAGGGGAAGTAACGAAAATGTATACTGGAATAAAATTGACCCCAACCAAAATGGTTATGTTAATCAGTTTGGCGATATCACAGGACTACAAAATATAATTCCACCATTGAGGCTATCGTTGTTGCCTTATATATCTGCTGGATCAAGAACTGTACCCTATGCCAATAGGCCCACCACTAATACTTTTTTACGCAGTGGCGGAATGGATGTGAAATACGGTGTCAATGAAAGTTTTACTTTAGATGCAACACTTATTCCGGATTTTGGACAAGTAGTTTCTGATAATGTGGTCCTAAATCTAACGCCGTACGAAATTCAGTTTCAAGAAAATCGCCCTTTTTTTACAGAAGGGATTGAATTATTTAATAAATCCAATCTCTTGTATTCTAGGCGAATTGGTGCTACACCGGATGGTTATTATGCAGTTAATCGAAAAGTGGCTAACAATAGTAATTTATCGATCGTTTCAAACCCGGGCATTTCACAATTATACAATGCGGCAAAGTTTTCTGGAAGAAATAAAAAGAAACTAGGCATTGGTGTTTTTAATGCACTTGTTGCTCCTACAACTGCAACGGTTTTAGATAAAACAACGGGGGTAAAAATAAATTATGAAACCAGTCCATTAACCAATTATAATATTCTAGTGCTTGATCAGGCCCTGGCTGGTAGATCATCCATTACATTAACCAATAGTAATGTTTGGAGGAGTGGAGGGTCCCGCAACGCCAATGTTACCGGGCTTGATGCGAGCTTGTTTGATAAAACCAATACCCATCAGCTTATCTGGAATGGAAGAGTGAGTGCTATTTCTGGGGTTGATAGTTATACGGGATTTAAAAGTTTATTAGCATTTGCTAAAGTGAGTGGCAAGATTCAGTATTTATTGCATACCAATATTGAGTCAGATAGATATGACCCAAATGATATGGGTTTTTTGTTAGCGCCCAACGAGTTTTCAGGTATTGCTAAAATAAGTTACAACCAGTTTAAACCTTCAAAAAAGTTTTTACAATCTAGTTATACACTAACCCTTCGTCCATCATACTTATACAAGCCCAATGTGTTTACCAATTTTGAAATTCAAACGAGGGCTTTTTGGTTTTTTAAGAATTTCTGGGATGCATCTGTAACATTAAACGTACAACCTCAATGGACGCATGATTATTTTGAAATGCGCACCGCAGGCGTCATGATAAAAAGAACGGGATATTGGTATGCAAGTATTGCGGGTAGTTCTGATAGTAGAAAACAGTTTTTTTTCAGGTACAACGCAGGTTTTGCCGAGTCTCCTATTTATGATGATGCTTATATCAGTTTAAATATTTCACCTCGTTATAGATTCAATGATCATTTTAGTTTGGATATCGATGTGAAGCGTGATGAAGACAATGGACAGTATGGTTATGCTTTTAGAAATGCAGCAGGTGTGCCTATTGCGGGTAGACGTAAGGTAACTACTTTTAATAGTGTTGTAAATGCTATATATAATTTTAATGCGCGTATGAATTTGACTGCACGGGCAAGACATTATTGGAGCAAGGTAGAATACGAAACCTTTTTTAATGTTACACCTAGTGGTGGTATCACTGAAATCCCTTTTGTGGCCGGGAAAAATCAAAATTTCAATGTCTTTAATATAGATATGTTTTACACTTGGGACTTTGCCTACGGTAGCCGGTTTATTATAGGATGGAAAAACTGGTTAGGTTCAGATTTTAATTTGCCCTACCAGTCGCATAAAAATTATATGAGTAATGCAAGAGCAGTGTTTCAGCAGCCGCACGGTAATGAAATTACATGTAAGCTCATTTACTTTTTGGATTACATGAAATTGAAAGCTAAAAATCCTTTAAAACCTAGTAGGAGTTAGATTTAGCAGATTTGATTTGTCCATTTAGTTTTCTAAAAAAGTATAGATTTTTATTTTCTTGGTAATCTACCTGGCTTTTATTGTCTGCATTATTAACTGGCGTTATTTTAAACGTGTTGAATACAGGGGACGTTTTAGATAACAAACTAGTTGTGAAGTAAAGCATCGTTTCATAGCCTTTAAAAAATTGATCGCTTGGCCGGCCAAGGTATTTTTTTTTGTAGGCACTTGTTAACTGCTTTAGTAGTTTTTCGTTACCATTAAAATAATAGGGACTTGCATAAATAATTTCTACATTAGGAACATTGAGTGATTTTTCACCATCCCATGTGGGCATACCCATAATAGTAGTTTTGTAAGCCGGGTGGTCGTTGAGCATTTTTATAATGGCGTAGCCAAAGCTTTCTTTTAAGCTGCCGCACAACAAAATGTTTTGTTTGGTTGAATCTAGGTAAGGAGCAAGGTCAGCAAAACCGATACTGTCCTGTTCGTCAATATTTACAAAGGATTGCGTTGTTTTGTTATTGCCGCCTTGAATAATGTTTTGAATATAGTCTTCGGTGGTTCCTTTTTTCTTGATGTAGAGAATGGTGTTTTTTGAAAAGTTTGTTTGTATATAGTTGTAAATAGCCTCACACTGTGTTTTAAGTGTTGGGTTTAAAATCGTAAAAAATGGATTATTGGTAACACCAGCATCATTTGGGAAAATAGCTGATATCATTGGTGTTTGTTGCGTTAGTGCAAAATCGGCAAGTAATTTTGTGTCTGTTTTATTTGTAATGGCACTAATAATTAATGCAGGTTTTTGTAAACTTGAATCAGTGAGCAGGGTAGTTAGCGGATTGTTTTTTTGTTTGGTATCAACGATTCGTACATCAAGTGCCGAATTTATTTTTTTTATCGAGTCTAGGGCCATTATTACGCCATTATAAAAATCAAGCGCTGGCAGCATGGTTTTGGGTAAATTTTTATTGCCTAAAATATACTCACTGCCATTAAATGCAGCATCAATTTCTAAAGGTAGAAATAATACAATTTTTTTTCGTTCTTGTATATCGGTAATGCTTTGTGCATAGTTGTTGTAAGCGCAACTAAGCAATAAAATAAATAATACGATAACTTTTTGTATGCGGTTCATTGTAAATTATTTTATTCCCACTCAATGGTTGCAGGAGGCTTGCTGCTAATATCATATACCACCCTGTTAATGCCTCTTACCTGATTGATAATTTCATTGGATACATATGCTAAAAATGAATACGGCAAATGTGCCCAATCGGCAGTCATTCCATCCACAGAGGTTACAGCTCTTAAAGCAACTGTAAACTCGTACGTTCTTTCGTCGCCCATAACGCCTACACTTTTTACAGGAAGTAAAATAGTACCAGCCTGCCAAACCTCTGTATATAAATTGTGTGATTTCAATGCATTCATATAAATGGCATCAGCAGCTTGAAGCAAAGCAACTTTTTCGGCATTCACTTCACCTAAAATTCTGATGGCTAAGCCTGGTCCAGGAAAAGGATGTCTGTTAATCATGCCTGAAGGAATGCCTAATTCTAGACCTACTTTACGCACTTCGTCTTTAAATAAATAGCGGAGTGGTTCTACTAAAGTTAAATGCATGGTGTCTGGGAGCCCACCTACGTTATGGTGTGATTTAATGGTTTGCGAAGGTCCGTGAACGCTAACGCTTTCAATAACATCTGGATAGATGGTACCCTGTCCTAAAAAACTTACGTCTTTAACTTTGGCTGCTTCTTCTTGGAAAACATCAATAAATAATTTGCCAATTACTTTTCTTTTGGCTTCAGGATCTGTTTGATCTTGTAAGCCAGCGTAAAATCTATCTTTCGCATCGATGCCCGTTACATTAAGGCCAAGCTCTTTGTACATGTCTAATACTTGTTCAAATTCACCTTGGCGAAGCACCCCATTATCTACAAAAATGCCGTGTAGTCTCGTGCCAATGGCTTTGCTGATAAGTGTGGCAGCAACAGTACTATCTACGCCACCACTAAGCGCCATAATTACTTGTCGGTCCCCAATTTGCTCTTTTAATTTAGCAACTGTTTCTGTTACAAATGAAGCAGGGGTCCAGTTTTGGCTGCATCCGCAGGTGTTAACTAAAAAGTTTTTTATAATTAATTTCCCCTGTGTTGAGTGGTAAACTTCTGGATGAAATTGTAATCCAAATAATGGATGTGTATCTGTGGTTGTTTTTTTGAATGCTGCAATAGGAATACTTTCTGTAGTTGCAGTGATTTGAAATCCTTCTGGAAGTGCCACAATAGAATCGGAGTGGCTCATCCATACTTGTGATCCATGATCAACGCCAGCAAGTAAAGTATCTTGTTCTTGTATTTGTAAATGCGCGCGGCCGTATTCTCTTTTATTTGATTTATTGACAGTGCCACCAAATGTTTTCGCTGTTAATTGTGCGCCATAGCAAACACCGAGTACCGGAACTTTTTGAATAAAGCTTGCGATGTCTACAACAGGAGCGTTTTCTTCGTTAACACTAAATGGCGAACCACTTAATATGATTCCCTTTAATCCGGGTTCAAATGTAAATGACTTATGAAAGGGAATGATTTCGCAATACACATTGGCCTCTCTAACTGCTCTAGCAATTAACTGGGTATACTGGCTACCAAAATCTAGGATAAGGATTTTTTCTGTCATAGCAGCGAAGTTAATTGAAATTGGGAGCACAAAAAAACCAACCCGCAGGGTTGGTTTTAATAATATCTATCAAAGTTGATAAGTATGTATCTTGCAGTTTAACTTATGCAGCAACAACAGCCTTTTTGGCTAATTTGCTCTTTAAGTTAGCAGCTTTGTTTTTGTGGATAATACCACGCTTAGCAAGTTTATCAATCATCGAAATGACGTTTGGTAATCCTTCTGTGTAAGCTTTGGTATCTGAGCCAGCTTTAAGTTCACGAACAGCGTTACGGGTAGTTTTACCATAGTAACGATTACGCTCGCGACGCTTAGCCGCTTGTCTCATATCTTTTTTAGTAGCTGAATGGTTTGCCATGTTCTAATTATTTTTCAGGACGGCAAAGGTAAGGCCTAGACCTGAAACTTTGAAATTTTATTCAAAAAAAACATCGATTTCCTTAATTTTCAATGAAATTACCGCTTTTTTTCTCCTTTTTATGACCGATATTTGCTCGGAAATTTGATAAATTAGACGCCTAAGACTATCACATGAAGGATTTTTCTTATATAACCAATTCCCATCCCGCTTTTATAGAGGAGACCTATAAGGCTTTTGTACAAGATCCAAGTTCTATAGATCCAGACTTAAAAAAGTTTTTCGATGGCTTTGATTTTGCCGTTTCTAGTGGTCATGCAGGAACTAGTGCCGCTGCTTCAGTAACTACAGCTACAAATGCCTCTGGTATTGATTGGCAAAAAGAAATTAATGTGTACCGCCTTATTTTAGGGTACAGAAATAGGGGTCACTTGCTTTCAAAAACAAATCCGATTAGACCCCGTAAAGACAGACAAGCGAATTTAGATTTATCTTATTTTAGTTTATCAGATGCTGATTTGTCACAAACTTTTCAAGCAGGCAAATTTGTTGGACTTGGTGCTACTTCATTAAAAAATATTTTAACACATTTACAAACCTGCTACACATCAAGTGTTGGTGCAGAGTTTAAATATATTAGCAGTAAAGAAAAAGTTTCGTTTTTGATTGCAGAAATGGAAACCAACTTTACAGCGCCGGTTCATTTAGAAAAAAAGAAACACATCTTAGAAAAGCTAAATCAAGGTGTGATTTTTGAAAAGTTTTTGCATACCAAATATATTGGTCAAAAAAGGTTTTCATTAGAAGGTGGAGAAAGCACCATTGCGGCCCTTGATGCTATTATCAACACATCTGCATCGTATGATGTACAGGAAGTGGTAATTGGCATGGCGCACCGTGGTCGATTAAATGTGCTCGCGAATATCATGGGTAAAACCTATGAGCAAATATTTAGTGAATTTGAAGGAACTGCCATTATCGATCAAACCATGGGTAGCGGCGACGTTAAATACCATATGGGTTACGGTTCAGAAATTACAACACCTGATCAAAAAAAGATTCACTTAAAATTAGTACCAAACCCATCGCACCTCGAAGCAGTGGATCCGGTTGTACTTGGTTTTGCTAGAGCAAAAGCAGACGTGTTGGATCAAAGCGCTTTTGATAAATACTTGCCAATACTGATTCATGGTGATGCTTCTGTTGCAGGACAGGGTATTGTGTACGAAGTATTACAAATGAGTAACCTTCGTGGTTATCACACAGGTGGTACCATTCATTTTGTGATCAATAATCAAATTGGTTTTACCACAGATTTTGATGATGCAAGAAGTGCCGATTATTGCACCTCGGTTGCTGCCATGGTGCAAGCGCCTGTGTTGCATGTAAACGGTGATGATGCAGAAGCGGTTGTCAAGTGTGCCGAAATCGCAACACGTTACCGTCAGCAGTTTCATTCGGATATTTTTATTGATATGGTGTGCTACCGCAAACACGGGCACAATGAAGGAGATGATCCTAAATATACGCAGCCGCAACTTTACTCGTTAATTGATAAGCACCAAAATCCTAGAGAAACGTATACGCAGTTTTTAATCCAAAATGGTGAGCCTGAAGCGCAAGCACTTGCTAAAGACATGGAAAAGAAATTCTGGGCCGATTTACAAGAGCGCCTAGATGAAGTAAAACAACATCCCCTACCTTACAAATACCAAGCGCCTGAACTTGCTTGGCAAAATATGGGTAAAGCAACAGAGCAAGATTTTCAAGCTTCACCTGAAACTGCTGTAAGCCAAGAAAGATTTAATCTATTGTTTGAGCGTTTGATGCAATTCCCACAAGATTTTAAACCACTAAAAAAAGTGGAAAAATTATTGCAGGAAAAAATCAAGCTCATGGAAGCGGAGCAAAAAGTAGATTGGGCAACTGCCGAGTTAATGGCATACGGTTCACTACTTATTGATGGTAATATTGTTCGTATGAGTGGTCAGGACGTGCAGCGTGGTACATTTAGTCACCGTCATGCAGTGATTAGAGACGAGCAAACAAATAAGGGGCACAATAGGCTCAACCATTTTACAGCGGGTCAAGAAAAGTTTAGAATTTATAATTCATTGTTAAGCGAATATGGTGTGCTTGGTTTTGAGTATGGCTATGCCATGGCAAATCCGAATGCACTTGTTATTTGGGAAGCACAGTTTGGTGATTTTTGTAATGGCGCTCAAACCATGATTGATCAGTTTATTGTGGCGGGCGAGCAAAAATGGCAGCGCCAAAATGGACTTGTTATGTTACTGCCACATGGTTATGAAGGACAGGGTCCTGAGCATAGCAGTGCGCGTTTAGAGCGTTTCTTGCAAATGTCTGCCGAATTAAACATTGTGGTAACCAATATAACAACAGCTGCAAATTTATTCCATGCCTTTAGACGTCAATTAACTTGGAACTTTAGAAAGCCGATGATTATTTTTTCTCCAAAAGCAAACTTACGCAATCCGGGTACTTTTAGTAAAGTAGAAGCGTTTACGCAAGGAGGATTTAAAGAAATTATTGACGACGAATTTGTACAAGATGCGTCTGCTGTTAAAAAAGTACTTTTTTGCACTGGTAAAATTTATTTTGAACTAGCAGAAAAGCAAGCAAAAGAAAACATTCAAGACATCGCGGTTGTAAGACTCGAGCAAATATATCCATTAGCACAAGATCAATTAAACGCGCTGCATAAAAAATACAGCAAGGCTACTTGGTTTTGGGTGCAAGAAGAACCGCAAAACATGGGTGCGGCTAGCTTCTTAAAAATGAATTTACATACCATTAATTTTGGTGTGATTAGCAGAAGTGCAAGCGCATCTACTGCAACCGGCTATGCAAAAGTGCATGCTGCAGAACAGTTGGAAGTGATTGAAACAGCATTTAATATTTAATTTAGCATACTTAGAAATATCATTTTATGATTGAAATAAAAGTTCCAGCAATAGGAGAATCTATCTCAGAAGTTACTTTGTTAAAGTGGACAAAAAAAGATGGTGACTACGTAGAAAGAGATGAAGTAATTGCCGAGTTTGAAAGTGAAAAAGCAACTTTTGAAGTAAATGCCGAACAGGCAGGTGTGCTTACCACACTTGGTAAAGAAGGGGATACATTACTGATTGGTGATGTGCTTGCTAAAATTGATGAAACTGCCCCAAGGCCTGCCGCAGCCGCCGTTCCGGCTGCACCGGCTGCGCCGGCGCCAGCTGCTCCGAAATCGGAAGCACCTGTGGCTGCGATCCCTAACGATGTAAAAGCAACACCGGTAGCATCTGCTATCATTGCTGATAAAAAAGTAGACCCAACAGCTATTACCGCAACAGGTACTGGCGGAAAAATATTAAAGCAAGACGTGTTAGAAGCACTTTCTCATCCGGGCAAAAAAGCATTTGCTGGTACTGAGCTAAATACCAGAAATGTGCGTCAAGAAAAAATGAGTGCACTGCGTAAAACCATTAGTCGTAGACTGGTAGAATCTAAAAATACAACGGCCATGCTTACTACTTTTAACGAAGTAGACATGACGCGTGTAATGGATGCAAGAAAGCAGTACAAAGATAAATTTAAAGAAAGCCATGGCGTTAATTTAGGCTTCATGAGCTTTTTTGCAAAAGCATGTTCTACGGCGCTAGGCGAGTGGCCTTCTGTAAATGCATACATTGATGGAGATCAAATTATTTACCACGATTATGCAGACATTAGCATTGCGGTGAGCACGCCACGTGGGTTAACCGTTCCTGTAATGCGCAATGTAGAAAGTATGAGTATGGCTGACGTAGAAAAAACAGTTGTGATACTTGCAGGTAAAGCGCGCGATAGTAAACTTACTGCCGATGATTTACAGGGTGGTACTTTCACCATTACCAATGGTGGTGTGTTTGGTAGCTTAATGAGCACACCTATTATCAATATTCCTCAGAGTGCTATTTTAGGCATGCATAAAATTCAGGATAGACCAATGGCTATTAACGGCCAAGTGGTTATTAGACCTATGATGTATTTAGCGCTTAGTTACGATCACCGCATTATTGATGGTCGTGAGAGTGTTGGATTTTTAGTGCGCGTAAAAGAGCTTTTAGAAAATCCAGAATTATTACTGATGGGCAAGGATCCGGTTAAAACATTACTAGAACTCTAAGTGCGTTACCAGTCTTATTTTAATTCGGCGCTTACTATTATCAATGCTTACAAAGGAGGTGCACCACTTGTGCATCATCTCAAACAATATTTTGCTGCACACAAAAAGCATGGTTCTACGGATCGAAGAACCATTGCGCATCTATGTTATACCTATTATAGACTCGGTGCTAGTATCAAAGAATTTGACACAGATAAAGGCTTACAACTCGCTATTTTTTTATGTGAAGCCAAGCCTGGTAACTGGGCGCTTTTATTTGAGCCGAGTTGGCTTGCAGTTTGGAATTCTTCAGATGGATCTTCAGATGTATCATTGGAACAAAAATTAGATTTTATTAAGGAGGTATATTCAGGATACAATCCTGCAAGTATTTTTCCTTTTGCGGCGCATTTGTCTACTGGCGTGGATGCCCCTGCCTTTAACAGGAGCCACCTCACTCAACCAGATTTATTTATTCGTATCAGGCCAAAACAAGAGGCTGCTGTTATGGGTAAATTAAATAAGGCGCAAATTACTTTTGAAAAAATAACGGATACCTGTTACAGGCTTCCAAGTGGCACTAAATTAGATGAAGTGCTACTTATCAATAAAGAAGCGGTGATTCAAGATTACAGCTCGCAACAAATTGCGGGTATGTATGCGCTTGCAACAGCGTTTGCAGATTCTAAAAAAAGAATTTGGGATTGTTGCGCGGCTAGTGGTGGTAAATCTATTTTAGCGGTTGATACTTTTGGACAAATAAAATTAACGGCTTCTGATATGCGCGCTTCTATTTTACGCAATTTACAAACACGTTTTGCAGCAGCGGGTATGGCCGGTTATCAATCATTTGCCGTGGATTTAACCAGTGCGCATGACCTCAGTAATTTTGCTAAACTTGCTGATTTAATTATTTGCGATGCACCTTGTACCGGCAGCGGTACTTGGGGAAGAACCCCGGAGCACCTCGCTTTTTTTGACGAAGCTGCTATCGATAATTTTAGACAGTTACAACAAACCATTATAACAAATACGCTACCGTATGTAGCTGTGAATGGATATTTTTTATACAGTACCTGTTCGGTGTTTGCCACAGAAAATGAAGGTCAAGTAAAATTTATGGAAACTAATTTTCCAGAATTCAAACTCCTGCACCAACAACTTTTTACCGGGTACGCGCAAAAAGCAGATACCATGTTTGCAGCACTGTTTCAGAAAAAATAAGTAAGCGCGTTTTTTGCGAAAAGTTTACAGCAGCATTTATAATAAAATCCCGCGCTGAATAATACCACCGCCAATTACATCATTGCCTTCATAAAAAACAGCACTTTGTCCGGGTGCAATACTTTTTACGGGCTCGTAAAAACGCGCGCGAATACCGTTTTCGGTATTAAATAAATGACTGGTAGCGCCGCTGTCTTTATACCTAATTTTTGTAATGGCTTCGGTACCGTCTTCAATGCCATTATATTTCATCCAATTAATTTTAAGCACTTCCATATCGTTTTGATCGAGGTCGGCTTCGGTACCTAATACAACGGTATTGGTGTTAGGATCAATGGCTGTAACGTATGCTGGTTTGCCGAGTGCAATTTCAAGTCCTTTGCGCTGTCCAATGGTATAAAAAGGGTAGCCTTTGTGTTTGCCCAATCTTTTACCCGCTTGATCTACAAACCATCCGCCATTTACTTTTTCTTCCAACCCGTCTACGTTTCTTTTTAAAAATCCACGGTAGTCATTGTCGGGCACAAAACAAATTTCGTAGCTCTCACTTTTTTTAGCCAGCTCGGGGTAGCCCATATCATGCGCCATTTGTCTGATATCTTTTTTGTGGTATTGACCCAGTGGCATAATGGTTCTACTCAGCAATTCTTGATCGAGTCCCCAAAGCACATAACTCTGATCTTTGGTATCGTCGAGGCCTTTACTAATAACGTATCTATTATTGGTGTGCTGTCTTACAGATGCGTAATGACCCGTTGCAATAAAATCGCATTCAAGTGCATTGGCTCTTTTTAAAAGTGCGCGCCATTTAATATGTGTGTTACACATAACGCAGGGGTTAGGGGTTCGACCTGCTAAATATTCTTCCACAAAATTTTCTACCACAAAATCACCAAACTCATCTCTAATATCTAAAATAAAATGCGGGAATCCATTTTGTACGGCTGCTTGTCTAGCATCGTTAAAAGAATCAATATTGCAACAGCCCGTTTCTTTGGTGCTCGTGCTTCCACTGGTTGCATAATCCCATGTTTTCATGGTAATGCCAATCACTTCATAGCCTTCATTATAGAGCATAAGTGCAGCTACGGTACTATCAATACCGCCGCTCATGGCTACCAATACTTTTCCTTTCCGGCTCATAGAATTGCTTTTCAGGTGCAAAATTAAGCTAATCGGGGGCTAAATGCCTAAAATCCGTGTATTTCACAAGATTTACACCTTACGAGAAGCGAAATTTCACTCTTTTATCCATTTTACCGATATTTACCCAAAACACACTAGACATGATAAAATTATTAGCGATTGGAAATTTAGGAAAAGATGCCGTTTTAAACAATGTAAATGGCAAAAACGTAATCAACTTTACAGTAGCACACACCGAACGATATAAAGATGCACAAGGCAATCAAAAAGATAAAACAACTTGGGTTGATTGTGCGTATTGGACAGATAGAACAGGTATCGCACCGTATCTAAAAAAAGGTACGCAAGTATATGTAGAAGGAACGCCAGATGTTAGAACCTACACGACGCAAGACGGTAGAAATGGTGCTACGCTTTCTGTGCGTGTTGGATCAGTTCAACTACTTGGTGCAAAGCCTAGTGAAGGTGGAGCTGCACCACAAAGCGCGCCTTCTTATGGTGGACAATCAAGCGCACCTGCTGCAGGTGATATGAATGAGTCTGACGATCTTCCATTTTAGTTGATTTAATATGCGTTCAATTTTATTTGCATTTTTATTTGTGTTATTTGCGGGAGCAAGTTTGGCGCAGGACAAACCTATTTACACCGATGTACTTGTAGTAGGTGGAACCACGGGTGGTATTGCCGCCGCTTTGCAAACAGCAAAGATGGGCGCGAACACTGTTGTGGTAGAACATACACCATGGCTTGGTGGTATGCTTTCTGCGGCGGCAGTTAGTTGTACCGATGGCAACCACGAATTACGCAGTGGGATCTGGGAAAGTTTTAGACAAGCACTCTACAAACATTATAAGTCTACTAATTTATTTACCGGTTGGGTGAGCGAAACTTGTTTCGAGCCCCATGTAGCCGATAGTATTTTTAAATCATGGGTGCACGCGCAGCCTAATATGCAGGTTTACTATCATTGGTATTTTGATAAAGCCATCATGGAAGGCAACACCATTAAAGGTGCTGTGTTTGAAAATGTGCGCGGTCAAAAATTAACCGTGTACGCAAAGCGAGTGATAGACGCCACAGATTTAGGCGATGTATATGCGGGCGCAGGAGCTGCCTACGATTTAGGTACCGAAGACAGTACACAAAGTGGTGAAAAAATTGCACCCGGCAAATCAGATGTGATTCAAGATTTAACATGGGCTGCCGTTTTAAAAGATTACGGAAAGGGTGCCAATAAAACCATTGCTATGCCAGCTGGCTACAACGCCCTTGCTTACTATTGTTCTACTGCAGATGCACCTTGTAATGCAAAGCCGTATAGTTTAGGTACGCAAAAAGTGCTTGAATATGGCCGCGTAAAAACAACGGATGGTTCTTTAAAGTACATGCTTAATTGGCCAGCCTTTGGTAACGATTATTATATCAATGTGGTAGAAAAAAAGCCCATCGAAAGAGAAGCGTATTATACCGATGCTAAAAACTTTACATTAGGGTTCATCTATTTTTTACAAACAGCATTAAAGCAACCGCAAATTGGTTTCGCCACCGACGAAGTAAATGAGGGCATGGCCTTTATGCCATATAACAGAGAGGGTAGAAGGTTAAAAGGAAAAGTGCGTTTAAATATTGATCACATTGCTACACCTTTTAAAACTAATTTATACCGCACCGGAATTTCAGTAGGTGATTATCCAGTCGATCATCACCATGCAAGATATAATGGCAAGGTTCCCCCAATTCCATTCCCATCGGTACCATCATTTAATATTCCATTAGGCGCATTGATGCCAGAAAAAATTCAAGGATTGGTGGTTTGTGAAAAAGGAATTAGTGTCAGTAATATTGCGAATGGAACAACCAGGTTGCAACCGGTGGTTTTATTAACAGGACAGGCTGCTGGTGTACTAGCTGCGGTATCGTTACAACAAAATATCAATGTGCAAGACGTTTCAGTTACGGCGGTTCAAAAAGTACTCTTAACGGAAAACGTATACCTTATGCCTTATTCCGATGTAAAGCATACAGACGGTGCGTTTAAGGCCGTTCAGTGGATTGGTTCTTGGGGTATTATTAAAGGTATTGGAAAGTCCATAGGTTGGGCCAATAAAACCTATTTTAAACCAGATTCATTGGTAACGTACGCTGAAATTAGTGCTGGATTAAATGGGCTCTTGCCACTTCGTTTTTCTGAAAAAATAAAACCAAATGATCCTGTTACAACGGCTGTGCTATTTGAAATGATAATGTCGTTTAATGCAGCAGTTGCTCAGCATAGTAAAGCAGCGCGCGCAGCTAAAATATCGGGTGGCTTTTTAATTGCCGATCAAACGTATACAAATGCTGGACTTGTAGTGCCTGCTAGTTCAAAAGCTTTAACCCGCAAAGAAGCGAGTTTTATTTTGCATCAACTTGCAAAAGGGTTGGACTATCTCGAAAAAGATATATCGGGAGCCGCCTTTTTTAAATAATTATTCATGACTGTTTTTTCTTATCAAGCCTTATACAATTTTACGGAGTCTGTTTTTTTAGCTATGGGTTGTTCTGCAAAAGATGCAACAACAGCGACCAAGGTTTTAATTGCCGCAGATTTACGTGGCATCGATTCACATGGTGTTGCTCGCTTAAGTGGTTATGTGCGTTTGTGGGAAGCGGGTCGTATCAATGCTACCCCTAATTTATCTATTGTGCATGAAACCCCTTCTACGGCTGTGGTTGATGGCGATGCAGGCCTTGGCCTAGTAGTAGCGCCTTATGCCATGCAAATTGCGATTGACAAAGCAAAGCAAGTAGGAACTGGATGGGTGTCTGTTAAAAATTCAAATCATTTTGGTATTGCAGGTTATCACGCTATGATGGCGCTAGAACATGATATGATTGGTATGGCCATGACCAATGCAAGTGCACTTGTGGCACCTACTTTTTCTTCAGAAAAAATGCTGGGCACCAATCCAATTGCGGTGGCCATTCCGGCGGGTAATGAACCTGCTTTTGTTGCAGACATGGCAACAACCACGGCGGCCAATGGAAAACTAGAAATGCTGCAACGCAAAAACGCAGACGCTCCGCTTGGCTGGGTGCAGGATGAACAAGGCAATGATGTAACGGACGCTAATATCTTAAAAAAAGGAGGGGCACTTCTGCCGCTTGGAAGCGATAGAGAACATGGTAGTCATAAAGGCTATGCATTAGGTGCTATTGTTGATATATTTTCTGCGGTATTAAGTGGCGGTAGTTATGGCCCGTGGGCGCCGCCTTTTCCAGCCTATATTCCGCTTCCTCAAAATATGCCTGGCGAAGGGCTTGGTCATTTTTTTGGCGCTATGCGTATTGATGCATTTAGGCCTGCGCAAGATTTTAAAAGCAATATGGACAACTGGATCACAAGATTTAGAAATGCCACACCTATAGACCCTGCTCAAAAAGTGCTGATTCCTGGCGATCCAGAAAGGGAAGCCGAAACGACTAGGATGATGGAAGGCATCCCCGTTGTAGGCCCTGTAGTTGCAGATTTACAAGAAGTAGGTGCCCGTTTTGGCATTCAACTCTAGTAGCTTTGTTTGCGCCTATTTTTCTCCGATTTACCTACCTTTGCTCCGCAATTAAAAGCAGTCGATTATGAAAATAATGAAGTTTGGAGGTACAAGTGTAGGTAAGCCAGAACGTATGCATCAAGTGTATGAACTCATTACAAAAGATGCTGAATCTAAAATCGTTGTTTTAAGTGCGCTCAGTGGAACCACCAATGCACTTGTAGACATTAGCAATAGTTTAAGTGCTGGAAATAAAACCGAGGCCAAACAAAAAATTGACACCCTCGAAGCGCATTATCATGCGTTTGTATTAGATCTGTTAAAAACAGAGGTGCTTATTGCAAAAGGAACTGCTATTATAAAAGAGCACTTCGAATTTTTAAATATCATCACTAAAATTTCTTTTAGTGATGCACTCAATAAAGATATTTTAGCACAGGGTGAACTGATGAGTACCAAATTATTTTGTTGTTATTTAGAAGAGCAAGGTCAAGATCATTTGCTACTTCCTGCACTTGATTTTATGGTGCTTGATCAAAATGAAGAACCTGACTTACCGCTCATTCGCAGTAAGTTAACAGCACTACTTGCAGCTCATGCTTCTACAAAAATATTTATTACCCAGGGATATATTTGTAAAAATATTAGAGGGGAAGTAGACAATTTAAAGCGTGGAGGTAGTGATTATACGGCCTCACTTGTTGCTGCTGCTTGTAATGCCACCGTGTGTGAAATTTGGACAGATATTGATGGTATGCACAACAACGATCCGCGCATTGTCAATAAAACAGTAGCTATTGAACAGCTTAGTTTTGATGAAGCTGCCGAGCTCGCTTATTTTGGCGCTAAAATTTTACACCCTACTTGTATTTGGCCTGCACAACAAGAAAATGTGCCGGTTAAATTATTAAATACCATGCAGCCTGATGCTGCTGGAACCGTTATCACCAAAGAGGCTGGTAGCGAAGGCATTAAAGCAGTTGCTGCTAAAGATGGTATCATCGCTATTAAAATCAAAAGTAGCAGAATGTTATTGGCGTATGGATTTTTACGTAAAGTATTTGAAGTGTTTGAAAAGTACAAGACCTCTATCGATATGATTACTACTTCGGAGGTAGCGGTGTCCGTTACCATCGACAACGATGTATTCTTGGCTAATATTGTAAAAGAGTTAGAGCCTTTTGGTAGCGTAGAGGTTGAAAAGGAGCAAAGCATTGTATCTATTGTAGGCAATCATATTGCACATACAGATTCGGTACTAAAAAAATTATTCAATGCTATTGATGAAGTTCCTGTAACCATGGTAAGTTATGGAGGTAGTGCACATAATATTTCACTACTGGTGCCAACCGCAGACCGTACAAAAACGCTTCAGTTAATTAACTCGGGCTTGTTTGGTTTGTAGCAGGGATCGCTTCAATAAATTCAAGATTTCTTGTAATCCCTTCAAATTTTGACCGCTGTAAAGGAGAGCTTTTAAACACTGTTTTAAAACCTTCTTTGGTCAGGTTATTCCATTCTTGTACGCCAAAACTTTCAATGGCTGCGTTAGGTGTAAACCCTGGCTCTGCGTGCTGTTTACTAAAGCGGTTCCATGGGCATACATCTTGACAAGTGTCACAGCCAAACATCCAATTGTCAAATTTGCCTTTCATTTCTGAAGGAATAATAGCGTCTTTTAATTCGATGGTAAAATAGCTAATACATTTATTACCTGCAATGGTTTTGTCCGGTAAAATAGCATCTGTGGGGCAGGCGTCAATACATTTTGTGCAAGAGCCGCAATAATCTTTTGCAAAAGGGTCGTCATAAACAAGTGGTAAATCTACAATAAGTGTTGCGATAAAAAAGAACGAGCCATCTTTTTTCGAAATCAGGTTTCCGTTTTTCCCAATCCACCCAGTGCCCGATTTTTGCGCCCATGTTCTTTCTAGAACAGGTGCGGAATCTACAAATCCACGCCCCACAATATCACCGGCTTTTTGTTGTATACCTGCAAGTAATTTGTTTAGTTTTTCTTTAATCACAAAATGATAGTCTGTGCCATAGGCGTATGTAGATATTTTAGGACTATCTGCCGGTTGTTTTTTTGGTGTAAAATAATTTTGTGTAAGTGTAATCACCGACTTTGCGCCAGGTACTAATTTGGTAGGGTCAATGCGCAAATCAAAATGATTTTCTAAGTACTGCATAGATCCATGCATACCAGCGTGTAACCATTTTTCTAACCTCCTGGCGTCTTCATCGAGAGGCGCTGCTTTTGCGATTCCGCAATGCGTAAACCCCAGCGATAATGCCGTTTCCTTTATAAATCTGGTATGTTCTTGAATTAATTGCATCGGTGATTTATTGGCAACTTGATACAATTTGATTGTCAATAATTGCTTTAAAGGAAACCATTAATTCCTTTTTTTCACTTGATGCATCGCCGGGTGTAAAAACTAAAAAGGTATATCTTCTACAGTAATCAATGAGCGGCCATGTTCCAAAAAGTCCGGGACATGCCACCGTTGTGGTTTTTCCATTTTCATCTGTGGCAAATACCCATTGCCCCATTGCGTAATTCTTGCCTTCTAGTAAAGCAGGGGTTTCTTTGATCATTCCTTGCGTCGTCATTGATTTTGACATCGTTTCAATAGCTGCTTCAGACAAAATTCTTTTACCATTAAATACGCCACCATTTAAAAGCATGGATAAAAAATTCATGTAATCGTAAGCACTCGATTGGGCGCCACCTGCTGGATTGATAACGGTGTAGCTAAAAAAATTGGTGGTACGCATGAGTAGTGGCCTTGTAATGCGATCCGCCATCATTTGTTCAAAACCTCTTTTATTAAGCACTTCTAGCACCCTAGCAACAATCGTGTATCCAATATTATTAAATCTAAACACCAAACCTGGATTGGATAAAATTTCTTTACTAGAAGCAATATCATTTACAAGCTCATCAAGGCTTGAAAACTTTTTAGGGTTGCTCATGTCCTTTAAAGACCAAATTGAAGGACCTTCAATGCCTGTTAAATGTGTTATACAATCTCTAATGGTGATATAGCCTTTAGAATATTTTGAAAATATGGGAAGGAACTTGCTAACCTTGTCGTCGAGTGAGAGTTTGCCTTCATCTACATAACTCATGACAAGCGCAGCCGTTAGCCACTGCGTGCTTGCTGCAATAGGCGCCTGTGTTTTTGGCGTAAACTCACCCACACTTTTTTCAAATACTATTTTTCCGTCTTTATAAACGAGTAAAACTGCTTTTCCGCCAAGCTCTTTTTTGCTGGCTTCTAGTTTGGTGCCTAGTTCGGTAAAATTAAGTTGGGCCTTAGAAACCTGAAAGAATAGCATGAAAGCTATGGTATAACTGACTTTCAAGCAGTTTGAGGTGATTTTATCAGACATATTTTCCGGTTTTGTTGTATTACAAACAAATAAATGGGTTTAGTACCGTTTTTGCACACATACTATGCATTCAAAAAAGTAAAGCTATGAATTTATCCAATTATACAATTAAAGCGCAACAAACAATTGCTGCAGCCCAACAGCTCGCTTTTAACAATAACAATCCTTCTATCGAAACAGAGCATTTATTGCAAGCTTTATTGGAAGATAAGGATAGTACGGTTTCGTTTTTGTTAAAAAAGAACAATGTAAATGCGGCATTTGTAGCAGCAAAAGTTATGGAGGCCATGGCTAAGCTTCCTAAAGTGCAAGGTGCTGAGCCTGGTGCGCAAATTGGAAGAGACTTAAATACAGCGCTTTTAAAAGCGAATAGTATGCTTGCAACATTTGGAGATGAATTTATCAGTCCGGAGCATTTGCTTTTAGGATTACTGCATGTTAATGATAGTTCAGCAAAAACGTTGAAAGATGCAGGCTTGAATGAAAAAGGATTGGTAGCTGCGATTAAGGAACTGCGCAAAGGCGAAAAAATTAGTTCGCAAACACAAGACACACAGTTTAACGTGCTTAAAAAATATGCGATTAATCTAAATGAAGCAGCGCGCGCTGGTAAACTAGATCCGGTGATTGGAAGAGACGAAGAGATTAGAAGGACCCTTCATATTTTATCTAGAAGAAGTAAAAACAATCCACTTTTAGTGGGTGAGCCTGGTGTGGGTAAAACGGCCATTGCAGAAGGACTTGCCATGCGTATTGTAAATGGTGATGTACCAGAAAATTTAAAGTCTAAAATTATCTATACACTAGATATGGGACTTTTAATTGCGGGGGCTAAATATAAAGGTGAGTTTGAAGAGCGTTTAAAAGGTGTGGTAAAAGAAGTGGCAGAAAGTGATGGAGAAATTATTTTATTTATTGATGAAATACATACGCTCGTTGGCGCAGGTGGCGGAGACGGCGCTATGGACGCTGCTAATATTTTAAAGCCAGCACTCGCGAGAGGTGAACTTAGAGCCATTGGCGCTACCACACTAAGTGAATATCAAAAGTATTTTGAAAAAGACAAAGCGTTAGAGCGTAGATTTCAAAAAGTAATGATTGATGAGCCTAGTGTAGAAGATGCCATTTCAATTTTACGTGGTTTAAAAGACCGTTACGAAACGCACCACCACGTTCGTATCAAAGACGAAGCAATTATTGCAGCGGTAGAACTTTCTAACCGTTATGTTACAGACCGTTTTTTACCGGACAAAGCTATCGATTTAATTGACGAGAGTGCGGCTAAGTTAAGGCTAGAAATGAATTCTATGCCCGAAGAGCTAGATACACTCGAGCGTCAAATTAGACAACTTGAAATTGAGCGTGAAGCCATCAAAAGAGAAAATGATGAAGAAAAATTAAAGGAACTCAATATAGAAATTAGCAATTTATCGGTAGAGCGAGATACTTTAAAAGCTAAGTGGCAGGAAGAAAAAGAAGTCGTAGAAAAAATTCAACAAGCTAAAACTTTTATAGACGGATATAAGCTAGAAGCCGAGCAAGCAGAGCGCAATGGTGAATATGGTAAAGTTGCTGAAATACGTTACGGCAAAATTAAAGACCAGGAAGCCCTGATTGAAATTTTAAATACGCAACTCGGCACCATTAGTGAAAACGGAAGTAGACTGATGAAAGAAGAAGTGGACGCCGATGATATTGCGCAAAGTGTAGCTAAGGCAACGGGAATTCCGGTAAGTAAAATGCTTCAATCGGATCGTGAAAAATTACTCCACCTAGAAGATGAGCTTCACAACCGGGTAGTAGGACAAGAAGAAGCCATCGCAGCGGTTTCTGATGCTATTAGAAGAAGTAGGGCAGGGTTACAAGATCCTAAAAAACCCATTGGTTCATTTATATTTTTAGGCACAACGGGTGTGGGTAAAACAGAACTTGCAAAAGCACTTGCCGATTATTTGTTTGATGACGAACAACTCATGACCCGAATAGATATGAGTGAATACCAAGAAAAACATTCGGTGTCGCGTCTAGTGGGAGCGCCTCCGGGTTATGTGGGTTATGATGAGGGTGGTCAATTAACGGAAGCAGTTAGACGTAAACCATATAGTGTGGTGCTATTAGATGAAATAGAAAAAGCGCACCCCGATGTTTGGAATATATTATTACAAGTATTAGATGATGGTCATTTAACGGATAACAAAGGCCGTAAAGTGAATTTCAAAAACACCATCATTATTATGACAAGTAATATGGGAAGTCACCTCATACAAGACGCTTTTGAAAAAGTAACGGAAAAAAATATTGAAGAAGTTACCGAAAAAGCAAAAACTGAAGTGATGGAACTTTTAAGACAAACCATTAGGCCCGAATTTTTAAATAGGGTAGATGAGATTATTATGTTTAGCCCGCTCTTAAAAAAGCAAATACTTGGCATTGTAAAAATTCAATTGCAAGGGCTTCAAAAAATGGTAGCACTTTCAGGTATCACGCTTACTTATTCTGATTATTTATTAGAGTTTTTAGCAGAGCAAGGGTTTGATCCTCAAATGGGTGCGAGGCCATTAAAAAGACTCATTCAAAAACTCATTGTAAATGCACTTAGTAAAAAAATACTCGCAGGAGAGATAGATAAAACAAAGCCGGTGCTTGTGGATGTATTTGATGGGGTGGTTGTTTTTTCAAATTAATCCTTTAACATAATGTTAGCTGAGAAACTAAGTTGTTTAACAAAACCTTATTAAACCTTCGCAATAAATTTGGTTCTTATCCCTCAAATCAAATTATGTATACCATGAAAAAATCCCCTCAGTTTTTTGCGGCGACCTTAGTTGCCATCGTTTCATTTGTTGCAATAGCTTGTAACAAGTCTACATCATTAGAAAATGGATCTGGAGTCCAAGAACTTAATTTATTCTTGACAGATGGACCTGGCGATTACAACAATGTATTTATTGATATTAAATCGTTGCAGGTTGTAATTGATACGGCAAGGGAAGGCTCGCGTAGGCGAGATACCTGTAATTGGGATCATATTGCCGCCAATAGAAATAGCCGTAAAGATTCTGGATTGGTATGGACAAGCATGCCAATTAAAGCTGGGGTGTATGATATTTTAAAATTTCGAAATGGACTGGATACTTTGCTGACTTCTGCAAATGTTCCAAAAGGTTCTGTTAGACTTATTCGCATCGAATTAGGAACCAACAATTCGGTGGTAAAGGATAGCGTATCCTATCCACTTAATTTAGCCCCCAATTTGCCAGCATTTATTACTATTAAATTAGGAGGCAAAGAGTTAGAAGAGTTTTCTAATCGCAGACATAGACTTTGGTTAGATTTTGATGTAAGTCGTTCCATTATTGAAGCAAATGGACGCTTTTACCTGATTCCAGTGATGCACACATTTGTAGAAAAAAATACTGCAAGTGTTGAAGGTAGAATAAAACCTAGAGATGCAAAAGCCTCACTTACGCTTTTTAACAACACGGATACAGCATATGCACTTCCAAATAAAGAAGGTGAATTTAAAATGCGTGGTTTAAAAGATGGCACTTACAAATTATTGATAAAGGCCTCTAATGGATACAAAGACACGACCATAAATAATGTGGTAGTAGTTAAGCCCAAAACAACAAGTGTTGGTTCAATTGAACTCAAAAAATAAGTTATATAGGGTTGATTTGTTTAGAATGGGGGCGCGTGAGCGCCCCCATTTGTATTTGATACTACCAGTTAAAAAGCTTTTTTTTGTAAAGCATAATAATTGGAACATATGATAAAAAATCGTAAAGCAGCAATTGGGTTTATATTTATCACTTTGTTAATTGATGTAACTGGGCTTGGGTTAATTATCCCAGTTGTTCCTAAACTAATTGAAGACTTGCTGCATACAACCAATATTAGTAAAGTGGCGCTGTTTGGAGGATTGCTTACATTCTCATATGCTATCATGCAATTTTTATTTGCTCCGGTCCTTGGAAATTTAAGTGACAAATATGGACGACGTCCCGTTCTACTTTTTTCATTACTCGGGTTTGGTCTCGATTATATACTCCTTGCTTTTGCACCAAGTATTGGATGGTTATTTGTTGGACGAATTATTGCAGGCATAACAGGTGCGAGTATGACAACAGCATCTGCGTATATCGCAGATATTAGCACACCCGAAACCCGCGCACAAAATTTTGGTATGATTGGTGCTGCTTTTGGACTTGGTTTTATAGTTGGTCCAATGATTGGTGGATTATTAGGCGAAATGGGTCCACGTATTCCATTTTTAGTAGCTGCCGGTCTTGCACTTTTAAATGCAGCATACGGTTATTTTGTTTTACCAGAATCGTTGGATGCTTCTAATAGAAGAGCTTTTGATTGGAGGCGTGCAAACCCCATAAGTTCTTTAAAAAACTTGTCTAGGTTCCCGGCAGTTTCAGGACTTATTGTTTCGTTCTTTTTAATTTATGTGGCTTCACATGCTGTTCAAAGTAATTGGAGTTATTTTAATATTGAAAAATTTAAATGGTCGCCCAAAATGATTGGTATATCTCTGGCTGTTGTTGGTGTATTGGTTAGTCTAGTACAGGGTGTACTCGTTAGGTTCGTGAATCCAAAAATTGGTAATGAAAAAAGTGTATATGTGGGTTTAGGATTGTATACCATTGGACTTGTTTTATTTGGTTTAGCATCACAAAGTTGGATGATGTTTGTGTTTTTAATTCCTTATTGTTTAGGCGGCATTTCTGGTCCGGGCCTACAAGCCATTATTTCAGGAAGTGTTCCAGCCAACGAGCAGGGTGAACTCCAAGGTTCACTAACTAGTATCATAAGTATTACTTCTATTGTTGGACCACTAGTGATGTCCAATTTATTCGCCTTTTTTACGGGGCCAATAAAACCCTTTTATTTCCCCGGCGCACCTTTTATGCTCGCTGCGGTGCTCATGCTGCTAAGTTGCTTCTTTGCATACAAAGCATTGAGGACTAAGTAGTATTTCGTTTTTTTGAGCCTAAAATGACAGTGTTTTGACACTTTAACTTTTCAAATACCAAGTATTTATTGGAAGGGGGGCTATTTATGCTTACTTTTGCACTTTAATTACAATTTACAAATTTACAAATGGACACACAAATTCAAGGAACTGTAAAGTTCTTCAACGAGGAAAAAGGTTTTGGATTCATCAAGCATGACAATTCAAGCAAAGAAACTTTCGTACATGCTAACGGCTTGATTGACCAAATCGAGGCGAATGACAAGGTTATTTTTGACGTGCAAGAAGGCCGTAAAGGTCCTAACGCAGTTAACGTTAAACGTTTAAGTTAATTACTAAAACAAGCTTAACCAATTATAGGCCATTTCGCTAACCGCGAAATGGCCTTTTTCTTTGCCCTAGCTTAACTATATTTGTGGTCAACACAAGCACTTATGTCAACTATACTTGAACAGTTACAAGAAACAAAAACATATATACAGTCAAAGGTAAATGACGAGGCTGCCATTGGTATTATTTTAGGTAGTGGGCTCGGGAATCTAGCCTCAGAAATTGTATCCGAATTTGAAATTCCATATGAGCAAATTCCTCATTTTCCAGTGAGCACTGTTGAAGGACATAAAGGCCGATTAATTTTTGGTACACTTGAAGGTGTAAAAGTTTGGGTGATGTCTGGGCGTTTTCATTTTTATGAAGGGTATACCCCTCAGCAGGTTTCTTATCCTGTGCGAGTGATGCGTGCGCTTGGTGTAGAAACATTATTGTTGTCTAATGCCGCAGGTGGTGTAAATACTAATTTTAAGGTAGGTGACTTAATGATCATCAATGATCATATTAGCCTTTTTACCATCAATCCATTACTTGGTAAAAACGAAGAAGCACTCGGAACGCGTTTTCCAGATATGAGCGAACCATATGCTAAATCATTAATTGCAAAAGTTAAAAACATTGCAGCTGCTAATGATATTAAAGTGCACGAAGGGGTGTATTTAGGTGTCACAGGACCAACTTTTGAAACCAGGGCCGAATATAAACTCATTTTGGCTGTAGGGGGTGATGCGGTAGGTATGAGCACCGTGCAAGAAACGATTGTGGCGGTGCATGGTGGGATGAAAGTATTTGCAATAAGTGTAATTACCGATTTAGGTATTCGTGAAGAGGATAATATCATTACACATCAGGAAGTATTGGAAGCGGCAACAGCTGCAGAGCCAAAGCTTACTTTGTTATTTAAAGAATTAGTTAAACAATTATAAATGCTGCTTAAGCGCTATTCTTTATTTTTTGTAACCTACTGTTTTGTAGGATTAGTAGTAGCCCAATCTGATGATAGGCCGCAACTAAGGGGTGGTAGGCCTGGCGCAGGTGCTGTTTCATATGACCGTCAGGGTAGACCCATAAATAATAGTGCTGGTAAAAACGATTCTTTGAAAACTCGAAATAGTTTAGCTGATTCAATTACTATTTTTTATAAACATTTTGATTCTACTAAATTAAGAACCCTCGATAGTTCTATCAATGATTTTAGTAGATATTTTCCGCTCCCTTACTCAGTGCGCTCTTTGGGTAATTTAGGCACTGCAACACAGTCTCTACTATTTAATCCGTATATGAAAGCTGGGTTTAATGCAGGCTTTCATGGGTATGATATGTATAATTATTCATTGGAGAATACGAAGTTCTATGAAACAACAAGGCCTTTTACTGAACTCGCTTTTGTACTTGGTGCTAAAGCAGAACAGGTAGTAGATTTTTTACATACACAAAATAAAAAAGACAATTTTAATTTCTCTTTACAATACCGGTTTAGTAATTCGCCGGGGGCGTTAAAAAATCAAAACGCCAATTTAAACAACTTGCGTTTCACCAGTCATTTCAAGTCTAACAACCGCAAATACGAACTCTTTTTTGTTTTCTTGTCCAATAAAAATGCTTCTTCAGAAAACGGCGGTTTGCAAAGCCCCAGTAAACTCGATAGCCTTTCTTTAAATGATCCATACGAGTTGGAAACGAGGTTAGGTAAATCTGCAGCAGCTTCCCGAAATCCATTTAATACGAATGTGTCTACTGGTAATATTTATACAGGCAGTCAATTTTTGATCAGACAGCAATTTGATTTGGGAAAGAAAGATTCTAGCGTAGTGGATTCTGTAACCTATCGTATTTTTTATCCAAGGCTTAGGCTTCAACATACTTTATCAGTGGCATCGAGTGCGTATCAGTTTTTAGATACTTATGTAGATTCTAGTAAATACCAATTGTATTTTAATAAGCCTGTCCCGTCCGGAAAGCCCATCAATTATAAAGATAGCTGGCAGGATATCACCAACGAGTTTAGTGTGCTGACCTTCCCTGATAAAAATAACCAAAGTCAATATTTAAAAACAGGAATTGCCTATCAAGCGCTCAAAGGAACTTTTGATACAACTAGTACCATCTCTTTTTACAATATCTATGCAGTTGGCGCTTATAAGAACAGATCTAGAAATAAAGTTTGGGATATTGATGCGCATGCCAATTTGTATTTGAACGGGCAAAATGCCGGTGATTATGAGGCAGCAGTTTATTTACAGCGTTATTTAGGAACCAAAGCTGGTTATTTAACACTTGGTTTTAATAACGTTAACAGGTCTCCTGCATTTGTATTAAATCCATTAAGTAGTTTTGGAATTAATGCAAATACAAACTTTGCTAAAGAAAACAGTATCAAGCTAATGGGGAAGTACGAAAAACCCAATAGGCGTCTTTCTTTTACTGCAAATTATTATGGCATTAACAATTACATGTATTTTGATGGATTTTTTGCAGCAAAACAGGCTAGTGGGTTATTTAATTTGCTGCAATTATCGCTCGAAAAAAAGTGGCATCTAAAAGGACATTGGAACTGGTATACCGAAATGCATGTGCAACAAAAAATCGGAACAGGTCCAGTTAATGTGCCTTTATTTTATACCAGAAATAGACTGGCTTTTGAAGGTAACTTTTTTACCAACCTCGATGTTTCTACAGGGCTCGAATTGCAATATTTTACAGCCTACAATGCCGATGGCTATTCTCCATTTTTAGGGGCATTTTTCTATCAAAATAGCCAGCAGCTTTCTAATAGACCTGATATTCATGCCTTCTTTCATTTCAGAATCAAGCGTTTAAAAGGATTTATTCGGGTAGAAAACCTAAACAGTTTAAATACGGCTAAAGGATTTTCATTTGACAAGCCCAATTTTATGACGGCGCTTTACCCCAATACTACCCTTTGGACCCGGATTGGAATCTGGTGGAACTTTATTAATTAAAGTATTGTAACTTTATATTCATGAAGCGCTTCATTACCCTATTTATTGCACTTATTTACCTGGTTATGTCTACTGGGTTTATACTGAATAGCCATTACTGTATGGGTAAACTCAGTTCTATAGAACTGGGGCGTTCCGAAGTAAAAAAATGTATTTGTGGCATGCGTATTGATAGCGCAAAAAAAAACAAGTGCTGTCATTCTAAAATCGATGTAGTTAAACTCGAAGACTCTCACAAGTCAACCCCAAGTATCTTATTCCAATTCGATTTAATGGAAGCGGTGGTGCCTCAATTCTATTTGAGTGCTGTTAACTATACTAGTTTATACACCACAGACAACTACCTTAAAAAGTTGCCACCTAATTTACACGAACAAGATACCTATAAACGTATCTGTGTATTTTTAATTTAGGATTACACTTCACTTTATTTATTTTCTATTTATTCTTGAAACATCTTATTTACGTGGTTCAATTCATTTATTATACCTTAAAATCAATTGTATGAAAATCAAATTTCTTATCGCATCTATTTTAACTGTTGTATTAACTGTATCTGTCGCATTTGCTCAAACAAAGCCAGCTCCAAAGTCTGAAACTATTAAAGTTTGGGGTAATTGTGGTATGTGTAAAACAACCATTGAAACGGCAGCTAAAGATGCTGGTGCATCTACCGCTGTTTGGAACAAGACAACTAAAATGTTAAAAATCACTTACCTAGCATCTGCAACAAGCGGTGCTAAAGTTCAGGAAAAAATTGCCAGCGTAGGGTATGATACCAAAGATCAAACAGCGCCTGATGCGGTTTACAATGAACTTCCAGAATGTTGCCAGTATGAGCGTAAGGCAGCTAAAAAAAATTAATCATTCAAAAGCTTTAATACATGAAAAAAATATTTTTATTGTTGATTTGCTGCTGGGCTGTAAGTGCTAATGCACAAGTGCAAAAAGTGAATTTGCAAGCTAGTGGATTAACCTGTGCGATGTGTTCAAAAGCTATTTACAAAGCAGTTTCGGCCATTTCATTTGTAGATACTGTGCTTGTAAATATTGAAACGTCTACCTATGATATTCGGTTCAATAATGAAACGACCCCTCAGTTTAATCAGATTGCTAAGGCAGTTGTAGATGCCGGATTTTCAGTTGCTAATTTTACAGTTATGGTAAACTTTGATAAGCAGGCTGTCGATAAAAACGGTTTATTTACACTTGATGGTATTCAGTATAAATTTATGGGAACGCCACCGGCTACCTTACAAGGCAGCAAGAAATTGCAGTTGGTAGGAAAGCCGTATATGTTACCCAAAGATTTAAAAAAGATACCTGCAGCTCAGCTTGGAAATGTAGCATCTAATACGTACTTGGTAGCATTAAAATAAAGTAACCACTATATAGAGTAGGCTGCTCTTTTTTTTATATCTTCAAAAGGTGAAAAAAAGGGCAGCCTATATATTTTTAGCCATCTATTTACTAGGTGCTACGCAGCTACATCAGCTGCTAAAAATGCCTTTATTGATCGAGCATTACATGGAACATAAATTGGATAATGGCAACTTGTCACTTATTGGTTTTATGTATCAGCATTACGTGGGAGATGATGGTAATGCAAACGATGATCAGAAAGATCAAAATTTACCTTTTAAGTCGGCTCATTTTCAAATGCAAAACACGGTTTTTTTTGCTGTATTCAAATACGAGTTGCCAAAAATTATTGTGCCTCAAAATCAAAGTGTTTGGCCAGTTCTTCAAACGCGATCACTTTCTACGATAGCGCTAGGCTCCTTATTTAGACCTCCTAAAGTTTAGTTCTTTTTTGCGTTTATACACGCCGTTCATTTTTTATTTTTTTTGAAATAATTATAGCTGTTATGCTAAAGAAAATTATTGATTTTTCGATAGCCAATAAATTAATTATTGGTTTATTTGTAATTGCACTTATAGGGTGGGGAAGTTACGAAGTTACCAGACTTCCCATTGATGCTGTTCCAGATATTACAGACAATCAGGTGCAAGTAATTACAGTGTCGCCTTCATTAGGTGCGCCAGATATTGAACGCCTTGTTACATTTCCTATTGAGCAGTCTTGTAGTAGTATTCCTGGGCTCAAGCAAATTAGAAGTTTTTCTAGATTTGGTTTGTCACTTGTGACAATTGTGTTTAATGACGAAACCGATATCTATTGGGCACGTCAACAAATTACAGAGCAAATTCAAAAAGTAAAACAAGAAATTCCAGAAGGTGTGGGTGCTCCTGAATTGGCACCTGTATCTACTGGCCTTGGTGAAATATTTCAGTATGTTGTTAGACCCTTAAAAGGATATGAAAGCACCTATGGTCCAATGGAACTCAGAACCATACAGGACTGGATTGTAAGAAGACAATTATTAGGAACACCCGGGGTAGCAGAAGTATCAAGTTTTGGCGGGAAATTAAAGCAGTATGAAATTTCTGTAAAGCAGGATAAATTAAAATCGATGGGTATCACCATCGGTGATGTTTTTGATGCACTTGAAAAAAACAATCAAAATACAGGTGGTGCTTACATCGAAAAAGGTCCTACTGTTTTGTATATTAGAACAGAGGGTTTAACTGGCAGCATCGAAGATATCGAACAGGTGGTTATTAAATCTTTACAAGGCGGCACGCCTTTATTAATTAGAGACGTTGCAACGGTTCAATACGGGGCTGCGATTAGGTATGGTGCTATGACCTATAATGCCGATGGCGAAGTAGCAGGCGCCGTAGTAATGATGTTAAAGGGTGCCAATTCATCGGAAGTAATAAAGCGTGTAAAAACTAGGGTTGCGGAAATTCAAAAAATGCTACCTGAAGGCGTTGTGATTGAGCCTTTTTTAGATCGAACAAAAATGGTAAACAATGCCATTAGTACCGTTCAAACCAATTTAATTGAAGGTGCGCTTATTGTAGTTTTTGTGTTGGTGTTTTTTCTTGGCAATTTAAGAGCTGGACTCATTGTGTCATCAGTGATTCCGCTTTCCATGTTATTTGCCATTATTTTAATGAATTATTTTGGCGTGGGCGGTAATCTCATGTCGCTTGGTGCCATTGATTTTGGGCTTATTGTGGATGGCTCGGTCATTGTTGTAGAAGCCATTTTACACCGCTTTGCACATGCTAAACATTTTAGGGGATTAACCTCTATTGGTCAAAAAGAAATGGATGATGAAGTGGGATCGAGTACGGGTTCTATGATTAAATCTGCGGTGTTTAGCCAAATTATTATTTTAATTGTTTATCTACCCATTTTGTCTTTGCAAGGTATAGAAGGAAAAATGTTTAAGCCCATGGCATTTACTGTTTCGTTTGCTATTATTGGCGCTTTTATTTTGTCTATTACCTATGTTCCAATGATGGCAGCGCTCGTACTCAATAAAAAGCTCAATCATAAAAAAACCTGGACGGATAGATTTATCATTTTTATAGAAAGAAAATACCAGCCTGTTTTACAGAAGGTATTAGGAATACCTAAAACAATCATTGTATCTACTATATTGCTCTTTGGATTGGCCATTGTATTGCTAACTAGAATGGGCGGCGAGTTTATGCCGTCTCTAGAAGAAGGAGATTTTGCAGTAGAAACCCGCCTTTTAACAGGTAGTAATTTAAATAGTTCTATCGCTTCTACGCAAGAGGCTGTAAAACTTTTGTTGGCCAATTTTCCAGAAATCACAAAAGTGGTTACAAAAATTGGTAGTGCAGAAATTCCTACCGATCCAATGCCATTTGAAGCAGGCGACATGATGATAATTTTGAAGGACAAAAAAGAATGGACCTCTGCAAGTACGTTTCCAGCGCTCAGTAAAAAAATGACGGCTGTTTTGGAGCAGGTTCCAGGTATCACAGTAGGATTTCAATTTCCCGTGCAAATGCGTTTTAATGAGCTCATGACAGGGGCCAGACAAGACGTTGTTTGTAAGATTTTTGGAGAAAATTTAGATTCGTTAGCATTATATGCATCAAAGTTAAATGCCATTATGCAAACCGTTGATGGTGCTGTTGATATTTACGAAGAAAAGGTAACTGGAATGCCGCAGGTTGTTGTAAAATACAATAGAGCGGCAATGGCTAAATATGGTGTGCATGTTGCAGATGTTAATAGAGTGGTCAATACCGCTTTTGCTGGTCAGGTAACGGGTCAAGTGTACGAAGAAGAAAAACGTTTTGATATGGTTGTTAGACTTTCAGATAGTGCGCGAAAAAATATAGAAGACATTGCAGCACTTCAAATTTCAACTGCGCAAGGCACACAAATTCCACTTGCTTATGTGGCATCTATCACAGAAGTTGAAGGGGTCAATCAAATACAAAGAGAGAATACCAAAAGAAGAATTATTGTTGGATTTAATGTGGCTGGAAAAGATGTTCAAACCCTTGTTGGTGCTTTGCAACAAAAAGTAGAAGCACAATTAAATTTACCCAAAGGATACACTATTGTATATGGCGGATCCTTTGAGAATATGACAGCTGCTAAAGAGCGCCTAGCCATTGTAGTTCCAGTAGCGCTATTGTTAATATTCTTACTCTTGTATTTTGCTTTTGGCTCAGTAAAGCAAGGCTTGCTTATTTATACTGCTATCCCACTATCGGCAACAGGTGGAATTTTTGCACTCTGGATGCGTGATATGCCATTTAGTATTTCTGCAGGCGTAGGCTTTATTGCACTATTTGGGGTAGCTGTGTTAAATGGAATATTATTGGTATCTGAGTTTAATCGATTAAAAGCAGCTGGCTGGCATGATGTTAAACGCATTGTGATACATGCCACCAAATCAAAAATGCGTGCCGTTTTAATGACAGCGCTTGTTCCATCACTTGGATTTATTCCAATGGCTATAAGTACAGGAGCCGGTGGCGAAGTGCAAAAGCCATTAGCAACAGTTGTGATAGGTGGTTTAATACTTTCTACTTTATTAACGCTTTTTGTATTACCAGTTATGTATATACTTTTTGAAATGGGTGTAAAATATATTCAAGGAAAAAAATTAATTGTAATGCTTGGCGGCTTGCTTATTGGACTATCTGCCCAGTCTCAAGTTGATATAAAACTTGATGCTGCTATTGATAGCGCTATCAAAAACAACGCCCATTATAATGCAAGTAATTTGCAAGTCGATTATACCCTTGCAATGCAAAAGACGAGCACCGAAATTGACAAAACAGTTTTTGATTTTGGTTATGGGAAGATCAATAGTTTTCAATCAGACAATCGTTTTGGTGTTTCCCAAACTTTACAGTTCCCAGCAGTATATAAGAATCAAGCAGTGGCAAGCAAATTGGTTACTCAAATTGCACAAACGTCGCAAATAATTAGGACACAGGAGCTAACGCAGCTTGTAAAGCAGCAGTATTATAGCATTTTGCTAATGGAGCAAGAGCAATTGCTATTAACAGCTGCAGATAGTTTTTACAATGCTTTTTTACAACGCGCTAAAGAGCGAATTGCTAGTGGGGCTTCTGATGTTTTGGAACTTGTTACCGCCGAAAATCAGTTATTGCAAATTCAAAATCAGTTAGGGCAATTAAAAGCTGCAAAAAATAGTATGATTGATCAGTTTAACCGAACTGTAAATACTTCAAATAAGGTGCGTCCGTTTAGTAGCAATTTCGTTTACGATGGGGTGGTGTTGTCAAATATTGCGATGGTTGAGTCCGCTCCCTTAGTTCAATTACAGCAGCAGCAAATTGAATTATCGGAAAAGCTGGTAGCGGTAGAAAAGAGTAAATTAAATCCCTCTTTTTCGGTGGGTTACAGTTCTATGACCATCAATGGATGGCAAGCAATTTCACAATCTGCCGATAAATACTTCGGTTCATCCGACAGGTTTGGTACGGTCAGTGTTGGATTAATGGTGCCAATTTTTTCGGCGGCTCAAAAAGCAAGAATTAGCGCTGGTTCAATACTTGTGAAGCAAAAGAAATTGGAAGAAACGGCCGTAAAACAAGATGTGGAACAAAAAATCAAGCATGCAACAGCGCTTTACATTCAATATAAAAAAGCCATCGATAGTTACCATACAAAAGGCTTGCCTGGCGCTGCAATACTCATGCAGGCAGCTACACAGAAATTAACGGCTGGTGACATTAACTATTTAGACTGGGTGGTGCTTATGAATCAGTCTATACAAACAAAAGCCAATTATTATGCTGCAGTAGCTCAGTACAACGAAGCTGCTTTTGAATTAGAAAAATTAAACACAATACAATAAATACAAGTCATTTATATGAAAACGAGACCTATTTTATATGCATCATTGTTGGTTTTAGTCGCCTGCTCAACAAAGGTTGAAAAAGAAAATGTAACTGAAAAAAAATCGAGCGAGGTGACAAATAGTGTGACCCTTACAAAAGCGCAAATTGATTTAGCTAAATTGACTATAGGAAATTTAGCTTCCATGCAAATGCATAAAACAATTAAAGTAAATGGTTTTATTGATGTACCCCCACAAAACATTTTCTCAGTAAGTATCCCAATGGGAGGCTATGTAAAAAAAGCCAACTTAATTCCTGGCGAAAAAGTAAGTAAAGGTACTATACTAGCTGTACTGGAAGATGCTTCTTATGTTAGCTTGCAGCAAGATTATTTAACTGCAAAAAGTAAGCTTGTTTTTTTGGAGGCAGATTATGATAGACAAAAAGCATTAAATGCCAGTAAAACTTCAAGTGATAGGCAGTTTCAACTCGCTACTTCGGAATATGAAAGCCAGAAGTACCTCGTTAAATCATTGAGTGAAAAACTGCAATTGATGGGTATGGTTCCTTCACAGCTTAATGAAAATAATATTTCTACATCAATTTCTTTTAGATCGCCAATTAGCGGCTATGTAACAAAGGTGAATGTTAATGCAGGAAAATATGTTGCTCCAACCGATGTGCTTTTTGAAATTATGAATCCTTCCGATTTGCATGCACGCCTTGTTGTTTTCGAAAATGATGCTACTATTATCAAAAGTGGTAATAAAGTTACATTTACAGTAAACAATAAACCAGATAAAACCTATGATGCAAAAGTGCATTTGGTAACGCCTAATATAGAAAATGAGCGAACTACAGAAGTTCATTGTGATGTTGTAACTGCAAATACTGGGTTATTTCCAGGCACTTTTGTAAATGCAGCAATTGAACTAAATGATGCTACTGTTTGGGCGCTGCCGGCCGCTTCCATTGTTGAGTGGCAAAATAAGTCTTATGTATTTGTTGAAACTGCTGCTGCTTCATTTTCTATGTTGCCGGTCGTTACGGGTATGGAAAGTAAGGGTATGGTTGAAATTGTTTCTGGCATCACAGCTACTCAAAAAGTAGTCGTAGCAAACACCTACACTTTACTGATGAAACTAAAAAATAGTAGCGAATAAATAGGCTATTGGTTTTTGACAACATTTGTAAAATTAACCTGTTCTTGCACATTGTAAAAGCCTGCAATTTTTTGTATCACTGCTTCTACAACAGCGTCGGGACAACTAGCGCCACTCGTTATCAATATTTTAAGTGCTGTTTGTTCTGGTAAATAATTGTTTATTATGTGTAGTTCTTTGGTGTTCCAGTTTCTATGCTCAATGGAGGTTTTAGATAAGAGTCTGTCAGGGCTGTCAATAAAATAAGTAGGTAGTTTTTGTTCGCATAACTCAACTAGGTGAGATGAGTTACTGCTATTGTAGCCCCCAATAACAATGGCTAAGTCAGCCTCGGTATCAAGCATTCCTTTAACAGCCGTTTGATTGTCGCTTGTTGCGTAGCAAAGGGTATCTCTGGTGTCTGCAAAGCGCGTTCCAATGGTATCGTCCGTTAATTGATAATGCGCCTTGATGGTTGATTTTAAAAATTCAGAAATAGCCTGTGTGTCTGATGCTAGTTGAGTGGTTTGATTGACTACGCCAATTTTTGCTAAATCTTTTGTTACATCAAAATTATTCGAGTAACGGCCTTCAAATTCTTTGTAAAATGTTTCTGCCTTTTTTTCTCCAGTGATGTATTTTGCTAGAGCAATCGTTTCCTCCATATCATTTACCACAACTGTTGGTGTGTGATACGATGCATGAGAAAAAGTAGCCCTTGTTTCTTCGTGTTTTGGTTTGCCATGAACAACAATACTGTATCCTTTTTGTGCTATCTGTTCAGATCTGTTCCAAACCTTTTCTACAAATGGACAGGTGGTATTGTATTTTTCTGTTGAAATCCCTTTTTCTGCAAGCGTAGCTTCCATGTCAAGTGTTGTGCCAAATGCCGGGATTATAACAACATCTTCATTTGTAAGTGTATCAAGCGGAATTAATGTTTTACCATTTGTGTCTTGTAAAAATTTCACCCCTCTTGCCAATAAATCTTCATTTACTTGGGGGTTATGTATCATTTCACTTAATAAGAAAATTCTTTTTCCTGGGTTTTCTTCGATAGTTCTAAAAGCAATTTCTATGGCATTTTCTACGCCATAACAAAATCCAAAATGTCTGGCTAAATAAATGTCTAGATTTCCGAGTTTTAATAAAGATGGGGTAAAATCTTTTTTAAGTTTATCCTCATCTTTTCGGTACTGTTTGATGGCACTTATAAGACTGCTTTTATAGCCAGTAGGTACGTTAAACTGCTTCATGTTGCAAAGATAGGGGCATCTGGGAACCTGAAATAACAAACTGAGGGTAAACTTAGGGCTTTGAGTCTTACCTTTGCGCCATGCATTATGTATCTGTAGAGGGGCTAACAAAAAGTTACGGAATCAATCCGCTTTTCAATAATATTTCCTTCAATATCAATGAGGGTGACAAAATTGCCTTAATTGCCCGTAATGGGGTGGGTAAGTCTACACTTTTAAAAATCTTGGCAGGTCAGGAAACGCCCGATAGCGGAAAGTTTTGGATCAATAAAGAGGTAACGGTGGCCCTTTTTGAACAGGATCCGGTTTTTGACGAGGATAAAACCATTGTAGAAAATATATTCAAAGCCAATCATCCTATTATTAAGGCCATTCAAAAATATGAATTGGCGATGGAGGCCGAAGATGGCATGCTCATTTCAGAAAGTATCATGGAAATGGATGATTTGGGTGCATGGGATTTTGAGGCTAAAGTCAAACAAATTTTAGGGAAACTAAATATACATCACCTTCAAAAAAAGGTAAACGAATTAAGTGGCGGTCAGCGCAAAAGAGTTGCACTTGCAAAAACGCTCATTGATATTGGCTTTGAGCATCAGCATACCCTTCTTATGATGGATGAGCCTACCAACCACCTCGATGTAGAAATGATTGAGTGGTTAGAGCATTACTTAAATGGCGAAAATATTACGCTACTACTCGTAACGCACGACCGTTATTTTTTAGACGCCGTATGTGATGAAATTTGGGAGCTCGAAAGAGAAAACATGTATGTGTACAAAGGCGACTATGAATCATACATGGAAAAAAAGGCAGCTCGTATTGATAGTGAGCAGGCTAGTATTGATAAGGCTAGAAACCAATACCGCAAAGAGTTAGAGTGGATGCGTAAGCAACCCAAAGCGCGTACCACCAAGAGCAAAAGCCGTCAAGATAATTTTTATGAAGTAGAAGCGAGGGCTAAGCAAAAAATAGAAGATGCGCAGTTGCAATTAGAGGCTAAAATGAGCAGGCTTGGCGGAAAAATTGTAGAATTAAAAAAAGTAAATAAATCATACGGCGATCTAGAAATTTTAAAAGGCTTTGATTACACTTTTTCAAAAGGTGAAAGAGTGGGTGTGGTTGGAAAAAATGGAATTGGAAAGTCTACCTTCTTAAATATCATACAAGAACTTGAAACACCAACAAGTGGAAAGGTGAATGTGGGTGACACGGTTGTGTTTGGTAATTTTTCTCAAACCGGTCTCGATGTAAAAGAAGATTTTAGGGTGATCGAATACGTGAAATCTTTTGCAGAGAGTTTTCCTTTGGCAAAAGGAGGAAGCATAAGTGCCTCACAATTTTTAGAATTGTTTTTATTCCCGCCAGATAAACAGTATACTTATTTGTCGTCACTTAGTGGTGGTGAAAAAAAGAGACTTCACTTATTAACCATCTTATTTAGAAACCCCAACTTTTTAATTCTAGATGAGCCTACCAACGACCTTGACCTACCAACTCTTGCGGTTCTTGAAAGCTTTTTAACGGAGTATCAGGGCTGTGTCATGATTGTATCACACGACCGTTATTTTATGGACAGGTTAGTAGATCACTTATTTGTTTTTGAGGGTGGGGGATTTGTTAGAGATTTTCCCGGCAATTATACCCAGTACCGTATTTGGCTTAAAGAGCAAGAAACGGCAAAAGCAAATGGAACAAATAGCCCTACAAAAGCGACTTCTATTGAGCCAGTTGCACCAGTAGCTCCTGCTCCTGCAAAAAAGAAAATGACTTTTAAAGAGAAGCATGAGTTTGAAAAACTAGAAAAGGAAATGCCTGTTTTAGAAGCCGAAAAAGCTAAGTTAACGGTTCAAATGAGTAACGAAAATTTAAATTTCGACCAAATTACTTTACTCGCAGAGGCGCTTACAAAAGTTACGCAGTCTTTGGGAGAAATGGAACTACGCTGGCTGGAGTTGAGTGAGATGGTAGCTTAGCATTTATTTGCTGATAAATATGCACAAGGGATTCAATAGCATTCTTTCCGGTTTCGCCCATATCAATGCTAAAATCGTTGACGTATAAATCAATGTGTTGGCGCATCACAGCTTCGCTCATTTCTTGTGCGTGACAACTTACATAATCACTAATAGTAGGGTAGTTATTAAACGCATAAGCCACACTTTTAGCAATTAGTTGGTCCACTTGTTGCATGATTGGTTTTGGGATTCGATTGCTAGCCACTATACCACCAAGTGCAATTGGACTTTTTGTTTTTGTTTCCCAATCCGCGCCCAAATCTGTTATTTTATAAAGCCCTTTTTGTGCGTAGGTGAATCTATTTTCATGAATAATCACCCCAGCGTCTACCTCGCCAGATAAAACAGCTGCTTCTATTTCATTAAAGACATAAAACGAAATATTTGTAGCTTCTGGGTAAACGTAAGAAAATAGTAAATAAGCGGTTGTGTTTTTGCCCGGAATGGCAATGCGTAAATTATTTACTTGGTCTGGGGTAATATGTGGGTCTTTGCAAATTAAAAGTGGGCCAACACCAATCCCCATGGCACCTCCACTATTTAATAGGGTATGGGTTTCCAATAACAATGGCAAAACGCCATAGCTTATTTTCGAAAAATCCAACTTGTCTTCTAGTGCAAAATTATTAAGGGTTTGAACGTCTTCTAGGTGCACCTCAAAATCTAAACCTTCCGTGTCAATTTTTTTATTAACAAGTGCGTCAAAAATAAAAGTATCGTTAGGGCAGGGAGAAAAACCAAGACTAAACTTCATGGCACTATTTTTTTAAACCATTTTCTAATGTGGCTAAATAGGTAAGCACATATGCTTCCAATTGCTCAATTGATTCTTTGAGTTTCCATTTTGCTTTATTTCTTTCTCCCACATAATTAGAAATAGCCCTTATTTGAATAAATGGCGTTTTGTTAATACCACCAACATAATGAAGGGCAGCACCTTCCATGCTTTCTAAATCGGGGTTATGCGCCTCAATAATTTCTTTAATTCGTTTAGGCGACGTTGTAATTTCATTGATGGTAACAGCTGCAGCCGTATCTGTTTTTAAAACGTTGAATAACTTGACACCCTGGTTAATGAGCTTTCTTTTTTTAAAAGGTGCTTCATTTTCTTTGATTAATTGACTATCAAATAAATCGGTAAATATTCCTTTTTCACGCACGCCTAAATCTGCAATGGCTTCTGAAGCAACCACCCATATTTTTCCAAGGGGCTCGGTTTTAATATAACTACCCGCAATACCCATTTGAATGATTAAATCTGGTTGGTGTGCAGTAATAAGTTGTGTAAGCTTTACGCCAGAGGCTAGCATACCTATGCCGGTTGCATGAAAGCTAATTTTTACTTTGCTTTTTTTGAAAAGTTGGCTTGCTTTTTTTACACAACCATCTAGTTCTAGGTTCGTGGCAGCTGTTATAATTACCCGCATAGAGTACAAAAATACTCCGATTCTGCCTACCTTTGCCAAAATATTGGTCAGATGGTTTATTTAACAAGACAAGAACATTTTAACGCAGCCCATAAATTATACAATCCCAATTGGTCTAATGAGCAAAACAACGCGGTATTTGGTGTTTGTGCAAACGAGAATTGGCATGGCCACAATTATGATTTGTACGTTACGGTTAAGGGTACCCCGGATCCGGAAACTGGATTTGTGTATGACGTTAAAAAGTTAAGTCAATTAATAAAAAGCCAGGTAATAGATAAGTTAGACCATAAAAACCTCAATTTGGATGTGGATTTTATGACCGATAAGCTATGCAGTACCGAAAATTTGGCCATTGCCATTTGGGAGCAATTGGCGCCACATTTGCCTGGTTCTGTTGAGCTTCACTGCATAAAGTTGTATGAAACGCCACGCATTTACGTCGAATATTTCGGTAAATAAGGGCATTTTTACTTTTTTTAAGGCTAGTTTAAACAAATTTACTTGTGTCTTGTTATTATCTTTGACGTCAGGTTCTTTTGTTAATGTATAACACAAAAGGCAGGGCCACTTGATCAGCACACTTCTGAAACAGTGCCTAGCCATTAGCAAAATACTTACTTGATTTAAATTTTTTATCTGGGTGTAAGTGTACGTCCCAAAAACTAGATCCCAACGCTATAGCAATGGATAAACATAAAGTATCTGTTTTTAGAAAGGAGCATTTTAATGCGGCGCACCGTTTGCACAATAGCACATGGTCTCCCGAAAAAAACAATGAGGTATTTGGTCTTTGCAACAATCCAAATTTTCATGGACATAACTATGAATTGATTGTTCAGGTTACCGGGTATCCGGATCCTGAAACGGGTTATGTGATTGACACCAAAAAATTAAGTGATCTTATCAAATTAGAAGTGCTCGCAAGGTTCGATCATAAAAACTTAAACCTTGACACCACTTATTTTGCAACACTCAATCCAACTGCCGAAAACATTGCAGTTGTAATTTACGAACGCTTAAGAGCAAAAATTAATTCAACATTAGATTTAAAAATCAGATTATATGAAACAGAACGAAACTTTGTCGAATATCCATCTTAAGGATGGTAAGATTATTCTTACAGAAGAGGAAATTGATGCGGCAGGAGACAACCATATCAGTACTTCTGTTGATACCCCTATGCGTGCGGGTGCTTTTGACCAATCAGAAGATGATAAAATTGCAGCTATCGAAGAAAAGTTTGCAGAAATCATGGATATATTAGGGCTTGACTTAACAGACGATAGTTTACGTGGTACGCCAAAGCGTGTTGCTAAAATGTACGTTAAAGAAATTTTCAATGGCTTAAACCCAGCCAACAAGCCAAAGATGGCCCTCTTTGAAAATAAGTACAAGTACAATGAAATGCTCGTAGAAAAAAACATTTCATTTTATAGTAATTGCGAACACCATTTTGTACCAATTATGGGTAAGGCACACATTGCATACATTAGTAATGGTACCGTGGTAGGGCTTAGTAAATTAAACCGCCTTGTAGATTACTTTGCTAAACGCCCACAAGTGCAAGAGCGTTTAACCATGCAAATTGCCAAAGAGTTGCAAAAAGATTTAGGCACAGATGACGTGGCAGTTTTAATTGACGCAAAGCATTTGTGTGTAGCAAGTAGAGGGGTAGAAGATGATACTTCATCTACGGTTACTGCTTTTTATGGCGGCAAGTTTAAAGATGAAAAAGTGAGAGAAGAATTTTTACGTTACTTGGGTTTGAATACACAATTTTAACCGTTCAATTATTTTTTAAACCCCGACATAAAAAGTGTCGGGGTTTTTTATTTACTTTGAGTTCTAAATCATTACTTATGAATAGGCACGCGTTTGTATTTCCAGGTCAAGGTTCACAGTTTGTTGGAATGGGAAAGGCTTTGTATGAAAGTAATCCAGTGGCCAAAGAATTATTTGACAGGGCGAATTTGGTATTAGGTTTTGATATTAGTGAAGTCATGTTTAATGGAACCGATGAAGCCCTAAAGCAAACGAGTGTAACGCAGCCTGCCGTTTTTTTACATTCAGTAATTGCCTATAAAACACTTGAGCACGGCACTCCGGATTTGGTTGCTGGCCATTCGTTGGGAGAATTTTCGGCACTGGTGGCAAATGGAGTTTTGGATTTTGAAGATGCGTTAAAGCTGGTTAGTATTAGAGCTGCAGCTATGCAAAAAGCATGTGAATTGGTGCCATCTACTATGGCTGCAGTGCTTGCACTAGCAGATGACATGGTAGTTCGTATTTGTGCAGAAGTAATGTCGGAAACAAATGAAGTTGTTGTAGCAGCAAATTATAATTGTCCGGGTCAACTGGTTATTAGTGGATCTGTAAAAGGAATTGAAATCGCATGCGAGCGAATGAAGTCCGCTGGCGCAAAACGCGCGCTGGTACTTCCTGTTGGAGGTGCTTTTCATAGCCCATTAATGGCGCCTGCTCGTGAAGAATTGGCAGCTGCAATTGAAGCGACAAATTTTGCAAATCCAATTTGCCCCGTATACCAAAACGTAGTGGCTGCAGCAGTTACAGACCCTACTGCCATCAAACAAAACTTAATCAATCAATTAACAGGTGCTGTAAAATGGACTCAAACGGTGGAGCAAATGGTAGCTGATGGCGCTGCGCATTTCACAGAAGTTGGTCCAGGAAAAGTACTGCAAGGTTTGGTACAAAAGGTTTACAAAGAAGCGGTAGTAAACGGATTAAGTTAGTTGTAGTTTATACATCTAGTATGCCATTAATCCATTCTGGATCGAGGTTGGCTTTGTATTTCTTATAAAAATTGATGGCTGGTTCATTCCAGTCAAGTACTTGCCATACCATTCTTGAAAAGCCTTTATCTTTTGTTTCTTGAACAACCCTATCAAATAATAATTTACCAATGCCTTGGCCACGCATATTTTCTGTTACTATAAAATCTTCGAGGTATAAACATTGTCCTTTCCAAGTACTGTATCTAATGTAATAAAGCGCAAAGCCTACAATGACATTGTCCTTTTCTGCCACAAACGCCCACCACACCCGGTTATTGCCAAAGCCACTTTGTTCGAAATGCGAAAGTGTAACGGTTACTTCGTTTGGTGCTTTTTCGTAAACAGCTAATTCATTGATAAGCCCGAGCATGCTAGGACAATCTTTGATAGTAGCGCGTCTAATATTTATTTGCATGTGTCTTTTGCTTACAATAAATTAACCAAGGGCTTGGGTTAAATCGGCTATGAGGTCTTCAATATTTTCGATACCTACACTCATTCTAATAAGACCATCTGTAATTCCGTATTTAGCTCTTTCCTCGGGGCTTACACCGTAATGACTCATACTAGCTGGGTGCGATACCAAGGTATCTACTGTGCCTAATGAAATTGCACGAACACAAACTTGTAATGCATCAATAAATTTCTTACCTGCTTCGATACCGCCTTTTAATTCAAAACTCATCACAGCACCAGGATGTTTCATTTGCTTTTTTGCCACTGCATAATCGGGATGAGACTCAAGTCCATTATAATTAACTTTTAAAATGGCTGGATGTTTTTCTAAAAATTCTGCAATTGTTTGTGCGTTACTGCAATGCCTATCCATGCGCAGTTCCAGTGTTTTCATACCCTGTCCTAATAAAAAAGCATCGAACGGGTTTGAATTTCCGCCAAGCAGTACATGCCATTTCCAAACAGATGTGTTCATTTTTTCCAAGTCACTACCAAGTAGTACACCGCCAATAGCAGAGCCATGACCGTTTAAAAATTTAGTCGTAGAATGAAAAACATAATCTACACCGTATTTAAAAGGTTGTTGAAGATAGGGGCTTGCAAAAGTATTGTCTACACTTACTAGGCGATTGTGTTTTTTTGCGATGCTCGTAACTGCTTCAATATCTACGCACTGAATAGTAGGATTGGCAGGGGTTTCGATATGAACGAGTTTGATACTGCTATTTGCTGCGAGTACATTTTCTACTGCCGCAGTATCGCGCATGTCTACAATAATAACGGTAACGCCCATGGCAGCTACTACTTTATGTAACAGTTCGTAAGTGCCACCATACAATGAGTAATGTGAAAGAACGGCATCACCAGTTCTTAATTCGCTCATAAAAAGCGTGGTCATTGCAGCTTGTCCGCTTGCGTGAAGTAGCGCGCGCAATAAAAGTGGTGCGCCGTTTTTATCTTTTATTCCAAAAGCTTCTAATGCTTCAATTGTTTTTTCTGCGGCAGTAAAAGTAGGATTCCCCCAACGGCTGTATACCCTTGTTTTATCCGCTCCTGCAAAGCGGTTCATGCCTTCTTCGGTACTATCAAATGTAAATGTTGAAGTAGCAAATATGGGTGTTAGGTGTGCATCTTCTGCATTGTTATGGCCAGCAGCGTGCATGGCCACCGAACTAATACCCGTTAAAGGAACTTTATTTTTCATACCATATTATTTTGAATTGTAACCCCAAGTTAAAAGTGTTGCACCCCAAGTAAATCCACCTCCAAAAGCAGCAAGTACAATGTTGTCGCCTTTTTTTAGTTGTGATTCCCAGTCCCACAAACATAGCGGCAATGTAGCAGCTGTTGTGTTACCGTATTTTTGAATGTTAATCATTACTTTTTCTTTGTCGATGCCCATTCTGTTCGCTGTTGCATCAATGATGCGTAGGTTGGCTTGGTGTGGAACAAGCCAAGCAATGTCGTCGCCAGTTAATTGATTGCGTTCTAATAGTTCAGCGCTCACATCGGCCATACCTTTTACGGCAAACTTAAAAACAGCTTGACCTTCTTGGTAGGCAAAATGTTCTTTATTTAAAACGGTTTCTACAGATGCTGGTTTTAATGATCCGCCTGCTTTCATGTGTAAATAATGCCTACCGCTACCATCGCTTTTTAAAATACTATCCTTAATACCAACAGTAGCATCATCTGTAGCTTCCAATAAAACAGCCCCTGCGCCATCTCCAAAAATGATGCAAGTAGCTCTATCGGTGTAATCTACAATAGCACTCATTTTATCTACGCCAACTACAATTACTTTTTTGAATCGACCACTCTCTATGTACATAGCGCCTGTGGTGAGTGCAAATAAAAAGCCACTACAAGCGGCGCTCATATCATAGCCCCAGGCATTTGTGGCGCCAATTTTATCGCAAATGATATTAGCCGTGGCTGGAAATACCATATCAGGCGTAACCGTGGCACAAATAAGGCAGTCAATTTGGGTAGGATCTAGATTCTTTTTTCTTAATATCTCTTGAACGGCAGGGACAGCCATATCGGAACTCCCTTTGCCTTCTCCTTTTAAAATTCTTCGCTCTTCAATGCCGGTTCTTGATCTGATCCATTCGTCATTGGTTTCCACCATTTTTTCGAGGTCAAAATTGGTTAATTTATCTTCTGGAACATAGCCTCCAACGGCTGTTATCGTTGCTCTTATTTGCTGCATACTTGATTTTCTTAAAATCTTCTAATTTTTGGGGTAAAGATAGGCTCAAATGTCTCGTTTTTTACGCCTATTTTTACAGTTCAATTATGATCGCATTTGTAAGAGGAAAATACGCAATTAAGACGCCAGCCAGAGTGGTTGTTGACGTTAATGGGGTAGGGTACGACCTCCAAATTAGCCTCAATACCTATTCTGCCATTGGGAATGCCGCCGAAGGTCAATTGTATACCTATTTACATATTACAGAAAATGCTCAAACGTTATTTGGTTTTGCAGATGGTGCCGAAAAAGAGCTGTTTTTACAGTTAATTAGTGTTTCGGGCGTTGGGGCTTCAACGGCTCGTATGATGCTTTCTGGCCTTCGTCCCGATGAAATAACCAGGGCTATTGTACAGGGCAATACCAAGCAACTAGAGGCTATTAAGGGTATTGGTAAGAAATCTGCCGAGCGATTGGTACTCGAATTAAGGGATAAATTAGGAAAACAGCATCAAGACGCCCCTTTTGGAGGTGGTTTTGTATCTTCGCCAGATAGCGATGCCGTTCAGGCTTTGGTGGCCCTAGGCATAGGAAAACCTTTAGCAGAACAAGCTGTTAAAAAAACAATAGGAACATTGGGTGCTGATGCGCCGCTTGAAGATGTTATTAAATCTGCCCTAAAAAATTTATAGACTATCGATCAAAATTCTACTTTACCAATTTTACTTTTTTGAGTCGGTTTCGTCAATATTTATTTGGCTTTTTTTTGTTGCTCCATGTACTGTTTAATTCATTTCAGTATGCTTATGCGCAAACAAGAACAGGGCTTCGTTATCCGATCAAGGACCGAAGGGCTGCCTCAATTGTAACGCCTAGTAAAAATCCATTTGATATTAGAGATACAACGCTCATTAAAAAGTCGGTGATTTTTGATCCCATCACTAGACAGTATAAAGTTGCAGAAACAATCAATGGCATACCCTACCGCACACCTAGTTACATAGACTTTGATACTTATGTCAAATTGCAAGCCAAAGCGGACGAAACAGCATATTTTAAAAAGAGGGCAGATGCATTAACAGCACTTAATAAAAAAGTTGCACGCCCACCAATGCAGGTTTACGATAAATTATTTGATCGAATTTTTGGAGTGAGTGATATAATTGGTGGTGCCGGCGGACAAATAAAACAACTTGCCGATCAAGCAAAGCAATTAGGTGAACAATTGGGCGGCCTAAAAGACCAAATAAAAAATACTGCAAATGACTTAGCTACAAATAAATTAAATGTAGACATTAAACCAACAGGTGATGTAACCATTATGGCTGGTTACCAGGGTCAAAATATAAAAAACCCAACGCTTCCCGAAAGAGCCAGAAAAAACGGAGGATTTGATTTTGACATGAACACCAATTTAAGCGTAAATGCGAATATTGGTGACAAATTAAAATTCCCTATCAATTATAATACCCTTGCTAATTTAAATTTTGACAATCAAATTAAGTTGGACTATAAGGGTATGGATGATGAACTGCTAAAAAGTATTGAAGCAGGAAATATTTCATTTCAATCGAGAGGTACTTTAATTCCTTCTGCTCAAAATTTATTTGGTGTTAAATCGCAATTGCAATTCGGAAAATTATTTGTTACTGCAGCACTTGCTAATCAAAGATCTTCGCGGCAGTCAGTAGCATTGCAGGGTGGCGCTTCTATGTTAACTTTTGAAAAAAAGTTAGATGACTACGAAGAAAACCGTCACTTTTTACTGGGACAATATTTTAAAAATACGTTTAACAAGGCGATGAAAAATTTACCTGTTGTAAATACGCAGGTGCAAATTCAGCGCATAGAAGTGTGGGTCACCAATCGCACAGGTACAACTACAGAAGCCAGGGACATTGTAGGCTTTATGGATTTAGGTGAACCGCAACCTTATAATTCAGGGGCAATAGCAGCTAGCAGTGCTGGCGCACTTCCATTTAATGGCGCCAATAATTTATACTCGGGACTGGTGGGTAATCCGAGTAGTAGAAACCCTGCAGTTATCAATAGCTTGTTGTTATCTAAAGGGCTTAAGCCGGTTGATGATTATGAAAAAACTTTTGCACGAAAGTTAAACTCAACCGAGTATGCCTTTAATCCACAAATTGGATTTTTATCTATCAATACACAGTTGCAAGCAGATGAAGTACTAGCAGTAGCCTACCAGTACACATACAATGGTCGTGTATACCAAGTTGGTGAATTTTCTCAAGATGTGGCACTTGATTCTAGTAAGGGCGTACAAAAAGTATTGTTTTTAAAATTATTAAAAGCCACTTCTCAACGAATTCAACTTCCTATTTGGGATTGGATGATGAAAAACGTATACTCACTCGATGTTTTTGGCGGTATACAGCGCGAAGATTTTAAACTCAACGTTTTATATGAAGAACCAAGCGGTGGACTCAAAAGATATTTACCTGAAACATCAAAAGCGACAGAGGGATTTCCATTACTTAGGATATTAAACTTAGATAGGCTTAACAATCGAAACGACCCGCAGCCAGATGGTGTATTTGATTTTGTAGAAGGGTTTACAGTTTTGCAGCAAACAGGTAAAATAATTTTCCCTGTTTTAGAGCCATTTGGAAAAGACTTAGATACGCTCGCTTTTACAGGTTTATCAACTGCTGTAAAACAAAAATATATATACTATCAGTTGTATGATTCTATCAAGGCCATTGCACAGACGTATGCAAACTTGAATCGTTTTGTCATGCAAGGTCAGGTTAAAAGTGGTGGTGGTGGATCCGAAATTCAGTTAAATACATTTAATATCCCACCAGGTTCTGTAAGGGTTTCGGCTGGCGGACAACAACTCCGTGAAGGACTTGATTATAGTGTCGATTATAATTTAGGGAGTATTAAAATATTAAATGCTGCCATTTTAAGCTCCAATGTACCAGTTAGTGTTTCATTTGAAAATAATACTGGTTTTGGTATGCAAAACCGAGGGTTCAGTGGCCTTCGATTAGATTATATCGCCAATAAAAAATTTAGTGTAAGTGCTACCTCGGTAAAATTAGGCGAGCGTCCATTTTTTACAAAAATGAATTATGGTGATGACCCAATTCGTAACACGATGTACGGCCTTGATTTTAGTTATAAATCGGAACTACCTTCTGTGACAAGGCTGTTAAATAGGCTTCCTTTTTATGCTACTAAAACCATGTCTAGCATTAATGCATATGGTGAAGGGGCATTTTTAAAACCAGGGCATCCGCCACAAATTGGTTCTGGCGATCAGGGTCTTATTTTTATTGATGATTTTGAAGGAACAAGAACCAATATTGATTTAAGGTTTCCTTTTGTGGCATGGACACTTGCCTCTACACCGCAGGGTAATCCTAAATTTCCAGAAGCAACATTGACAGATTCTGTCGATTATAATTTTAACCGTGCCAAATTAGCATGGTATAATATTGAACCTAATTTACAAGATAAAAATAGCAGCAACAATCCACTCCGAAGAAATGTAGCGGAGCTTAGTGACCCAAGGGTTAGACAGGTTTTTACCAATGAATTATTTCCGCAGCGTACCACTAATATTACAGATGTTCAAACGGCAACACTAGACCTCGCTTATTATCCCAAAGAAAAAGGACCGTATAATTTTGAAACACGCTCAACCCAAATAGGTGCAGATGGTAAATTTAAAAACCCTGATGCAAAGTGGGGAGGCATTATGCGTGCGATTGATCAAACAGATTTTGAAACGGGAAATATAGAATATTTTGAAATTTGGATGCAAGATCCATTTATTACGAGCCCAAATAGTAGAGGTGGAAAAGTATTATTGAACCTGGGTAATATTAGTGAAGATATTTTAAAAGATGGAAAAAGGTTTTACGAGAATGGAATGAATACGCCTAAAGTACCTGCTCAAGTTGATAGCAGTAATACTTGGGGTAAAACACCCGTGAACCCCATTCAAATTACGCAGGCATTTAGTAACGATCCTGACGACAGACCTTACCAAGATGTTGGATTTGATGGGCTCGATGATAATGCAGAAAAAAATAAAAAGAATTATATCTTACAAAAGCTGGTAAACAATTTTGGCGCGTCATCTTTGGTGTATCAAAAAGCGCTTATCGATCCTGCCGGCGACAACTATAAGTGGTATCGCGACAATAGTTTTGATGCACCTGGTACTGGTATTTTAGGAAGGTATAAAAATCATAACAACCCACAGGGTAATTCGCCTATTGCTTCTACAGGCGTGTTTACCCCTGCTGCAACACTCTATCCGGATAATGAAGATTTAAATAGAGACAACACATTAAATGAAACAGAAGCCTACTACGAGTATGAAGTTGCTTTAAAGCCAGGCATGGCAGTAGGCGTAACGCCTTATATCACTGACAAAAGAACGCTGTCGGTAAATGCAGCTGACGGAACCGTTAAATCAGAAAATTGGTTTTTGTTCCGTATTCCAATTAGAGGCTATACTAGAAAAGTAGGGAACATGTCTGATTTCAAATCTATTCGTTTTGCGCGTTTATACCTTACCGATTTTGAAGATTCTGTTGTAGTGCGTATGGCAAGAATGGATCTTGTGCGCAACCAGTGGCGTCAGTTTAATTTTAAATTAGATACCACAGGTTCGTATTTACCCATTCCTGTAAATAGTGGCGTAACATTTAATACACTCGCCGTTAATTTAGAAGAAAATAGTAGTCGTCAACCTGTTAATTATTTGATGCCGCCTGGTGTTGAGCGGGTTCAACTACTTAGTAATAATGGCGTAAATCTGCAGCAAAATGAGCAGGCTATGAGTATGCAAATTAAAGATTTAACTTCTGGGGATGCGCGCGCGGTATTTAAAACGGTCCCTTTTGATTTTAGGCAGTTTGGTAGACTTTCTATGTATTTACATGCCGAGTCGGTTCCTGGACAACGCCCACTTTTAGATGATGAATTATATGCAGTTGTAAGATTGGGTCAAGATTTTTTAAATAACTATTACGAGATAAAAATTCCATTAAAAGTTACCAAGCCAGGCAGATATCCAAAAGGACAGGAAGATAAAATATGGCCAGCACTTAATAACCTAGATTTATCGTTACGTTCTTTGATTGATTTAAAACAACGCAGAAATAGTAAGGGGTTGTCTGTTACGAATATATACAGAGAAGCACTTGGCAACAAAATAGTTTCTGTACAAGGAAATCCTAACCTAGGGGAAGTGCGTGGTATTTTAATTGGTGTTGAAAATAAATATTTGCCAGATGGACCAATTATTAGTGCCGAGGTTTGGTCCAATGAACTTAGGTTATCTGAAATGGATGAACAGGGCGGATGGTCTGCACTTGGAAGGGTTGATATGGTATTAGCCGATTTAGGGACCTTATCCGTATCTGCAAATACACATTCTGTAGGGTTTGGAACTATTGAGCAACGCGTTAATGAAAGGGCAAAAGAAAATATGACGCAATTTGATGTTGCAGCTAATATTGAAGCCGGAAAACTACTTCCCAAAAAAGCAAATATTTCTCTGCCAGTGTATGCAAGTATTAATAGAACTGTTTTTACACCTGCTTTTGACCCTTATGATAAAGACATTCGCTTTAAAGAGCAGTTAAATAGAGCTGCCGTTGAAAAGCGGGATTCCATGAATCAGGTAGCGATGGATCAAACAACCATCAAAACCATCAATTTTACAAATGTAAAAGTGTTGCCTCGTGAAAAATCAACCATGATGAGTCTTAGCAATTTTGATTTCAATTACTCTTATACGCAAACAGCACAAAGTAGTCCTATTGTGGATGAAAACAAAGTAACCAAACAAAGAGGAGGACTTGGATATACCTACAATACGCAGCCTTCATTTATATTTCCATTTAAAAAAGTGATCAAAACCAATACGCCTTGGCTGTCGCTCATCAAAGATTTTAACCTTAATTTAAAACCAAGCCTACTAAGTTTTAGAGCAGATGTGCAGCGTCAGTTTGGACAATTTATTCCTCGAATTGTAAATGCTGTGGATAGTAAAATTGAAAGAGTGGATACTACCTACGATAAGTATTTTACGTTTGACAGGTTTTATAATTTACGCTGGGATTTATCAAACGCAGTTAATCTGGATTTTTCTGCAACCAACAATGCACGTATTGATGAGCCTTTTGGTAGAATTGATACGAGGTTAAAACGAGATAGTGTGCAGCAAAACTTTTTAAAAGGTGGTAGAAATACTTTGTATCAACAAAAAGCGGCAATCTCCTATACGGTTCCACTCAATAAATTTCCGCTCACAGATTGGATCACAGCAAGGTATACCTATGCTACAAGTTATAATTGGATAGGAGCAAGTAGACTTGCGTATGAACTTGGAAATACCATAGAAAATTCGCAGGAAAATAATATAAGCATGCCATTTAACTTTGCAAGCCTATATGCGAAGTCTAAATTTTTAAGAGCACTAGATAATATTCCGCCACCAAAAGTGAAAGGCAATAAAATTAGCAGTAAAGCCACACCGGAGCAGTTATTGGGTACTGTACTTCTAAGTAAAAAAGAAACCCTCCAAGGATTAATAGGTGACAAACGCAAAGAAGCTTTTAAAAAGTGGAAGACTTTAAAAAAAGACCAGCGTATTGCAGCAAAAATGCTTAAGGCCAATGAAATGCCAACCTTAAATGGTACAACAAGGTTTACAGGCAAGTTACTTACCATGGTTAAAAATCTATCACTTAATTATGCTGCCAATTACCGAAGTAGGGTGCCAGGTTTTACCGATAGCTCGCAGTTTTTGGGACAAAATTTTAATTCCTTAGCACCAGGGCTCGATTATGCTTTTGGTAAACAGCCTGATACCAGTTGGCTCAATCAAAAAGCTGCTCAAGGTTTATTATCGCGTGATCCTGGGTTTAACTTTTTGTACAGACAAAGTTTTGAACAGCGATTAAATATTACGGCGCAAGTCGAGCCCATAAGAGAATTACTCATTGATCTTAATTTAGAAAAAACTTTTACAAAAGATTACTCGCAGTTGTTTAAAGATACTTTGGGCGCTGGTAGAATGGAACATTTAAATCCACTTGCTACAGGTGGTTTTAGTGTATCCTATATTTCATTTAAAACGCTTTTTGAAGGCTATACGCCCAACGAAATATCTAGCACATTTAAAACATTCCAAGACAATAGACTTATTGTATCTAAACGTGTAGCTGCTGCTAACCCTTATTGGCAAACACTTCCAGCTTCTCAAAAGTTCACAACAGACGGGTATGCAAAAGGCTACGGCAGGTATTCTCAAGATGTATTGGTGCCCGCTTTTTTAGCCGCTTATGCAGGGACTGATCCGAATACGGCGCCACTTATCAAGCAATCCAATGCAAAAGTAAGTGCCAATCCGTTTGCTGGCATTATTCCAAGGCCTAATTGGAGACTTACCTATACGGGTCTTACAAAAATTCCTGCAATAGCAGCGAAGTTCAATAATATATCATTTTCGCATAGTTACAAGGGTAACTTAAGTATGAATAGTTTTAATAGTGCGCTATTATATCAAGATCCTTTTAGACTGGGCGGTCCTTCATTTATGGATACGGTGAGCGGCAACTATATTCCATTTTTCTTGGTGCCAAATATTACCATGCAAGAAAATTTCGAACCACTTATTGGGCTTGATTTTACAACCAATAAGCAAATGAACATGCACTTCGAGTATAGGAAGGGTAGGCAGCTAAGCCTTAGTTTGGTAGATTATCAATTGAGTGAATCCAGAAGTACCGAGTGGGTATTTGGTTTTAGCTTTCGTGCACAGGGACTTAATTTACCCTTTTCTATTCCGGGTATGAAAAATGCCAAGTTGGTGAATGACCTTACCGTAAAAATAGATTTATCGATGCGCGATATTTCAAATAGTAATAGTAGACTCGATCAAACAAATGCATACGGTACTGGCGGTCAAAAAGAAATCACCATTCAGCCATCTATTGATTATGTATTAAACAGTAGGGTAAATCTTCAATTCTTCTTTGACCAGCGAAGGGTACAGCCTTATATTTCAACAGCTGCCCCTTCAACAACCACTAGGGCTGGCGTTAAAGTAAGGGTATCATTAGCACAGTAAGTGAACAATTAAAATGCGGGGCGCTTTAATTGTTTTTAAATGCCCACTTCCACATTTCTTTCCAGGTTACTTTTTTACCGTACATTAAAATGCCGGTTCTGTAAATTTTTGCAGCCACCCATGTAGTGCCTAAAAATCCAAGCACCAATAAAGCCATGCTTGCAATTAATTGCACCACTGTTACGCCGTCCGGAACGCCATGCGCCACCCTTGCCATCATTACAATAGGTGAGGTTAAAGGGAATAGGCTACCAAAAATGGCGAGTGAACTATTTGGGTCATTTACGGCCTTGGTCATAATAACCATTGCAAAAATGATCGGCATCATAATAGGCAGTAGTAAGCTTTGTGCATCTTGAGGGTCTTCGTTAACCGCGCTACCAACTGCCGCAAATAATGCTGCGTAAATGAAATAGCCACCTAAAAAGTAAAACACAAAACATCCAATAATAAGTGTGAAATTAATTTCGGCAAGACCGGCCATAATGCCTTGTAAAGCGCCAGATTCTTTTGCCGCATTTACAGCGCCCATGGCACCTGGTTGCATAGGAGCCGATTGCATCTGCGCAGCAACATCCGGGAAAATAACAGGAATTAAAAACTGAAGGCCAAACACGAGTACAATCCATATGACAAACTGTATTAAACCAACAGCGCCAATACCAAATATTTTACCAAGCATTAACTCAAATGGTTTTACGCTGCTTATAATAACCTCGGCAATACGACTCACTTTTTCTTCCATCACGCCACGCATCACCATGGTGCCGTAAACAAATAGAATGATATAAATTAAAAAGCCTGCAATCATGCCCACTGCATAACTGATGCCTACTTTTGTTTCGTTGTCTTTTTTGCCATCATTGGTGGTAAAACTAATGGCATTATTTTCAAGTCTAGCACTATCTAGTTGGCCTTTAGAGATATTGAGTGCGAGTAATTTTTTTTCTTCTAGTGCGTTGTTGATTCTGTTCTCGATTTTTTCTCTGGTCATTAAGCCAAGTGCCTTACTTGATCTAAAAGAGATTTGAGGTTCGCCGCTTTGTAGGTTATAGCCGTTTGGAATAAATAAATACGCATCAAATGCTCCGTCATTTAATTTTTTATTGAGTGCGGCGGTATCTGCATCCATAAAACTAAAAATCACTTCGGTACTTTTTCTATCATCAATTTTTCCGTTAAATAACTTTGATTGGTCATTTACCGCTACCTTAAAATTATCGGTGGTTTTAACCTGGAAATAAATCATGAGGGCGTAAAAGCCAAAAATTAAAATAGGAAGACCAATGGTGCTTAATAGAAAGGTTTTCTTTTGAACCCTTGTTTTAAATTCTCTGCTAGCAACTAAAAATATCTTATTCATGGTATGGTCAATTAATTGTTTTGAAAAGCTCTGGTAGTGGCTTTGCTGCCTTCTACTAAATGGATAAATATATCGTTTAATGAAGGCAAGATTTCATTAAATCGTTCAATTAATACATCTTTTTGTAATAAATAATTAAGCACATGATTGCTGTTGTAGCCTTCATTGATTTTTACAATAAGTTGTTGCTTTTCTTGGTGTTCAATGGTAAAAATGGGACTTGCTAACTCGGTAGGTTGCCCTTTAAATTGAACATTAAATTTATTTTCTTTAAACTGTTGTTTAACATCTGTAACAGTTCCGTCTAATATTTTTTTACCCAAATTCATAAGTATGATATGGTCGCAAATTTCTTCTACTTGTTCCATACGGTGGGTCGAAAAGATAATGGTGCTGCCTCTTTGTGCAAGTCCATAAATTTCATCCTTAATTAAATTTGCATTTAATGGATCTAGTCCGCTAAAGGGTTCATCTAGTATAATTAGTTTTGGCTCGTGTAAAACAGTAGTAACAAATTGCAGTTTTTGACTCATTCCTTTACTTAGGTCTTCTACTTTTTTATTCCACCAGCTCTCCATTTCAAATTTCTTGAACCAGAATTTTATTTTTTCGAGCGCTTCAGATTTACTAAGGCCTTTTAATTGTGCGAGGTACATAGCCTGTTCACCAATTTTCATTTTCTTGTAGAGACCTCTTTCTTCGGGCATATAACCAATATGCACAAAGTCGTTTTGAGGATCAAAGGGTTTACCATCAAAAAGTAAATCGCCACTATCCGGGTAAAAAATACCCGTTATCATGCGAAGGAGTGTTGTTTTGCCGGCACCATTAGGCCCCAGTAGGCCAAAAATGCTACCTTGCTCGATAGAAAAACTAACGTCATCCACCGCTTTTTGTGTGGCGTACTGTTTTTGAAGGTTCTTTAACTCTAGAATATTATGCATAGGGGTTGAACTTTGAATATTAAAATTATGATTTCCGGCGGGTTGACGCTTTATTTTTTAGGTAAGGTCTTTTTAAATGACAAGCGGTTGCCAAAAATCTTATTTTCGTGGGTGAAATACGTTTTAAATATGAAGTTAACACGCAGTCTTATTGTATCAGCAGTTTTGTTGGGCATTGTATTAGTATCAAGTAGTTGGGGTTTTTTGGTGCATAAAACCACGCATCAGTTAGCGGTATACCAGTTGCCAGTTCCTTTACAATCTTTTTTTTACACCCATATCGATAATGTGGTTTCAAATTCAGTAAGACCTGATCAGCGCCGAAATTCGGATCCTACAGAAGCTACCAAACACTTTATTGATCTAGAAATGTTTGGTCCAGATGCTGCGGACAAAATGCCATTCGAATGGGATAAAGCAGTAGCTATGTTTACCAAGGATTCGCTGATTAAATATGGTTATGTGCCGTATCATATTATTTATATGCAGGCTAAATTAACCGAGGCCTTTAAGCAAAAAAACAAAGACAGTATTTTGTTTTACGCCGCCGATTTAGGGCACTATATTGGAGATGCCCACGTGCCACTTCACACCACTATTAATTATGATGGACAATTGACAGGACAAAAAGGTATGCATAGTTTATGGGAGTCTACGGTGCCTGATATTGAAATAGCGCAATACAATTTATATACAAGCCATAAGGCTAGCTATTTGAGTGATTCAAAAACAGCCATTTGGACAGCAGTTCGCAAGGGCTATAATATGGTTGGATTTATGCTTGAAACAGAACGTACTGTTTCTAAAAACTTTACCGAAGCCGATAAGTATGAATTAAAAATGTGGTACGGAAAAGAAACAAAAGCCTATACACTTCCATTTGCAAAAGCATATGGCATTGCATTAAAAAATACAGTGAATGAAAGGCTTATTGAGTCTGCTAATTTAATTGCTGATTTTTGGTATACCGCATGGGTAGACGCTGGTAAGCCAGATTTGTCTGCATTTGAAAACACATCTTTAGCGCAGGACTTACAAAAAGAGCTCGGCGCGTATCAGCAAAATTCGTTGGTTAAAGATGGCTTTTTGCGTGCCTTAAAAAGATAGCATCAATAACGCGTTCGCCATCCATAGCAGCGCTTACAATACCACCTGCATAACCGGCGCCTTCGCCACATGGGTATAAATTACTAATGGCTGGATGTGCCAGTGTAGCTGTATCTCTAGGGATTCGTACTGGAGAAGATGTTCTACTTTCTGTGGCTACCACTTGTGCTTCATTGGTATAATACCCCTTCATTTTTTTACCAAAAACCACAAAAGCATCTTGTAAATTTTTGCGAATAAAATGAGGTAGTACGTTTTCTAAATTGTGGGGGGCTAGTCCAGGAATGTAACTGCAATTAGCCAGCGAGGTAGATGTTTTATTGGTACTAAAATCGACCATCCGATTAGCCGGTGCTACAAATTTTCCACCACCTGCATCAAACGATTTTTTCTCCACCATGGTCTGAAAATAAAGCAGTAATAGCGGGTCGTTTTCTAGGTCAGTTATTTGTGCCATTTGAAACATAGATTCCAATAATTTTTTATGGCTCGCTTCTTTAAAATAATCAAGTGCATCTTGCTTTTGTACTTCAACTACCATACCACTATTGGCATACGGGTTGTTTCTTTTGCTCGGGCTCCAACCGTTTACCACCAACTGGCCCGCACTAGTAGCCGCAGGAGCAATGATACCCCCTGGGCACATACAAAAACTAAATACACCTTTACCATGCACTTGCTCTACTAAACCGTAGGAGGCAGGAGGCAGGTTTTCGTCTCGTAAGATGCAGTGGTATTGTACGCGGTCTATAATTTCTTGCGGATGCTCAACCCTTACACCAAGTGCAAAAGGCTTGGCTTCTATCAAAACTTTTTTACTACTTAATAACGAAAAAATATCATTGGCAGAATGTCCCGTGGCAAGCACTACTGCGTCTCCTACAATGGTATCTCCATGTTGAGTTTGCACCGATTTTACAACTCCATTTTCTATGGTAAAATCCACCATTTTTTGCTCAAATTCAATAATGCCGCCAGCGTCTAAAATTTGTTGGCGCATGGCCTCTATAATTTGAGGGAGTTTATTGGTGCCAATGTGTGGGTGTGCGTTATAGAGTATTTGTTCTTCGGCGCCGTGCTGCACAAGTAGTTGAAGGATGCGGTTAATATCACCACGCTTATTACTTCTAGTGTATAGTTTACCGTCCGAATAAGTACCTGCTCCGCCTTCTCCAAAACAATAATTGCTCTCTGGGTTTACGAACCCTTCTTTATTAAGTGCGGCTAAATCACGGCGTCTTGCCCTCACTTCTTTACCTCTCTCTATAATATGTGGTTTAATGCCAAGTTCTAGGCATTTTAGAGCCGCAAATAAGCCGGCTGGACCCGCACCTATTATAATTACCTTAGTGGCGGCATGGCTAACGTCCTTGAAGCTAATAGGGGCAAGGGTTCTGGGGTTGAAAGGTTCGTCAATAAATGCCTGTAATGTTAGATTTATCCATACCTGCTTACTGCTTCTGGCATCAATTGATTTTTTTAAAATATTAAAACCTGTAACTGCTGTAATAGCATGCCCGCCTGCATTTGCCACATATTGCTTTATGACAGCAGGATTTGCAGCTTCTGAAGGCGTGACTTGTAATTGTACTTGTTTTTGCATTAGAATGGTAGGTCGTCTACCGCGTCTTGGGCAGGCGGCATATCAAAATATTCGTTAGCTTTTGCGCTATCTTGACCTAATTTGACCCCTTCCATACGCCAAGCGTCCAAATTTGTAATAAAATTTTCTTTGCCTTCTTTTACCCACTTGGTACCCTTGATATTGAACTGTACACGCAGGTCATCCCCCAGGTTGTACTTGTCGGGCATGGCGGTTTTGTCCTGAACACATTGAAATTTTATGTAATTAGTAATACTGCGACCTCCAATGTCTTCGGTCTTTTCTATCACAAATTCCCTGGTTTTAAAGGTCTCTGTGCGCTGAACAATATCAAATTTTGCAACCAATTTTCCGGTAATCTCGTATGACATAATGGTATATTTTTTAGGATTCAAAAGTAGGTTTTTAGGGCTTAAAAACAGATAAAATCCAAACACTGGTTTGTAATGGGGAAAATAATGAAATAAAAAATTTTTTTTTCAACATAAAGTATACATATTCGCAGTCCCGTAACACTTTTTGAAAGCTGTCAAATTCGTTAGAGTTTTTGTTGAAAAAAGGATATATTGAGGACCCGAAAAGAATACGTTAACCTAATTATAAATTGTTCGTAATTGTATGGCTAAAAGTGCTGAATTAGTTTGGAGCAGTTGTCTAAAGATCATTAAAGATATTGTCGAGTGGCAGCATTTTAAAACATGGTTTGAGCCTATTAACCCAGTAGAGTTAAAAGGGAACGTATTGTTAATTCAAGTTCCTAGTCAGTTCTTTTTCGAGTACCTCGAAGAGCATTATGTCAATTTATTAGCCAAAACATTAAAGCGTGAGTTAGGTAAAGAGGCCCGTTTAGAATATAGAATTATGGTGGATAGTGGAAACAGCAACAGCCGTAGCGGCTCGATGGATGTTCCTGCTAGCAACATGAAAACATACAATAACAACGAAATGAATTTTCCACTGGTGATTGATAATCCAGTTAAAAATCCATTTGTTATTCCGGGTCTTAAAAAAATGCAAATTGATCCGCAGCTAAACCAGCTGTATACTTTCGAATCTTTTATAGAGGGCGATTGTAACAGAGTGGCACGCAGAGCGGGTAAAACAGTTGCAGAAAAACCAGGCGCCAATTCATTCAATCCACTTGTTATTTATGGTGGAGTAGGCCTTGGTAAAACACATTTGGCGCAGGCTATAGGAAACGAAGTGAAGCGTTCGCACCCTGGAAAAGTGGTGTTGTACGTGAGCAGCGAAAAGTTCATCAACCAGTTCCAAGACCATAGCCGTAATAATGCAATCAATGATTTTATTCACTTCTATCAACTGATAGATGTGCTTATTATAGACGACGTTCAATTCTTTAGTCGTGCCGAAAAAAGCCAAGACGCATTTTTTGCCATCTTTAACCACCTTCACCAAAGCGGTAAGCAATTAGTGCTGACATCTGATAAATCCCCTAAAGATTTAGATGGTATGCAAGAGCGTTTATTAAGCAGGTTTAGATGGGGGTTAAGCGCCGACTTACAAGTGCCAGACTACGAAACACGTATAGAAATCTTAGAAAAGAAGATGAAGAACGATGGCCTTGATATGCCTAAAGAAGTGGTTAAGTATGTTGCTTATAACATTAATACCAACGTTCGTGAATTAGAAGGAGCTCTTATTTCACTTCTCGCTCAATCTTCTTTAAACAAGAAGGAAATTGATGTTGAGCTAGCTAAAAAAGTACTTCGCAATTTTGTTAAAACGAGCAGCAAAGAAATTACGATCGACGCCATCCAAAAAATGGTTTGTGAGTATTTCGATGTTCCTTACGATAAGTTGTTACAAAAAACACGTAAGCGTGAAATTGTGCAAGCGCGTCAAATTACTATGTATCTCGCTAAAGCTTTCACTAAAAACTCACTTAAAACAATAGGGGAACACTTTGGTGGTCGTGACCATACCACAGTTATTCACTCTTGTCAAACCGTAAAAGACCTTATGGACACTGACTCTATCTTTAGAGAAAACGTAATGGAGCTCACGCAAAAAGTTCAATTGGCTGCGATGTAAGCCTTGATTATGAATAGAATCTGACTTTTTAATAAATATTTTACCAAAAGCGCTTAAAACTCAATATTTTAAGCGCTTTATTTTTGGGAATTAAGATGCATCACCTTATTTTTGCAACCCTCTCCAAAAAGGGAGTAAGGACGGTGAGGTGGATGAGTGGCTGAAATCAGTAGTTTGCTAAACTGCCGTACGGGTTAAACTGTACCGCGGGTTCGAATCCCGCCCTCACCGCACTTTAAACAAGCGGCAAACTACAAAATCGGGAAGTGGCGCAGGCCGGTAGCGCATCTGGTTTGGGACCAGGGGGTCGCAGGTTCGAATCCTGTCTTCCCGACAACCACAAATAAAGCCTCAGCGAAAGCTGAGGCTTTTGTGTTTTACGAGTAAAGGAATCAAGCTCGCTTGAATTCCTGAACGAGTAAGACACAAAACATAGGACATTTGCGAAGCAAATGGAATAATTTGTGGTTACTCTACCCCCACCCAGGATGCCGGAACGAAGTGACGGCCATCCCACACAAAAAAACAATTATGAAACTAACCGAAGACCAACAGTTTGAGCAAATTGATTTTCAGGTTCATCCATTTACTATTGGAGAATATGAAAATTGCAGTTTTATAAAATGCAGTTTTATTGGAATCGATTTGGCAGGATCCATCTTTATCAATTGCTCATTTACAGATTGTGACATGAGTGTTGTAAAAGTAAATCAGGTTGTTTTTAGAGATACGCATTTTGTGGGGTGTAAGCTCATTGGCATTTTATTTGATTCATGTAAGGAGTATGGCCTAGATGTTTCTTTTAATAATTGCATCATCGATAATGCGTCATTTTATGGAACCAAAATAAAAGGCCTTCGTTTTGTGAAGTCTTCTGTTAAATCGGTAGATTTTACAAATACTGATTTAAATACGGCAGTATTTGATGCTTGCGATTTACTACATGCAAAATTTGACAATTCTAATCTCGAAAAAGTAGATTTTACTTCTTCCTATAACTACACCATTGATATGGATGCAAACCGGATTAAAAAGTCGAAACATTCGGTACAAGGGGCGATGGGGTTACTTTGTAAGTATGATGTCATTATAGAAGCGTAGATCCGTCAATAGCTTATATATTTAAAATATAGCGCTAACTTCGTGCCCTCATGACATTCAACGATTTAAATTTAAATACGCCACTTTTTTCGGCCCTAGACGATTTGGGTTATACAACACCAACCACCATACAGCACAAAGTGTTTTCTGTGGCTATGTCGGGCAAAGACGTTTGTGGTATTGCTCAAACGGGTACGGGTAAAACTATTGCCTATCTACTCCCTTGTTTGCGTCAGTGGAAATTTGATAAAAATAAAGACCCTCAAATATTAATTGTTGTTCCAACCAGGGAGCTTGTGGCACAGGTTGTTGAAACCATCAATAAGTTGTCAAGTTATATGAGTTTGGTAGCCATAGGGGTTTATGGAGGTGTTAATATTAATACCCAGCAAATTGAAGTTGAAAAAGGAGCGGATGTAATTGTGGCAACACCCGGAAGGCTCTATGATTTAGCCATGAATGGGGCTTTTAAAACTAAGTACATTAAAAAATTAGTGATTGATGAAATGGATGAAATGCTCAATTTGGGCTTTCGTACCCAGCTTAAAAATATCATGGATTTGCTTCCTCAAAAAAGGCAGAATCTTTTGTTTTCTGCAACTATTACGCCAGAGGTTACAGCGCTCATGGATACTTTTTTTAATGCACCCGAAGTCATTGAAGCGGCGCCTACAGGAACGCCACTCGAAAATATAGAACAGCAAATTTATCAGGTCCCAAATTTTAATACCAAAGTAAACTTGCTTTCACATTTGATTACAAGTGATGCGCGTATGCAAAAAGTTTTAATTTTTGCAGCTACCAAAAAACTAGCAGATCAATTGTATGAATCTGTAGCTACAAAATTTGAAGGAAGGGTAGGTGTGATACATTCTAATAAAGAGCAAAATCACCGTTTTAATACCGTACGTCTTTTTAAAGATGGCACGTATCAATTTTTAATTGCTACAGACATTGTGGCAAGGGGTATTGATATTGCAGAAGTAACACACGTTATAAATTTTGACACACCCGATGTGCCTGAAAATTATATCCACCGCATAGGACGAACGGGTAGGTTTGATAAAAAAGGTATCGCCATTACTTTTACCACAGAAAAAGAAGCGCCATTACTAGCAGCTATAGAATCGCTGATGCAGTATCAAGTGCCGGTTGTTGCTATACCTGCTGATGTAGAAATCTCATCTGTTTTAACGGAAGATGAAATCCCTAAAGTGATCATGAAGGAAATATCTCAGAAAGTTAAAAAAGTGGTGAGCACTGCGGGTCCTGCCTTTCACGAAAAATCTGCAAAAAATAGTAAGTCAAATGCAAAAACCAGTAGAAAGGATGTGATGCAAAAAAAGTACAAGAAGCCTATTAAAAGAAGCGCTAAGAAAAAATAAATCTTTAATTTTATTATATAATCAGAAACCCTTGGATGCACCTGTATTATTAGTAACGCCACCATTTACGCAGCTCAATACGCCGTATCCGGCTACTGCTTATTTAAAAGGTTTTTTTAATACAAAAAATATTAAAAGCGAACAGGCAGACCTGGGTATAGAAGTTACACTTCAAATTTTTTGCAAAAAAGGATTGATTCATTTATTTGAAGCCGTAGAAAGTAAATACGGCGATACATTAAATAACAATAGTACGAGAATTGTAGCACTCAAAGAGCGGTACATTAATAACATCGATAGCGTTATACTTTTTTTGCAAGGGAAGCAACCTACACTTGCACATTTAATTGCCACCCGTCAATTTTTACCTGAAGCAAGTGCCTTTGAGCAAATGGATGATTTGCATTATGCTTTTGGTAGCATGGGTAAACAAGACAAGGCCAAGCATATTGCTACCATGTACCTCGAAGACCTCGGTAATTTAATTAAAGATACCATTGATCCGTATTTTGGTTTTAGTAGATATGCCGAAAGCTTAGGAAGGTCAGCTAATAGTTTTGATGAATTATATGCAGCTCTTAATGCGCCAGTAACATATATCGACGTTATTTTATTAGACATACTTGAAACTTATATCAAGCGGGTAAATCCTCTATTAGTTTGTTTGTCAGTTCCTTTTCCAGGAAATTTATATACATCGTTAAGGTGTGGGCAATATATCAAAAAGAATTATCCGGCTATTAAAGTAGCGATGGGTGGTGGTTTTGCAAACACCGAACTCCGCTCACTATCGGACGCGCGCGTGTTTGAATTTTATGATTTTATCACACTCGATGATGGCGAAGCGCCCCTCGAAGTATTGATCAATCATATAGATGGAAAAATAACTGCACCCGAATTAAAGCGCTGTTTTACACTTGTTGATGGTAAAGTTAGCTATATCAATAATTCTATTTGGCCCGATTATAAACAAGCTAATGTTGGTACGCCCGATTATTCGGGGCTCCTATTAGACAAGTATATTTCTGCTATCGAAGTAGTAAATCCCATGCATAGTTTATGGAGTGATGGCAGATGGAATAAATTAACCATGGCACATGGATGTTACTGGGGTAAATGTACTTTTTGCGATATCTCACTCGACTATATAAAAAGCTATGAGCCCATTGCTGCATCATTATTAGCTGATAGGATGGAAACTTTAATTGAACAAACAGGCCAAACTGGATTTCACTTTGTGGATGAAGCGGCGCCACCATCTCTTATGAAAGCGCTAGCCATAGAAATTTTGCGCAGAAAATTAGTGGTGAGTTGGTGGGCTAACGTAAGGTTCGAAAAAAGTTTTACACGCGATCTTTGTCAGTTACTAAAATCTGCGGGATGCATTGCGGTGAGTGGTGGGCTAGAAGTAGCATCAGATAGGCTTTTAGTGCTTATTGATAAAGGAATTACCGTAGCGCAAGTAGCAAAAGTGAGTCAGCATTTTACAGAAGCAGGTATTATGGTGCACGCTTATTTGATGTATGGTTTTCCAACACAAACAGAGCAAGAAACAATTGATTCATTAGAAATGGTGCGTCAACTTTTTGAAACCGGTGTATTACAATCTGCGTTTTGGCATTTATTTACCATGACAGCGCATAGCCCAGTGGGGTTAAATCCTGATAAGTATAAAGTAATCAAGCAAACCAAAGAAATTGGAACTTTTGCTAACAACGATATTATACATATTGATCCAACAGGTGCGGAGCATGAACTTTTTGGATATGGATTAAAGAAAGCATTACTCAATTACATGCATGGTGCTTGTTTTGATTTTCCATTGCATAAATGGTTTGATTTTAAAACACCCAAAACTTTGGTAGCGCCTAATTATATTACAGCATCTTTACAAACACCTGATTACAACAGTGCAACAAATTATAAAGTGATTTGGTTAGGTGGAACACCCGTTTCTTCGATAGTTCAGCGTTCTAAAAAAGGCAGTCAGTGGGAAGAAATGAATTTGCTTTTTCAAACAACACAAGCACCATTAAATATTTCTGTAGATCCTGCAAAAGGCAGTTGGTTGTTAGAGATATTACAAAAGACAGCAGTAGCCGAAACCGTTGGTATGACTTATACTGTTGTTAAGGAGAGCTATGAAGCCGCTGGTCTCGAAGACTTTGAACTTTTCTGGGATAATAAACCAGTTACAACGCTTTATAAAGCAGGTCTGTTGAAAATTTAATTATTATCTACTTATTTCAATATCGTCACCGATCCTGTTATTATTTTTCGTCCATTTTTAGGATTGATAATATAGTAGTAGGTACCAATGGGTAAAGGGCTTCCGTTGTATAGTCCATTCCAAGGGTTGTCATAC
>Ga0209088_10000035_pt1 | contig 106365 bp, 95 predicted proteins | sample S_140625_EF_Meta_FD_187324 | JGI IMG/M metagenome (GOLD analysis project Ga0209088, IMG submission 187324) | Freshwater microbial communities from Lake Simoncouche, Canada to study carbon cycling - S_140625_EF_MetaG (SPAdes) (version 2) | ecosystem: Environmental > Aquatic > Freshwater > Lake ... | reverse complement strand
CCCGCCCCACCTACGACAAATATAAACTTCCCCCTATCGACCTTCTCCAAAAATCGGAAAAAGATATCCGCCCCACTTTTTCAGAGGACGAACTGAAGGCCAATCAGCAGCGAATCGTCGAAACCCTCTCCCATTTCGATATCGAAGTCAGCCCCGGAGACATCACGCGCGGCGCCACCATCACCCGCTACGAACTTTATCCCGCCCCAGGTATTCGGGTGGAACGCATCTGCAATCTCGAACGCGACCTCGCCCGCAGCATGAAAGCGGAGCGCATCAACATCCTCGCCCCTGTTCCCGGTCGCGACACCGTCGCCATTGAGGTCGCGAACCCCTCAAAAGTGAAGGTCCTTCTTCGCGACCTGATCGAGTGTGCCGAGTGGAACTCCTCCACCGCCCACCTTCCCGTTTCCTTAGGAAAAGATGTATACGGAGCCACCTTGATCGACGATCTGGCCGATCTCCCTCACGCCCTTATCGCCGGCACGACCGGCTCCGGAAAATCGGTCTGCATTAACACTCTTCTCCTCAGCCTTCTCTACCGCTTCAGCCCGGACGATCTTCGCCTCATCCTCATCGATCCCAAAGTAGTCGAACTCCAAGTTTACAATCGCCTGCCTCACCTTGTTGTCCCCGTCGTTACCGAACCCAAGAAAGTTCTTCTCGCCCTCCGGTGGGTCATCGTCGAAATGGAGAAACGATATCGTTACATGGCCAAGGCTGGGGTTAGGAATATCGCCACTTTCAACACCCGTGTCCGAGTTCCCCATCGGGTCGAGGAGCTCGACCTCGCGCCGCAAATGGAAAATGGGGAAACTCCTGCTCCCCCTCCCTCCTCATCCGAGGAGCCCCTGCCAGACCGCCTTCCCTACATCGTCGTGATCATCGATGAGCTCGCCAATCTTATGCAGGTCGCCCCCGCTGAAGTCGAAAATGCGATCGCCCTTCTATCCGCCAAAGCCCGTGCGGCTGGCATTCACCTTGTCATCGCCACTCAAACCCCTCGCGCCGCCGTCATTACAGGCGTTATTAAAACCAACGTCCCAGCCCGCATCGCATTTCAAGTTCCCTCTGGAGTCGACTCCCGCGTTATTCTCGATGAGTCCGGCGCAGAAAATCTTCTCGGAAAAGGCGATCTCCTTTACCTTCGCCCCGGTGCCAGCAAACTGATCCGGGCCCAAGGAGCCTTCGTCTCAGATGAGGAGGTATCGCGCGTCATCGACTTCATCGCCGCCCAAGCCAAGCCTTTCTATGAACATGAAATTCATGCCAAACTCACAAAACCCTCATCTGGGGATTCGGATCTGTCGGAAAAAGATGAGGACCTCCTCCATAGCGCTCTCGAAGTTGTGAAAATTGAAAAGCGTGCTTCTACGTCCTTGCTGCAGAGGAAGTTAGGGCTTGGATACGGCAGGGCTGCATGGGTGATTGATCAATTTGAAACCCGCGGTATTATTGGACCTCGCGATGGAGCCAAAGATCGAGAGATCTTGGTCGATCTCGATAACGTCCAACTATGAAGAAAAAAACGTCTGATCAAGCTGAAAGTCCGGAATCAACCGATCCCGTGGCCTCTCAACTCGGGGTCGCTCGCCTTCGGCTCGGTTGGACGATCGAGGAAGCCTCCGCCCGCACCCGCCTTCATCTCAGCGTCATTCGGAAACTGGAAGCTGGTGATTTTGATAAATTTCCTAGCTCCGCCTATGCCCGCGGATTTCTCAAAATCTACTCCCGCGAGCTAGGCCTCGATTCAAAAAAGATTCTTCGCGAATTCCAACCCCTTCATAATTTGGATGATTCGATCCTCGACATCCGCCCTGAGATGCTCGAAGCCCTCCCCACCCGCGCGTCCGAACCTGTCCTCACTTCACGCGGAGTTGGCTTAGGCGTCCTAGGTCTCGTCGGCGTCTTTGTCGTAAGTGTCCTTGGGATTCAAGTTTATCGTGTCTGGCCTGTGAAATCCCCCAAAGACCCATCTACTCTCGCCCCCATTGGAGCCGTTGAAAAATCCACTCCAGCCACCACCGAAACCAGTGCAACAGCCACCCCTGCCAAACCTGGAGAACCCCTCTCTTCTCTTCCCATGGTTCAGAATTCAGACAGCAACGCCCCCAAAACATCCTCCCCCCAGCAACTCCGGATCAAAGCAAAGAAAGACACCTGGGTTCGAATCGTCGCGATTCGTGATGGCAAAGAAATCCAACTGTTCGAAGATACGATCGACGAAGATGATATCGTTCCTGCGAAAGATGACCCCGCATGGGTCGGCGAGGCCTTTATTGTCACCACCCGCGAGGCCGCTGATGCCGAAATCATTTTCAATGACTCAAATTTTGGCCCTTACGAAAAGCCCGGCCCCCAAACCTTTCGCCTGCCCGCCGCCCGCTAGCGCGCCCCTCGCGCCCCCATCCTCCTCATGGCCACTAAAGTCGGTCTAATTTCCCTCGGCTGTGCCAAAAACTTGGTCGACTCCGAAATCATGCTGGGCCACCTCCGCTCCGCCGGTATGGACCTAACCTCCGACTCCACCGAAGCCGATGTCTTGATCGTGAATACCTGCGCTTTTATCGACTCCGCGAAAACAGAAAGCATCTCGGCAGTTCTCGAGGCACACCGCGATCGCGGCCTTCACCGTCGCCATGCGAATCAGCGCCTCATCGTCGCAGGCTGTATGTCCCAACGGTTTTCTTCTGAACTCACCGGCGAACTCACCGAAGTCGATGCCTTCATCGGCCTGGATCAGCTCGAAGAAGTTGCACCTATCGTCCGCCGTGTTCTTGCACGCCCTACCGGCGCTGCACCAGACGACCTCGTTCCCGATCATCTCCCTGTCTACATTCCCGACTTTAATACCCCACGTTGGCGCTTAACCCCCAAACACTTTGCCTATGTGAAAATCGCGGAAGGTTGCAACCACCCCTGCTCCTTCTGCGTCATTCCCCAAATGCGCGGGAAACATCGCAGCCGCACGATCGAATCGGTCCGGCGCGAAGCCGAACAACTCGTATCCGAGGGAGTCAAAGAGCTTTTACTCATTTCGCAAGATACCACCTACTTCGGAATGGATCGCTGGACCGAGGGTCGTAGCCCTCGCGCCCAAGTCACCTCCTCACGCGGAGAGAGCTTGATCGATCTTTTAGAAGCTTTGTCCTCCATCCAAGGGGATTTTTGGATCCGCCTTCTCTATACCCATCCTGCTCACTGGTCCGATGAGCTGATCTCCACCATCGCGCGCCTCCCCAAAGTTGCCCGCTACGTCGACATGCCTCTTCAGCACATCGAGGAGGGAATGCTCAAAGATATGCGACGGGAAACCTCCGAAGCCCATATTCGTGATCTTGTCCATCGCCTCCGAAAAGGGATCCCTGGGCTGGCGATCCGCACCACCTTCATCGCCGGCTTTCCAGGAGAGAGTGAAGCCCAGTTCGAAACCCTCCTTGATTTTATTGAAGAGACGAAGTTCGAACGATTGGGGGTCTTCACCTACTCGCAAGAATCGGGCAGTCGAGCAGCCAAGATGGATGGCCAAATTCCCACCTCTGTGAAGAAAGTCCGCTACCGCAAAGCCATGGCCGCTCAGCAAAAAATCGCAAAAGAGCGTGCCGCCTCCCTCGTTGGCAAAAAACTCCGTGTGTTGGTCGATTCTCCTGCCTCCGCCCGTACTGAAGCCGATGCCCCCGACGTGGACGGCAAAGTAATTCTGACCGCCCCCCTCCCCACAGGCGAATTCGCCGAAGTCACCATCACCGGTCACAAAATCTACGATCTGATTGCATAAGATCTGCCCCCACCCACCCATACATCGCGCGCTCTTCTGGGCCGACCCAGCCCTAAAATTCGCCATTCCTTCAACCTCATCTTCGCCGTAATCTATCGGGAATGACTCTTCCCGACTGGTTAACCATAGCCCGAGTCGTCACCGCCTTCATCCTTCTCATCCTTCTCCAAGCCTGTGCCTGCCCACCCGTTCCATCTTGGACCGCTTGGCTCGCCCTCTTCCTGTTTGTCGCCGCCGCCCTTACCGATTGGCTCGATGGCCACCTCGCACGCAAATGGAAGATCGAGTCCGACTTCGGCCGTCTCTTCGATCCCCTTGCCGACAAACTTCTCATCGCAGTCGCCTTCATTGGCCTCCTAGGTGCCGGCCTTCTTCCCGTCTGGTTTGTCTCCCTTGTCGTTGCCCGCGAATTCCTCATCACGGGAATCCGCCTCGTCGCAGGACAAAAAGGCACCGTTCTTGCCGCAGAAAAAGTCGGCAAACATAAAACAGCAACCCAAATGATTACCGCGATTCTTGCCCTCCTTCTTTTGGCTGTGGACCCCGCTCTCACTGCAGGACGAATCCTCCTTCAAGTCGCGATCATCCTCACCGCCCTGATCACTGCAGGCTCTGGCCTCTACTACCTTGCTCGCAACTACTCACTCATCATCTCCAACGTTCGCCGATCATGATCCACGGATTTAAAGAGCTCGCCTCTGTTTGCAACTCCATCGCCCAAGGCCACCAAACCGTTCTTCTCCGTAAAGCTGGCATCCGCGAATCCACCCACGAAAGTGCATTTCAGCCGAAATCCTTCTATCTTCTCCCCACCCAGTATCATGAGAAAGGAGGCAAAACCCCTTCCCAGATTTTCCCTATTTCTCTTCGGGTGAACCTCATCCGCACGGGCGATCTTCTCGACTGGTCCAAGATCGAAAAACTCCTCCCCCTTACCGCTTACGATCCCAAAATCATTCGGGAGCACTTCGACTCTCGAGACGAAAAACTTCTCCACTTCGCCCTGATCCAACCTTTTTCTCTATCCCCAACCTGGAACCTTCCCCACTCACCATCTCTCTCCGGTTGCCGCTCCTGGTTCGATCTCCCCCCTCCTCCCCCGAACCTCACCGAAACCCCCGTACCCGCCTCAGAGGCCGTACGCCAAACTGCCCTCCTTCTCTCATGAATCTCGAAGACACCCACCTCGACGTTCTGCTTAAAGCCCAAAAAGCCCAAGGCATGACCGACCGCGATCTTGTAAAACTCGCCCAAATTTCCGTTCCCGATCTGAATAACCTCCGCGCCGGAAGACGCGAACCCATTGCGATTGAGAAAATAGCCCGCGCCCTGAATCTTCGGCCCGAAGCAGTTGTGGATCTCGCCAATTCCCATTGGCAAGCCCCCGCCGCGGCACTTCCTCCACACGTTCTTCAGTTCACTACCCCTTTCGATGACATGAGTGTGAATCATTACCTGATCTGGGATCCAAAATCCCTCAAAGCCGTGGCTTTCGATGCGGGAACAAATGCCGATCCCCTCTTTGCAGCTCTCGAACGCCACAAGCTTACCCTGACCCATATGTTCCTGACTCACTCCCATGGGGATCACATTCTCGAATTGGATCGCATCCGCGAAAAAACAAAGGCGGAAGCTTATGCCCCCGACGCCGAACCCATCGAAGGTTGCAAGCCAGTACCCAACGCAAAGAAGTTTAAGGTCGGCTCTCTTGCGATCACCGCCCACACCGTTCCAGGCCACTCGGTCGGGGGAACTGTTTATGAAATTCATGGTCTCGATTCCCCTTTGGCCATTGTGGGTGATGTGATTTTTGCAGGTTCTGTCGGAGGCATCCGCTCCCGTTATCGTCCTGCCCTGGAGGCTATTCGTGCGGGTGTGCTCTCTCTTCCGCCCGAAACTATTCTTCTTCCTGGCCACGGCCCCATCACCACCGTTGCTCATGAACTCGCTCACAACCCATTCTTTCCGTGAATGTTGTTGTTCTTCTTTCGGGTGGCCTTGATTCGGTCACCGCTTTGCATCATATGGTCGCGACGGAGAAGGTTGTTGCTTCCCTAAGTTTCGATTACGGCGCCAAGCACAATTCTAGAGAACTCCCCTGCGCAGCCGATCAGTGTCGATCACTTCGCGTACCCAATCGCATCGTCTCTCTCAACTTTATGGCCGATGCCTTTAAATCTGCCCTCCTAAAATCTGGCGGTAAAATTCCCGATGGCCACTACGAGGAAGAGTCCATGAAGAAAACCGTTGTACCCTTTCGGAACGGAATCTTTCTCTCCATGGGTACAGGCTTTGCGGAAAGCTTAGGTGCGGATGCCATCGCCATTGCAGCTCACGCGGGCGATCACACCATCTATCCCGACTGCCGTGAAGACTTTCTCGGCCCTATGGCCGAGGCCATGGAGTCAGGAACCTACGCCCGCATCAAACTCCTTCGCCCGTTTCTCTCCATGGACAAGACAGCCATTGTGCGGCGGGGCACTGAACTGAAAGTCGACTACGCTCGGACGTGGTCCTGTTACAAGGGCGGCCTGCTCCACTGCGGCACCTGCGGAACCTGTATCGAACGTCGCGAAGCCTTCCTGAATGCAGGCGTTCCAGATCCCACACCCTACGTCACCACCCCACCCCTACCGCCCAAACCCGTTTCAGTAGCCTAATCCCATGCGGATTGCGGAAATCTTCTACTCGATTCAGGGAGAGGGCCTCTTGGCCGGAGTTCCCTCCATCTTTATCCGCACCTCCGGCTGCAACCTGCGCTGTCACTGGTGCGACACTCCCTACGCATCCTGGAAACCAGAAGGACCGGAAATGTCTGTATCGAAACTTCTTAAAAGGATCTCGGAATGGAACTGTAATCACATCGTCCTCACAGGAGGAGAGCCCATGATTGCCCCCGATCTTTCCGAACTTGCGACCGTTCTAAAAAAACAGAATAAGCACATCACGATCGAAACTGCCGGCACTATCCCTCCCAACGACATTCCCTGTGATTTGGCCTCAATCAGCCCCAAGCTCTCCAACTCCACGCCTCCCCCCGAACGGGATTCAGCTTGGACTAAAAAACACGAGGCCACCCGCCTGCAACCCGAAGTGATTTCCGAATGGATAAGCAAATATGACTTTCAGTTGAAATTTGTTGTCTCATCGGAAAACGATCTGGTTGAAATCAAATCTCTTCGTCTGAAGCTTCCAAGAAGCCCTGTGGATCGAGTTCTTCTCATGCCTGAAGGCGTCGACACTCAAACCCTTGCCTCACGCTCCTCGTGGCTTGTCGATATCTGCAAACGAGAAGGCTTTCGCTTCTGCCCCCGCCTGCAGATTGAACTTTTTGGCCAGACGCGGGGGACGTAGCGCATTGCTTTTTAGGATCGTCAGTTCAAGCACTGTATTCTCATGTTAGGTACGGACGCGTGGCCCCACGCGTCCTAGGACGGTTCGGAGAGCCGTCCGTACCCACGATACATCACCCTATTTTTACAATCCTTCCGCTCTGACTTCCCGCCTCCAACCCCACTAAATCCAAAATTTGTGATACCACCTCCTCCGGCTTCTTTCCTCCCTTATGCATTTCGGTGTCTAGGAACGGCGGTTCCACCGCGTTGATGATCACATCTACCCCTTTCAATTCGTAACCCACCGCCTTCGTCAACGAATCCAGAGCACATTTCGAGGCGCAATAGGCCGACGCTTTCGGCAGATGCTTGATCGGTGCACTGATGTTCAAGATCCTCCCAAATCCACGCTGAATCATTCCTGGCAAAATCGATCGAATCATCAAATACGGTCCCCGCACATTAGTGGCCATAATCTTGTCCCACTCCTCAACCGGAAGATCCTGCACCGCTTTCAATCCAGTAATGATCCCTGCGTTGTTGATCAAAACATCGATCGGCCCAACCTTCTCTGCCATCTTCACCCCTTTCTCTACCGATTTTAGATCCGTAACATCTATTTCCATCGCCGTTCCCAACCCTCCGGCCTTCGTCACCTCTTCGGCTGTTTGCTGAATCTTATCCTTTCTCCTGCCCGCACAAATCACCTTCGCTCCTGCCTGCCCAGCAGTAATTGCCAGCGCTTTTCCGAGGCCTGAACCTGCCCCAGTAATCAGTACAACCTTATCTTTTAAATTCATAGTTAGGTAGGGCGCGATTTATATATCGCACCGGGATTGAAACCTACTCACTTTTCTGCTCCCCGCCACTTACAGGAACAACCGCGTTTGTTTCAGAGGTTGGTTGTGGAGGAGTGACAGCAACTCGAGGATACGGCCACAAGATAAACTCACTTCGGTCAAACCACGGTCCGGAGGGCATCATCAGAGCCGATCCCACCCACTCCGCCCCTATTTTTGATCGAACTGGAAAATAACCCGTTGCCCCAAGTAAGGCCGATTGTTGTGGCCCCGCCAACAAAAACTCCAAAAAACGAAATGCCGCCTCTTTTTTTGATGACTCCTCCCTTACCCCCATCACTTCAAAATCCACAATCGTACCCGCAGGGAGCGCAGACCAACGGATCAGACCCCCTCCCGCCTGCGGATCTAAGACTAGCCTCCAAGCAGGAAGATAACTCAGCTGCACACTCCCATTCTTTAATCCGTCCCAACACTCCTGCTCCGAAGCCAACTTGCCGCTTAAGGTGGCTTCGATCTGCTGTCGTGCCATCTGCTGGGTTGTCTCCCCGCCGAGATTGATCGGTTTACCCTGCGACTTAAGCCAGATTGCACCCATCAGATCTGGATCGCTTGGAAAGAGAGACTGGGGCTCACCAGCCCAACGCGCGGGAGCAGCCAAAGCCACCTTGTGAGGAGTTCCAGGCGCCACTTTTTTCATAAAAAACCATGGGCTAATTCTCCAAGGGCGACTTTGTACACCCGTGGGGTCGAAAGCTTGTCCTTGGAATACAGGATTGATTCCTTCTAGGGGCACCCGTCCTGTAAGATCAGCCCAAGAAAATATCTGGCTCAAAGGCTGGAAAGTCCGTGCCTTGATCAAGTACACATCTCCATCTGACGGCCACGATCCGTCTGAACCCCTTTCTAAAACCCGCAAATCTATCTTTGGGTTTCCCAGCCCACTCGAAAAGGTATCCAGCCACAATGTAGGAATCGCAGGTCCCTCCTGATAAACCACCAGTTTGGATGGAAGTTGAAAAAGGGACGGGGCAGACGGTGCAGCCAACCTTTCCGGCTCAACCCCACCCGTTCCGAATTTCTGCCCCAGCCCAAACCCCAAGGCCAAGGCCAGTAGAAGCCCTACCCCAACTATCCCTGGGGCGCGGGAATCTGGTTTGTTTTCTATAGAATCCACGCCTCTACCTTCTCCCAAAAGCCCACTGCAGGAAAGTCGCAAGGTTGTCCTTTGGCTCTTCGCTGGGCATAAAGGGGCTGTGCCACAAGCCGACCAAAAGATTCTCCTTTGGATGGATCAGCTCCGCCGGATGCGCGAGATGCAGTACGCCTACCACAAAAAGTTCTTCCACAGCCTCTACCTATTTCTTGTTCTCGTGATTGGCTGCCTTCTTTGGGACAGTCCTGTGTCGCTGGCCCTTGTTCCCCTGCTCGTCATCACCGCTGGAACCCAGTCCTGTTTCTATCTCCACTTTGTCGACTTCGCTCGCATCCACGCTCGCTTTGTAGAGGGTCATTTGAACAAGGCCTTGGGGAAAGGCATGCTAGTCGGGTCCGAAATCGAGGATCTCTACTTCTACCCTATCGATGCTCCCAAGATCGGCGGTTTTGTTCCGTCGACCCCTCTCCGCTTCTTTAGCTTCTTCACTTTCCACTGGGTTGTGCTCTGGCTCGGTCTTGCGGCTTTTGCCCTCTGGCGCCTTCTCCCCACGATGGGCCCTTGTGGCGAGCACTACCTGGGCATCCTCGGTCTCTGGGCCACTTTGAACTTCATCTACCTCGCCTGGTTTTTTTATAAGGCTCGGGATCGTCACGCGATGGCCTCTTTTCTGAAAAAGAGTTCATAATTATTTATGTCGGCTTGCGACATCTCCATCGTAACACCGGTTTTTAATTCGATCCGATGGATCGAACTGTGCGTTCGCTCAGTCAGGCATGCCCTGCAGGGCCAAAGCTATGAACATATTGTCGTGGATGGAGGCAGCACCGACGGCACGCTGGAGTATCTCAAGCAACAGCAGAACATCCGGTTGATCCTTGGTCCTGACAAAGGAATGTACGACGCCCTGAACAAAGGCATGGCTGCCGCACGAGGTCGTGTGCTTGGACACTTAAATGCTGACGAGCAGTACGAGCGAGCGGGCCTGGCCCACGCCCTGAAGAAACTTCAGAGAACCGGAGCCGATGCTGTTTTTAGCCCCACCATAATGCTCGATGAGCATCTGAACTTTCTTTATCTATTTAACCAGATCACAGTTCCTCGACCCATCGATGCCGATTGGCACATGCCTGTCCAAACCTGCTCGTTCCTATTTCGTCGTCAAATCTGGGAACGTTGCCCCTACCCCTCCGAATATCGCGTCGTCGGGGATCACGTCTGGTTCCGCAAACAAATGAAGCTCGGCTTGAGCCTTGTTTCCATTCGCAAGCCCATCGGCATCTTTACCTGGCACCAGGATGACATCGCCAAACGCCTCGGTTCTCACAGCGAAAATGCGCTGCGTGATGTAAACCGAAAAGCCCTCCGCCTGCGCGCCGCCAAAGCATGGTTCCGGATTAAGCACATCCTGGAAGGTGGCCTCATTCCCCCTTGCAAACTCCGCTTTGAGCTCTTTACCGACGAGTCCCTAAGCAAGCCCCAGCTTTTCTCATTTCCCCGCTTGGGGCTTTGATTCGCCCGCACCCTTTTGGGGGAGGAGGATTCCTCCTTCGGGGCGCAGGAGGTTATCCGCTACTAATCGATGCCCCTCCTCGTTCCAATGAGCGTCATTTTTCCAATAGTACTTTTGGATCACCTGTTCTGCGGGTTCTTGATTCACAAAAACAGGAAACAGGCTGATAAATTGTACTCCATTTCCCTTGGCCCAACTATCCCACTCTGTCTCCGCCCGCGATGGTTTACTGCCTGCCTTCACCTGCTGAGGCCATGGATACACCACCAAGGTCAATGGCACATGGCGGGCCTTAAGATCCAAGGCCAGCCGGGTCATTTCTGCCTTTATCTTGACTAGGCCTTTGTCCACCAAATCTTGGTACGGACCCTGGTAATCGGGCCAATTATAAGCCCAATCAGGGATGGCATCGTATTCCGTGACCCCAGTGGAGCTGGCGTGACGCCGCCACTGCAGACGAACATTTCGAACAATCGCACCAAGGATCACAAAGTTTTTTTCCACATGGTTTTCCAACCATCCGCAGACCTCATCCGCGCGACGAAGCCGCCCTGCCTTATCATGAAATGGTCCGTAAGGAATCTCCCGCACCTTGCCCTCGCGATCCTCTTCATAATAAAAGATGTCTTTGAGATCGGAGATATCCAGACACAGAACCACCCTGTCGACCCGAAGCCCCTTCTCTCCAAGAAGTTGCCGGAGCTTTATGCGTTCAGTGATGGGACAATAAGATGCCACCCCAGCGTTCAGAACCTCAATGTTCTGGGATTTCAGCTCCTCAGCCACCCGGCCGACAAAAGTCTTATCCCAGGGAATGGGTCCTCCCTCGGTGAAGGAATCCCCGATAAAAAGAATCCGCGGATGGTCTGTCTCCATTGAAACTTCCCTGATTTTTTCATCCCTCAACCCCAAAGAGTTACTAAAATACTTCGCGGAATAAGGCCCGTAAGTGTCCACACCCTCTGAGTTTGGCTTGATCCCGTGATGAAAATTCTCGTCCGCCTGCCGCAAGGGATGCGTGTCCAGAAAAGGTTTCTTCCAAACTTTTAAATAAATTTGCCTTATACCGAAATCAAGACTTACAGCCAAAACCACCCCGACGAACAAAGCCAGAATGGGAAAGAATCTTTTTTGACCTTTCATTTGCTAGGATGAAGCGGTGGACAAGAGACCGCACTGCTTGAGAAAATCCAACAGCCTCCGAGCCACGAGCTGGCAACCTTGCTCACACCAATGAGAATCTTCATCCGCCAGAACATACTCTCGTATCTCTTTTCGAACAGAGAGAAAATCGGGGTAAAGGTTTAGGAAGGGCACTTGACGAGACTCGCACCACTTCTGCCAGAAAATAGTGTGTCGATCCTCGGCATATCCTCTTTTCACCTGTTGCAGCCACGGGTACACCACCACCGCTAGGCCTGCCCCCTGCCCGCGACAAAGACTCGCCACCTCGTCCATGGCTTCGCACTGTTTCTTCAAAGATTTTTGAATCCATGGCTCAAGCGGTCCTTGGTATGCAGGCCAATCGGCGTAATCCCATTCCATGGTCCCACCGGGGCACCCGATCTCCTGATAAGCAATCCTTAGATTTCGGACTATGGCACCCAGAACAACAAAGTTCTTTTCAACGGATCGGACCAGTAACCGGCGAAATTTCTGATCCGCAGCCATATTTATTTTCCGAAAGGATGCAAATTCCTCACTGCTGTTCTTCTGATAATTCCCAGTCTGGTCCTTGATATAGCAAAGTTCATTTTCGAGATCGGAAATATCGATGAAGGCAACCAATAGATCAAATCGCAGCTGCTGCCGATCCACCCAAACCCTAAGGCGATCTCGCATCAGGGATGGGCAATAAGAGGCAACCCCTCCGTTTAAAACTTCAGCTCCTGAAATCATAGGTCTCAGTTGACCCGCCACCGTTTTCTCAAAAGGCAGCCCCACCCCGTCAACGTAGGAATCCCCCATCAGAAGAATTCTTTTCTCTTTCACCTCCATAGAAATATTCCGCACGGCTTGGTCCCGCATGCCCATGGAATTGATGAAATACTGGGCTTGGAAAGGGCCATACTGTTCCACTCCCCAAGTGCAAGGAACAAACCCGTGATGGAACTCTTTGGAATAAAAACGATGCGCGGGAGATGAATCCGACTGGGAGGGCTCCGCCTTGGGGGTCTTTAGAGCGTTCCCAATCTGCTTGAGGGAATAATCCAACGCGAGAATGACGCCCAACATCAAAAGGCCAGTTGCGGTAAAGAGCTTAAGACGAGGCGCGCGGATCAAGTCTACCTCCTAAGGCATAGGCGCTATCTTAGAATAAGGTGTAAATGAACGGTGCCGCCCCCGTCCCGCCTGCCAAAAGAAGGGCGCCCATTAGGAGAAATGCCAAGAGAATGGGCAGAAGCCACCACTTCTTATTTTCCTTAAGAAAAATCCAGAATTCAGCAAAGAATCCTCCGCTGTCCTTCGCGGCCTGTTCTTCGAAATTAGATGATCTCTTTTGGTTCATTAACTTTGCCGAAGATAACTAGCCGGATCCGTTTTGCCAGTCGGACTTTTCCAAAGAGAATTGCCCAACGGGGCATTGATCTGCAAAGGGTCGTGCCCTGTGAGCCGTAAAATTATCCCTATGGGCGTCACAATGCCGTAAAAGATTAGCCCCAAAAGGACATGCGAAACCACCCATCCGATCGGATAGGTCAGAAGAATCAGGCCGACAAATATGGGCCGGATGATTGGGGGGAAGACCAGACCAAGAATGGAGATAACACCTGCAACGATCCAACCCATCTCGACGTCATGCCAATGACCCGTCTTTCGGGCAATTGACCAGCCCACCAAAGCGCAGAAGGCCGGAAACCAGATGCCGGCAAACTGCCTCAGCTGTTTTCGCTCGGGATTCCACTGAATGCTTATCACTTGGATGCTCCCATGATGAAATAATTGTGATTCATGTTTGATGAAGAGAAAGGCATAGGACTCAACTAATCCAATTCAAAGCCTTTCAAATAGGCAGCGCGGGCGGAAGTGCTGGAGGCTTCGTTCTCTTCCTTGAGCAGAAGAAAGTTTCCAATTACGAGGGCGTCCATGTCGGTATTCAGGAAACAGCGGTAGGCCTCCTCTGCGGTGCACACAATGGGTTCCCCCCTCACATTAAAACTCGTGTTAATGAAGACCGAAGATCCGGTCTTTCTTTCAAATGCCTCCAAGAGCTTTCGATACCGTGTTCCCAACCCTACCGTCTGCATTCGAGCCGAATAATCCACATGCGTGATGGCCGGCAGGCTGGATCTTTTCTCCTTCACCCGATCCAATCCTGTCTTTCCATTGCCTTTGGAATTCTCCCTGTGTTTCTCCAAGACCGGCGCGACCACCAACATGTAAGGACTGCGATGTTTTGGGTCGATTTGGAACCATTCAGCCGCCCTCTCTTCCATCACGGAGGGCGCAAAGGGACGAAAAGACTCCCGAAACTTGATCTTTACATTCATCTGCGTCTGCATCTTTTCACTTCGGGCATCCCCTAAAATGCTTCTGGCCCCCAAAGCCCGCGGTCCAAACTCCATTCTTCCATTCACCCATCCCACCACTTTCTCAGATGCAATCAGGCCAGCCACCTCATCGCACAGTTGGGTCTCATCTGTGATATGACGAAATTTCGCGCCCTCTTTCTGAAGAAAGGCACGAGTGAGCTGATCTTTAGGCTCCGGTCCGAGGTAGGATCCCTGCATAGAATCCTCTGACTTCGCGGTGCGCGGCTTTTCGAGGAGTTGATGCCAAGTAAAGAGTGCAGCTCCCAAGGCCCCGCCGGCGTCCCCCGATGCTGGTTGAACCCAGATATCCTCAAAGGGCCCCTCCCGCAAAAGCTTTCCGTTCCCCACACAGTTAAGGGCGACGCCCCCCGCCAGACAAAGATTCTTCATCCCCGTCAACTGATGCGCATGCCGTGCCATCTTTAGGATAATCTCCTCGGTGACCACCTGGACGGAAGCAGCAAGATCCATCTCCCTCTTCCCAATCGGAGACTCCTTCTTTCGGGGCGACCCACCAAAAAGTCCATCAAACTTTTTCGATGTCATCGTCAGGCCCCCTGCATAGTTGAAGTAGGACTGATCCATCCAAAGCGACCCGTCGTCAAAGATCCTCACTAGGTACTTTCGGATTATGTCCGCATAGACCGGCTCCCCATAAGGGGCTAGCCCCATCAGCTTGTATTCACCGGAATTGACCTTGAACCCGCAGAAGTAAGTGAAGGCAGAATAAAGAAGCCCCAGAGAATGTGGAAAATGAAGTTCCTTCAGCAGCTCAATCTTGTTACCGCGTCCGACTCCAATGCTAGCCGTGGCCCACTCCCCCACCCCATCCATGGTTAGAATGGCCGCTTCCTGAAAGGGCGAAGGAAAGAAAGCGCTTGCGGCGTGGGACTCGTGGTGGCTTGGGTAAACAAACGCCTTTTTATAGCCAGGAAGTTGATCCCGCATCCTCTTTGCTAAAAACAGTTTGTCCTTCAACCAAACCGGAACAGCCTGCAAAAACGAGGGGAATCCGGCAGGCGCTAATGCAAGATACGTCTCCAGTAATCGGTCGAATTTTCGCAACGGCTTTTCGTAAAAGGCAACATAATCAAGATCTCCAGCCTTGATCCCGACCTCTTTGAAACAATATTCAGATGCCTTTGCAGGAAAGGCCTCATCATGCTTCTTGCGGCTGAACCTCTCCTCCTGCGCTGCTGCAACAATCTTTCCATCCACCACGAGCGCAGCTGCGGAGTCATGATAGAAGGCGGAAATTCCGAGGATTTTCATGAGACGTCCTTCATTTTAAAGGGTTGAACCCTTGCCAACAACCATGTCCTCAAGGTTTTTCCAGCCTTACCCTGCTTTGATTATATTTTTTCATCCACCCCTCACGCAAAGCTACCGAGAAGAGATTGAGGCCGTCCCGGAGAAGGCGGACCTTGCTGCCCTTTATGTCACTCCAGTTGACCGGGATCTCTCGGATCGGGCAACCCGCAGCTAGCAGCTTCGCCAGCAACTCGATATCCCAAGCAAACCCGTGACCGTCAAGTTGGGAGGAAATTCTTTTGAAGATATGGGTGGGAATAAACTTTAAGCCGCATTGGCTGTCGTAGATGCGAGACTCCAAACATATTCCGACCCAGGTAGCAAAAATTCGCCCCGCATAGTGTCGGATCAGGCCTCTCTCCACGGAGAAGCCCAGCATTTTTATCCTTGAGGCAAATACCGCGGGCCCACGCCCTCCTGGGGATAGTTCCTCTGCCAAGCGGGCGACTTCCACAGGTTTCAGGGCTCCATCGGCATCGACAAACCCCAAATAATCAAAACGCGATCGGCAGGATTTCCAGGCAGCAAGGATCGCACCCCCTTTCCCCCGATTTTTAGGAAGAGCTAAAAAATCAAAATTGCGCCGGTAACGAGTCCGCATTTTTTGCAATAAGGCCTTGAGTGCCGTGATTTCGCCAGGGCCTGAACCGTCATCGACCAACATGACAAGAGAGCCGGGAAATTCGGTGGAGATGACCTGAAGCAGTCCCGGCAAAAACTGGCCCAAACGACTGCTTTCCCGATAAGCAGGAACTGCCAAAAGAAAATTGGGTTTTTTTCTCAAACAAAAAGTTGAAGGGAATTGCGAGCGCTATGCAACAATCAATTACCCTTTTTCTGAAACAGAAGAAGCAGATTTTCCGCCCCGCGATCCGTAGCGAGTGCGACCTGTCCAGCCTCTCGCCAACTTGGAGCGGGAATTTGGAGCGGCCACCAGCGCTCAGGGTCTTTTATTTGGGATGAGGACCGTATCCACATCCAGCTGGAGCACAAAGTCCGAACATCGCACCGCACCAAAACCTGTCGCCCGTATTCTGCCTGATCCCGTTGAAACCACGGAACCCCCGGCGAGATCCCCCCGGCGAGATAAACCCAGCCACAGAGGCTATCCACTCCGATGATAGGCGTTCCTGTCAGAAACCCTTCTTTGCATAGGATTCGATGAATCGCCTCGATTTGATCGAAGGTCTTTGGATCGACCTTAAGCTGTCCAGCTTCGGGCCCGACTTTCACTGTTTCTGTTTGCTCGAAAACAGACCCTACCCTGTACATCTCCAAAAGAGATGAAGAAACCCGACTTGCTTGGATCAGGCAAAGTCCGGCCAAAGAAACTGCTGCGACCGATGGAATGGAGACGGCAGGAAGCGAGCCCAACATCAAAATCCCTGCAGCTACGAAAAAAACTGTTCCCTGTCCGGCATAATCAGCAATAGAAGTATTGGTTCCGATTCCGCAAAGGAATGGTGTCAAGATCAGTGCCCATAAGAGCAAACCTGGAATTGATTTTTTTTCATCTTTGTCACTTCTCGGCCCCGCAGCGCCTGATTTTCGGCCAGCCGCCCATACCGTCCATGCCACCCCGAAAAGCCAACACCCTGCCAGAACCGACTCCTTGCCAAATTGCTCAATTCCTCCCCGCCACCATCCCCGCAAAGCGCCCAAGGAAAGGCCTGCCGAAAAAAGAATGGTCGCGATTTTTGTTGCAGGCCACTTGTCGGGATTCCGTCTCCTCAACCCCCAGAAAATAAAAATCGCTGGAAGTAGCCAAACAAATGCCCGGGCCATCCTGTAGAAATAGTAAAAAATCTCCCATCCATATTTTGGGACGATGAACCATCCGTGAGACCCGGTCGTCTTGGCAAGCAGAATGCCCGCTTGGATCGTGCCCCAGATTCCCTCTATCCCGGCGTAAAGAAGCAAGCCGACCACAGCGGCTAAGGTCACCAGGGACGCCCCGACCCAGTCAGACCGTCTGGGTCCCCATCCATGATTTTTTTTAAAAAGCGAAAGAATCAAAAGAACCGCAACCAAAAACGGGGTGGCTGTCCACTTGCCCACCACTGTTACCGCCAAGCCAAAACCCATTTCGAACGGAGCGATGCGGCTCAAGCCACATCGCAGCCAGCCCGACCACGCCAGAATTGCCCCGACCAGAATCATCCAGTTGTAACAGGGGGTTCGCATCCCTGCGCTGTAGCAGGTCATGGCCGCCACCATTAGTACTGGAGCACAGAAACCCGCTACGGCCGACTTTCCCTGTCCTACACGGAGGCGGACAGCCCCAGCCAAACGCCATGCCGCAAAGAAGAGAACCCCATACCCGATCCACCGTAACCCCGCCACCGTTGAACCCCCCAAAAGGTAAAGGGGCCGCAAAAGAAAACCATGAAAGGTCCCGTGCCCCCAAGTGTGCCAGGGATCAAGGGCGATCAGAAAATAACTGGCCTCATCCGTCATTTCCAAACCGCGATTCGCCGCCCAAAGATGACAACCCAAAGATGTCGCGAGGGCAGTCCAGCAGGCAAGAATAGCGAAATTCATGAAATCAGACCCGGGATTTGATGCGGGACATTAACAGGGTTTCCGTCCTAATAAAATCCCAAGGCGGCTCAAAGGCGCAAACCTGCGCAAAATGCCCACGTCCGTCTTTACCTAATGTAGAAGCCTGACGAGGTGCATGCGTACCCCTCGGGTTTTCCAGATCATCGGGTGCAAAACGCATGAGTCGATTTACTCCAAGAAATGTCGGCGGAAGCGTTCCATCGCGAAGGCCGGAGTGCAGATTTCTTGATAAAGACTGGATGCAGGCTTAGGGCCTTTTTCGAACGTGCTGATAATTTTCCCCAAGGAGGCGGCATCCTGATACTGGAAGTGTCCATCCCCCAAAGCCTCAAGGTGAAAATTCTCTGGCGATCCACTCCAGGTGATCACTGGCTTGCCCATGCAGGCAAACTCTGCCACAGCCAAACCAAAAGTCTCTCCACGATAACGGGCATGAATCATCCCGTCGCAGGCCTGAAGGAATGCGCTTTTTTCAGCTGGATCCACCGTGGAAGGAAGAAATCGGATTCGCGTCAAGCCCTTTGGCAAAGGAAATGGGTCTGTGCCTAAAAAAAGAAACCAAAGATCCTTTCGCTGCTGGACTGAGCGAAGAATCTCCTCCCTCACGAACGAAAGATCAAAGGAGTCACCCCCGCCGTGCCTCCCTAACACCACTGCATCTTTGGGAATGGCCAACTCGGCCCGAAGATCTCTGGCCACTGGCGATAAATCAACAATATGAGGCACCCACGGAGTTCGGCCCAGACTCATCACCCGACTGAGCCAAGGGGAAACATAAGCGTATCGATCCCCGTGAAAATCGGACTCGGGAAAGATGGCGTGAACCGCTGTCCTCGTCCTAGACAGAACGACCCCGTCAAAAAAACCATTCTTGATAGTGTAGAGAAGGTCAGCCTTTTCACTGTGTAATATTTCTTCTGCTTCGCCCCAAGAACGATATTCCGTGACATGGAAACGCCGCCGGAAACGCTCTCCCAAAGGGCCGTTGCTTGCAGCCTTGTCCTGAGACACCAGGATCACCGACTCTGCCCCAAGAATCTTTTCTGCATGGTGGGCATAGTCATAAAGCGCCACCTCGGTGCCCCGATATCCCCAGTGAGCTGAGTGAAAATAAATCTTCAACGAATAGCCATTCCATTTAGGGCATAGGAAATTGATTTCGGATGTGGAATTTCGGATCTCGAAATCCCACCTTCCAAATTCCAAATCAAGGAAACCACTTGGCCCATGTTAGATGCTTTCCAGTCTGTAGTATTCATCATCATGGATAAAGTGGTCGAGGCGGTAGCCCGCCCGATTCATGATCCGAAAGATCCCTGTCCGGGGATCGCGGGCCTGCAGGATCACCCTAAGCGGGCGATCCCCGTTTGCTATCCTACCCACAAGTTCGTTGATGGTGTTTTCTCGTCGTGCAGAAACTAGATCCACCTTCTTTCTGGAAATCGATTCCGAGCTGGAAAACGGCTGATACGAGGCTGGCCTGTTTTTTTTGAGAAGTTGGGCCGCGACGGGCCTTTCTTCCAAACTGACCCCTTTCCATCCCACTTCCTCCAACCAAACCGCATGACTTCCCGTCACTCCGTCCCCGGCATCTAATTCCAAAAAGATTCCGTTCGTGACCCCTACCCACTCGAGTAGATATTTTTTTTGAAGTTCAGGCACAGGATATCGCCCGTTGCCAGTAGCCCCATGGTCTAAGCCCCGTCTCCGGGCGGGATAGAACGCAGATAACGTGGCAGGCAAAACGCGGTACAACCACCTGCGTAGCTTCTTTTGATCCCGAATCATGCGCTTTTATGCACTCTCTTCGTCCTCAAGTCATCTCCCATGCGAACTTCATCCGACCATCGCGGGCGCCAGGCTGGGTTGTTGGGGCTTGCAAACGACTGGACTTTCATGGGGAGGCGGACCAAGTCGAAATTTTCCAGGACGAAAAGCCGAAGAATCTCATTTTAAATCTGCCTCTTCATTTTTTTTCAGGTAGCGGCGGAAAAGTCTTCCATTCCAAGCGTATTTGATCAGAAACTTCAGATTGCGACGGAAGTTCGGCCGCCAGAAAGAGCAAACAATCGGAAACGCCCAACCCGTCAGCCCCGGAATATGGCTTTTGTCATTGCCCTGCACATGTACCGCCGACAATTGCAACCATCCCGACGAGTTCCAGATCCGCACCGTCTCGCCCACCGCTCTTTGGCAAAGACGATCCGTAGACGCCCTTCCCTGCATATAACTTCCGCCCCATTTACCCGAGTCCACCATTTTCCCATTAGCAGGCTGCGTCACGTCTAGCATCCGAACCCCCTTGGTTTGGACAAAGCGATCGGCGAGGGCCATGTCTTGAATAATCGAACCCTGTTTACCCCCAGAAGAAATATAGGCATCAAATTCGCTGGCCCATTGCTTCATTACCTTCGGATTCCGATACTGATCCAGAATCCATTCAGCAAACTCCTCCACCAAGCCTGCACGGAAAAAGTGACAGAAGCTGTAAAACAGCGGTGCACCGGCCGCATCATATCCACGCCATTGCGGCAGCAACAGCTTCACATCCTCAAAAAGCAACATATCGCTGTCCAGGAAGAGAAATTCCCGCAACTCTTGAGTTTTCAGAAAGTCCGCCAGCCGGATCCACCGCTCGATGCAGCGCCTTTCGTCCTCCAGATTTCCCGGATGAAAATGCTGATACATGGATAGAAACTCCTTTCGCCGTGTGCTCGGCCCTGGATCGAGATGGTGCTCATAGTCCATCCCCTCCATCTGGTTGCGACGGTCCCCGAGCAGGAGAATTCGCGCACTAGGATTGCTTTTTCGAGCCTGCCAAATGACAAAAGGCAGATACGGTGAAAAGCCCTCGTGAAAAAAGAGAAGGACTACCCGTTCGCCCCGGGACGGGATTTCCTCACTCGCCATGAATCCGGTCGCGCTTTACCAGACGCCATCTTGTGAAGGGCCAAAACCACTGGCGGCGGGCTGCCGGAATGCCTGGCCTCTCGATTTCCCGTACGAGAAATTCCAAAAGGTGCTGATCATCGTAAATTTCCGGCACCCGATTGTCCTTGAATGGGGGCTCCATCAGCATCCGGGCATAATCCTCACGACTGTTTTCCAGGTGCAGTATATAGTCACAGCATTCGGAGAAATTACGGAAGTCGGAAACATTCACAAAAGCCTTCGGGTTGAACCACTGCAATGCTCTGGAGTCTCCCCAGTAAATGGGAATGGAATACACCTCGTAAGGATCGGTGAACTTTTCCGTAGTCCACCCCGGTGCGAGACGGTTTTCAAACGCAATATGAAAACGGTATTTTGCCAGAAACTCCATTTTCGCCCGACCCGCTGTTCCGGGAATCTCGAAACCCATGTTGTTCATTGCTCTTCCGCCTGAATCCACTTTCTTGCGTCGGCTCAATTCATGAAAGAAGCGCGTCCGATTGGCCACACTTCGATCCGCATACTTGTGGAGGTAGGAACAGAATCCCCTTTTCTCGTCTAGAACCCGATCCCAATCGAAGTTGGATGCCCGCACAAGATCCTTCCCCTTTCGATGAGCCGCAAAGTACGGGAACCAGTAGGCATGAGGATGATCCACATACGACGAGGTCACCGCCGCATCACACTGGTTCCAATCCGCAGTATATCGCTCCTGCGAGTAGAATATTTTTTTACAGGAGTAAAGTCGGTTGCGATGGCCGTAGTGGGTGAAGACAAGAACGTCTGGAGTATCGACAATCTGGACGTCGTAATAGCGGGCCAGAATGTTGTGCAAAAAGTTGTCATTCTTCTTTTGCACACCCAAGGCATCCGCAAAATCAAGTCTCAGGGCGGGTTTGTTGCCGTTTTCCATAAATTTTTCTAGGGCAAATCCGTCGCGATCTCCAACACTTCCCTCACGACCTCATCTGGCGGAATGCCGTGAAGACAGAGGGCGCGATCATAGTGGCATTCCCAATGGCATTGGAAACAGTCCATCGGGTGCGTGACCACGCGAGATTTGCCGTAGGGGAAAAATCGGCCGTAATCCCCGCCCCCCAGTACCACCACGGCCGGCTTCCCCAGCGCTAGGGCAAGATGAGCCGGACCCGTATCAACCCCTAAAAAAAGATCTGCCGCGAGGATTTCCCGAGACAGCTCCTCCAAGCTGGTTTGTCCCCGCAAATCCCGAGTCTTTGGAAGCAGGGCCTGAGACAGGTCCGTGGGTGTTTTCTCACCCTTTCCCCCAACGAGCACCCATTCGGGGTTTAGTTTTGCGTTCAAGGAAGCCACTACCTCCGCCCATCGAGGATACTCCTTGATCGCATTCACCGTGCCTACAGCAAGGATGATGCGTGGCTTTGATTTGTTTCGATCCGACGACTTCGGGCGATCGTCACTGCCAGTTCGGATCAACGGAAGATCAATCTCCGGCTGCAAACCCAGATGTTGCAAGAGTAGCCGATACTTTTCCAATTCATGAATATCCGGATTAGGAACAGGGACTTTTTCCCCCACGATCTTGTCGTAACCGCAACGATGCCTTGCCTTCACGCCACGGAACTCACCGGCAAAGCCCACTTTTCTTTTCGCCTCCATGCGTGACGCCAGCTTGTAACTCAGCTTCTCCCCGTTGAAGGCAGGCAAAATCACCCAGTCAAAATGCCCAGGCATTCGTCCCAATAGTTTGTTTCGGTATCCGGCGCTCCTGTGTCCTTCGTCCCGCCCGAAGGTGTGCAAACGGTCCACCTCCCCCCAAAGCCGATAGATCGGAGCCACATCTTCCGGCACCGCCAGATGAATTTGGGTGAAAGGCATCTGCTTCCGCAGGCTGGCGAGAAAGGGCAGGAAAAGAATCTGGTCACCGATCCGATCCGCACGAATCATCAGGACCGATGCGGGTTGCCCGGCCTGAATCTCATCAAACGCAAAACGCACCTGACCTCGGATATCCATCTGGGCGATGGGAAGCGTGCCTGCTTTCCGCGCATCCTCCGCTCGAGCTCCAGGCTGGAAGGCGCTCGTGATTTTCTTCCAGAAAGTGCGTAAGGTCCGAGCCGCACCGATCTCCTTTTCCCGGATATGGGGAAAAAGAGAACGTGCCAGTGGCTCATTTCGGCCAGTCGTTTCTAACTGGTCGAGGCCTGCGATCAGCCCACGGTGTCCATAATAGATCTCCTTGAACTCCATCTGTGGCCGATCGGTTAGCGCGTAGTGCTGGAATTTCCAACCCCTCTTCCTTGTCTCTTTCTGGATCAACGGGTTGATTCGCCCGACATCTTCTTTTCGATTTCCGCTTTCCGAATTCCGATTTAACCGCGGCGGCTCATGACTCCCCCAACTATCCCCTTTCTGATAACGCCAAACCCTCAACCATTCGTATTCGCGGAAATTCCCGAAAACTCCCGGCCGTGAAGAACAGCGGTCCCAGCCAAAGAAGTAGTCACAGTCAAACCATCCAGCAGTCAGCTCCAGCCGCTTTTCAAACTCGGCCAGAATCTGCAGAACCTGGTCCGGCTTCCAGAATTCGTCCACATCCAGCTGCCATAGAAGGCAGCCATCCTCCAGTTGGGGCAGAAAACAGTCGATCATGGCCTTCTTGCCTGGCCATGGCTCCGCCCCTGGCGGTCGATAAATCGAAACCCTTTCCCCAAACTCTTTTTTCAATCCGTCTAAAAACTCTCCCGTGCCATCAGTGCTCAAATTCGTATTTCGACTTTCGAAATCCGAAATCCTTCCCCCCGCCTCTTTACACCATGCCGTATCCTTCACGTGTTCTGCCAGCCCCTCGACCACGTGCCACCGCCAATCAACGCCCTCCAGCCGACGGAAGAATTCCGCCTGCCCGCGGATCCACGGCTGCCCGTTGTAGACGATAGTGAAAAACTCGATTTTCATTTGGGTGAGCATCTCAGGCTTCCATCCGTTTGAAGGGAAAGTTCCACTAGGCGGATAACTCAGCGAGTCGGCCAACCCCGGTCTGACTCCATAGACCTTCGATTGTAACCCCGAAGCAGCAAGAGCAGGACCAAAAGTTTATCCAATAAGCTGACGGCCGATTTTTCCAAGCTTTGCAATAGCCTCGGTTTGGTTTGCTTTAGCCATTTTGGAAATTCAGGACAGGCTTGCCGCAAATCTGGGTATTTTTCAAAGACTCGGGCGGCAATATCCCGATGCCCAAAGTTGGCCAGAAGCACAGCCATTTTGATTTTCGAATCCTCAGGCAGATTATCCCAATGAGCTTCCTTTTTGCCGTATAAAACATCCCCGAAGATAAGTTGCCCGCGGGTGGCTCCAGAAAATCCCCTTTGTCCGGCAAAAACCCTGTTCAGGTAAAGAAGCTGAAAACCTGATTGGAGCATAAAATCGTTAACATGATGGAAAAGGCTTTGTCCTCGATAAATAGCTTCAAACTCCACTTCGATCTCCACAAGCGAAACTTTTTGCAACATTCGCTGGCCCCCAGTGAGGATCTGAAGCTCAGTTCCCTGCGTGTCAATTTTAAGAAAATCGGGCTGCGGCACATGCTTGAGTTTAGCGAGATTATCAATTGTTGTGGTGCGGAGAACTCGGGTTTTCAAGGTCTCATAGGCCTCCCCTCCGAAACGCTCGCGAAACGTGGGATCTACCGGCAAGAACGAGCTGGTTCCCGGCTCCCGATTCACCCGAAGCAGGGATTTTCCCGTCCGACCAGACACCGCAAAGGGGAGAAAGGAGGCACGAGCGAAGGGGAATCTGGATTTTTGTAAACGGGTGCACTCATCGATGTCCGCCTCCAATCCTGTGTAGGAAATGCAGGATGAAAGTCCGGCCAACTCCGGCGGACATTCTCCGCGACATCCAACATCTAAAACTTCGATGGGATGATTTCGAAGGAATGGCTGGCACTGCTCTCCTGTGATTCTCCAGAAAAGGTTGTAAGGCAATATCGCGTCGTACAAAAATCGTTTGCGGAAGCATGCCGCAAAAAAGGTTTTCCATTTATGGATCATTGCTGCCTCTTAGGATAAACGTTATGGATTGACCAAGTCGCACACCATTTTAGAGTTTTTTTTGAGCAAGAGTATAGGTGCCCATCACTTGTTTTGCTGAATGGCCTGCAATAGGTGGGTCGCGAAAACTCGGTGGGCTTTCGGTCCTGGGTGACAATCATGGGGATCATTCCGCATCCCATTTTCATTCAAGTTCACTGAAATATCCGCCGTCTTTCCGCCCTCTCGCTCCCACCATCTCAGCATCGACTCAGTTTTTGGATCGTCCCCGATTCCAGCAAGGAGAAAAACTGCTCCTGCTTTTTCCGTCTCGCGGGCCAAATTCCGAATGATCTGCTGCGAAATTCTTTCTGTTGGCACAGCATTAGCTTCTATTTTGTTCCACCTTTTTTCAATCGAATGTGGGATCGACCAAGTTCTCATCCCCGGCAACTCCCAGAACTCTTCCGGATGTTCGCTCACTTTCAGGTTTCCTTCGGAATCCAGAGTGGCCCTAGGCTGGGCTTGGGGGCCGATGTTTCCATTTCTGGGTGCGATCAGCGACTTCTGCCATCCACGCAGTCCGGCATTTCTCTCGTCATGGAAGCTTGCATACACAAGGACAACCATTTTGGGGCTTACCCCTTTTTTCAGTTCTTCTCGAAAGCGTAGAAGTCCTTGGAGATTGCCGTATCCGGGTACCCCAAAATTGCGAACTCGGAACGACGGTAGTGCCTGCTGTGTCAGCCATGGAAAAGTTTCCTCGTCATTCACTGACCATCCGTAGGTATAAGAGCAGCCAAAGATCCAGATTTCCGATCTTCCAGACGGCTGGTTGGTCCCACCTGTGGCCCGCTCGCGACTGGGCAAATGCGTTGTCTGAACCGGAAATCCATCGGCCATAGTGACGGTGAATCGACCTGGCTTGAGACAATAACCCATAATCGGATCGTCCTCGTAAAGTCTTCCGCCGGGCTCGACCCGGAATGGTACAAGATCTGGTTCCCAAGGCGGCTCTTTCGTGAGCCGTAAGACCACCTCCAAAACAACCATCATCAAGAAGAAGGTTCCTACAAAAAGCCCCACTTTTGCCAAAAGAAGTTTTGTTGAACCGCCTTTCACAAGGTTGGACACAGTTATGCCTTTCTTTTACCGGAGTGACTTCTCCTGCAGCGGAAATTAATAGGCTCTTCCATTTGTACGCTCGGGTCTTGCAAGAATCTTACGACACAGGGGAGAAGGCTAGCATCCCCAATGCTTTCTTTACCAACTCCCAACTTGCGGTAATGGGCGCAGAGGCTTGATCGAAGCCCGAGGACAATTCCCAATCCCTGCCATTTCCGATCACCGCCCCATGCAAAAGCTCCGCCGCAAGAGCTAAGTTGCGGTAGCAAGGGTTAACATAACGCGGGCTAAAAAGTTCAATCACGTGTGTGCCCGGACGACAAAAAGCCAGATTGGCCAATGCCGCACCATGGGCTCCCACGACCACCCGGGCCGATCGAAAGGCGCGGGCCTGCTCGGCCACGCTCATCTTCTCCGGCTCAATTCGGGCAAACCCGAGCTTCTGAAGACCAGCCCATATCTTTTCAGCTTCGACCAGCGGACGTCGGTCTCCTTTTCCCCTGCCAACAAAAACAAGCTCCGCTCCTTTTTCCGGACCGGCAGAAAAACTGTTCCTCAAAAACTCCACGATTTCGGGAGGCGGCAAGCCCATAGGCCCTGGCATGCTGGGTAAGATGGCCTCTTCACACAGGTAGCCTTTTTTGCTTTTTCCAAAGACACGACATTTCTCCAAGGGGATTCCCAGGGCCTGTAGGGTTTCTTGCTGAAACGGTTTTGTGATTCCGTTGACCACAAAGTGGTCAAAACTTTCCAGCTTAAAACCACTTTTTTTGACCAATCCGATTCGGGGAATCACATCCATCATCCAGTGATAATAGCTCTCTCCACCTGTGGCGGCCAAAATCAGGGCTCTTCCTTTCAAAAAACTTGTCGAAGGCATCCATACTCTCCGCATCGTCCAATTGAACTCTGGGGCCTGTCCCCATTCGCATGAAACATCCCCCAGAAGCCTTTGTTGGTCATCCACGACTGCAATAGTGGGTCCATACACGGCTACCCTTTTGAGTGGCACACACCAAGATGGGCCAACCCAAAGGATGCTTTTATCCAAATGCGGATGGCTTTGCGGCAGCACCGGATTAGAAGCGGGCGCCTCACGAGAAACAGGTTTTTTGCCTTGAAACAACCCCGCCTCTTCGCATCCGACAACGCGAAGGGGAGCGTGAGCCCAAAGCCCGAACCTTCTGCCCATCAATCGCAGATTTTGTGAAATCTGAGTTCGGACTCTCTTGAGTTCCAGGCCTTGTGTCCGTGAAGTCATATTCAGTTTTTCATGACACGGGTCTTACAGATCTCGAATTATTCTGGGGTCGCGCGTTTGCCAATCTTCATGTCGAGCGGTGATTTTCTCCGCCTTTTTAATGACCAGGTGCAAAATCCTCCGGAGGATGCGAACCCACCACACATGTTCGGGGTGCGTGATGCACCAGAGCTCCATGTTTCTTTGCATCAGAGCCCATCCAGCTCTTGGGAAAAGAGCTCCCGATCGAAGTTCATGGGTGGCATGGCCAAGATGAAATAGCTTCGCTTCTCCCCCTATCAGATGGAGATTCACGTTTTCCCTCGCCTGCTGTCTTTGTTTGAAATTCTGGTTTCCTGCTGCGTAGGAGTAGTCATGGTCACAGTGGATGATACGCATGGCGGCGGAGACATCGATCACTGAGATATTTTGGCTGCGCGCGTGGTAAATCATCCAGTTGTCCCAACCCCGGTGTCCGATCAGAAAAGGTGGCATGGCCTCAAAGGATATTCCCCGAAAGAGGAACATATCTATGGCACATGCTGGCCCCCAAACACTCTCCTCGCGAGCCCGCTGGTAGAATCGCTGCCACTCCTCCTCCTCCTTCAAGGCTGGGCCGGCCCATTCGGCCAAACAACACCGCCGAGCGGACGCCAGCCAAGGGCCGGGCAAAGACTCAAGGGATGCCACTGCGGTAAGGGCCGACTGATCCAACAGAATGTCGGAGTTCAGGTACATAGCCAGGCCATCTCCCGCCAGTTTGGAAGTTTTTTCAAAAAGAAAGCGGATCACCTCTCCCCCTTCCGAGCCCACAGGCAGGGGACCCGCCAGTTCCAGTCCCTCTTCATGGGCAAAACTTTCCCAAGTCGCCCCATCCCCAAAGAGGAGGATTCGAGCTTTTGGAAATATGCGGCGCCAACTGCGAAACGCAGAGATCTGCACTGCCTCGGTATTCGCCTGACGAGGCTTCGGTGAGCTGAAGATAATCACTTGGCTTTCCGCAACCGCCGCTTCGTTGTCCGTACCAAGGTCCGCATCCATTCGTACCCGGACCGAACGGCCACATCTGCGGCCTCCAAGGCGGACACGTGGGGAGCTCGTCCAGCCGCCGAGGAGAAGGTCTCTGCCGCAACCTTTCCGAAAGTTTCCCAACTGAACTTTTTCGCCTGGATCAAACCTCGGCCGATATGAATTTTGCGCTCGGCCGGAAGTAGTGCCGTATCCATGGCCGTCTTCATCTCCCACTGGGAATCCGGGTGGACATACAATGGAGCATTACCCCCGACTTCCGGCAAGCTGGCCAAGTGCGTGGCGATCACGGGGCATCCACACGCCATAGCTTCGAGCACCGGGAGTCCAAAACCTTCGTACTTTGATGGATAGGGCAGAGCAACCGCTCCCGAATAAGCGAGCGCCATATCATCTTCAGGCAGCTCTGGCAGCCAACGAACGCAATTCGGATCGAGATTTCCCACCAGCTCCGGCTCCGGAGGAGTTCTTCCGACCAAAACAATCTGATGTCGTTCTTTTGCCTCCCAGTGGTGATAAGCCTCAAAGAATAGCTTCGTGTTCTTGTATCCACGCACACCTGCTTTGGCCCCGCACAGGCCGATGCGCTCCCCCACGATGAGAAAATAGGGCTTCCGGATGCCATGGCGGTGGCGAAACCCTTGGATGTCCGCAGCCTTGCGGGGGAAAAAATTCGGATCCACTCCAAGGTGGGCCACCCGGATCTGGTTAGCCGGGATTTCCGGAAAATAGTGCTTCAGATCACGAGCTGTACTTTCTGAGATACATAGGTGAGCCGAAGCCTGGCGGATGCAGGCTGCTTTCGCCCGCTGTGATTCGTCATTCAAAGATAAGCCGAGACGTTCGGGAATAAAATCATAGTGCAAAAAGGCCGAGGAGATGCCCAAAGGGCGGGACATCCAGGTGGAGACAAATACATCGGCTCCGTGTTTTAGGCAGGCGCGCCGAAGGCGAAGTTGGTCCAGACAACGTTCCTTGGCGTTCCACCGATGCATCCTCGCGCGGGCTACGCCGGCCAAAGATGGGAAGGTCTTATTGCGATCCAATGCCTTCACGTGCTGGGCGAATCCAGTACGAGACCACTCCTGGAAAAGGGAATTCCAGACCCGGTAGATCCCATAATGACAACCATCCTGGTATGCCACCCCATCGATCAGCAATTGGGGGGGCAGCGAAACCAGCTTTTTTTTCTGAATTGAAAAAGTCCACCGCCCGTTTTTGCAAGAGGCAATCGGTCGGATGCCCATGGCAGCCGGGGTGCTGACCGAGGTCCCATCTTGTACCCAGGAAAAGTAGTCGGAGAGGCGCAGAGGCTTTCCATTCCGGGCATCGCGCTGTAGCCGACCCCAGCCCCGAGTAGCGCCTCGGTAGCCATAGTAAGTCTCCTTGAATCGAACCTGTTCCCGCGTGGCGTAGGCATAGTGATCGAAGACAGCTCCTACAGCCTCGGTTTCTCGATGGGAAAAAGGCTGCAAGTGCGCCACTTCGATAGGGGCCAGTCCCATACGGGGCCGCATGAGCTGGGGAGGCTCGTGGGCAGCCCAATAATCGCCGGGCTGGTAACGCCATACTCGAAGCCATTCAGATTTGGGATTTTGGGAATATCCGTGACGGGAACTTACCACTGCTTGAGGACCCACATAAAAATTACACCAGAAAAAAGCCGCCGTACGATGGGGTTGATGGCGGAAGAGATTCTCCACCGCCTTGATTTGCCGTGCCGTCCAACACTCGTCCGAATCCAACTGCCAAAGAAGACACTCCTCCTGAATGAAAGGCAGAGGGGCCCGAGCCATCTCCACTTTGCCCTCCCAGAGCTGTCCGCGGGGTTTTCGATATATTTTCACTTGGCCAGGAAACTGCTGCTGCAGGGCATCTAAATATTTGGTGGTTCCGTCCCGACTGAGAGCGGATCTCCCCCTGCCTCGAGGCAGTCGCCCCCCGGTGGTTAGGCTCCAGGCAGTGTCATGTTTGAGGTCGGCCAATCCCTCCACGATATGCCATTGCCATGGCGATTGTATTTTTTGCAGCTGGTCGATGTGCCATCGAAGAAAGGGCATCCCGTCCAAAACCATCGTTATAAAATGAATGGGCAACTGTTTTAGTTTTTTGATTTTCACAGTGGGCATGTAAATGCTAAATCAACCACGCCTCCACATGAAGCATCTTATTTAGTTTTTGATCGTTTATCTAAATTTCGCCCTCTTCGTTCCATACAAATCATGTAAACCTTTAGTTTATGCTTTGGCATCAAACTCAGAGCAATCGTTGCCACTCTTTTTTAGAACTTGGATTCGTGTCTTGAAAAATAACGCTAAAGGGGGTCTGGCCGACCATTGAATACCCTCTTTTTCGTAGAAAGGATGTCGGATTTTTCCATTTTCCAAGTTGATGATGTTGCTCCGCGACCACAACGGTTGGCCTATAATTAACCCAGTCATGCGACTCTAGAATCTCAACATCGTGACCCTCTGCATCTACGGTTAGAAGCCCGATATTCTGACCGGTTGGAACATATTTTCTGCAAACCTCTTTGAGTGACAAGCAGGGCACAATTCGGCTCATTAGGTGTTGTGTTTTTTTATTTCGAACCAATCCATTTGCTGTTTTTTTATCAAATGTATTATATCCCCCTTCCTCAAATACATAGAGCCGGCGCTTCTTAGTGCTTCTGCTGATAGCGATTTCCAGATTCGTATCCCTCTGCCGAAACTTGTCAAAAGTCGTCATCGAGCCGGGTGTCGGATCGATGTTAATCCCTCTCCACCCTCGACGATAAAGCATATGGGTGTTGGAATATCGCAAAGGGTGATGTGCGCCAACATCGATGTAAAAGCCTTGCGAAGGGAGAAAGCAATTTAGAATTCCGTCCTCACCGGTTTGGGAGAAACATAGGGTTCCGTGATCCCTTTCGGCGCGACTTGGGATAGTTTTGTCTAAGACATTAAAGATCTTATCAACAAAACTTCTTCGAAATTCCTTTAGGGCGGACATTGGGATTAACCCCCCCTTAGGACTTAAAGGTTAAATGCGACTTCATTTTCCGCTCGAACTTTAGACTATTAGCACTATTTATTTAAAGAAGTAAAAACAGCGAGAAAGCGATCATGACGGACGGGACTCGCTCCCCAACAACCCAGTTTCCAAGTTGCCGCACTTGATCGATCGGTCACGCCTTTTGAAGGACTGAAACCAATCCGGCGTTTCTATGTTTGGTGTTGGACTGCATTCTGCAAAACGACTTCCACCTGTCTTCGTAAGCGAACCAAAATACTTTTGCCTGCCTCAGAAGAGTGTTGCTCATCTACAAATCTGATCCCTCTGGATCAGAGCCGAAATTATTTTTTTGAACCCGATTTTTGATTTGAACCCCAGTTTGCGCCGTGCTTTTGAGGCGTTGCCACAACTCCGCTCAATGTCTGACGGGCGGAAGAGCTTTCGATCTGAGACCACATGCTTTCTCCAATCTAGCCCGAGCTGTCGGAACGTCTCGGCCACAAACTGCTGAAGGGAATGCTCCTCTCCCGTGGCCACGACGTAGTCATCCGGCTTCTTCTGCTGCAACATACGCCACATCGCCTCCACATACTCCGGTGCCCAGCCCCAATCCCGCCGGATATCCAGCCGACCCAATGTTAACTTTTCCTTTGAACCGTTTGCAATTCGCACCGCCGTGGAAACGATCTTCTGCGTCACAAACCGAGCTGGACGCAGGGGCGACTCGTGGTTGAACAGGATCCCCGTGCAGGCAAACAACCCGTACGCCTCCCGATAGTTCGTCACCGCATATTGAGCCGCTGCCTTGGCCGCCGCATAGGGACTGCGGGGATGAAAAGGTGTTGTCTCCGTAGCTGGCTTTTTGGTGTTTCCAAACACCTCGCTCGAGCCCGCGTTGTAGAACCGGCTCGGATGCCGCAGCAACCGCAAGCACTCCAACAAATTCATCGTGCCGATTAGGATGCTTTCAAAGGTCTCCACTGGGTAGTCAAACGACATGCCCACTGAAGTTTGTCCAGCAAGGTTATAAACCTCGTCTGCCTCCGCCCGCTGCAACGCGGTCAACACACTACGAAAGTCGGATGTCACCATCGACATGGTCTTCACCCGATCCCGGATCCCTAGGTGCAACAAATTGGCGAAGGAGGAGACCTCATGATCCCGGGAGGTGCCATGAACCTCGTAGCCCTTCTCCAGCAAAAGTTTCGCCAAATAGGCCCCGTCCTGCCCTGAAACCCCGATGATGAGGGCTACCTTGTTTTTTTTGCTTAGGGGCTTCAATGCCATTTATCCTAAGTCCGAAAGTGCTCGCTTTCCAACTGCTTTCTCAGGCTTTCGGGCAAGAAACGTCTCCACCGGAACCATCACCACATGATAGATCACGACTGAAAGCACGACCGTTACGGCTAGCTTCCATTCATCAGACACCGCGCCGCGAAAATGATTGATGACCATGAAATGCACCACATAGATCGGGTAACTCAGGTTTCCGATGTAGCGATCGATCCGGCTGTTTCTGAACAACTGGAAGACATACGGCATCGCCACGAGCAGGATGATGCACGCCACCTGCAACGTGCTGAGATGCAACGGGCCGACATTGATTTTCGGGACCATGGGGTAGAGCGCGATTGCACCGAGCAGGACAGCGAACATGCCCCAGCCAGAAAAGCGGTTGAAGGAGACGACCTTCGTAAACAGACCGCTGCTGAAGCCAGCATAGGAAAGGCTGCCAAATAAGAAGAACATCAGGTTGGGCAAGAAGAGGTTGTATTCCCATGGGACTGCGGGCGCGTGTTGAGTCCGGTAGAACAACAGGGCCGAAAAACTAAGCAGGGTCGCCATACCCATTCGCCACAGGTAGCGCCCGTCCATGCGGACGATCAGAGGCGCCGCCATATAGAAAAGTAACTCCACACTAAGTGACCATACAGGCCCAAAATAGAGCCCGCCCCACGCGGCAACACCATCGGTGAACTGTCCGTTGAGCGGCAACGGAACGAGGGCACCAGAGGGATTAAGCTGCAGGATAGCCGTCATGTGCGATCCGATGATCGCGATATTCGACCATACGAAATAGCCGACAGTCTTCAGTGGCATGGTTCCGAACGGGATCGGATTGACCAGATGGCAGATCAAGATCACGACCCAGTAGGCGGGGAAGATCTTGAGCGCCCGGTTAATCAGAAACGCCCTACCACCAGCCTCGTACTTTCCGTTCAGGACCAGCGTCATGTAAAACCCAGAAATCACAAAAAACAACGTAACCGCGTTAGGACCCCAGACCATCGGATAGCCGAACAGCGGCGCGCCATGGTAAATAGCTACGCTAACGGCAAGCAGAAATCTAATGGCACCCATTTGTCCTTTAACTACGGGGTATCACATCTGACTTAGACATGGATTTGGGCTGCCAAATTGCAAATCTCATTAGGTTGGGTCTCTCCTAACATCTTAATCTGGAAACTTGGATTACTCAGATTACCATAATGGAGCGACACTTGCTCTTTCTTTACAAGTCGATCCTTGTAAATGGGCTCAATCCGATACGTCTGAAAGTTAGAGCAAGAACGGATAATATTATTTACTTCGTAGGCTTGTGAAAGCAAAAGCCCTGCGAGGAAAGAGTCGTGTTGCCCGGTGCTCCCAGCGATATGAGTGCAAATCACTTTTGTAAAATATGTTTTATCAATAAAACAAGCAAGTGTTTAGGGTTGATATATTATTTAAGAAGCATTAAGATGATGAAATCATAAAAATGAGCATTCAAGGATTTGTTGATCGCATTGAAAATGGAAGATTGAAAGGTTGGGCATATGATTCCATGCGTCCAAATCAACCAGTAAAATTGACTTTATTTCATAAAGATACTCTAATTTTAGACTTTTTTGCTGATGAATTAAGGGAAGATTTAAAATCAATTAATGCACAATTAAGCAATCATGCTTTTGATCTGAAGATACCACATAAGATCTTAAATCTAGATGAGAGTCAACTGAGGGTAAAAATATCATCTTCAGAAGATTATTTGCCCATTTTAAGTCCCTTAATTGATATAAGAAAACAGCTCAGTGCTGTTTTTTTAAAAGGATCTGGACTAGAGATCGGAGCGCTGCACAATCCGCTTTGGGTTTCACCGGGCGTTAGCGTCAAATACGTAGATCGGGCAAATGAACACGAGCTACAATCACACTATATTGAGCAAGATAATATTACAAAGCCAGACATTATTGATGATGGTGAAACGCTTATAACACTTCCTAACGCGCGACAAGATTTTATAATTGCGAATCATGTTCTTGAGCACTGCGAAAACCCAATTAAAACAATCAGGCGACATTTAGAGGTTATTAAGGTCAAAGGTATTTTATTTTATACAATACCAGACATGAGATTCTTTTTAGACAAAGATAGGTTGCCCACTACCTTTCAGCATACTATGAGCGACTTTACCTTAGGTCCTGATGTTTCAAGGAAAGAACATTACACTGATTGGGCAAAATTTTGGCGTTTTAAACATGATCCTAAAGATATCTCAGACGAGGCAGATCGTCTGAATAAAGCAAATTATAGCATCCACTTTCATGTGTGGAATTATAATTCTTTTTTTAACTTTTTGATTTCTTTGCAAGAATTCTTTAAATTCTCGTTCTCTATCGAGGTTTATGCTTTTAACTTTACAGAAATAATTTGCATCCTTAGAAAACACCATTAAATAGTTTAATGTCGTTATCTGATAGTTGTATCATTTATGCGTTGGGCATTTTTGGTATATTTGTTTTTTCTGCTCTACTTTTTCTGCCCTGTTTTTTATTTCGCACGTTTCCTATTCATTTAAAACTAACATATGGTATTTTGTGTTCTTCGTCTTTTGCGTGGCTCTTACTTATTATTGCTTTTTATGCCCCTTAGCTTCGAAGTTCTTTATTCGTTTTGTTTATTCTTGGTTTTATTTTTTGCTTTTCTGTTGGCAGATACAAAGAAAATAATGTTTTATTGCAGATTTTTACATTATGGCTTGCCAGCTCACTCTAAAGCCCAGAGCAGGGAGAAAAGTAAGGTATCGCTCCTTTAAAGCATAAAACTTTGATCTAAATAATTGATTCAAGGTAAAACATCCTTTTCTTGAGCTCTATAAAGTTTTTTTCATCGCAACCAGTAAGACATTCCAAGATTTTATTAAATTGCGACTTCCAACTTATTTGCGACACATCCGACAAAGATTCACTTTTTAGTATGTTTTTCTTGGAAAAAGCTTTTGTCTTTATTTGTTCTAATAAATCGGATTGGCTGTTAAAAAAATAAATATTTTCCCGAACTGCTGCGGGAAGATTATTTTTTATCTCGACGAAGCTTGGAAGTTTTCTGCATATGATGGGCACTCCTAAATACGGCACGTCCCTCACCGGCAGTCCGAAACCCTCCACAATAGTTGGATAGACAACACAAATGGCTGCAGAGATTAGATCTTGAAGATCTATATCTAGAAGATTTCCACTTGGTATAAATCGTATTTTTTCGGACGAAATCCCATTTATTCCAAAGACTACTATTTTCTCTCTAATTTCGTTTTCAATTAGCAGTCGAATTGTTGGCTGTAAGAACTTATGCTCAAAATGGTTTCCGAAAATAAGAATATACTTTTCAGAATTATTGTTCCTAGAAATTGCTCTTGTCAATGTTTTCGGCTGGCAGCTAAGCAGAATACTTTCTGCTTTTTTTACATCTAAGTCATATTTTTCAGCAAATTGTTTTATTGACTCTTGTGATATGCCAAATATTTTGTCACTAAAGTCTGCAGAAAATTGCCACATTCTCGAAAGCGTTCGACTTTTTAGCTGGAAGCAATCATCAGCAATAGTATCAAGCATCCAAAAACTGGTTATAAGACATTTTGTGAAAATAATTTTTAGAGTTTTTAAGTGGAATGGCTGAGATAAGTGAAGACCATACCTACAGAACGGAATGTCTTTTTTATCATGAATTACGCGCAGGTTTTTGCTGCTTTTTATTTCATGATATTGAGCTGACTCATGTGATATATGGGTGATGAACTTAAATGAAGAGTTATCAAGTTTTTGTATTTCTTTATAAATATTGACCGCAATTTCAGATGTTCCATTATTGCATGTGCCGAGGAGGTCTTGACCGATGTAAATATTTTTATTTTCAATTAACTGGGTGCTGCATAACAAAATTTCAGCTTTATAGGATGGGCTATTAAAATATGAGCTTATTTCTGCGGGATAGTTTTGATATTTTTTACATATAATTTCAAAGTTTATTTTCTTTCGTTCTTCCGCTTTCAAATGCAAGTGTTCAAATGATGCAGATCCTTTATGCCAGACAAATGCATTATTGGCGATTCCCGCCTTATAGCCCACCATATTTGCTCTTAATATTAAATCATTTTCTTCCTCGTAGCCTTTCCCGTAAACTTCATCGAAACCACCGAGATCATCGAGAATTGACCACTTGATATAAAGACAGAAACCACAACAAGTAGGGGTTATTTGAAGTTTCGGAAAGTGCTTACTTATTTGTTGGTGATATTTGAACCACTCACCGCTATTTAAATTCGAGATACCATCTAATTTGATTGGCCAACTACAAAGGCTTGCGTTATTGCTTCTTGGACTCACAAATCCAATCTGCGAATCTGATTTAGCAACTTCAATTAATTCCGTTATTGCGCCTGGAAATACGATTGTATCAGAATTTAGTAAAACTATATCGCACTTGTTTGAAATAGATAATTGGAAGAATTTGTTACTTGTTTTTATAAAGCCTTCATTTGTCAGATTGTCTTGAAAAAGAGAAACGCGCTGAAAATGTTTTGACATTTGAAGTTTTTGTATCAGAGGGCTATCCCCCGGATAGTCATTAATAAATATGATTATAGCATTTTGATTATTTATTTCCTCCAAGCAGTTTTCTAAAGATTTAATTAATTGTTGGACAGATTCACTTTCTTTATAAACTGGAACGCCTATTAGTAAACTAGGCTTAAATGGTAATTGGTGGTTTTTATTTTTCTTTAGTTGATTCTTACCAATGCAATTGTTAACGAGCGGATGTGAATTGTTTTCGTTCGTAAATTCATTATTGTTTGTAAGCTTATTTTTTGTAAGAAAATCTTTTTCATTTTTTTGTCGGTTTTCTTTTCTGCCGTGAACAATATAATGTTCCGGGGGTTCCATGCCGCTTTTTTTAACGTCTGGATATTTCTTTAAATACCAATCCCGATCAAAACTGATTCCAGCGATCCATCTTTTTCGTCTCTTTCTGATACTGCGTTCCAGCCTTCTCCAGAAACCCGGTCGAGGGGGGGAGGAATTTGCCGTGGGTGTTTTATTGATCAAACCCGGTTTGCGAATTTTCAACATTTTGTAGAGATACGCATACCAGGAAAAAGGGGCGGGGATCATGTAGCTGCTAGGGGCAATCACGGAGTCCTGGATCTGCCCGGCATATCTGGCCACGTCCTGCAAGTTATTTTCATTTTTGCTCATTCGGCTTTCGAAGGTGGTTCTCAGAATCTCCATCTCAGCCAAATTCTTTTGCTGCAAATGATCCTGCCGCTCGTGCATCTTGCCCGCCAATTCCCGAAGTTCATTGATCAGCTCCTCGGCCGTTTTTGTTATATCACCATGCGATTTCTTTGGCTCCGCAGCGAGTCCCCCTACTAATAAATGATCCGCTAAGATAGCTTCCCGCTGGACTTTGCGTTGCTTGGCTAGCTCGCTCTTCAACTCGCCGAGGGATTTCTCCACGGCCTCACGAGTGTGACTATTTGCTTCGGCCTCCTGCTTTTTGGCCTCCAGCGACTCCTCCAACTGCTTTACCCGCCCCTCCATTTGGGTCATCACAGCCCGCTGGTGCCCTTCCTTTTCTGCATAGAACTTGGCAAGGGCATCAATCGCCTCCGCCAGCGGTGCTATCTCTAGCTCGATCTGGAGCGAAGCGACTGGCAGGACCTCCGATGGCAATTTAGGCAGAATCACCGCGGGGTCGTTTCCAGTGGAAACCAGTTCGATCCCCACTGCAGGATGGGGCAGAGCGGTGGCGGTGCCGCCAACCACTACCTTTTCCCGATCACCCTGCAGATCCCACACCACCTTGGAATCCTCCGAAAAGAATTTAAGCGAGCGGATGAGGATCCTCCCCGCCTGACATCCGGGATCGATCCTCCACAAGATGGATCTGGCTGCTTTGCCCTGTAATAAAATTCTTGTTTTGACAGGCTGATTATCGCGGCAAAGTAACGGTTCCGATATCTTGTCTTCCTCGGAGAATATTCCGCTTTCTTGGGCAAAAAATAGCTCCAAATTCATCGGCCGTTCTGATTTTGGTTGGGCAGCTTTTATTTGAGAAATAGATGCCAATCGTTCAAGTTCCTGGCCTCTGACTTTCGCCATCAGGGATTCGCCATTGGCCGACATTACTTCCAATAAAATTTTTTCCTCCGCCGTTCCTTCACGGAGCCAAGGGCAATCCTCTTTCCGATTCGAACTTGGTAGCTGAATCACCCCCAGTCCATGACTTTGCCTAAATTCAAAGTTTTGCGGATATCTTTCTTTGAGCTCAGCCCAAAACTTCCACACCCCAAACTCTCCATGGGTCACTTTAATGTCGTGCAAAAGAACCAACGCCCCCGGCGCAAGTTTTGGAAACCATGTTTCAAAGTCATGATGCACCGCTTCGTAGGTATGGAGACCGTCAATATGTAGCAGTTCAACCGACTGGTCCTGAAATTTCGCCAAAGCCTCATCAAAAGTCATCCGATAAAGCGTGGAGAAACTTTTGTATTGGCTTTCGTTGTGCTGATTCACCAGTTCAAATACATTGCCTCCATAGAAACCAGCCTGCTCATCTCCTTGCCATGTATCCACGGCATAGCATCGGGTGATCAGCCCCTTGTCCCGTACTGCTTGACAGAAGCTAAAGTAAGAGTTTCCGGCATGCGTCCCTAACTCCACGAAAAGTTTCGGCTGACTTTCGGCCATCAGCCAATAGGCGAAAGGCATATGGCCAACCCAAGCATGCGGCTCTTGCACCCATTCGGGGGACCACGAAACCGATGAAATAAGGCTGCTTAGAAACTGATCCGGCTTTGTAAACACTGAGTCACTATCTTCGTTAGCTCTTTTGGGATAAAGCTTTTTTTCGCCTGAAGCTCTCGAGCTATTTTCTAAAGATGCTCTTTTTATCTGCGACTTAGGCGCAGGGATGCATAATTCAGGAAAATTCTATGAAACACCACAAAAATTCCTCACGTTTTTCACCTGCTTTTTGCAAGGCGTCCGTTTCTCTTCCAAGAACATAGAGATGAATAACGCGCTCTTTCAATGCGGATAATTATGTAATTATTTTTTTATCTTAACTTCTGAAATACTATTTCTCTATATCTAAAGAGGGGTGCGTTGCTCTATTCTCCGACTCCAAATTTTTCGAACCGATGAACCCAATCAGGACGCACTAAATCGTGAAAAGCAGAATTAAAGTGCGATTTTTTAATCTTGGGGAACACAGGCGATATGTTCCTCCATAAGTATTCAGCGTCGTTCATAAACCTCGGGAAATCCAAAAGGGTTTGAGGAATGTTATATCGCGCAAGCGTCAGTATTAGATGATAGAATTTACGAGCTAGCTCAGTTTCCTGTTTTTCTGGCGTCTCCACGTCCCATATGCCTCCTGGCACTTCGTTTGCGTTAAGATTTCCATGGATCCTACTGATTCTTCTCCTGCTTTCTGCTGCTGAGTAAAGATCCCTCATCGGCACAAAGCAGTGATCAATTCTATAAAGCTTCCTCTCAAGTGCTATTGCCAACTTTTCGCATGCAAAAGGGCTTTTCACTACTCTCGGCAAAGGAACGGCTAACAAGTCAACCTCTAGGCCAGCATGGCTGATTGGGTCGATGCTCTGTTCAGGATTTAGGAAGCCTGTGTCCTCGCCTAACTCGCTAAGCAATCTGACCAAAAAAGTGGTCCCAGCCCTTCCAGTCCCACTTATGAGGATATGAGTTTTCACAGTATTCGTAGTAATATATATAAAAATTGTTTCTTTTCAACCACTTTTTTGGAAAACTCTTTGCAACTTTTACTGCTGCAGGTCATGGGCTTAAAACTCTTTAGACTACCCTCATTGACCGTTTTTCAGTCCGATTCTATTAATTTTATATGCCGATGTCGCCGAACGTCCTTATTAGTTTGCCTGCATCCATCCCTTTTGCCCGTTGTCCTGAACGGACTGTTTCCAGTCACTATTTTTTAGATACCACTCGACGGTTTGCCGTAAACCCGTCCCAATGGTTTCCTGAGGTCGCCGTCCCAATTCCCGTTCACTTTTAGATCCGTCTATTGCGTGCCGCCAGCCGTGCCCCGGCCGGTCCTTCACAAAGGAAATTAATTTCTCCGTGTTCAGGATTGGTGAAACCCGTGTCCTCTCCTAACTCGCCCAGCAATCTAATCAAAAAAGTGGTCCCAGCTCTTCCAGTTACGCTTATCAAGAAATGTGATTTCATAGAATTTGGTTAGATGAATTTACAAGCCGTGCATCCATTAGCACATCGAATTTGAAAATATTGTGCCCTGATCCCCTTGTGGGTCAGGGGGCTAGAGCGCCTCGAGCTCTCCGCGCTGAGGGGCTTCCTTTCGAAAAACATCCCCTTTTTCAAAAATCACGACGCTGTCATAGATGCAAATAGAAAAGGTTTCTCGCGTGAACTTTGAAGGTTTAAAAACACCGCGAGAATGATCAGCCTGAAGTTCGTCTATAAGATTTTTCGTCTTTTCCAAAAAAGACTCTTTTTTCCCTTGGCCACCACCGTATTCCTCCCAATAGCAAGTGTGTAAATCTTCCACAAAATAGACCGAGTTCTTGGCCATCTGCGGATATAAGTGGCTAAAAGTTGCCCATAAAATTCTTCATAACATGACTGCCGTCATCCAAGATAACATCGGGCAAACCAAATTCATGTATTACAGAGTCGAGGAATCTAGTATCCGATTGGTCGCCAATTCTTACAAAGATTCCGGGTTCCTCATGACCCTTTGCAATTGGGTCTATATCGATTCCGACAATCTTCGCCATAGGCCCAAATTATCTTTGGAACATCTGGAGGGACCCCCCTTTGGATACCCCGATTTCCCAAAAAACAAGAGAGCGACCGCGCCAAACCGAAAAATGGCGTTCATAAATTGGAAAATAATGAACCCATCTATGTATAACTTTCCCACGATTAGTGCAAAAATCACTCCAAAGGCTGGTTGACACGTATTAAGGTTAACGCGCTTTGTAGAAATCTGTACACTTCTTAAGTCTTTTTTAGGCTGAATATTGTGCCCAATGATAGAACTCGTTCTTTGGGATTGGTGTCTATCGATGCCCTATGCCCGTCGTCCTTAACGGACTGTTTCCAGTATCCCCGAACGTAATTTGAAATTGTCCAAGCCACTAGGATTTAAAACAATGAATGCTGAAGATTGCCCCCCCCCAAAGAATCTTCCTATTTTTAGATCTTATTTTTTCAAGAAGACGAAAAACTCGTGCCCCACAGTGGGTATAAGTTTCGTAATTTTCAAAGTTGTATAATTTAACAAGGAAATGTTTTCAAAGATTTTAATGAATGAATGTGGCTCAAACACCCAGTTATGAATGTCTAAATATTTTCCTTTTTTTGTTTCAAGAATCGCATTTTTGACCTCTTCAAGGGAATGCACTTTTGTAATTACCCCTTGAGTTCTTTTATCCCAAGCTATCTTTCCATTTTTTTTACAGACTTGTAAATAATACTCTGCAACAGATCCAACAGTTTGTATTCTAGGCCCGATTTCAAAGATGTCGATTACCCTGCCTAAAGATGTACATTCCCGATCGTGGTCAAAACAAAAGTTTTTATCGGGAATCGCTAGGCGCAGTTCGCCATTTTTCTGTAATATAGCTTCGCAATCTCGCAGGAAGCCGATGAGATCAGTTGTGTGTTCTATAACGTGCGAGGCAAGTATCCAATCAAACTTTTCCCCATTCACTAATTTTTCGAATCTTTCCCCTTTCCAAACAAAGTCTACTGTCTCGATTTTTGATATATCGACTCCGTGAGTTTTGTATTTTGCCGCCAATTCTTCCGCTGTGGCATGATCAAGAATCTTTACATTAAAACCATCTTTTTTTGCAGCTAGTGGACTGAAGCTGGGGCCGATTTCAAGTCCTCTTTGATTCTTCGATAGGCCTTCTAACAATATTTCAACTCGATTGAACCTTTTTTTATTTTTGTCGATCCCAATCAGGGCAAAAAGTCGTTTTCTTCTTTTCCGGATACTTCTCTCGAGGAGCCGCCAAAACCCCGGCCGATCCTTCGATTCCTGGAACGTCGTGCGATCCTCAAGCGATTCGAGGCGGCGCTTCATCCCTTCTTTTCGGGAGCCCAGAGGTTCAGAGCATCCTCGATCGCGTCGCCTGCTGAGCGGATCTGAATTCCTGCCTTAAGAATCTTAGTTGTATCTAAAATACAGTTGGAGCGTGGGGTGACGGCCCCAAAACGATAGAATTCATCGTCACTCTGCCAAAACTCAGGTTTCCAGGAGGGATTTAGCCGTTTTTGAATCTTCTCTACGACTTCACGTGTCGAAATGTACCCTGGGTTGACCACGTTATACACGCCACCTGGGATTTTCTGAAGCCAACTATCCAAGCAAGCAGCGACAAAATCCCCACGATGGCTGATCGAATTCCAATTTTGATAAACTTTGGCGTATCGTTGGACCTTGGAAAGATAGTTGCGTGACCCGTCAAACTCATCAAAAGGAATTCGGAGACGCCAGACGTAAAAATCCGGGAATCCGGCCATCACCTCCTCTGCCAGGGCCTTTGTTCCGCTATAAAAACTGCAGTTGTTGTGGGTGAAACAGAAGTTGGGCTCATCCGTCTCGGTGAATCCCGCAACTTGCTCCGACCTCTTGGACAGCAATTCGGAAATCAGCGGCTCGGTCAGTCTATCCTCTACTGCCCAGGCGCCAGACTCTTGTTGGACCTTTGCCCCAGAGTAGATACAGCCTGAAGAGACAAAGCCTAGCTTGACCCCAGCCACATCACAGGCTTGGGCCACCGTTTGGGCCAGAGTGACGTTGCCGGCAACCGTCTCCCCTTTTTGATTTTCACAGGCGTCCACGTTGGGTTTGCCGGTGAAACCAGCTGCATTGATCACAAAGTCCGGCTTTGTCTTAAGAAGCGCTTGGCGAAGAGTTTTGAAATTCGTGTAGTCAGGTTGACGACGGGAAAGGGGCGTAAATGGTATCTTTCGATCCGAAAGCTCTTTCGCAAACGCCTGCCCGACGTAACCAGAAGCTCCGAGCAAAAGTATCATAACACTAGTATTATCAAGGCGGCTTCAATTGAAAAGAATAGAAGTTATCGAATAATTCAAACACCGAATCTTAGGTCGCATTGCGGCCAACAAACAGTAATTAACAGCGAATTCCACATGAAACATCCTCATATCACCGGCTTAATGCCTAGTTCCGAAAGGGATATTTGCTGCTGAAAGTCTTGGTTTCTGTAGCTCTACAAGATCTCGTGAGCTACGAGCTGCCTCGTATCGGCCTCTTCTTCTCACACAACATTTTCCCGATTCTGCAGAACTATGATTCGCAAGATCCTCGGATTCGCATTTTTCCACCACCCAATTAACCGTGGGATGCAGGAGAATTGAGCTCTTGTCACGGGGCATGACCATGAAGTTAATGAGGGGGAGATTGCAGAAGGGTTTTGTCCGGTGAAAAATTGTAAAATGTTAACAGCAAAACCGCCAATACCGACCCGATTATTAAAAACACATCCCACCGCGAGATCAACCGCTGGACACTTTCATCCCAGACTCCCACAGCGACTGGGCTTCCCACCGCCAGCCACGCGTCTGGGCTTCCATCAGTTATGTGAAGCGTAAAAGGTCCACCGCACACTTTTGCAGTTGCCACGTCCCACACTTGCTTGCTGTCCCCAGCAGTATAAAGCAGCCATCGTTTGTCGTTCTGCTCCACTTCGAGCGTAACGCCCTTTGCGTGAGGCCCTCCTATTACGGGAATCTCGACGTAATACCCCCGATGGGCCGCGGGAAACGCGATCGTCGCCTTCCCAATGGTCGCTGCTCCTACGGAGCCGAATGTCCCCCATGTCCGAGACTGAGGAACCGGTACGTCCGGGGCGCAGCCGCCAACGGTGCAGGCATTGGCAGGCACGCTCTCTATGAGCGAACCTTGCAAGGGAACGCCAATATTTCTTGGCAGTATAGACCGCACAAGTGGATTATCGAGAATGGCTGCTAGACGATCTGGCCGAGGATAAGGAACGTGTAGGTAGGGCTTGTCGGTAAGATGTTTGATATCGCCGGTGAGGACATAGTTGCGGGTATTGATTTCCTGTGCCTGCGCCGTTTCGAATCGTTCCTTCAAGTCGCGACTACAGTGATTATGCACGCTGGAGCCAAGGCATCCCAGCACGGCGGCGGTCCACCCAACTGCAGCGGGCACCACCCAGCGCCGCTTGTCGGCGAATTCCCCAACGACGACGAGGAGGCACGCGAAGTTTATCAGCAGTTCGATCGCAAATACGTCTGTGTAGCGGCTCGACAGGGGGGAGGAGGCTCTACCATAGGCAATAGCCATACCCTGGCTAACCATCCACACAACGAGCGTCAAGAGAATCCACTGGCGATCATTGGCCGGCGGTCGTCTCCGAAGCATCGTCGCCGCAAACAGTACGGCAGGAGCATTGCTAAGCAGCGGCCCAAAAACTGCTAACTTGATCGGCCAGCCTAGGACAGCGCACCAGGAGCAGAAAAACTGCATCAACTTGGTCGCTTTCAGCGGAGCATGCTCTGGGACGCTTGGCGTCAGCACCACCCCAAGGACAAACAAGCCGCCGAGAACCAGCGCCGAAACCAAATGGCAGCGCCTCGCGCGCACGCCAAGCAGGCCCTGGATCGCAACAACAGCCACCGCTGCCGCCAGAACGAAGACCCCCGAAGCTAGGGAAAAAAAAGCGCCGATTGCGAGGCCAGTTCCTGCCCACCACCGCTTCGAGAAAGGTTCCGCCCCGATTACGAGCCAGATCGCCCCGACGCCGAAGAGTAGTGAAAAATAAAAACACGACTGGAAGCCTGCGAGCGTGTTTTCCCAGCCATAAGGCCAACTGAAGAGCAGAACACAGAAAGCCATGATGGCCATGAGATGTTGGCGGCTGACAACCCGTGCCAATAACGCGACAAGGAGACAAACGAGCCCGACATGGAGCGCGGCGTTAACCACCATTTGCATTAGCGGGTTCCATATTCCATTGGCAGACAAAAGCCCAATCGCCAGCAGTCGCGGTACCAATTGTCGATGCTCATTGTGCGCGGCCAGCATCTGATCCCACCCCAGACGCCCCTCGAGAAACGGAGCATAAAGCAACGCCTCATCATCCCACTGGTCCCAGTACGGAGTGCCATTGCCGTATGTGCCGATCACGAAAAGTTTACCGCCGAACAGAATCAAGGCAAGCGAGGCGAGTGTCAACGCGAGCCCGAGACTCTTTACCGGGACGGTCGTTGATATTCTCTGACTCATCAAATTAATGGCTATATTGCCGAGGAAAGACTTGCCTTGTCGAGCGTCACAAAGAACTCATGGTCGCGAAGGGGATTAAACCGCCACTTCTATATCGAAATAAGCTGTAGCTCTCGAAGGTCGCGAAGGATGCTGCAGAATGAATTGGGATAGAAGGCTCACTCGTTCAGTTGGAGGCAGTGCGCCTCCTGCACCTATTCCATTGCCTGCTGGGCGTTAGCTTAGCTTCTTCTTCGAAGGTCTGATGCGGATCGGTAATTCGACTTACACTAAGCTTGTTATCGGTGAAATTGTAATGTCCACCTGCGAGAGCTGCGCAGCTAAAGCAGGTAAATCGACTATCAGAATTTTTTGAAGCCTTTCAACAACACTCGATGGGGCACGCCCCATAAGCGTCCATTTTCTACTTTACTTTTTGGACTTCGTTCAAGACGCATTAGCCTTAACTATCTATAAATTCGGGTTATAGAAAGGATCTTGTTCGAGCGTTTTGCCCCAGCGCGTTTGCATGAAATCCGTCTCCCTTCGGAACCTCTCAATTTTTTCCTGACCGCGTTCATATCCGCGCGATGCTGATTCGTGATGGGTCAGCTCGGCGAACGGTGTCCAGATAATGCGGTAACCAGCGGCGCGAAGTCGGAGGCAGAAATCGATGTCGTTATAGGCCACTGCAATCTGCTCGTCTAGGCCGCCAACCTTGTCGAACACCTCTCGTCGAACCATCATGCAGGCGCCCGTTACTGCAGAAAGCTCCTGCTGGAGTACCGCACGGCCGAAATATCCAATGTTTCCTCTGGGCAGTCGGAGGTGGTAGTGGCCGGCAACCCCGCCCCCTCCGATGATCACACCGCCGTGCTGAAGCGTGCCGTCCGGGTACCAGAGCCTTGCTCCTACGGCTCCAACATCTGGCTTGATAGCAAAGGAGAGCATCTCTTCGATCCAGTCGGGCGTGATTACCTCAATATCATTGTTAAGTAGGCAGACCACTTCCCCTCTCGATTGTGCAACTCCTGTGTTATTCAGTCGTGAGAAGTTGAAAGGCGATTCATCCCGTATTACCCGAATGCCAGGCCGCTTGGCCAAGGAAGCCAAGTAGTCAACAGCCTCCGGATCCCGACTGCCATTGTCGACGATCACAATCTCATAGTTCGTATAGGTCGAAATTAAATGGATAGAGTCGATCGCTTTCCGCAACAGTGCTTCGTAATCTCGTGTGCAGATAATGATCGAAACCAGCGGAAGCACAGCGGGCAGCGGAAATCTGATGCGGTGAAACTGGGGGGCTTCAGGAGCTGCCTCAACGAATCCCCCACCAACTGATTGCAGGTGGTCCGCCACCGCCCGACGACCTGCCTGTCGACACTTCTCTGGTGATGAATGGCTGACGCTACTAGAGTGTTGCCGCCAGTGATAAAGAATTCGGGGAATGTGCACGATCTGGTTGTGCGGAATAGCCGCGACGACCCTCAATGCGAGATCCCAATCTTGGGAGCCTTCGTAACCTTGGCGAAACCCTCCCAATCCGCACACCAGTTCACGACAATACACCCCCAGCTGGGTCACACAATTTTGGGCCAGTAGCAGTTCATAGTTAAAATCTGGCTTGAAATATCCCGGATGCCGAACCCCATTCTCATCGAGGCAGTCCCAATCGGAATAAAGCAGCCGAGCTTCAGGATTCCGATTGATTGCTTCTGCAATCCAGTACAGCGCGTTCTCTGGTAGCTTGTCGTCATGATCGAGAAGAGCGACAAAATCCCCTTTCGATAAAGCAAGGGCTGAATTTGACGCAGAGGCGATGCGACCATTTGTATTCCGAAAGACGACTTTTATGCGTGAGTCTGTTTCCTGATATTTCTTAAGGAGGTCGATGACGCTCTGCTCTGTCGAGGCATCATCAGCAATACAAAGCTCCCAGTGCGGATAGATCTGGTTGCGAACCGATTCGATAGCCTGTCTAAGCCATTTGGGGTTTGTATTGTAAACTGTCATTAATACAGACAGGAGAGGCTTGTGATTGAGGGCGGCCACCTTTCTCTCTATGTCTTGTCTTATTTTCGGAGTGAACGGATCGTGTTTTTTAATCCACCGAGAATAAGATCTAGTTTTCCTTCTTTTGTAACCTCTCGTTGTTACGAAATTTAAGGCCTTGTTTAGGCCTCGCCCCTCATACTTCCCGTACTCCAAATAGTGCTCCCAAGGATCACCTCCCCATCCAGACGGATCGGCGTGTACCTTTCGATACCAATCTGGATCAAATAAGATTTTATAGATCCATCGATATCTCTGCTTGCGAAAGTTCTGCTCCAGCCGCCGCCAAAAACCGGGGCGATTGGATGAGGAAAGTCTTTCTAGTTCCGGTGCCGAGCCGGAATCGGATTTAATTTCGCTCATCATGGTCCGAACGTTTTCATCGTCACGCCGATCAATGTCTCCCCAGCTTCACTAAAACCTTTGGCCGGATTTCTCCCGTCAACCAGTAGGCAAATGGCATGTGGCCAGCCCAGCAATGGGGTTCCTGAATGCAGTCGGGGAAGCATGAAAGCACTTGCGAAGTAATTTTCATTTTTTCAAAGAAACGTCTTAGTTTTCTCTAAAACCCTTTTTACAGCAAACAAATAACCATGCTTTTCCAACCTTTTAACCTCTCTCGTCCAAATCGACATGCGGGCGTCAAAATCGAATTCGAAAGGAAGGAGGCTTTCTGTTAGTCTGATCTGGTGCAAGAGCTGAAAAAGATTTGGGCCTTTGGGATCCCCTACCTCAAACCGTACCGCTTTCGGTTCGTTCTGGGAATCGCTCTCAGCATGTTCTTTGGGCTTTCGAACGGTCTTTTCGTTCTATCCGTCAACGCCCTGTTTAACCGACTCGCCCCCCCTACCGCTGTCTCGGCGATTCAATCCAAATCGACGACCACTGGCACCGAAACGAAATCTCCTGAGCTGGATTCATTTTCTAAAAGAATAAAAGCTGCTGTGGCTCCTGTGGGTGAATCGCTTAAGAATGTTGAAGATAAGTGGCTTCCCCGCATGGGCCAACCGGTAACATGGCTCCAGATGTTAGGTGGTTTTTTTCTTCTTCCGCTAATCATGGGAAGTCGGGCGATGGCCAGCTACTTCAGCACCTACTGCCTCACCTGGGTCAGTGCTCGCGTGATCCGGGACATGCAGGTGGCCGCCCTAAAGAAAGCTCAGGAACTTTCCATGGCCTTTTTCCAGCGGATGCCAGTCTCCGACATCTACGCGAGGATCACCCAAGACACCAACGCGATCTACGCAGCGATGACGAACGGCTTTATCGACACCATCCGGGAGCCTTTCACCATACTCAGCATTCTGGTCAGCATGTTGGTGATCGATTGGAAGCTGACCCTGATCGCTAGTTTTATGCTTCCCCTTGTTCTTGTCCCGGTTATTTCGAGCGGAAAACGACTCCGTATGCTGACCAAAAAGTTCACCGGCCTTTCGGTCACCCAGAGCGGATATCTGCTTGAAGCGCTCGCCGCCATCCGAATCGTCAAAGCCTACGCTATGGAGGCGCTGCAGCTGAAGTCGTTCCGCGAGCAAGCAGACATCGGTGTTGAGATGAGCGTCAAAACGGCACAAACCCGAAACCTGCTGAACCCCCTGATTGAGGTTCTATCGATGCTCGGAGTTGGTTTTCTGCTGGTTTTTGTTTTCACCACCAACGCCAAGCCTGGAAACCTAGTCGCCTTCCTCACCGCACTTCTCCTCGCACCCCTTTCCATCAAGCGGATCGCGAATCTGCACCTCACCCTGCAGATGACCACTGTCAGCACTCAGCGATTGGAAGAGCTATTTTCCGAGAAGCCCACCGTGGTCGAGCCCACTCATCCCCTACCCCTCACCAAGTTCAATCAGGGCATAAGGATTGAAGGGGTTACGTTCTCCTACGGGCACACAGATGTTTTACATGAGATCACCTTCGACATTCCAAAAGGCAAAAAGATCGGTCTAGCTGGAGAAAGCGGTTCAGGCAAAAGCACCCTGATCAATCTGCTGATGCGTTTTTACGATCCGACCAAAGGAAAGATCCTGTTGGATGGTCACGACCTCAAGGATTACGCCACCAAGGATCTTCTCGCCCAGATGGCCTTGGTGAGCCAGGACGTGGTCCTATTCAACCTCCCAGTGGCCACCAACATCGGCTTTGGACACGATGGGGCGACGCAGGCAGAGATCGAGCAGGCTGCCAAGCACGCGTATGCCCACGACTTCATTATGAAGATGCCCGCCGGGTACGATTCTCCGTGTGGCGAGCGGGGTCAGCTTCTTTCTGGTGGTCAAAAAGCCCGCGTCGCAATTGCTAGGGCATTTGTCCGCAACGCCCCGATCCTTGTGCTCGACGAACCTACCGCTGCCTTGGACTCCCGGGCGGAAAAAGAGATTCAGACCGCCATCGATTCCTTGGAAGAGGGCCGCACCGTCATCTGTATCGCCCACCGCCTTTCGACCCTCGCTAACATGGATGAGATCATCGTCCTCGATCACGGACGGATTGTAGAACGTGGGACCTTTGAAGAGCTTCTCCGAGCCAAGCGACATTTTGCGAAGATGGCGGAACAGCAGAGGCTGACGGCGTCGAGCTAAGAAGAGCCTAGCAAGGAATGATTTTAGATTTCGGATTTGTGATTTTGAATTTGAAATAGGAGTTAGAAGATGAACAAGATTGAGCTTGAGATTCGGACAAAGGAGTTCTCGCTCCAATTAATCCGGTTTTTGCAGAGTCTTCCAAAAAACTATCTGGGTGAAGCCTTAGGCCGGCAGCTGCTTAAATCCGGCACCTCCATCGGGGCAAACTACCGGGAAGCGAATCGGGCGGAGTCTAAGGCAGATTTTATCCATAAGTTAGCCATTGCGGAGAAAGAAGCTTCGGAAACCCTCTATTGGCTGGAATTGATGCTGGAAGCCGGCATCGGGGCAAATCAAGAGGCCATAAGGCTTATGCAGGAGGCTAAGGAACTGTTGGCCATATTTACCGCGGCCGGGCGAACATCGAAAGGGTTACGGTGATTGCGAATTCCGAATTTGGAATTTCGAAATCCGAAATCACAAATCCGCATTCTAATTACGGTTTGGGCGGGAGAGGTTTTTTGGAGAGCTTATGCTCCAAAAGGCGGGTGTGGCGGACGAGCGTGGAATAGAAGGTTGAGGCGGCGATATAAAAGCCGGGATACCCATCGAGAAATCCAAAACGGAACACATAGGCTCGGAAAAATCTCCATACCGCACGGAAGGTCGCCTCAGCCGGCAACCAGCGAGATCTTTTCTTTAAACGCGATTCCAAATAAAGATCGGAGAAGTAATTAATCTTCGAGACATAGCTGGAGATCGAAGGATTCGAGTAGTGCAGGATATCTCCGGAGAGCGTTCCCACTTTCCCTTCCACAAGAAGTCGATCGTGCGGATCGGTGCCGCCCCACTTTGCCTTACCCGCAAGCCAAAGCCGTGTCTGCCAATCCGGATACCAGTCCCCATGTCGAATCCAGTGGCCAAGAAAGAGCGAACAACGAGCCATCCTCAAGGCCACGGGGCCCTCCGCTTTTGGAGAAAGAAAGAATCGATGAATCGAGTTCTTGAGCTTCGAGGAAATCTCCTCATCGGAATCGAGTCCGAGGATCCAAGGCTGGAGGGCTTTCTCCGCCGCCGAATTTTTTTGGGCGATATGCTCCTTCCAGGGTTCACGGAAAACACGTGCCCCGTACTGCTCTGCAATCTTATCCGTCCCGTCGGCAACATCATCATTCAATACCACCACAATGTCGGAGACCCATCCCCGAACACTCTCGAGAGCCCGACCGATCCGGTCGGCATCAGGTCCAGAGATCATGCAAACCGATATGGGTAGAGGAGCGGACATCCCACTACTTTATCGGAATGAGGACGGAGGACAACCTTGGGCGAATCGACTCGCAGAAGGGGCCAGTTTGGTTTATGTTTTGAAATTGCGGGACAGGTGCCGGAGCGGTCTATCGGGCTCGCCTGGAAAGCGTGTGTTGGGTAAAACCAACCGAGGGTTCGAATCCCTCCCTGTCCGAACGCTAGTAAGGACAGGGTGTCTCATATCCCGGAGGGGAAGAACGGATGGCGCGGGGGCAGGTTCGAGGGGGCGCAATCCCGACCGCAATCAATTTTTGAAGAACAGCCCAATCCCTCCCTGTCCGAACGCTAGTGAGGACAGGGATATTTACTCACGCAAAGGGCGCGAAGGGGGTGCTTTTTATTAACCTTTGAGTACGTGGCGGCCGTGGCGTGAGGTTTTTGGCTTTACCCCTCCCACACAAACTCAACAGGCTTGGCAATCCGTGGGTCCAAGCTGTGATGAACCGGGCAGCCCAGTGCGGCTGCTTCGAGAAGTTTTCTTTGGGGATGTTTCCCTTCAAGTGGAACGGTGATTTTCGATTTAAGTGCCACAATTCTCCGGGGTGTATCCGTGCTCATCTCCTTTGTAGTTTCAATCGTTATTCCTTCCAAGGCGATGGAGTGTCTCTTGGCGGCAATTCCCATAATCGTCGCCATACATGTAGCGAGCGCTGTAGCCACTAAATCGGTCGGAGAAAAAGATTCCCCTTTCCCCTCGTTATCGACAGGGGCATCTGTTCCCAGTTTCGCTCCCGAAGGGCCGTGGACAGCAGAGCAGTGTAACTGCCCTTCGTAACGGACGGAAATTTTAACCAAGGGAACGGATCAATGCTGGACTGTGCCAGGAGTGCGGGCCCACCCCCCCGCAAGACCGAGGAGGAACATAATTCCAGAGCCAGCGGCCGCACCCAGCAGGACCTTGAGAAGCTCGAGAGTCATGGAGCGACGCTGATTTTGGAGAGCTCGCTCTGTCCCAATCTTAAGCTGTGCTTTTTGCGCATCCGTTTGCTGAGCCAGCTTGGTCATGAATTCTGGGCCTTTGAGCGTGGTCCGGTTCTGTTGATTAAAATTAGTGACAACGGCCTGCAGCTCCGATGAGTCGAGCGTTTTCACCCGATCCACCGTTGTTTCCAACTGGCGCATCTGGGCTTGGCTCTGGGCGGCAATCTGCTGTTCCGCAACTACGATTAAACGATTGCCTGTAATCAAAGCGGACACGATTACGAGGAGGAATCCTGCTGCATAAACAAAAGGCACGAATGAGAGGAGCCTCATCACCGTTCGCTCGAGGGGCAAAGACATCACTCGCGGAAAAGCGAGCAAGACCCCTAAGGCCAAAAGAGGAACCGGAGTGCGGTCAACCAGTCCAGAGCTAAACCGAAACGCTTGGAGAGCGCCCCCAAACGGATTCGAAAGAAGTTGAAAGAGAAGATCGATGCCGGCAAATGCCAGCAAGCCGTATCCGACAATACGAAGGATTTGAGGAGCAGGTGAGTTTAATTTCATGAACTTTATTCTGCCGAAAATGGGGGGCTTTGTCGAGGTGCGATCCGATTTTCTGTATTTCGTTATCTATAACGTGCTGCCAAGCATATGTTTGCGGAGTCTTTAGTTTTTTAAAAAAAATAACCGCATCTTTTGACAATTTGCGTAGTCTAATCTTGTAGATGCTATCCACCCTCGCTGCATCCAATTGGGATCGCGCCAAGGCCTCTTTGCTTCTGCAAAGGGCAGGTTTTGGAGGGACCCCAGATGAGGTGGACACCCTTGCCGCCCTCTCCCCTGCCGAAGCTGCCGAGTCGCTTCTCGGCCCCTCTCAACTTGTGGCTCCTGAGCCTCCCACCTTCCTGAGTGAACCTGATCTCAAAGCAACTTTAGATTCGGAGCGATCTAAGCTGGCGGCATTACCTGAAAAAACCCGAGCTGAGGCGAAGAAGGAGTTTGCACAGTTCGCGAAGACGAACCAGCGGCGTCACCTAACGGAGTTGCGGGGTTGGTGGCTGAAGTTGATGGCCGATCCGGTACGAGCGGCCAGAGAAAAGATTGCTCTCTTCTTTCACGGCCACTTTGCCACCAGTTACGAAAAAGTTCGTAGTCCTTATCTTCTTTATCAACAAAACTGTCTTTTCCGGGAAATGGGGTATGGATCTTGGTCCGACCTAGTCCTTGGAGTGGCCCAAGATCCCGCCATGCTGATCTATCTGGATGGGACTTTAAGCCGGGCAGAAGCCCCCAATGAAAACTTCGCCCGAGAACTTTTTGAGCTGTTTACTTTGGGCGAAGGAAATTATACGGAGCAAGACATTCAGGAGAGCGCCCGCGCATTTACCGGTTGGACTACTGGAACCGGAAACAAAAACAAGGGTGGCCTCCAGTTCGGATCGCGTCCCACATTTAAAAGTGTCGCGAAGTGGCATGATACAGGGTCGAAGACGATTTTTCGTTCCACCGGAAATTTTGATGGGGCCGACGTGATTCGGCTCGCTCTGGCTCAAGAGGCAGCCCCACGGTGGATCACCCAGAAGCTTTGGCGCTTTTACGCGGGCTGGTCTGCGCCCGAGCCCCTTCTCCAAGAATTAGTGAAAGAGTGGCAATCCCTCAAAGGGCAGATTCGACCCTTCCTGATGGCAATGTGGACAAACCCAAACTTTTACGATCCTGTTCGAGCGGCCGACCGAGTTAAATCCCCCGCCGAGTGGTTGGTGGGACTATGCCGACAAATCGATCGACCTCTGCCTGCTCCTGCTCTTTCCACTCATATTTTGAGCCAGCTGGGTCAAATTCTTTTCGAGCCCCCCAATGTTAAAGGATGGGACGGAGGTATTGCGTGGATCAATACGGCCAGTATCACCCGCCGTTATGAATACGGTTCGTGGTTGGTGGAAGGCACTCAGGGGCTGCAGAAACTCGGATCTCTCAATATGGTGCGGGTGGCGTCAGAAAGTGGCGCGATGACAGTAGCTCCGCCCGAGATCAGCCCTGAGGGGATGGTGGTCACCCATTCCGCCAAGGACATGGACCCAGCAGAAAAGCAGGCTGCCACAGAAAAAATGCGGGAGACGATCGCCCTTTCCCCCGCTCCCGTTGCTTCGATTGCCACCTCGGAGCAGCGTCAAAGCCTAGAGAAGCTGCTTGCGGCCCTGGCGACCCGCTTTTTGGCGGGCGAAACGATCCCGGCGGACTTAAGGACTCGTTTTCAGCAAGCGGCCGGCGAAAAGATCCCCTTCACCGATTCTGCAATTCGGAAAATGATTTTGGCTATGGTGCAGAGCCCTCTTTATCAGGTGACATGAAAGGAGCCTCATGAGTGATCACGATCTAAAGACACGTCGGGAATTCCTGAGAACAGGTCTTCTTGGGGGTTCACTTTCGTGGACCCTACCCGCCTTTCTCAGTCGGACGATGGACTCTTTGCATGCCCAAGCAGACGGGTCGCTCATCCAAGGAGTCACCGGCCGCGACGGGAATATCTTGGTTGTTCTGCAGCTTGCGGGGGGCAACGATGGGCTGAACACAGTCATCCCCCTAGGCAACGACGAGTATAGAAAAGCTCGTCCCACTCTTGGCATGGCGGACTCTGTCGCCTTGCGGCTTGATCCAAAGACGGGACTACATCCTGCTCTTTCCGGATTAGCCTCTGCATTTCACGAGGGAAATTTGGCAATCGTTCAAGGGGTAGGTTACCCCAATCCGAATCGGTCTCACTTTCGCTCGACGGAGATTTGGGCGACGGCAGTTGATTCTGACAAGTCGTCTACCACAGGTTGGATTGGAAGATATTTCGATAACGCCTGCTCGGGTTGTGACGCTTCGGTCGGTATCGCCATGGCCTCCCAGATGCCCCAAGCCATGAACGCGGCAACGCCGACAGGAGTTCTCTATCAAGGCGGGGGCGGAGGTGGAAACAAGAAGAAGGTCAAAAAGAAGAGCACGACTTCAGATCCTACGATGATGGCGATGGAGGATGACGACGATGCGAGCGAGGCAGGTGGATCAATCGGCATGCTGAATGGGCCGGGAAGTTTGGGAAAGCTTTCCGCCTTAGATTTTCTTGAGAGGACCGAAATGGATGCAAAGGTCAGCCAGCAGGAGATTGCAAGTGCTTCGGCCAAGGCAAAGAACTCAGTCCCTTTTCCAAGTAGTCGCCTTGGTCAAAACTTTGCGATGGTTTCTCGGTTGATCGCGGGAGGGATGCCCACGCGAATTTACTACCTTTCGCAGGGCGGATTTGACACCCATACCCAGCAAGCGTCGGCGCATGAGCGTTTGCTAAAAGAGATGGGGGATGCTGTTTCCGCCTTTTTGGCCGACCTGAAAGCCCAAGGGAATCTAGGAAGAGTCACGCTGATGACCTTTAGTGAGTTCGGCCGCCGAGTGAAGGAAAATGCTAGCGGCGGCACAGACCATGGAGCCGCTGCCCCTCTCTTTCTCGCCGGTGGCGGAGTGAAGGCGGGATTGCTCGGTCAAATGCCTTCCCTTGCCCCCAAGGACCTTTTTGACGGAGATGTGAAGTACAACACCGATTTTCGCTCCGTTTATGCAACGATTCTAGAAAAGCATCTTGGCGTAAAGTCGGAGCCTATTCTTAAAAAATCTTTCTCTACGATCCCCGTCTATGCCTAAAGAAAAACCCCGATGGGGTTACCATCGGGGTTTTCGTGCAACGTGAGTTGCGACAGTTTTTAGACGTCGTAGTACATGAAGAACTCATACGGATGGGGACGGAGACGCAGGGCGTCGTAATCCTTAACCCGCATTTCGACAATCGTATCCACCATGTCCTTGGTGAAGACGTCTCCCTTAAGCAGGAACTCGTGATCCTTCTCGAGGGCCTGTGCCGCGCCGAGCAATGAATCCGGTGCACTTGGAACCTTGGCAAGCTCCTTAGGGGGAAGCTCATACAGATTTTTGTCGAGCGGATCGCCCGGATGAATCTTGTTCTGGATGCCATCCAATCCCGCCAACATCTGGGCTGCACACGCCAGATAAGGATTGGCTGCGGGATCCGGAGTACGGAACTCGATTCGCACAGCTTTCGGATTCGACGAGTAGGTCGGAATCCGGATGGCCGCGCTCCGATTCCGCGCACTGTAGGCAAAGTTAACGGGCGCCTCGTATCCTGGAACCAGCCGCTTGAAGCTGTTGGTTGTCGGGTTCGTGATCGCAGTCAATGCCCGCGCGTGCTTGATGATTCCGCCGATGTAGTATAGAGCGAGTTCGCTCAAGTTGGCATAGCCCTTCCCTGCAAAGAGCGGCTTACCATCTTTCCAGATGCTTTGGTGACAGTGCATCCCCGAGCCGTTGTCCCCGAAGAGAGGTTTCGGCATGAAGGTGGCGGTCTTGCCGTGGCGACGAGCGACATTGCGGACCACATACTTGTAGAGATTCATCTTGTCGCCTGTGCGAACAAGCGTGTCGAAACGAATGTCGATTTCAGCTTGGCCAGCGGTCGCTACTTCATGATGCTGGCGCTCAATCTGGACTCCGAGATCTTCCAGCATGAGAGTAATCTCATTGCGAATATCCTGCTGCGTGTCGGCAGGGGGCACTGGGAAGTAACCCTCCTTGTGGCGGATCTTATATCCGGTGTTCGGCATTTCTTCGCGGCCGCTGTTGAAGATACCCTCAGCGGAGTCGACCTGATAGAAGGAGCCCCGTGAAGAGGAGTCGTACCTCACATCGTCAAAGATAAAGAATTCTGCTTCCGGTCCGAAGAAGGCGGTGTCTCCAATCTTAGTGCTCTGCAGATATTTTTCCGCACGGATGGCGATGCTGCGAGGATCCCTCTCGTAGGTCTGCATCGTGATCGGATCGATGACGGTACAAACAAGGCTCAACGTAGGTTCCGCATTGAACGGGTCGAGCATGGCCGTAGCGGGGTCGGGCAACACCAGCATGTCGGACGAGTTGATCGACTTCCACCCACGGATGGACGAGCCGTCGAAGCCTAAACCTTCTTTAAAGGTCGACTCCTCAAGCTCTGCAAGAGTTGTGGTAAAGTGCTGCCAGGTTCCGGGAATGTCACAAAATTTGTAGTCTACGAGACGACAGTTGTGCGCCTTGGCAAATGCCAAGACCTCTTTGCCCGATTTTGCGTTCAGATACTTTTCAGTCATATGTTGTGCTCCTTTATTTGAAAGACGGGATTTGCCTTGGGGCATTTCAGACCGCCTTTTCTCCTCTGTCCTCGGTCCGGATGCGGATCACCTCATCCAAAGGTAGGACAAAAATTTTGCCGTCTCCGATTTTCCCTGTTTTGGCCGCCTTCAATATTGCGGCAACCGCTTTGGGTACAGACGCCTCGGGAAGAACGATCTCCAACTTTACTTTAGGGAGAAAATCCACGGTGTATTCGCTTCCGCGATAGATTTCGGTATGCCCTTTTTGGCGGCCGAAGCCTTTGACCTCGGTGGCTGTCATGCCTTCGATTCCTGCTTCCGTCAGTGCCTCTTTTACCTCTTCCAGTTTGAATGGTTTAATAATCGCTTCGATTTTCTTCAGTGCCATATACCGTGGTTCTTTCTTGGTTGGTTTCCCATGAGACAAGCCCACGGGGGAAGGATTGTCATACCTCCCCACCGTGGGCCTCGTCACGCCTGAAATCGATCGGGTTAGATCGCTTTCGCGCCCTTGTCCTCTGTTCGGATGCGAATCGCCTCATCCACAGGAAGAACAAAGATCTTTCCGTCGCCGATTTTGCCGGTCTTGGCTGCCTTAATGATGGCGGCCGAGGCTTTTTCGACCGAGGCGGAGTCGAGAATGATCTCAAGCTTCACCTTGGGCAGAAAATCCACGGTGTATTCACTGCCACGGTAGATTTCGGTGTGGCCCTTTTGGCGGCCAAAACCCTTCACCTCAGTTACGGTCATTCCCTCGACGCCGGCCTCGTGAAGGGCTTCCTTCACTTCCTCCAGCTTAAAGGGTTTGATAATTGCTTCGATTTTTTTAAGAGCCATAGATTTATATTTCTTTCTAGGGTATCCCTCGGATTAGTAGATGTAGCCCTTTTCTTCGTGATCGCTGACGTCGAGTCCTTCCCTTTCCGCTTCCGCGGCAGGTCGCAATCCCATCAACGCTTTGATGACGAATGCAATCACGGTCGTTCCGACGATGGAAAGAACCAACGTCAAAGCGATCGCCTTGCACTGCTCAGCCACTAGGGTTTTGCCAACAATCTCCTTCAGATTCAGGTTGAGGTTTGCGTTCACGTCGGCCGTTGCGAGAACACCCGTCAAGAATGCGCCGAGAGTTCCCCCCACAGCGTGTACCCCGAAGGTGTCGAGAGCGTCATCGTACCCGAACCATCTTTTCACGCGTGTGCAGAAGAACCAGGGAACCAGCCCCGCGGCGACTCCGATGATGATCGATCCGGACGCATCGATGAAGCCGGTAGCGGGAGTCACCACAACGAGACCCGCGACCGCCCCCGAGCAGAAGCCGAGAACACTCGCCTTCCCCTTGTCGAAATATTCCGCTACTGCCCAGACGAACGCGGCCACTCCGGTTGCCAAAGTTGTCGTCATGAAGGCATTCGCTGCCACGCCGTCCGCTGCCACAGCCGATCCTGCGTTAAATCCGTACCAGCCGACCCAGAGCATTCCGGTGCCGACCATACAAAGCACCATGCTGTGCGGGGGCATTGGCTCTTTGCCGAATCCCAGGCGTTTGCCGAGGATCATGCAGAGAATCAGAGCTGACCATCCGGAGGACATGTGAACCACGGTGCCACCCGCAAAATCGATGGCTTTGATGGAGGCGCCGGCGTTCCAAACGCCATTCATCAAACCGTTGACTCCCCAAACCATATGAGCGAGGGGGAAGTAGACGATGAACATCCACGCGCCAACAAAAAGAAGAAGGGCGGAGAATTTAATTCTTTCCGCGATCGCCCCGATGATTAGTGCGGGAGTGATGATGGCGAACATCATCTGATACATGCTGAAAACATTCTGGGAAACCCAGTATGAGTAATCGGTGTTCGGAGCCGATGTCACTCCCTTGAGGAAGGAGAACTCCAGCCCGCCAAGGATCGGACTGTTAAAGCCCTTTCCAAAAACCAGGCTGTAGCCGACCGCCCACCAGAGGATGGTGACCAAGCCGGTGATTCCCAAGCATTGGGCCAAGATGGAGAGGACATTTTTCGAGCGGACAAGTCCGCCATAGAAAAGGGCCAACCCTGGAAGCGTCATAAACAACACGAGGGCTGCGGAGGTCATCATCCAAGCGTTGTGACCTGGGCCTGCAACTCCGACCGATGCAGTCGTCAACCCATCCGGAATAGAGCCTTTTTCATCTTTCAATGCGCCGGTGGGATCACCATTTCCAAGATAGGCCTCTAATCCGGCCACTCTTTGTTCGAGGGTGGGCGTTGGGGCGTCAGCCCAAGCGCCTGCCACCATTACTCCTAAGACCGACAGCACCACGAGCGGGCGCCATCCCAACATGCTTTGTATCGTCATACTTCCATCTCCTTTGTTTGGTCTGATTACTATCGTCCCAAGGACGGACCTCTGAAGCAGACTCCCCCCAAGAGATCACTTCTATTTAAGCAGATGCCGTGCCAAAAGACTTGGCCTATCCAAAAAAATACAACCTGTTGATGAATAGCAGCCTAAAATGTTGGATTTTTAGGGTCTCCGCCCGTGCCTACCTATAAGTGGCTATTTTTCACCTCAACTCAATTAAACAAGCTAGTAGATGTAACCTTTTTCCTCGTGATCGCTGACATCCAAGCCTTCGCGCTCCGCCTCGGTTGAAGGTCGCAAGCCCATGACAAATTTGACGCCCCAAGCCACAACTGCGGTGCCAACGACCGAAATCAAAAGAGTCACCAGAATCGCTTTCGACTGCTCAATCAGAAGAGCCCTGCCGAGGATCTCCTTAAGGTGCAGGTCGAGATTGGGATTCACATTTGCCGTTGCAAAAATTCCGGTCAGAAAAGAGCCGATCGTTCCGCCGACGGCGTGAACCCCGAACACGTCTAAGGTGTCGTCATAACCAAACCACCGCTTCACCCGAGTGCAGAAAAACCACGGAACGAGTCCTCCCGCCAAGCCGAGGAGAACCGCACCGGTTGCATCCACAAAACCTGCCGCCGGAGTGATCGTGACCAGACCTGCCACTGCGCCTGAACAGAAGCCGAGAACGCTCGCCTTCCCCTTGTCGAAATATTCGGCCACCGCCCAGACAAACGATGCCACGCTTGCCGCCAAGGTGGTGGTGAGAAAGGCATTCGCCGCAACCCCATCCGCCGCCAGCGCGGACCCAGCGTTAAATCCGTACCACCCGACCCAAAGCATTCCCGTGCCCACCATACAGAGCACCATGCTGTGCGGAGGCATGGCCTCCTTATTCAATCCAATCCTTTTCCCAAGAATGATACAGGCAGTCAAAGCAGACCATCCCGAAGCCATTTCCACCACAAAGCCGCCAGCAAAATCGATCGCCCGAATTCCCGCTGCGGAATTCCACACCCCATTCATCCATCCAGTGCTGCCCCACACCATGTGTGCGAGGGGAAAGTAGACGACAAACATCCACGCACCGGTGAAAAAAAGAACGGCTGAAAACTTCATCCTCTCTGCAACAGCACCAATCAGCACCACGGGCGTGATAATCGCGAACATCAGCTGGTACATGCTAAAAACGTTTTGCGATACCCAGTAGGCATAATCGGTGTTGGGGGCCGACGTTACGCCCCGAAGAAATGTGAACTCCAACCCGCCCAGAAAAGGGCTTTGGAAGCTTTTCCCGAAAACGAGACTATACCCAGCCGCCCACCATAGAATCGTTACCAATCCGGTGATTCCTAAACATTGAGCCATGATCGAAAGAACGTTTTTTGCACGAACCAAGCCTCCATAAAAGAGGGCGAGTCCTGGAAGGGTCATAAACAGAACCAGCGCTGCAGAAAACATCATCCACGCGTTGTGGCCCGGACCCGCCACTCCGACGGAGGGGGTGGTGGGTTGCTGCTCGGGATTTGCCGAGTTTGATTTCAGGGTCGCGGCCGGATCGCCGTTCGTCAGATATGCCTCGAGACCCGCCACCCTCTGCTCGAGAGTGGGAGCGGGAGCTCCCGCACGTGCAATGTTCAAAAATGGAAGACAGAGTCCTACAGCAACGACCCCTGCGCGAATCCACGATTTCACTACCACGACCCTATGGCTGGAGGTTTAGGCTTGCTCGGTTGCCGCGGCCGCGGCGGCTGCCTCGCCCTCGCCTACGGCGAAGCGGGTGAACCGACGGACAACAATATTTTCACCGAGCTCGCCAATTTTGGAGGAGATGATGTCTTTCATCGTCAAATTGGCGTCCTTCACAAATGCCTGCTCCATTAAGCAGACGGTGCTGTAGTACTTTTCCACCTTACCGGCCACGATTTTCTCAACCACCGCTTCGGGTTTGCCCTTGATCTGGGCCGCCGCCACTTCTTTTTCGTCCTTCAGGGCTTTTTCGGGAACTTCTTCTCGGCTCACATAAATCGGGCTAGCGGCCGCGATTTGAAGAGTGATGTCTTTGACCAATTCGCGGAAGTGCTCATTTTTGGCAACGAAATCGGTCTCGCAGTTCACTTCGACCAAGACGCCGACCTTACCTCCCAAGTGAATGTAGGATGCGATCACCCCTTCCCGAGTTTCACGTCCTGCTTTTTTCCCAGCAGCCAGGTTAAACTTTTTGCGGAGAATTTTTTCTGCCTCCTCCGGATTGCCGTTTGCCTCGGTGAGGGCTTTTTTACAATCCATCATTCCTGCGTGGGTACGATCCCGCAGATCTTTTACAATTTTAGGGTCAATCGTGGCAGCGGTGGTCATGAAATAAGTTCCTTTCAGCAATCGTTAGGCTGTGAGAGCTGCTTCTTTTCCTTTGGAGGTGCGCTCTTTTTTCTTTTTGTCGGTTTTTTCAACCTGCTCCGACTTGTCGGAATGGGCGGGGGGATGCGCGGGCCCACGGCGACGTCCTTCTTCGATTGCTTCAGCCATCGGCTCCATGACGGCGCGGATTGAGCGAATCGCGTCATCATTGCAGGGAACAGCGATGTCTGCATCGTCTGGATCCGCATTCGTGTCGGCCAGTGCGATAACAGGAATCCGAAGGCGGCGGGCTTCTTTGACAGCAATTTCTTCGCGCGGCATATCGACTACGATCATGGCGGCGGGGATTTTGTCCATTTCTAAAATGCCTGCGAGGTTACGGCCAAGTTTGGCTTTTTCCCGACGTAGTGCGGCAGACTCTTTTTTCGGAAGAAGATCCATTGCGCCGGATGTTTCCTTGCTCTCGATGCTTTTGAGTTTGCCCACGCTGCGGCGGATGGTGGTTAGATTTGTCAGGGTGCCTCCCAGCCAGCGTCCCGTGACGTAGTGGGATTTAGTTCTCTCGGCCAGTTCTTTGATGACCTCTTGCGCTGGTTTTTTTGTGCCAACGAACAGGATGTGTCCACCTTTGGCGGCAGCTTCGCGCAGGAAGTCGGCAGCTTTACGAACCTGCTCGGCGGTACGAGAGAGATCGATGATATAAATTCCGTTGCGGGGACCGAATATGAACTCCTTCATCTTGGGGTTCCACTTGTCGGTGCGATGTCCAAAGTGCACTCCTGCCTCGAGGAGTCGTTTTACCTCTGCTTCAGTTGCCAGCATATTCGTTTTTCCTGTCCGTATATGATTCCGCAAATGCGGAACTTCCCTTTCTAGGGAATAGGGTTTCAGTTTCGTTGTTCGCGCAAGCGAACGTTGAATCCGGGCCTCGTCTTATTTCCGAAAAGAAAATCAGAGCAAAGCAGTTGAAACCATAGTGATTTCTTGCGCGAAGCCAAGCCTCTCCTTTGCCATAAGGTCAGACCCATGCGACAGAGATAAGCTCTGACCCCAAGCTTTTTATACTTATTTGTTGACATAAGCTTTTAAGTTGTTAATAGGGTTATAGATGCGATCTATTTTACCTGTTTTTGTTGCGCTTGTTTGCGCTTGTGCTGATACACAAGCTGTTGGGGTGGAGTCGGTTAAGCCGGCCGTTCCCAAGATGAAGGCTGCCGAGCCGGCCCCTATAAGTAGTTATCCGGTGAAGCGGAATATTGTGACGACCTACTTCTGGATCGGGCAGGGTGGGACGAGCATTAGCTCAACGCAGAATATTAAGAGTGCATGGGATGAGTTTTGGAAAAAGAACTTTGGCGGAATTGATGCTCCCGTAGATCGCAAAGACGCCAAAAAGTTTCGTGAGGCAAGTTTGCCCGAGAAGTTTGCTCCCACTCTTAACCCGTTTTACGTCGCTCTCCCTTTTAACGACATCGCATTCCCGAAGAAGTCACGTGAGTACGTTCCCTGGTGGAGCGAGGCCGACTATAAAAAGGATCGCCTTGAATCCCAGTGCAAGGGGCGGTGGGTGATGATCAAATTTAATAATCGGGTGTGCTTTGCACAGTGGGAGGATGTTGGGCCACTTCGCTACGATCATGCGGAATATGTTTTTGGTGAGGAAAGACCAACCCGCCACTCGCGTGCAGGACTGGATGTCTCCCCTGCAGTTCGTGACTACCTAGGCCTGAGCGGTCTGGATAAGACGGACTGGAAATTTGTAGAGGACGAACAGGTTCCTTACGGCCCTTGGATCGAGTATGGCGAGCAGGCCATTCTTTATAGCGCCATCAAGAATCAAACTGCCAAAAAGCTCCGAAAGAGTCTGTAAGCGTCTCGAGCTGGCGCCCTGCCACTCTTATTTTCGCATCGCCCAAACCGCCAGAGCAGAAATATCGGACGGATTGACTCCTGAAATTCGTGCCGCCTGGCCAAAGGTTCGAGGGCGGATCTCTTGCAGTTTCAGTCGTGCCTCTTTTTTAAGACCGACCACCGTGTCATAATTAAAATTTTCGGGAATGTTTTTACCCTCCATATCCTTGAGTGTAGCAATTCGCTCCAGGTCCCGAGCGACATAGCCCGAATACTTCACATCCGCTTCGACCGCCTCGGCAATCTCTCCTGGCAGGCGCTGAAACTCTTCCGGTAGATCGTTCCAAGTTATTTCTGGGCGACGGAGCCAATCTTCCAAAGATTTCCCCTCTTTCCTAGATCCGACCAATTTTGCGCGGCACTGATCGATCTGTGCTCTTTTTTCCTTTGTCCTTCGCACCCTTTCAGCAGAGGCCAGGCCTAACTCCCCTGCCCTCTCCGTGAGCCGAAGATCCGCATTATCTTGCCGGAGCAGAAGTCTATATTCGGCGCGCGAAGTAAACATTCGGTACGGCTCGCGGGTTCCTTTTGTTACGAGATCGTCGATCATCACGCCGATATACGACTCGTGCCGTTGCGGCTTCCATGGTTCGGCCCCGCGCGCGGCCAGTGCCGCGTTAATTCCCGCTAAGATCCCCTGCCCTGCAGCTTCCTCATATCCCGAAGTACCGTTGAGTTGACCCGCAAAATAAAGTCCGCGGACCGGTTTAGTTTCTAGACTGGGCCAAAGCTGAGTCGGCGGGCAGTAGTCGTACTCAACTGCATAGCCAGGTCGCAAAAATTCAGCTGCCCCTAGCCCTGGAATCGAGCGAATCACCTCCACCTGAACATCGAATGGGAGGCTCGTTGAGCAGCCGTTCACGTAATATTCGTTTGTGTGCCGCCCTTCAGGTTCGAGAAATATCTGATGTCTTTCCTTTTCGGGAAACTTAACTATCTTATCCTCAATCGATGGGCAGTATCTCGGCCCAACCCCTTGAATGACACCGCAATACAAAGGTGATCTAGATAGATTTTTTCTTATAATTTGGGCTGTGGTATCCGTTGTATGGGTTATCCAGCATGGAAGTTGTTCCACGTGGAACAGTCCATCTTTCCACTGGTTTAGGGTAAACATATCGTCGGGACGTTTTTCGATGGTATCGACCATGAAGCTGAAGTTGGGGGGCGGGTTGTCGCCGTGTTGAGGTTCTAGCTTAGTGAAATCTATGCTTCGCTTGTTGAGGCGGGGTGGGGTGCCGGTCTTGAGGCGTTCGACCTGAAATCCAAGCCTTTTGAGCTCCTCGGAAAAGCCGCTGGTTCCGTCACCCATCCTCCCTCCAGCAACGTTCCTGTCCCCAACATGCATTAGCGCCTTCAAAAATGTGCCCGTTGTAATAACAACCTTACGTGCATTGAGCCTGACCCCAAGGTTTGTCACAACGGCACGAACCTCGCCGTCTTCGACTATGAGTTGGGCGATTTGGCCCTGCTTAAGGTCGAGGTGGGGCTGGTTCTCGAGGGCAAATTTCATCCTAAACTGATAGGCTTTTTTGTCGCACTGAGCCCTGGGCCCCCGAACGCTAGGTCCTTTGCTCGAATTAAGCATTCGAATCTGGATCGCAGTAGCGTCGGTGTTTATAGCCATCTCGCCGCCTAAGGCGTCGACCTCGCGGACAATATGGCCCTTGGCCAATCCCCCAATCGCTGGGTTACAGCTCATCTGCCCGACGCTGTCCAGGTTCATGGTGAGAAGCGCTGTTTCCGCACCCATTCTGGCGGAAGCTAGGGCCGCCTCAATCCCCGCATGACCAGCCCCAATTACGATTACATCGTAATTTTTGGGGAAGGTAAAATAGGATGCAGAGCTCACTGAATATATTTACTGCTCTAGACAGAGATGCGGTCGACAAAAATTGTCTTGGATGATGGAAGACGCCCGGGGTGCTTTGGCAGGGAATTTGGAAGTCCGATTGGCAAAAGAAGGGCTATAGCAATATCTGTATCTCCTTCTACCCCAATTATTTGCTTGACTTTAGCCTCGTCCCATCCATTGATATAGCAGTTACTATATCCTTTAGATTGGGCTGCGAGGGCGAGGGTGGTGGCCATGATGATAGCGTCTTTAATTGCGTACTCGCGCTCTTTGTCGCCAAGTCCTTTTTGGAATCCGGGGGCATTTTCTCCAATCCAATCGGCAAACTTTTGAGGCCAAGCACCGGAGGAGACTCCTGACTTTAAAATCTCACTCATATTTTTTTCCCAACCTCGGATCGAAACGGCAAATACAAAGGTGACGGGGGCCTCGAGAATCTGCTTTTGGCCCCAAGCCGCAGCGGCGAGCGCCTCTTTTTGTGCCATGGAGCGAATCATCACTACGCGAGTAGGTTGAAAGTTCCATGAGGAGGGGGCGTCCTGCATTAGGGAAAGAAGCTCCTGAAGAGTGGCCTCAGGAATCGGATCGGTTTTAAAAGATTTCATGCTCCGGCGAGCACGAATCGAATCGGCAACGGTTAGATCAGTTTTTGTCATCGTTGGATAGTATCAAAAAAACCGAAGAAAGAAAGCTGGCAGGAAGGGTGCTAAGATACCTTATTTGTCTTGGAAGGTAGTTCAGTCTCTACCACAGCTCTCGATAAAAACAGATGGGCCGATTTGGTGCCTTGCTGCCTAGCGACGGAGGCCGGGGCAGGGGGGGGAGTGCGTAGCTAAGTGGCGGTATAAAGCTCTTCGATCGTGTGAAGCTCTGCATGCTCCGACTGGATCGACCATAAACGAGCATATAGGCCGCCTTTTTTCACAAGCTCATCGTGCTTGCCCATTTCAAGAATTCGGCCCGCCTCAACCACGGCGATTGCATCTGCTTTGCGAACTGTGGAAAGCCTGTGTGCCACAACAATGCTTGTTCTGTCTGCAAGCAGATGATCGAGGGCGAGCTGGATCTGCTTCTCTGTTGCGGTATCGACGCTGGCAGTGGCTTCATCCAACACAAGGACTGGCGGATCTTTCAGAAGGGCTCGGGCGATCGAGAGGCGCTGCCGCTCCCCAGCGCTGAGACGAACTCCTCTTTCGCCCACTTTGGAGTTCCATCCCTCAGGCAAAGCGCGAACGAAATCAAGGGCGCTGGCGGCGAGCAGAACCTTTTCGATCTCCTGATCGGAAGCTCCCGGCTTTCCGAGCTCAAGATTCTCACGAACAGATGCCTGGAAAAGGAACGGCTCTTGAGTCACCACACCAACTTCCCTCCGGAGCTCCTCCAGCGAAATTTGGGGCAGGGGTACTCCATCTAAAAGAACCGCCCCTCGGGATGGATCATGAAATCGAGCGACGAGTGAAGCCAAGGTGGTTTTGCCAGCTCCAGTAGGTCCGACAAGGGCGAGTGAGGTGCCTGCTGGGATTGTAAGGCTGATCCCGTGCAACACTTCCCGCCCAGTTTTGTAGGAGAAGTGGATGTTTTGGAAAAGCACCTCTCTTGCGGAGTTTTTGCGGGGTGGCAAATGGCATAGCGGGGTGGTGGGCACATGGCCAGGCTCGGGTTCCGCGTCCAAAATCGAAAAGACCCGCTCTCCCGCGGCGCGACCTGCTTGAATCAACTGATTTAGGCTGTGGAGCCTGCCGACCGGCTCATAAAACATCCCGACATAAAGAAGAAAGGCGACCAGCTCTCCTACCGCCATATGCCCCTCGAGAACCGATCGTCCTCCAACCCAGAGAACAAGGCAGGTTCCGGCCGCAGCAAACCAAGCCATCGCGGGGGAGTAAAAAGCCCAAGCCCGCATAATCCCGAGGGAGGCGACTCGAACCTCTTGTGCAACTTTTTCAAAACGCCGAACTCCTTCCTCCAGCCAGCCATACGTCTTGATCTGTCTCATGCCTTGAAGGTGATCCATCAGCAGGGAGTTCATGGCAGAGGAGGCTTTACGTTGGATTCGGTAGCGAGGGTGAGCGGTCAGGGTGTAGTAGAGCGCTCCGGCAGCGAGAAATGGGATGGGGGCAAGGGACCAAGCGGCAAGGATGGGATCGATTCGAAAGAGAATGAATCCAACTCCAAGTAACTGAAGAAGGGCTATGAGGCCCTGTTCGATTCCATCGATCAACATTCTCTCCATGTTCATGACATCTTCACTGACTCGGGTCAGCAAATCGCCACTGGACCGATGGTCGTACCAAGAGGTGGAGAGACGTTGAAAGGCGGCATAAAGATCCCGTCGGAGATCCAGGATCACCTTTTGCTCAAAAAGATTATTGAGAAGAATCCGCAGTGCATTGAGTCCGTCCCGGCCAAGAAAAACCAGAAGCAGAAGACCAACCAGCCAGGGAAGGCGATCAGCTTGGCCTTTGGCTATCACATCATCGATCAGGACTCCCGTCAGACGGGGATAAACTAGCCCAAGCAGGGTAGAGAGAAGAGCGGCGCTGATCGTCCCAATGGCAAAGCCGGGATATTTTTTAAGATAAGACGCGATTCGAAGAGCCGTGCGCATAAGGCGACAGCGTAGCCCGATCCGTTCGGTCAGCCAATCGGGTTGAGAGAGATTATGCCGCTTGAGCCAGCCCCAAAGTCCGCAAAAGAGCACGGTCGTCCGACTCCTCGGGGTTCGGGGCTGTCAGGAGTTTGTCGCCGAAAAAAATCGAGTTGGCACCCGCATAAAAACAGAGGGCTTGAGCCTCTCGCGTGAGAATGGTTCGACCAGCGCTCAGTCGAACTCGGGCGCGCGGCAGAGCGATTCGGGTCGTGGCGATGAGTCGGAGCAGCTCGAAAACGTCGACCGGTTTTTGGTTGGCGAGGGGAGTTCCCTCCTGCGGCATGAGGCAGTTGATGGGGACACTTTCTGGGGCGGGATCAAACCCACAAAGAACTTCGAGCATCTTGAGTCGATCATCCTCTGACTCACCCATTCCAAGAATCGCTCCACAGCAGACGGCCATTCCCGCTTTTTGCACGGAGCGGATTGTCCTGAGGCGGTCTTCGAACGAGTGGGTGGTGACGATGTTCCGATAGTGTTCGGGCGAGGTATCCAGATTGTGGTTATAAGCGGTGACCCCCGCCTCTTTGAGTTGGCGGGCCGCCTCATCGGTAAGCTGGCCGAGCGTGACACAAACTTCCATGCCGAGCTGTTTCACGTCCCGCACGATATTGAGGACTGATTCAAACTTGGCTTCTCCTTCTTTCACCCCTTTCCAAGCAGCTCCCATACAGAAACGGCCTGCGCCTGCGGCTTTTGCCTCTCGTGCCTCAGATAGAACGGCCTCGCGCTCCATTAACCGCTCGGCCTTGACCCCTGTATTGTAACGGGCGCTCTGGGCGCAGTAGCCGCAATCTTCACTGCAACCACCCGTTTTGATGCTGAGCAAGCGGCAGAGCTGAACCCCATCTTTTTCGCCCCAGTGTTGGCAATGTACCCTGCGAGAATGGTCGAGGAGGGAAAAAAGCGGTTGATGATAAATGGGGGCCAGCTGGGCAAATGTTTTTGGGTGGATTTCGCTAAAGCTAACCATCGAAATAGGGTGGGGAAAGGGGGCGAAAAGGTCAAAATCTGATTGCGTCTTGGGGCAGATGGAGGACGATTCTCTTATGAAATCAACCCTCCGCACCTTGGTTATTGTCGCATTCAGCCTCGGTCTAATTGTTCCAAGCTCGGCTCGTGCGGACTACTTTGGGAAAATCGAGCCCCGCCTGATTCAAGTCGTCGACGGGAAAAGGGGGGATTACAAAAAACCGTCAACAAGCCCCAAGTATACGGCGATTTACTTTTCAGCTCACTGGTGTCCTCCCTGTCGCGCTTTCACCCCGAAATTGGTCGAATGGTATCAGGAGTTTAAAGGTAAGCATGATAACTTTGAGTTGGTTTTCGCAAGCTCCGACAAAAGCGAGGAGGCTCAGATTGAGTATATGACCGAGACCAAGATGCCATGGCCCGCAATGAAATTTGGAACAAGCAAAGACCCGAACGTCAAAAAGTACGCAGCAAGCGGAATTCCCTACCTAGTTCTGATCGATGAGAACGGAAAAGATCTAACTGGGGAAAAAGACAATGAGTGGCAAGCCCCGCAAGGAGTGCTGACTAAGATCGAAGAGATTGTGGGAGGGAAAAAATAGTGCGCTCTTTTCTAATTCTTTGTCTGTTGGTTGTTTTGGCGGGGTCATCCCATGCAGAAAATTACGGGGAGTATGTCGCGCGCCATCAGCGAATGCAGAAAATGATGAACCCCCTCAATGTCCCAGTCGCCAACGTCATGAGTGATGCTTGGGACGCTAACCCTGAATACGCAAATCCGAACCAACGGGTCTCCACTCCCGGACCGAAGAAGTTTTATATTAAATCATCCCGGGATGATCAGGGCCGTGTGACCTGCTTTCCTAGACCAAGATAATTCGCCACAGGCGTAAATCGCCCCATCCGCTGAAGGGCAAGGCATAGTTTGCCCATCCGGCTAATTCTTTCCGATTGCGTTCTTTTTGTCAGCCAGCGGGGCAACTCGGGTTCGGCTAAGGCCGAAAGTTCCCAAGGATGGAAATAGAGGCAGAGAAGGCCGTCTAGCTTTAGAACGTGGGAACAGAGAGCACAGTAAAGGGGAAGGGGGAGAATATGGAAGCTGGCCCAAAACAGGGGAAAGCGGATTCCGGGCAACACAGCCGCAGGCACCTCCCATAGTGGCCCGATTTGAAATGGCCGCCGGGGCTCTCTGTGATGATCATATCGGCCAGGAATCCATGTGGGGTTTAAAGAGGCATCATATCGAAACCCGGCCGCAGTAATTTCTTCCTTTTGGATCTTACGCAAGCGGGGCGCGCGAAAACCCTCCACAGGCTGGCTCGAGAGCTCTCGCAGAAGATCGCGACTTGCAGAAAGTTTTAAATCTGCCCCATCCCGATGACTCCATCCGTGAGAAGCAATTTCATGGCCACGAGCTGCCGTCTCCCGCAATAGATCAGGTGCGGCTTGAGCAAGGCGGGCGGTGCAAAAGGTGGTACTCGGAAAGTTCCACCCCTCGGATATAGCCAGCCACTCCTGCCAGATTTCTGTGCCTCGCTCGATGCCTTCATCTGGAAGGGGCGCCGCTCCAAAATCTGCCGAAACGTCGTACTCCTCAACATCCCAAGTCAAAAGGATCGAGTTCATTTCCCCAAACGATAAGCCCCTGTCCATGACCACCAACGAATCAGCAGGAGTTCCTGAAGACATTGAAGGGAATCTAAAATTAATTTTACCCGAGAGGTTTTGTAAGTGTGTCGGGACGCGACTTGCGCCGGGATCTGGCCCACTGAAAGCCCTAACTTGCGACAGAGGTAGAGGAGCTCCACGTCGAAGGCAAAATCGTTCAACTTCTGCTTTGAGAAAAGCAGCTTTGCAGCCTTTTGCGTAAATCCTTTCAGGCCGGCCTGGGTGTCAGGAAAGTCGATGCCCAATAGAAAACAGGCAAGTCGGTTGAAGCCCCAACCGAGAAAAGCGCGGCGCGCGGGAAGACCCCCTTGAGCCTGAGGAACCATAGACCGTGATCCAATCACGACATCGTATTTGGTCAGTGATTCTTTCATCAGCTCAAGATGATCCATCGAATAGGCTAGATCCCCATCCATAAAGATAAGTTTTTCTTCCGTCGCGTGACGTAAACCCTCCCGAACTGCATATCCTTTCCCACAATTCGTTCCGAGAAGTGTTACCTTTGTGTTTTTAATTTTTTTCAGATTTTTCTGCAAAGATTTGCCTGTCCCGTCATTTGATCCGTCGTCCACAATAGTCACCCTCAACTCTGGCATTTTCCGCACGGCCTTCTCCACCGATCGAGAAATTTCATCCACAAGGGAGATCTCGTTGTGAATAGGCAATACGAGCCGAAGGGATGAACGGGTAGCCATAAACTTAATTCTTTTTAACCCCTAATGCAGAGTATTTCACTCATATTTTACAATATGTTTCATCCGATTAGCGGGATGGCCTAAAGCTCGACGCGGGTCATGTGTCTGCTTGATTCTTGGCTATGCGATCGTCTGGTCCACAGATAGTACTTGTTCGTCACGGGGAGACTGAGTGGAGTCGGGACGGTCGACACACCTCCTTCAGCGAGCTCCCTTTGACCGCGGGCGGGGAGAAAGAGGCAAAGTCTTTGGAGGAGTGCCTGCGTCATTGGGCCTTTGATTTAGCTCTCAGCAGCCCTCGAATTCGGGCTCTTCGAACGGCTGAGCTGGCTGGGTGGGGAGGGCGGGTTGAGATTGATGCTGATTTGAGTGAGTGGAACTACGGCCAGTATGAGGGCCGAACGACACAAGAGATTCGCGTTGCCGATCCTAACTGGACTGTCTTCCGCGGGGCGACTCCCGAGGGGGAAAGCGGCGCACAAGTGGCTGCGCGTTGCGACCGAATCATCCGCCGCGTGCGGGCGGTGACGGGAGATTGTGTTCTCTTTGCCCACAGCCATGTCTTGCGAGTTTTAATCGCTCGCTGGTTAGAGTTGCCCCCTGAGGATGGGAGCCATTTTGTGATTCAAACAGGAACTCTGGGGGTGCTGAGCTACGAGCATGAGTCGCCCGTCCTGCTGTCACTCAACGCTACAGCTTTCCGGCAGGGGAAGAGAGAGGGCAAAGCAGTTCGTGAAAAGGCGAGGTCCTAAAAGAATCGTCGAAGGAAGTTTCGGAAAGTTCGGCTAGGGTACCTCGCGGTCCACCGCTTGAGCTCAAACGGGGAAGTGTCGGAAAGATTGATTCCTCGATGCATCGTACAGGCTGTTTGGAATCCAGCCTCTTGAACCAGCTCGACAGTCGTTTCATTATAATCCCCGTAAGGATAGGCAAAATGCTCCATGGGAATGCCGAACCGATCCTCCAGCTTTTTTTTGCAGCTGAAAATTTCCTCCCGGGCCTCCTTCCGGGAAAGAAGAGACAAACGGGGGTGCGTACAGGTGTGGGCCCCGATCCAGTGGCCTGCGGCAAGCCACTCCCGAATCTGCAATTCGTTCATCAGTGGATCCGCTTCTCCTCCTTCGCGCGCTTCCCAATCGCTGGTTTGCCCAATCCGATCGGCCACAAGAAAGTTAATCGCGCGGACTCCTGATTGTCTAAGGGAAGGAGCAGCCTCCGTTAAGTTATTTAGGAAACCGTCATCAAAGGTGATCGTGATAGGGGAAGGGAGTCTGGGTTGAGAGATGAGGGGGGGCGAAGACGCAAAACCCGCTTGCGATATTTCCTTCATTTGCTGCGAAAAAAGGTGGGGGCTGAGATAAAGACCTTTGATCTTCGCCTTCTGGGGGGGGAGGGAGATTTTGTGATAGCAAAGAATCGGGTGCCCCTCTGCAAAATGTCGCTCAAAAGGTTTCAGCTCCGAGAAATAGTCGGGAAGAGTCACAGCCTTAACTTTGATGGGAGAGGGAAAGTAGTGCCAGCGTCGATTCTGCAGCCTCTGTAGGGGTAATTTTTGAAAGGCAAAGGGCCCTGCCACCTTCACAGGAGATGTTTCCATTCTGATTGCAGGCGCAATCGCGCACAAGTACTCGGTGTTTGCTTCCTCGCGGTGCCCATCCTGGACGGCCGACCGAATCACGGAAAATTGAAACAGTTGGCTTTCCCAAGGCTACCGCCAAATGCAGGACCCCCGAGTCGAGGCCTAGGTGAATTTCGGCCTCTTGCAGCACGGATGCGAGAAAGTCGATCGGGATACGTTCCAATACAATCTTGAGACGATCATCACGAACAAGGGCCGCGAGATCGGTTAGGCGCGCCCGCTCGCGCTCCGACCCTGCGCCAGTGGCCAAAATCTCAAGACGCGGCTCCTTTTTCCAGATTTGATGAAGAACCTCCGCCCAATCGTCGAGAGGCCACTCATTCAGGGGAGAGCTGGCAGCGTTCACAGAAAGATGCAGGTAGGGCTTTTTTACGGGTAGCTTGCTTTTGAATTGCTCCAGGGAATGGTTCTTAAAATTCCACCCAGGATCTTTGTCGCTCCAGCCCAGCTTGCGCAAAAATTCTAATCGCTGCTCGAAAACGGGTGCAGATCGATCTGACCCGTCCACCATCTGTGTTAGGCCAAGGCGTGCAAGCCAAGACGACTTTCCAGTGATTCTGGCGATTCGATCGCGCGCTCCCGACCAACCGACGTAGAAAAGATTTCGTTCCGAACCGACCCAGGTCACTGCCGCATCATACTTTTTTGCGCGTAGGGAGCGGAGCTGCGAAAAGCTTTCCCAAAAAGGAGGACTGGGCTTCTGGAGGGGGATTCTCCAGATCTGGTGAATCTCGGGAACTAGGGCAAGGGTTTCTGCTCCCACTGTGGTGGTCACCACATCTACCTGAACCCCCGCTTGAGCAAGGGCACGAATCGCAGGAATCGAATGAACGGTGTCTCCCAAAAAACCCAGATCAACCACCAGGACCTTTTTCCAAGGAGGGAATGCCATCACGGTAGTTTCAACGAGAGAAGGGAAATGGCCAACCCAGAAACGCCGTCTTGGCCGAAGGACATAAATCGAACAAGATCGTCTGAGTGAGCGCCCGTCCACTTCCTTTTGTCTTTGAGCACGCCAGCAATCTGAAGGCTGACCCGCGCCGGGTGATGGCTTATCACCTTGAGCCCAAAAACATCTCCTCCATCAGCCCGAGTTGGATTCGTGTTCTCTCGTTGGAATCCCCGGACAAAATCTGTGCAGGTTCTAAAATTCGTCTCAAAGTGCTCTCCCTCGGCCTTCCTCAGTCTTGGGAGGTTGCCGTCGAGGAGGTTAGGGATTTTGAGGGTACTCCTGCGAAAGCTCATATTTTAGATGTGGCCGAGCGGTCTCCTTTTCCCCTTTGGCGCCATCTCCATGAGTTCTGGGCGGCGCCGGACGGAACAACGGGCCTAGTGGATCGAATCGAATTTTTGGCCCCATTCGGTTTTCTGGGGCGACTAGCTCTACCTGTGATTCGCGCTTTTTTCGGCGTTCTTTTTCGGGCGCGGCACGAGACCACGAGAAGGGTTTTCGAGTCGCGCCAAGGCTAACGGGTCAGGTGTTCGACCGGGCCGATCGCTGCCCAGTCGACAGCCACCGTCTGCTTAAGAAATGTTTTATGACTGACGTAACTAACTTTTCCAGTCCTGACGCCGTGCTCATGGACGAGGCGAGTCGTTTTGACGTCGTAACAGCAGTACTCGGCAACCTGCTTTTGTTTTCCCTCCCTCCACCACTGGATGGCCTCCATGCCTGAAGCGGTTTTTTTAACGCCGCAGGTGGATGCGGCGACTGCATCTAGGCCGACCCGGTGCTTTATTTTTTCCTCAAGACTGACCATTAAGTCGAGAGTAGGGACGGTGGAGAAATCGAAGACGGAGTAGGCCGCCAAAACCGTGTAGTCGAAACGAAGAACATTAAATCCAACGACTAAATCGGCACGCCGCAAGTCGGCGATCAAGCGATCCACATCTTTTTCTAAATAAACCTCATATTCTGCTTTTGCGGAGTGATAGAGGACGGCCACCGAGACTCCCATTCTGTCGATATGACCCCAACCTCCCACTTCGGCGGCGCTTTTCTGGGTCTCTAGATCAAAATAGACGATATTGCCCATGCTGTTTTAGGAAATCGCACATGGGGGGGAAAAGGCAACCGCTTTTCGACCCCGAGGTTTGGCTTGTTCTTTTTCCTCCTCGAGGTTATAACGACAGTCTATGACTGACTCCAGATTAGCAAGACAGACGGCGGAACGCTTAATTGGCTCACGAGCCCAACTCCTCAAATTCAGCTGTTTGCTGGGTTTTGACGGCTTCTTGGACTCTATTTTGCAGGTGGTCGACCAGCGACAGACGGCGACCAAATACCTTCCTTTCACCTCGGTTAAGCCTTTTGCGAAAAAACTAGGGGAGGCGGCAGGTAAGAGTGCAAATTTCGAAGTGGTACCCACGATGGAAAAGATTGGTGGCAACGGACCCTTAATGGCCTTTGCCATGTCGACCCTTGGCGCGCCTGTGGAGTACATGGGCATGTGCGGATTCCCCAAGCTTCACCCCGTATTTACTGAATTTGCCAAACGTGCCAAGGTTCACTCCTTTGCGGAGCCTGCATTAACCTCCGCCCTCGAATTTAACGACGGAAAGATCATGCTGGGGCAGTTGGCCTCTGTGCAGGATGCGAATTGGGAAACGATTCAGTCCCGCCTAGGCGATAAGCTGGTTCAAAAGCTGTGGTCCTCTGCCGCTTTTGTCGGAATGGTCAACTGGACCATGTTGCCGCACATGTCGGCAATTTGGAAAAAGTTGCTGACCGAATACAAGCCCGTCAAACCCGGAAAGCGGAAGCAGTTGTTTTTTGACTTGGCTGATCCTGCCAAGCGGATTGAGGCGGATCTTTTGGCTGCCCTCAAAATCATCGCGGAGTTCCAGTCGGAAAATGATGTCACGCTCGGAATGAATGAGAGCGAAGCCATTCACGTGGCCAAAGTGCTCCGTCTCAAAGGCGGAACCAAGAGCCCGAAAGCTTGCGCCTCTTTGGCAGGCGCGATTCGCGAAAAGATGGGAATTCAGGTGGTGGTGATTCATCCGATCGAGTACGCCTGTGCGGCTGATGCGGAGGGAGAGGTGTTCGTAACTGGCCCTTATACTTCCAAGCCCAAGATCAGCACCGGTGCAGGAGATCACTTCAACGCCGGATTCTCGATCGCTCGATTGCTGGGGCTGGGGTTGCCTCACTCGCTGCAGTTGGCGGTGGCCGCGTCTGGATTCTACGTCCGCCACGGCAACAGCCCAAACCGCGAGCAGCTGGTCCGTTTCCTCCAAACCTTATAATCCTGCGTTAGCCTTTGTCGCAAAGGGCTTCTACTGCTCTAGGAGGATTGGTCTCTGGCTCTCTTGTACATTTCCAGTGCGAGTATGCGCTGCTGGGCATGATCTACGATCGGGGCAGTGTACTTTAAGGAGTCCGCCTCGGGAACATATTGGGCAATGAATTTCCCTTCAGGATCGAACTTCTCGGCCTGACTCGCGGGGTTAAAAATTCGAAAGTAGGGTTGCGCGTCGGTCCCAGTGCCAGCGGCCCACTGCCAGCCCCCGTTATTGGCCGCCAAGTCGCCATCGAAAAGCTTTTCCATAAAGTAGCGCTCCCCCCACTGCCACGAGATAAGGAGATCTTTTGTAAGGAAGGAGGAGACGATCATCCGAAGGCGATTATGCATCCAGCCGGTCTTGTTAAGCTGACGCATTGCAGCGTCTACGATGGGATAGCCGGTTTGTCCCTCGCACCACGCCTGAAAGCGGTCTTTACGGTTCTCCCACTCGATCTTGTTGTAGGCGGGGCGGAACGCGCCTGAGGAAACATGGGGAAACTCCCAGAGGATCTGTTTATAAAAATCTCTCCAAATGAGTTCCCCGATAAACACATCGATCTGTTTTTTTGCTTTGGGATCGTCGACGCGAGCTCGCCGCGCGGCCGCTAAAACAGTTCGGGGGGAAAGAGTGCCAAACCGGAGGTGAGGGGAGAGGTGGGAGGTAGAGTCCTCAAAGGGAAAGTTCCGGGCGGTCTGATAGTGTTGGATCTTTTTTGCCACGAAGGAGCGCAGGAGCTCTTGCCCGGCCTTTTCGCCCGCAGCAGGAAGGGGAATATCACATGCTTCAAGTCCTAACTCGTCGAGTGCGGGAAAAGGAATGCCTTTCACTCCCAAAACTGTTTCAATCTTGGTTGGCCGAGGCAGGGGATCGTGCGGTGGCTTAGCCAGCCAGGTGTTAGAGAAGGGAGTAAAGACGGTATAGGGACCACCAACCGCTCTTTGAATAGTGCCCGGAGGGTGAATTAGCAAATCGTCACAGGGCACTACCTCGATCCCAAGCTCTTTACCCATGGCCAAGACTTTTTCATCCCGATCACGTGAATAAGGCTCTATGTCTTTATTAAAGAACAGGGTTTTGGCTCCTGTCTCCTTTGCAAAGGCAGTGAGTGTTTTTATTGGGTCCCCCCGCTTTAGGATCAGGGGTGCTCCGAGTGCGGCCAAGTTGTCTTCCAAGCTTTTGAGGGAGGCCAAAAGGAAGGCAGTTCGCCGGCTCACAGCCTTTTTTTCAGATAAAAGCAGTGGGTCAAAAATAAAAACCGGAAGAATCGGAACCTTTCGGGCACACGCTTGATGCAGGGCCGTGTTGTCGGAAATGCGCAGATCTCGTCGAAACCACACGAGTGCGGGTGCGCGCTGCATTCTTTTTTTTAGCGGACGGGGAACAACTTCGCACGCGCAAAGATATTTCTTTCTTTTTTCCCCTCGAGAAAACCTTTTTTTATGCGGCGGTTATTTGTCAAGCGAAGTCATTCACAAATATTTTCAGAAGTTTTGCAAATTCCTCTTGCGTGTTTTTTTTCCTGAGCGAATGATTCCACCCCGCTAACCAAAAAGGAAAATAAAACGAATGAGCAATCCTCCAGAAATTTGGGTCAAAGTTTGTCGCGAACTAGAAAAGGTCATCACCCCCGACGCTCTCCACCGATGGTTTTCGTCGATTGTACCAATTAGCTATGAGGCCGGTCGCCTGGTCCTGGGGGTTGAAAATGCTATTTATCAATACTGGATCGAGGAAAACTACCTCAACCAGCTTCGGGAGTGTGCCACCCTAGCCGTTGGCCGAGAGGTTAAGATCAGTTTTGATGTGGTGGGCTCAAAAGATCGCCCTACTCCGAGCGCAGAAGAGCATCTCCTTCAAGCAGAAGGAAAAGAAAAATCTAAGCCCCTAACGGGTGAGTTGGTCAGTCGCTATACTTTTGAGTCGTTTGTTGCTGGAGTGAACAGCCAGTTTGCTCATGCAGCAGCTACTGCGGTGGCGGATGCCCCTGCGCGAACCTATAACCCCCTCTTTATTCACGGTTCTGTGGGGTTAGGAAAAACCCATCTTCTGCATGCTATCGGCCACCGAATCATGCAAAAGAAGAAGGGCGCCAAGATCGTTTATGTTACCTCGGAACAATTTACGAATGAGTTTATCTCCGCCATCCAACATGGGGAGCTGGTTAAGTTTCGGCGCCGTTTCCGCCAAGCAGACTGCCTGCTGATCGATGACGTGCAGTTCTTTTCGGGCAAGGACCGGTCGCAAGAAGAGTTTTTTCACACCTTCAACACATTGTTTGACGGAAATCGTCAAATCGTTCTCTCCAGCGATAGCCCTCCTGGAGACGTTGCCAATCTTCAGAAGCGCCTCGTGTCCCGCTTCGAGTGGGGTCTGAGTGCGGAGCTGCAGTCTCCCGATATCGAGACTCGCTTGGCCATCTTACGCAAAAAAACATCGACCATGCAGATTCGATTGGGCGAATCGGTTCTTCACTTCATCGCCGAACGGGTCAAAACCAATGTTCGCCGCTTGGAAGGTGCCTTAAACCGAGTGGCCGCCTGGGCCGCGCTGCACGATCGCCACATCACTCCTGCTCAAGTTGAGGAGCTCCTCAAGGACTTCATTCAACAGGAGACCAAACCGATCGTAACGATCGAGTTGATCCAGAGACGCGTAGCTGAAGGATATGATCTGCGTGTGGCTGATATGACCAGCAAGCGGCGCCCAGCTCACATCGCGCTTCCTCGAATGGTGGCGATGTATCTGAGCCGCAAGATGACCGGGAAGAGCTTACAGGAGATCGGCGAATCGTTTGGCGGAAGAGACCACGGGACAGTTCTGCACGCCTGTAAGACCATCACCTCGAAGATGCAGGGAGATGACCGCCTGCATCAGATGGTGGGTCTTCTGACTCACAAGCTCGAAGAGCCGGCCGAGCGCTAAGAGCGCTTGCGCCGGTTTTTTAGCCGTTTGGGTCTGCTTAAATAAAGTGCCTTCGTGTCGCGATGTGACACTCGAAAACTTTTTCAAATAATGCAAATTCTATCTCAAATTTCCCGTGCCATGGATAGATCGATTCACCTTAGAATCAGCTGTTACCCAAGAGTTATTCCTGTGGGTATCCCCACTTCATGCCACTTTACTCACCGCTACAGAGAGGATTTCTTTCCCCCTGTGAATAGCGCTGGAATCGCGACGAGGTTTCTGTGAGGAGAGTCATGCCGCACCAACAAATAGGTTTTTTTCTAAAACATATCCACGGCTTATTCTTGGCCGAAAGTGTTGTCCGTTCTGTGTTTAAGCAGAATCTTGTGGCTTATCCACCTGCTTATGATTATGGTTTACTTGCTTCTATATCTACCTATCCCAATCTTCTGACTTTCCAAACCTTATGAAACTCGTACTTCAAAAACAGAAATTCCTAGGAGCCCTCTCTGCAGTTCAAAATGTGGTGGGCTCACGCACCCCCATCGGCATCTTAAACAATCTTCTTTTAAAAGCGGAAAAAAATGAGCTGACCATATCGGCCACGGATCTTGATATTGGAATTCGGACGTCTTGTGAGGTTGGGGTGGAAAAACCAGGTTCAATTACGCTTCCCGCCCGCCGCCTTTTTAGCATCATTCGGGAGCTGCCATCTGAAGAGCTAACTCTGGACGTGGACAGCAAGCTCGGCGCCACGATCCGTTGCGGAGCAGCTTTCTTTAAAATCATGGGCATGCCTGCGGAAGAGTTTCCCGCCATTCCGGAATTCCCCGGAAAATCTAGCGAGAAGAATCCTGTCTATAAAATCGAACAGAAAGGGCTCAAGGAGCTCCTGAAGAGAGTTTCCTATGCGATGTCCGCAGATGAGAAGCGATACGTCCTGAACGGGCTCCTGCTTTGTTTAAAGGACGGGAAGCTGACGATCGTTGCCACAGATGGGCGGCGACTCGCTTTAACAGACCAAGAGTTGGATTTCCCCAAATCCGGAGAGCGCGAATTTATCCTGCCCGCAAAGGCGGTTTTAGAGCTTCAACGACTCCTTGGGGACAAAGAGGATGTTTCCTTTGCTCTCCTGGAAAATCAGATTCTCTTTTCCTTTGGACACACTGAGATCGCCGCCAAAATGGTGGAGGGAAATTATCCCAACTATCGGCAAGTCATTCCTGCCGATGCAAAAGAGAGAGTTACTTTGGAGCGTGAGCTTTTCCTCAACTCAGTTCGTCGGGTCGCGCTGCTCTCCAGCGAAAAATCCAATTCGGTGAAACTGACCTTTGCAAAAAATAATTTAGAGATCGCCGCCAACACTCCCGATGTAGGGGAAGCCCATGAGTCGATCCCTGTTCAGTATAAGGGGAAAGAATTTACTATGGCTTTCAATCCAGATTTTCTGATCGACCCGTTGAAAAACATTGAGGACGACAGCGTGCATTTTGATTTTATCGACGAACTTAGCCCGGGCGTGATCCGCTATAATAAACCGTTTCTTTACGTGATCATGCCCATGCGGACGGCCTGAGCCGCACGGCGTGCTCCGGCGTCTTCGGCTTACTTCGTTTCGCTGCCACACCTCCCTCGAACTGGAGGATCTCGGACTGCGAGTCCTTTTTACGGGAGCCAATGGGCGAGGGAAAACTACTCTTTTAGAATCGGTCTCGCTGTTAGCGAGGTTACGATCTTTTCGAACGAGGGCGTTGAGGGATTGTACTCAACATGGGACGGAGGGTTGGCGTGTGGAGGGAGCGTGGGCGGATGAGGCTGGGCCGGTTCGTTTGGGAATGGTGTGGCGTGGAAACGGGCGCGAGTTGGAGGTGGATGGGAGAACGGATTCAACGGTGGATGAATTTTGGGGACGTGCGATGGCGGTAGTGGCTCATGGGGGAGACACGGTCATTCTTGAGGGAGGGTCGGCGGAGAGGAGAGCAGGATTCGATCTTCTCTTGGCGGAAATTGAGCCTTCGCGGTTGGGAGATTTGCGACAGTTGCGCGAAGTTTGTAAGCAAAGATCGTCTCTTTTGAGAAACCCACGAGCCTCGCGCGACGAGTGGGAAGCTTGGACCACACGACTTGGGGAGCTGGGTCAAGGGTTGCAGCCGGCGCGACAAAAACTTGCCGATCTATTTTTACCCTACCTCGAAACCGCGCACCGCAAGCTCACTGCCGGTGCAGAAAAATTGAAAGTTACCTATCAACCGGATGACCCAGTTCCAGCGTCAGGGAAGGAGCGAGACCGTCTTTGGGACATGGAGCGGGAGAGGGGAATCAACATGACAGGACCCCAAAGGGACGATTGGGACTTTAAGTTGGGTGGGAAAAGTTTGTCCCGTTATGGATCGGAGGGCCAAAGAAGATCGGCCTGCTTGGGGGTGCGATTGGCAGAGCTGGCGCTGCTGAGGGGGATTCGGCAAAGGACCCCGGTTTTTTTATTGGACGACGCATTGAAAGAGCTGGATGAGGAGCGGAGAAAAGCATTTTGGAAAGGAATTCCGGCGGATTGCCAAGTCTTGTACGCAACGGCCCACGATCGGCCTAGGCAGGGGGATTCTTGGGTTATTCTTGAGATTTCCCCCAGCGAAGCAAAAAAGCAAAAGGGGTGAGTCTTGCCAATGGGCAGGGGCAACCCTTACGATTCTCGCCCGTTTGAGTTCAACAACCACAAAGGAGATGGATCTATGGCCACTGAAGTAGGACCGGTAAAATCAGTCGAGGTGCCGCCGCTGCGGCCCTTAAAAATTCCCAATCGTCTTGCCCCCACCCCAAAACAAGGGCCAAAATATCCAACCAAGATTCGAAACCTAGAGGGCCAAGAAGTGGTGTTAGCCGATCCGGTGATGACCCGTGTTCTGGTGGCCTTGATGGATACCCACGCGGTGGTTGGCGGAGCGGCATGTCATTGGGGTGGACCTGCAGCGCTGGCGGAAATTATGTCGGCCATTCATGGCGTGATGTTTGCGGAAACCAAGAGGCCTTGGCACGAGGCTTACAACTTTGTGAACGATGCGGGGCACACCGAAAACGGAGTGTATGCACTTCGGGCACAGTATGGATTTGATGGAATGACCTTTGATGATTTAAAAAAGTTTCGTTCGATCGAGAGCAAGTTGACGGGACATGGCGAGAGCCACCTCAACCCCCAGGGAGTGTTCATAAGCAATGGCCCACTGGGATCAGGAATTCCCGTAGCGCAGGGTTTGGCGTTGGGGGACAAGCTGGCCAAGCGGGATCGAGTCACCTTCTGTGTGATCTCGGACGGGGGATGTATGGAGGGGGAGGCGAAAGAGGCGATGGCAGCTATTCCGGGATTAGCCGGGCGAAATGAGATCAACCCATTTATTTTGATCGTTTCGGACAATGACACGAAACTATCGGGTAGGATTTCTGTCGATAGCTTTTCGATGGAGCCGACGTTTGCAGGTTTGGCGGAGCTGGGCTGGAATGTTCGCCCCGTCAAAGAGGGGCAAAATTTGGAAAAAGTGTATCAGGCGGTGGAGCAGGCACTGGCCGAGGCCAAAGGAGATCCGCGCAGACCGGTTTGCCTTTGGGTTAAAACGATCAAAGGATACAGCGTAAAAGAAACGGAAAAAAGTTCGTCGGGAGGCCACGGATTCCCATTGAAAGACGGCGAAAAAATCATTCCCTTTGTGGAGGAAATCACTGGAGGAAAAACCCCCGCAGAATTAAAGGCATGGGCAGAGGGCTTGAGGAAAGAGTGGGAAGCGAAGCAGGCCGCGAAAAAGCCGGTCACAAGCGCAACGACAGCGCCAAAAAAAGAGAAGGTCCAGGCGGGGTTTGCACGAGCAGCAGTTCGGGCTGCCCAAGAGGGGTTGCCAGTGGTTTCGATTAGCGCGGATCTACCGGGATCGACCGGCGTCGCGGCATTTCAAAAAGCGGTACCGGGGCGCTCCTTTGACATTGGAATTGCTGAGGCAAACATGGTGAGCACTTGTACGGGGCTTTCTAAAACCGGATTTATTCCCGTGGCGGACACGTTTTCACAATTTGGAATTACGAAGGGCAACTTGCCGATCATCATGGCGGCACTTTCCCAAGGGCCGATTGTAGGAGCATTTACCCATGCGGGATTTCAAGATGCGGCGGATGGAGCTTCGCACGAGGCCACGACCTATTTCTCAGCAGTGAGTGCGATTCCCCACACTCTTGCGATTGCGGTGAGCTGTTCCGATCAGGCGGAGGCGCTGATGCTTGCGGCGTTTCAAAGATTGGCCCAAGAGAGGGAGGCAGGAAAAGACGGCGAGAGCGCGTTATTTTTCGCGGGACGGGAAGATTTTCCGGCTCAGCTCGGGGAGCGACTGAATGGATATCCTTGGGGGAAGGCCACAATCTTGCGGCCCGGAAAAGATGTGGTGCTTGTGGCGTCTGGGCCGATGGTTCCTTTGGCACTTGAGGCATCTGATATTTTGGCAAAAGAGGGAAAGCACGCGGCCGTGATCGACAATCCATTTGTAAATCGGCCGGACCTAGAAACGATTGCGCCCGCAGTTCAGGCGGCTGGGGGCAAGATCGTTACGATTGAGGATCATCAAATTATTGGGGGGATGGGAGCGATGCTGGTTCATGCCTTGGCGATTCAGGGCGTAGCAGTGAAGACAGCGGCCATCGGAATGAGGGGTGAGTTTGGGCGGTCGGCCTACAGTGCGCGAGAGTTGTACGAGCATTTTGGGATGGGTCCAAAGGATATAGCTCAAGCCGCCCGAAAGCTTTCTTCTTGATTCAGCGAATCGGAAGCTGGGCTCTGGGTCTATGGCTGGCGTTTGCTGGCATGGGCACAGCCCAGATCTTGATTGTAGAAAGTGAAACGGGGTTGGTTCTTGTCCCTACGCAAGAGCTCAAAGAGGATGGCAAAAAAATCTCTTACAAAGAGATGAATGGAACAGCTCGAGAGGTGGGAAAAGAAAAAGTTTTAGCCAAGCTTCCCTCCACTCCTTCGGCCGAGCAGGTGATGACGCGGGAGGAGGCGGTGGCTGCGATCAATGCATTTTTAGAAGCAAAAGCTCAACACCCCAATTTGGATGAACCGCTCCAACGCGAGATGGAGATTTGGAAAGGCAGGCTCGATAAAATGCCGAGTCCCGAGGATCCCGAGGCGCTTGCCAAAGCGGAAGCTATTTTTGTAGAGGCCGCAGCAAAAGCTGTCTTGAAGGAGTATGATCCGAAGCAGAGCTACTCATTGGAGGAGTTGGGTCAACAGATGGAGTCTTTCGAGCGACTGAGCCGTGAATTCCCCGAACGAGCAGGCGAGGTGGAAAAAATGGCGGCCTCATGGAGGCTCGAGCAAGAGCAGCAACAGGCTGGGAGAAAAAAGCTTGAGGGGCGGTGGCTCGATCCTGAGGAATGGGGGAAGGAAAAAATGTCAAGGCAAGCGGCCGCCAAGGGGGCTTTTTTAGGGTCGATTCAAACTGCTTCGGTTTCGGCCACTCTGATCCAGCAAGAGATATTCTTTGCGGGTCTCCTGCTTTTCGCGGGCGGAGCCTTTCTCGGTCTTAGTTTTTTATATCACGGAGTGGTCGAGCTTTTGAGGCGCCACGCATGGTGGAAAGGGGCCGCATGGACTGTGGCGGGAATGATTCTTTTTTCTGCAGTAACGAGGGCAGTGGTTCTGGCTATCGCGCTCCCCGAGCCAATCACAGCAAGCGGCGCTAAGGCAGGGAATGCGTTGGATGATCTAGTCTGGTTGCAGGCAGGATTAAAGGAGTCCCTTCCTCCAGAAATTCGGCTGACGGACGGGGAGATCAACGCTTGGTGGGGCCGCAGGCTACGGTTTTTGCCAATGGGAGTGACCGATATATTTGCGGTCAGGACGGAGGGGTGGCAGGTGCAGTTTGTGGAGGGAGGAATGACTTTGGATAGGCCAGGGCGTTGGCTGGGGCAGGCACTTCAGCTACGACACCAGCTCATCTTCAGTCGTTCCGAAAAAGGGGAGGATGTTTATCGGGTCGAGGCCAGTCTAGGCAAGTTGCCGCTTCCCCCCGTGGTGGTGTTAAAGACGTGGAATCAGTGGGTGGAGAGCCTTCTTTCGCAGGCCCAGATTTTTCCTGGGGCAAAGGACGTGAAGTTGGAAAGGCTGGAAAAAGGGGCGGTTGTTTTTTCTGGGGGATAGGGCGGGAGCAAGCTCTTCGCGGGGGTTGAAATCCTTAGCCGGCTTAGGGATATTATGATGAAGGAGGATTCTGAATTATGACGAACGGAAAAGAGTGGGCGGGTAGAATTCGGACAGAGGTCCAGAAAGCTATTATTGGCCAGGATGAGGTGATCGAAAGACTTTTGGTGGCTCTACTTGCGAACGGGCACGTTTTACTGGAGGGATTGCCTGGCCTAGCGAAGACACTTTTGATTAAAAGCTTGGGCTCTGCCATGGGGCTCGATTTCGAGAGGATCCAATTTACCCCGGATCTTTTGCCGAGCGATGTTGTGGGGACAATGGTCTTTCAACCTAAAGAGGGGACCTTCCGCGTTCATCAAGGGCCGGTTTTTGCCAACCTGGTTTTAGCGGATGAGATTAATCGAGCCCCCGCCAAAGTCCAAAGCGCTCTCCTCGAGGCGATGCAGGAGAGGCAGGTGACGATTGGGGGAGAGACACACCAATTGCCAAAACCTTTTTTGGTGATGGCGACGCAAAATCCGCTTGAACAGGAGGGAACGTATCCGCTGCCCGAGGCGCAGACCGACCGCTTTCTGTTTAAGATTCTCGTGGACTATCCCACAGAGCAAGAGGAGAGGGCCATGATGGAGAGGTGGGGGCAGCTCAGCATGCAACCAAAGCTTTCTGCGGTTTCTTCGGGTGAGGAGCTGCTGAAGATGAGGAGCCATGTGGATGAGGTTCACCTAAGTCCTCCACTTCAGGCGTATATGTTGGCGCTGGTTCGGGCAACTCGGTCGGCAGCAGCAGCGGCGGGCAATGGCGGAAAAGTACTTTCATACGGAGCCAGCCCAAGAGCGTCCCTTGCGCTAGTTCAAGCATCGAGGGCTTTGGCGTGGCTGCACGGAATGGATCACGCGACCCCAGAGGTGGTACAGAATGTGTTTCTGGACGCACTTCGGCATCGGGTGGGATTGACCTATGAGGCGGAGGCGGAAGAGACCACAACGGATGAAATTTTGCGAGGAGTTCTCGACAGGATTCCCGTGCCCGCCGGCTATTAAGGAGGAGGGAGCTGACGGCAACCATGAGCACGGCAACTGCGCCAGGGGAGGTGGCCCGAAAAGCGCCGCTGGCTCTTCTACGAAAGTTGGAGTGGCGGGTCAGAATGGCGGCCGACTCCTTTCTGGGTGGAGAATATCGGTCCGCCTTTCGCGGGAGAGGCAGGGAATTCGATCAGGTAGTGAAGTATGAGTACGGGGATGATGTTCGGGATGTGGATTGGAATGTATCGGCTCGTTTGGGAGAGCTGTACCGGAAAAAATTTATTGAGGAGAGGGAGCTGACAGTGGTGATTTTAATGGAGGACACCCCTTCGCTTCAGTTTGGTTCGGGCCAACGAACAAAGAGGGAGGCATTGCTTGAACTGGCGGGGCTATTTGCTCTGACTGCAGCAGGAAATCGGGATCGAGTAGGGTTTTGGCATGCTACACCTGCCGGGCATCATGTGCGCCAACCGGTGCGAGGACGGGTGAACATTGTCCGAACAGCGGCGACCTTGTTAGGGCAACCTGTTCCCAAACTAGAGGATGGGTCAGAGGCCTCACTGGAGTGGAAACTTTTCTTTCATGCGTTTCCGAAGCACAGCATTGTTTTGTGGTTGGGGGACTTTCCTCCCCGACCCGTGGGGCCGGGATGGGCCGCTCTGCGAAAGCGGTATGAGATGATCGGGGTGAGAGTGGATGATCCGTGGGATATTCAGTTGCCGTCCTTAGGAATTTTACCTGCAGTAGATCCAGAGTCGGGGGAAGTTTTGGCGTTCGATATGGGGACAAAAGATAGCCAACAGAGGCATGCGCGATGGGTGGCAGAGCGGGAGGCGGCTTGGCAGGAGTGGTTTCCGAGCCCGCTTCAGAGGTTAACCGCGGGAACGGAGGGAGATCTGCTGGATCCCCTTGTGACTTTTTTTCGTCGACGAATGCAGGGGGCAAGAAAATGAGTGCGACCCTCCTGCCCGGTGGCTGGACCTTAGCCGACCCGCTTTGGCTCCTAGCACTTCTTCTCATTCCGCTGGCCGTTTGGTGGAGGAGTCGGCGTTCCCGCCCTGTTTTAGTGATTCCAAGGGTCGCGAAGTGGGCGGGAGCACCCGCAATTTCCTTGGGCAGGGGGCCTTCGATATTGGCTGGCATAGGGCTTGCCCTACTGATTGTGGGGCTAGCAAGGCCGCAGCAGTTAGAGGAAAAAAAGCAGGTCAGGCAGAAGGGGTACGACATTATGTTGGCGATCGATCTTTCGCCCAGCATGTTGGCAGAGGATTACGAGGGACCTACCGGACGGATCAATCGACTCCAAGCGATTCAACCCATCATTGAAGCTTTTATCTCCAAGCGACCGACCGATCGAATCGGGGTGGTGATTTATGGAGGCAGGGCCTACACCCTGTCGCCTTTGACATTCGATCATGAGTGGTTAGCGAAGCAGATTCAGAGATTACGAGTGGGATTGGTCGAGGATGCAACGGCGGTGGGAGATGGTTTGGGGTTGGCGGTATCGCGCCTGGAGCAGACGGACAAAGAAAAAGACGGCCAACGAAAAGGGGCATTCATTATTTTGCTTACGGACGGCTCAAACAACAGCGGGGTACTAGCTCCCCGACAGGCGGCGGAGCTGGCAAAAGCAAAAGGCATTCCTGTTTATACGATCGGGGCGGGTCAACCGGGTGTTGTCCCGATGCCTGTCATCGACAACGCGGGGCGAAAGCTGGGATATCGGCAGGCGATTTCTGATCTGGATGAGGACACTCTTCAGCGAATCGCAGAGACCACTGGAGGAAAATTCTTCCGCGCGATGGATTTGGGAACGGCAGAGGCCGCATTTGCTGCGATTGATAAGAAGCAACGAATCGAATTTACCGCAAAAGCGCAACTACGGGCTCACGAATGGTTTTTCGCGTGGGTGACTCCTGGGGCTATGGCCTTTTTCGCGGGCCTCGCCTGGGCAAGGCCCGGAAGATGGGGGATGGCAGCATGAAACTTTTTGGACTTCTTTGGGAGGAGCCGCAGATTCTTCTGCTGGTGCCACTGGTTCCGGTTGGGTGTTGGCTTATTTTTCGGGGAAAGTCGGGAAAAGCCGGCGCACTAGCACTTCCCAAGATTTTGCGTCGCTGGGCGGGCGCGAGGGCTGTGGTGGATCGGCCAGGAGCAACACGAAGAAGGGGGGGCTACTGGTTGGCTGCAGGCCTGATGTTGGCTCTGGTGGCTTTGGCTCGCCCCCAGTGGGGACAGCTGGAGGAGACGGTATTCGATCAGTCACGTGAGGTTCTCCTCGCGGTTGACTTATCGGCCAGCATGCTTGCGGACGATGTGAAACCGACGCGGTTGGCTCGAGCCAAACTACTGATCGGAAATTTATTAGATCAGCTGCAAGGGGAGAGAGTTGGGCTGGCAGTATTTGCGGGGACTTCGTTTTTGCAGGTTCCGCTAAGTTCTGATTATGAAGTGTTGCGGGATATTTTGCCGGGGCTGGATCCATCTTATTTGCCACAGGCAGGAACCGATTATGCCGGAATGTTGCGAGTGGCGGCTGAGGCATTCGGGGAAAGCACGGCAGCGGATCGTTTTCTAATTGTTTTAAGCGATGGCGAGGCGCACGACGCAAACTGGAAGGCGGCCCTTGAAGAGCTGAAAAAGAAAAAGGTAAAAGTGATCTCTTTAGGAATTGGAACTGCGGCGGGGGCGCTTTTGCCCGATCCCCAAGGCGGCGTGATGAAGGACGAGAGGGGTGCAGCGGTTCTGACCCGGCTTGAGCCAACGACGCTTGAAGCGCTGGCGCAGGAAACGGGCGGGGTATATCGGGAGGCCTCCAATTGGGTGGATGTCGACGAGCTGTTGAAGGAGACGATTGAGGAGGGAAAGTCGGGTGAGTTTTCAAAAACAAAAGAGGCAAGACAGGCAGAGCGGTTTCAATGGTTTCTTGCACCTGCTGTATTTCTTTTGGCAGCGAGTCTTGCGTTGGAAATGCCCGTGCTACCAGGAAGAAGAAGGGTGGCCATGGGCCCAGTGACTGACGGGGAAGAGGCACTTCCTCCTGTGATCCGCAAGACGACGAAGCTGGTGTCGAAAGCTAAGTCCAGCCAGGTGTACGCATGAAAGAATGCGTAATGATTCTTTTCGCGGGAATGAGTGCCGGCATCGGCTGGGCTGGAATCTCGACCGAACCCGCAGGGGATTTATCGGCTGGACTATCGCAAGCCGTAGCCAAAATGGCAGAGAGCGCCAAAAAACCTGCCCAGGACTATGCGGCGATGGCGGAGGAAACCCTGCGTGTTGGACAACGGCCTGATGCGATCGACAAGTTCAATCAGTCGACCCAAGAGACGAAAGACCCGCAAGCGCCGTGGCGAAATATGGTGGGGGATGCATTGGCGGGAGTGGATGAAGGGGAAAAATTAGATGCACGTGCTGCGGACTGGCCTCGATTAAGGGAGGAGCTGAAAAAACTTCAACCGCCTCCGCCGCCTTCGAAAGACAAAAAGGATTCGAAAGACAAGAAGAAGGAGAAAAACAAGAAGGATGAGAAGTCTGGAAAAGAGGAGGGGGAGCCCCAGAAAAAAGACAAGAGCAAGGGAGAGAAGTCGGATAAAAAAGAGGGGGAAAATGGTAAAGACGGGGAACAGGGTGATTCACAAAGCCCGCCTTCTAATGGGGAAAGCGGAAAAAAAGGAGAGCAGGGGAAGCAGGGAGAGCAAGGTGAGGATGGGGAGAGTTCGGAGGGTGAAGGAGGAAAGTCAGGCGAGAATGGAAAGGGTGAAAAGGGGCAGCAGGAGGCGAAGGGAAAAGGAAAGGATCCCAATCAGGTGAAGGACTACAGCAACAGCAAGGAGGGGGAGGGAAAGATGAGAGACCGGGCGGAAGAAAAAGATTTAGCCGCGATTCAAGATAAGTCGGCTGGATTTGGTGGAATGGGTGAGGAAAAAAAAGAGGAGGCGAAAAAAGATGGGGCTAAAGGCGCGGGGCAAGGCAAAGCGGATGCCAAGAAAGGGGCAAAAGAGACAACCGATGGAATGAGGATGGTGGGTGGGGGATCGGGAAAAAAGAAGCAGGAGGAGTCGGCAGACGCATACACAGTCGAGGCCACAGCGCGGCTGGATCAGGTCAAGCAGTCTGATAGTCCTGCGCTACTTCAGCAAAGGTTGCAACCTAAGGACCAGAGACCGTCTCAATCCTCGATCGCGAAGCCTTGGTAAAAAAGTGAATACGAACCTGAGAACAATTTTGTTAAGCTGGATATGCGCCAGTGGTGTCTACGCACAGAGCGTGACTTGGAATAATCCCGGGCCTATCCCTCCGGAGTCTGGCGCGCAGTTGGATCTAGTCTTCACCGATTGCCAGCCGAAAGGAAATATCAACATACCCACGGTTGACGGGCTGCAATTTTCGGGTTCCCCGGGGCGAGCAACGAGCTTTTCGATGATCAATTTTCAGACCAGCTCGTCCACGACACTAAGTTATTCGGTTCAGGCTTCGAAAAGCGGCCGCATTACGATTCCCGCGTTTGAAGTGGTTACGGACAAGGGAAGAATGAGTGTTCCTAGTTTAGCGCTGGATATCAGCCAAACGGCAACGAACCAGCGTAGGCAAGGCAATCCGCTTTCGCCTAATTTTCCTTTCCCGCCGAATCCATTTCAGAATCAGCAACCCAACCCTGGAAGCCAAGTGGTGCCTCCCGATGCGGTTCAAGCCACAGCGGAGGCGGAGCCGAGGCGGCCGTATGCAGGAGAGGTGTTTGATGTGAACTACCGAGTAGTGATGACGGGGAATCGAAGTGGGCGTGTAAAGACGACCCCACTGTGGGATGTGCAAAACTTCACCGCTGAAGCGTGGGATCGAGGCCAGCAGATTGGACCTGGGGGTAGTCAGGGGCTCCAGTTTCATACTAGGGCGATGGTACCTAAGGCGGGACTTTTCGAGCTGCCATCGATTCGGCAAAAGCTGGATATCGACACCGCGGCGGGGGGCAGATCCTTTTTCTTCACGGCACCAGGGTCGGTTGAGGTGGAAGCTGTCGCCGCCCCGGTAGCGCTGAATGTGGAGTCACTGCCGAGTGGGGCACCGGCGGGATTTCAGGGTGCAGTGGGTCAATTCGTTTTAGAGTCGAAGATGGTGCCCGAGCAGGTGAACGAGGGTGAGCCGGTAACATGGACTCTAGCCTTGAGGGGGACAGGGAATTGGCCGATGGGTGTAGAGTTACCAGGAAGAGTTGTGAGCAAAGAGATTCGAACCATTCAGCCCAAGCTAAGAAGGGAGTTCAATGGAACGGAAATCTTTACAGGCGCGATTGTGGAAGACCTGGTAATGATTCCAACCCAAAGCGGGGAGTATGTGTTACCGCCGGTAAAGTTTGTCTATTTCGATCCAAAAAAGAAGTCGTATGAGTCAGCGGAGGCGAAACCACCGAAGATTGTGGTCACGAGGCAAGCAAGCGGACTGTCACTACCCGTCGCGCCATCGGGCGCTACGACAGCAGCGCCGGCAGCAGGCAAGAAACCAGGAGCCGGTCAGGCGGGTAAACCAGCTCAACCCCTGCGATACGGAGAGGGAGGACTTCCTCGAGAACCTTTGGAGGGTACTGGACGAGGCATAGCTCCCGTGCCCTCAGGGGCGGTAGTCGGGATCACACTTTTGCCGTGGCTTGCTCTTCTCGCTTTGTGGTGGGCTTGGGCGAAGAAAAGAATCGTAATTACAGACAATCAAAAGAAACAAAAAGAGGCGGTCGAAGAGTGGATTCGAGCTGTTGAGCAAATCGAGAAGGCCACAACGAAAGAGCAGATTGTTAGGCCACTGATATTATGGCAGCAGGCTGTTGCGACGACATTCGGAATCACTAGTTCAGTTCCAACGTGGCAAGTCATTGGCCGTGCCCAAGTTCCGTTTTTAGCAAAAGAGGGAGTCACGGCTACGGCAGAATGCTATCGAACGGTCGAAGATGCCCTCTATGGGAAGGAAACAGGTGTAAAAATTGGAGAGTGGTGTAACCAGTCGCGTGAATTGGCCCGGCAAATAAAGTTTCAAGAACCGAAACTTCTCGAAGCGCTTCGCCCTAAGAATCTTTTTCCGTGGGTTTCATGGGCTTGTTTAGTACTCATGTTTGAAGCAACAAGCTCTTGGGGTGTGGGGGCTTCAAATACCAAAGAATCAGAAATGAAAAGTGCAAGCAACCCGATCGGTGCGTATCGATCAGGGTCGTTCGAAGAGGCAAGTCAGGCTTTTCAAAAAGAGGTAAGGGAGCGCCCGGGCAATCCAATTTCAAGAAACAATCTGGCGCTGACCTACTTTCAGATGGGGGATAAGGAGAGGGCATTAGCCTATGGGTTGTCAGCCTATTTAATCTCTCCTGAAACTCCCACGGTGGGTTGGAATACACGGATTTTCGCACAAGCGGCGGATCAGCTCGATAGTTCAGTATTGGGGTTGTGGGATGATTGGGGCTCAGCTTGGCTAACGAGTCGGCTTGGTGTTTTTGGGTGGCAGACAATCCTTGTTCTGGGAAGCGCACTTTGCGCGCTTGGGCTAGGGCTTGGGTTGGCAGCCGGGTATTTTGCGAGCCGGAGGAGGGCGTATCTGCGCCTCGGGGCGGGGGCTCTTCTTCTAGGCGCAGTCAGTGTTCTTACTGCAGGATCTGCGGTGGGAGTTTATGGAAAGCTGGTCGATCGATCCGCGGTGATGATTGTGGATGTTGAGCCCCTGCGATCGATTCCTACCGAGGTGGAGCCACAGGCGGAAAAAGCGTATCCACCCGGATCGATTGCCCGCCTAGAAAAAAGTTTCCTAGGATGGAGTAAAATCAGGCTCCCGAACCAAGACGCAGGCTGGATTCGGACCGAACATCTTGTCCCGCTTTACTAGTCGGATCGAAGAGACTGATTAGGGTCGACGGATCTGCAGTTTTCCAGGAGCAGTGTGGGCTGGCTCTTCCTCTGGCTGGGAGATTGCTGAGGGGAGTTCTTTCGAGGGGAAAAGTTGTTCCATCATGGAAGATTTTCTTTCTTTTGATGTTACCCGGACAACAAAGTTTGTGGTTTGAGCGGCGGGAATGGTGAAAGGCTCCCAAAGACGACGATAGGAGAGCTTGAGGTTGAAGCGACCCTCACGAGGAAAGACGACCCGTAGGGTTTGCTCCCCTTGTGCGCCCGGGATAGAGGGAGAGGAGTATTTTTCGTCCAAAAGGTGTGCTGTTTGTAGGGGGGGATCCAGAACCCACCGATAGCCTGTAGAAAAGTTTGCCGGGAGAACGATAACGAGAGGAGCAGCGGCAGGGATGGTGTGGTCTTCGCTAGGACGGAAAAGACCGCAACCAGAGAGCAGCAAAATCAGAATGGCTGAGAGGAAGGAGAAAAGAGCCCTACGAAACTTCTCGAAGGGGAGCAAGGTCTGCATCCTCCTTGGCGACACTAGCCCAAGACTCGTCGATGCGAATCGCGGCTTGGAGGTACGAGCGGGCTTTGTCCAGATCACGCAACTGACAATGATAACATCCTAGCTGAAATTTGATATGGGGATTATTGGGAAACTTACGCTCTGCCTCGAGCAGGATAGAGCGACCTTGTTGGAGAGAGTCTTGATGACGGACAGCATCTGCTAAGGAGACCCAAACCTCGGGCTCATCGGGGCGTTGGCGCCTGAGCTGCTCTGCAGTTTTGCGCAGTTCAACAAATCGGCCCGCAGCCCGGAGAATCCGCGTGCGCAGAAAATCCAGTGTCAGGCTGTGATCTCCCTTGCGGCGGGCTTGGGAAATTCTGCGAAGGGCTTCATCATACATTCCAAGGCCACAATACCCCTCAAGTTCTTCCTGCAGTTTGGCGGGTTGATCCATTGCTTGGACTGAAAATTGCATAGTTCGGGGGAATCACAAGTGCGGGAGGATATTTTGTTCCCAAGAGTCCACGAGTTGCTTGGGAGCAGTTTTTCGGGTTGGCCTCAGGGCCTGAACTGAAATCCGATGCTGTTCCGCGGGCGGGGATGTATCTATTTTATGAATATGACCGTTTTAGGAGTCGATATAGGAGGCACGGGTGTAAAAGGGGGTTTGGTGGACTTTCCTGCAGGAGTCCTGCAGGGGGATCCGGTTCACTTGCCCACTCCACACCCCGCCTCTCCCTTGGCCCTTGCCCGCGCCGTAAAAAAATTGGTCGATCACTTCCAGTGGAAAGGTCCAATCGGCGCAGGATTCCCGGGGCCCATCCGGGACGGCGTGGTGGAAACAGCGGTGAACCTCTCCCCCCAATGGGTTGGGAAGAATCCTGAAAAGATCTTTAAAAAAGCAACGCGACAATCCTTTGTGGTGATCAATGACGCGGACGCGGCTGGAATGGCGGAACTTCACTACGGAGCAGGAAAAAAAGATAAAGGAGTTGTGGTGATGATCACATTAGGTACGGGAATCGGAAGTGCGCTGTTCTACCAAGGGGTTCTGATTCCAAACACAGAGCTGGGGCATCTTACCCTTGAGGGAAAAGATGCTGAGAAGTCCGCAAGCGCAAAGGCGAGAGAGGTGCACGATTGGAGTTGGAAAAAATGGTCTCGCAAAGTTCGGGAGTACCTTCAGCAGGTGGATCGCTTGATCAATCCTGACCTGATTATTGTGGGTGGAGGAGTAAGTAAAAGAGCGGAAAAGTGGCTGCCGAGAGCCGCAAAAGGGGTGAAGGCGAAAGTAGTTTCTGCCAAGCTACACAACGAAGCGGGAATTGTGGGTGCTGCAATGGCCGCAGGGAAAATCAGGTAGGGGCAATCACTCCTACCCATCCTGACTCTATTTCAAATACTGATTCACTCCTTTGATACACCGGACTTTCTTTGTCCGAAGGGTTTCATCTAGGCGGGATTGGCTTTTTGGCACGTGGTCACGGCTAAGGATCGGGTGGTGGAGGTGATAAAGGATTGCCCGACCGTAGACGAATTTACGGGGTCGGCCCAAATGATAGAGGCGGGAGCCAATGTCGGAGTCCTCTCCCAGGCCCCAACCTTCGTACTCCTCGTCCCAGCCGTTTACTTCCAGAAGATCTTTTTTCCACATAGCCATGTTACAGCCGATGATCCCTCGTTGGGCCGTGTCACGTTTGATAATGGGAAAGGGGAGTCGAAATGCTTTCGCGGCGCCGGTGAGTTGACCTGCTAGGAAGAGGCGAAAACCTGGAACGGATTCGCCTTCCTTGAGAGAGGCAGAGGCCGCAGCATTAAGATAAGAGCGCCGGCCTTGAACCCAGAAGCCCTGCTCGGCTAAGGAGGCGTGATCCTCGATAAATCTGGGATGTGGAATGCAGTCCGCATCAGTAAACACAAGGTAGGCGCCTTTCGCAGCAGCCAAGGATTGGTTGAGGATTGCATTCTTTCGGAACCCCTTGTCTTCGTGCCAGAGGTGATGGACTGGACAGGGCAAGGATGGGGCGAGGCGAACGATTAGATCACGTGTGGGGGAGGCGGATCCATCATCGGCAATAAGAATTTCCATAGGTGCAGTTGTTTGGTTACGAAAACCCGCGAGGCAAAGCTCGAGAGGGCGGACGTGATTGTAGGTGCTGATGACGAGGGAAATTTGATTTGAGGAGATCATTGAGACAGTTCCTGAACCTTGGATTCGAGAACCTTGAGGTGGGCTTCTGGGTCGAGAGGTTTTCCTGTGGCGCGCTGGACGAGTTCGGCGGCGGGATAGCGACGACCGTGGGAGTGGACTTTTTCTCGCAGCCAGCGGAGGAGGGGTTGGTAATCACGATTTTCCACAGAAGTCGAAAGGGTAGGAATATCCTGATTTGCTGCCTGCCAAAGCTGGGAAGAAGTCAGATTGCCGAGAGTGTATGTGGGAAAGTAACCGAAGCCGCCAAGAGACCAGTGGATGTCTTGAAGGCAACCGCGTGCATCGTCGGGGACTTTTAAGCCGAGAAGCTTTTCGAAGAGCTCGTTCCAGGCGGCGGGCAGGTCATGAACAGAGAGGTCGCCTTTGAGAAGTTGGGTTTCCAGTTCGAAGCGGAGAAGAATATGGAGATCGTAGGTGACCTCATCGGCTTCGACACGAATGAAGGAGCGTTCCACGGCGTTGGAAGCGCGCCAGCAATCCTCGTGCTTATGGCCTGTTAGATCGGTAAAGGCTCGAGTGAAGTCTGGCCACCAAGATTTCCAGAAGGAGCGGGAGCGGCCGACACGGTTTTCCCACAGGCGGGATTGGGATTCGTGAATGCCGAGGGAGGCGGCTTGGCCGAGGGGAGTGCCGAGTTGCGATTCGGGGAGACCTTGGTCGTAGAGACCGTGGCCGGCCTCGTGAAGGACCCCGTAGAGGGAGACCATGAAGTCGCTTTCGTCATAGCGGGTGGTCATGCGGGTATCGCCCGGGCCGAGGCCTGAGCAGAAGGGGTGGGTACTGGAGTCGAGCCGTCCTGCGGTGATGTCGAAGCCGATTTTTGGAAGAAGAAGTTGGAGGAATTTCTCCTGATCGGCGCGGGGGTAGTGGCCTCGGAGAGTTTTACGGGAGGGCGGGTGAGGCAGGGAGAAAGCTTTTTCGGCAATGCCAACAAGGCGAGGGCGAAGTTTGGCAAAGAGAGAAGTGACATCGCGAGTCAGCCAACCTGGTTCGTAGCCTTCGAGGAGGGCATCGTAGGGCTGGTCGGCGTAGCCCCAGAGGTCGGCCATTTGACGGGAGAGGGAGAGAAGTTTTTCGAGGTGCGGGGCAAAGGTGGGGAAGTGCGAGTTTTTGCGGGCTTCGACCCACGCGGTGCGGGAGAGGCCGATGGCGAGCTCATTTTCTTCAACGAGCTCGGCGGGTATACGGGTGGCGCGGTGGTAGTCGTGACGCCAACGCGCGATTGCGGCGGCCTCGGGGGAGAGGGGTGGGAGGGAAGTGCTTTCGCACTCATCGAGCCAGCGGGCGATGTCGGTGTGGGTCGCGAGGCGGTGGGAGATGCCGGCGAGAAGGGAGGACTGTTCGGCACGGAAGGAGTGGCCTTTCGGGGGGAGGAGGGTTTCCTGATCCCAGCTGAGGAGGCCTGTGGTGGCGCCGAGAAGGGCGAGGTCTTTGCCTCGGGCGCGGAGTTTTTCATAGGCCTCAGGAAGTGGGGACATGGGGTGATGATGAAACAAGATGACACTTCATGGAATGTTTTCTTGTGAGGCGTCGGATGTCGCACTGATCATCCTACATTCCCGGAAAAGCAGGATGGTGGCGGGTTATGGGGCAGCTTGAAGAGCGTTAGGGGGAAGCAGGCCGCGAGAGATCAGTTTTTGAGCGAACTCGATTTGGCTGGGGGCGAGGGTGGTGGTGGTCTTGGGAAGCGGGCCGTCGAACAGTTCGTAGTTGAAAAGTTGGTGGGCGACTTGGGGAAAGCGGTCGGGGGGGAGGATGGGAACGGCGAAGGCGAGGCGGTTGTCGGGGTTGTTGTCAGACTCGGGAATGGAGGGGGGAATGCCTTGGCCGAGTTTGACGAGGCAGGAGAAGCTGAGAACACCGAGGTGGCGAGCGGTGTGGTAATTAAAGAGGAGGACCTCAGCCATGGTGGAGTCGGCGGGGGTGGCCTGATCGCGGCCGCGGCGGGAGATTTCCTGGAGAACCTGTTCAACATCGCCGCCTGCCATATCGGCTTCGGCCAACCAGTAGAGGGTGAGGAGAAGATTTCTCTGCATTCCACCAGGGGCACTCAGTTTGGCCCAAAGGAGGGGATCGGTGAGTTTGCGAAGATTTTCCATAGCGGCTTCGGTCTTTTTGAGAACGTTCATGCTGGCGGAGGCGGTCATCGAATCGAGCATTAGGTCATCGTCATAAGAGTAGGAGAGCCCCCCAAAGAGACCATATTCGTCCTGATAATAGGGATTGATTGGCAGGACGAGGGGCGGGGCAGAGTGCGCTATTTGCAAGAAGGGGCAAATGAGGAGAAGCAGGAGAAGGGCGGAAGGCATAAGAATATATTAAGGGTTATTGATGGGGAGGAAAGTGAAGATGCAGGTGTTCGAACGGGGTGAAAAAGCGGCATTGAGATTAAGTTTATGAGGGCAAAAGATAGGCCTATCGGTAGTTTTAAAAGATGGGGTGGATGAGATTCTTTCTAGCAGTCGCAGTGGTTTTCCATCACTCAACAACTCCTTGGAATATGCCCATAGTAGATGGGCATCAAGCGGTGCGGCTTTTTTATATCATTTCGGGATTTTATATGGCCTTAGTTCTAAGGGAGAAGTATCTGCTCAACAGGGAGGGATTATGGATGTTTTACACAAACCGAGCCGCGAGGATTTTCCCTGTTTACTGGGTTGTTCTTATAGGAGCAGCTGTATTTTATGGGGTCGCTCAGGCTTGGACTCAGCGAATGCCAGAGCGATTTCAATGGTATTGTCTTTTACGCGAGGGGGGGCATGGCGGATTTTTGGCGGGGTTAGGACTAAGCCAACTGATTCTCTTTGGGTTAGATTGGTTTAGCCTTTTTGATTTTCAGGGATCCATTCTCGGCTTGGGCGGCACGGTGAGCGGAGGAAAGACAGCGGGCTTTCTTTGTCTGGTTCCCCAAGCTTGGACTCTAGCTGTTGAGCTCATGTTCTATCTTCTCGCTCCATTTTTAGTTCAGACACGAACTCGATGGCTGATCTTGCTTTGTGGCGCGGGTATTCTTATTCGAACGGCTCTTTCAATTTGGAAACCGCATGAAAGCTTGTCTTTGAATTACTTTTGGTTCCCGCTTCAACTTCCGTTCTTCCTTCTGGGAATATTTAGTTATCGATGGATGAAAATGTCTACGAATTATTGGAGAATCCGTTGGATCAGAATCGCGGGGGTAGGCATGGCATTTATGATCATAATGGGATACGGATGGATTCCCGCCGGGGTGGCACCAATTCTTTCATGCGGAGCTATAGGGCTTTTCATCCCAGCCTTGTTTCACATCGAGGGAAAGGTGGGAGAATTTCTTGGCGAGCTAAGCTACCCTATCTATGTGGTCCATATACTTGTGAAATGGATCATGCTGGGGATTTTTGGGGCCGAACAAGCTGGGGTAAAAAAGGTTGAGGGCATTTTTTTGCTGGCGGCATCGATACTCTCTGGAATTGGAATTGAAAAACTGATAGGAGCTCGGGTTGCGGCATGGCGAGCAAGCCGAATATAAGCGCGTTAGTCTTGGCGATATTCGCGAAAGGTAGTAATAAGGTTGATCTGCGATCCAATTCGCTCAGCAACAAGCGAGACATTGTGACGGGCGTTGTCCCTCCCAACAAAAATAAAAGAAAGTTCTGATGATAGGGGATTTTGGCCTACCTTGATATAAGCTTCCATATCGGCCCTTTTCTTAGGGCTATCTAAAAGAAGATTGAACCAAGAAAAATCTAAAAGCTCCTTCCTTGAGTACTTGAGAAGCCTTACAGCGGCACTGTTCGCTTCAATAATCTTGCTGGTGGGGTCAGAGATTAGAATAGGAATGGGAAGAAGAGAAAAAACCGCGCCACGATTTGATGCCAAAACCTCTGCCCGAATTCTTAAATAGGCCGCATAAGCTGCGAGCACCCCTCCCGCAATTAAAGTGATCGTCCGAATTGTGGAAAAAGGAGACAGAGGAGAGATGAGGAAGTAGGTCAAGGCAGCAAAGGGAGGAATCGAAATCAATACGACCATAGGGGTGCAATAGAAGGATAGGATAAAAAAAGAAACCAGCGAAAAAAAAGGGGCAATTGAAAGATCGTGTCCGACGCGATCGAGCTGAAAGCATAAAAACCAGTCAACAGCAAAAAGGAAGATGGGAAGGCTTTTTTTTAAGAGTTTCTGTAAAATCGACATAACGAAATGGATTGGTTGTTCAGACTAGGCCCTTAGTGATTCATTCACAAGCATGAGCCTTTTCCTGGGAGAAGTGATCGGGTAGTGGATAATGCCTTGATGGTCAAGAGTTCTGCCAAAGATCCGGACTCCCCAAAAACAAAAGAAATATCAAGGCATATATTCACGTTTTAGTGAAACCAGGACGGCAAGAAAGGCAGTGCCAGACAGAGGGTGTAACCCGTGCATCAAAGTAAAAAAGTCTTTTGCAATCTATTCAGTGCGCAAAAAACTGCAGGGATAAGCCGAGGAAAGTCTCGCATTTAGAAGGCCCGTGATAGGGTAGGTGGCGACGCATGGATTTTACCATTGTCACCCCCAGTTTTAATCAACTCGACCATCTGGCTTGTTGTATCGCATCGGTTGCCGACCAGAACGGGATTACGTGCGAGCATATTGTTCAGGATGGGGGAACGCCCGGCTTTTCTGAGTTCGCAAAAGAGATGGAGAGCAGGTGGCCCGAACGACTCGGGTACCGACGTGTCATGATCTCGGAAAAAGATTCAGGCATGTACGATGCAGTGAACAAAGGATTGAAGCGAGCGGCGGGGAAGATTTTGGCGTACCTAAATTGTGATGAGCAGTATTTGCCAGGTGTCCTCGAAAAAGTCAGAAAGATTGCTGAGAGTGAACCTCTTGTCGATCTTTGGGTCGGGGATGTGATTGTGGTGGATCAAAAAGGGGAGGCTATTTGCCAAAGAAAAGTTTTGGCACCGTCATTGAGCCATGTTTGGACCTGCCATCTTCCCGCGTTTACTGCGGCCACTTTCTTTCAAAGACGAGTGATCGAAGAGGGCTTTTTCTTCGACACCAGCTACCGTGCGGCGGCGGATGCGGAGTGGTTCGTTCGCCTCTTGCAGAAGCGTAAAACGATCCAAAGCCTTGGCTTCTTTTGTAGCACCTTTACCGATGGCGAAAGTAACCTTGGGCTGACATCGACTGCGGCAGAGGAAAGAAAACGCCTCAATCGGAGTGCGGGACCACTCAAGAACGGGTTGAGCTGGCTGTGGGTTGGACTGCATCGAATCAGACGGGTTGTAAGTGGTTGTCATCGTGCTCGAGATATCGAAACAGCCTTCTTTGTACGGAGAGGCATGAAAAGGACGCCGCTTCAGGGAAAAAAAGTTCGGTCCACATGGCCTGGGCGACTTTGGCAGAAATAACATTGTGCCAGTATGGAATGCTATTTTGCAGGTAAAAAGAAATCTGGGTAACTTTCACGCAACCAAGCCACGGTTTTTTTGACGCCTTCTTCCAAGGAGATGGGCCCGAGTCCTAAAATGGCCAAGCTTTTATCCAAAGGAACGACGTAATCCGTAGTCATGCTTCGTGCTCTTGAACTGTTGATATAAAAGGGTCGACGCGAGAGGGTTTCGATCGCATCGCCTACCTTCCCAAGGCCAAAGAGAAACTGTCGTGGAATTCTTCTTGCGGGACAGCCCCGCAAAGCAAAGGAAAACGCATCTACCCAGTGTGAGATATCATCGACTGGGTCGCTCAGATAGAAAACCTGACCCGCGACTTTCTCTTCGGGCAACGAGAGAATCTCTTGTAGTTGATGTAAAACAGTATCCACAAAAGCGTACGCACGACGGACGGGGGAACCGGAGGGGTGAACATACCAGCCTTTTTGCAGAACTTTCCAAAACTCTTGTGGATACCGAGGATGCCAAGGGCCCCATACGTTTGTGGGCCGCGCAATGACCCATGGGAAAGAGATGCGGGAAGCGCGGAGAACCATTTCGGCTTCGACCTTACTTTGGCCATAGACAGTCACAGGCGCATAGTCTGTGTCGTTTTTTGGAATGTAATTTGGACCACAGACAAATTGGCTGCTGATAAGGATAAAGCGTTGTATCGATGGAAGCTTCGAAAGGGCTTGGAGAAGGTTGCGGGTTCCCTCGATATTCACCCTGTACCCTGTCTCGGGAGTTGTTTTTTCATCCATATCCGTCCGGGCGGCCAGATGAATTACTTCGGTGGGTTGAAAATCTACTACCCGGCGGGTCCATGCGTCTGGGATAAGCAAGTCGGCCTTATGCCAAAAGGATCGGTGAGAGGCGTCCAAAGGGGGTTGGGAATCAAGATTCAGTATGGCTTCATAACGCCCCTTCCAGCTTTCAAGAAGATTGGTCCCGATAAATCCGGAAGCTCCTGTTAGTAAAAGGCGGCGCATAACCTTAAGATGGGCAGAAACTCCTTTTGATGCGAGTCTTGAGCAAATCTATGCATGGTTCTAGGCCCCGCATTGGTATAGCTGGTCAGCTTCCGCCTCCTTTGGGAGGACAAAACCTTGCGATTGCTGCGTTATGGAAGGATTTACAGGCTCGGGCCAATATCGATTCTGTTTTTTGTTCGTTCCAATTTACCCCAACCACAGGGCAGGTGCGCCGAGCGACTTGGCATAAAGTATGGGAATTGCTGAAAGTAAGAAATCGTCTGTTGCAGATTAAGAAAGAGGGAGGGCTGGATATTTTGCTCTTTCCCGTAGGAGGCCCGCAGACAATACCCTTGATCCGGGATCTGTTTTTGGTTCCTTGGGCAAGAGATGCCTGCCGTTGTTTGGCCATCCAGTTCCATGCCGCTGGACTGGCTGAAAGAATTAAAAACAGGCCCAATTGGTTGGCTAAAAAAGTGGCACGGCTCTTGGGCAAAGCGGATGTGGCTTTTATTATGGCGGAGGCGAATCGTGCAGATCCCGAGGTCTGTGGGATTTCCGATATTCGAGTTCGGCCACACCAAATTCCTGATCAAACAACTCCATTGACCCTTTCCAAGAAACGAAATGGCATACTCTATGTGGGACACCTTGGGGATGAGAAGGGGACCCCCGGACTGATCCAAGCGATGGCCTCTGTTTCACAAGACCTTTCCCTGACCCTTGTGGGAGACCCTCTTCCCCCTTGGAGCCTTCAGAAGTTTCGGGATTTGGCCAAACAATATGGGGTATCAGAGAGGGTCAATATTATGGGGTCTCGCGCCCCTGAAGAGTTGGGGGCGTTTTACTCCTCGGCAGCACTTTTTGTTTTTCCTTCGGTAGCACCCTATGAATCCTTCGGCTTGGTTTTAGCGGAGGCGATGATGTGGGGCTTGCCTATCGTCGCATCGGATTGGAAAGCAAACCGAGAAGTTGTTGGACCGGGAGAAAATTTTATTTTTTCTCCAGGGCGCACGGAGAATTTAAGCAAAGCAATTTTGAGAGCGACGAAGGAGAGGGAACGGTGGCCGATCATTGGCCTACAGAATCGCCATCGGTACGAATCCAAATATAAACTCGCGGCAAACATGATTTTGTCTGACGATTTGATCCGCATTGCGAAATCGTCACATAGTTAAATGCAAGTTATGAGACCCAAGCAGGAGTGGAAGGTGGACATGGTTTGGGAGCGAGATTGGTTTTTGGGTTTAGTGAGTGGAGCGCTTTTGAGGCTTGGATGCCTCGGATCGGTGTACGGAGGGTTCCCAAAATACCGCTATCTAAGATTAGGAATTCCAGCCGAAAAGATCCGCACAAAACCAGGGGCCGCTCTTTGGAATTACGGGGTAGATCGGATGCGCCTTCCGGCGGGGCTGAGAATGGATGAGCCCAAGCGGATCGGGAATTGGGTAGCTCAGCAGCGAAAGTTAGCACCCGCGGTCTTGGTGAATGGGACAGCCTATCGTTTTCTCTTCCCCAAATTAATGAGCCGACCTGTAGTTCGATTGGTTGAGAGGGGCTCAATGTTTCCCGAGGACTTTTTTCGCTTCCCGCAAAAAGCACGACAAGAAGCCGGGTACTCTTTCCTAAAAAAGCTTCCAATTGAAATTGTAGACGAGATGGAGAAGGCGCACCTTGCCGAAGTCACAATTTGCGGAAGCGAAATGATTCGAGAATCGTACTTAAAGCGGGGTTTTGCAGCGGAAACTCTTCATACGGTTCACTATGGGGTGGATCCGCATCGCTTTTCTCCCGCGACTCACGAGCAGGCAGAAGGGCGGAATCTGCGGGTGGGCTGGCTTGGGGTCATCGGCTTTCGTAAGGGGCTGGACCGGGTTAGAAGAATCTCCGAGTGGGCGGATCAACGAGGAATTTCAATCGAGTTTCATTTTGTCGGCCCCATTCAAGATGCTGAAAGCCTAGAAATTCTCCACCGTTTTCGGCGGCCCTATACATTACACGGGGTAAAAAAAGGTGAGGCTTTAAAGGAGATGATTCCTCAATGGGATCTTTATTTACTGCCGAGTTATGAGGAGGGCTTTCCAGTATCAGTGCTGGAAGCGATGAGCGCGGGGATCCCTGCCATTGTTAGTAATGATACTGGGGCTAGGGAGGCTGTGCTCCAGGACGAGGGCGGAGTCGTGTTGAATTCCTTTACCCCTGAGGAGTTTGACCAAAGGCTTTTGCCTTTATGCCAAAACAGAAATCTTAGAATTCAAAAAGGGGAAGAGGCAAAAGACAGGATTCGAAAGCAGTTCACCCTGACCAAGTATCAGGAGAAGTTAGGCCACCTGCACGAGGCATTTCAAGCCCGAGCTAGGCTCGCCGGCAGTGGAGATGTTGCCTGAGGGAGAATGTCCTGCAGGCTCTTTTTCTCAAAAGAGCGTACGGCCAAAGGAATCAGGATAAAAAGGCGGGGCAGGGAAATCGACATATCGCCATAAACGGTAAAGTAAGAAAGGGTCTCAATGAGAGTGAGAGAACAAACCCAAATTCCCTCAGGGGTCATTTCGGAGCCGCGAGTATTGTAAATATTCTTTAAGACATAAAAGGAAGTCGTGAAGAAAAAGAAAATCAGCAAGCCCGTTCCCACCCAGCCAGTCGGGTAGTGAACGTCTAAGAGGCCCTCGTGGGGTTGACGGCGCTCAATAAAGGCTCTTGCTTCTGACAGCTCGTTCTCGAATGCCATGCGTTGGCGTTTTAGATAAAAGTCTTCAACCCCCTCGACGGTTAGATTGCGACTGTAGGTCATCCCCGCGCCGAACCAGCCAGCTTTATCCGCATACTCGCTCCAGTAGACCCTTTTCATTGTCTCTCTCCATTTGGACGATCCAGAGGCGGAGTCGCGGGCAACCGCATCCCATTTGCCTGGGAGCGGGCTTAAGGTTCTTTGCATGGCCAGCGGCAGATGAATATAAGTGCCCTGAGCAGCGACGAGTAAAAAGAGAGTTGTCCCGGCGATTGGCAAAAAAAG